>Ga0196960_10000248_pt1 | contig 21460 bp, 19 predicted proteins | sample S3v_5metaG_FD_183187 | JGI IMG/M metagenome (GOLD analysis project Ga0196960, IMG submission 183187) | Soil microbial communities from Anza Borrego desert, Southern California, United States - S3+v_5 | ecosystem: Environmental > Terrestrial > Soil > Desert | place: USA: California | collected...
CAGGATCCGCACGGCGGCGTCGGGCGCGTCGTCGACGACGCCCTCGCTCTCCACGTGCTCGTCCGGCGACAGCCACTCGGTGGTCGCCGGCAGGTCCCACACCACCTCGACGCGCCGCGCCCCGGCCGCGCGAGCCGCCTGCGCCGCCGCGAGCGTCCCGAACGGGCCCTGCAGCTCGGCCCGAACGTGCGCGAGGTCGGTCCGCGCGAACGCCTGCGTGGTCCCCAGCCGGGCCAGCAGCGCGACCGCGCGGTCGGGTGACGACCCCGGCGCGCCCCGCAGCACCTCCACCGTCGACCACGGCCCGCCGCGCTCGTCAGGGGTGTCGACGACCAGGTCCACCTCCTTGCGCTCCGCCGGCCCGAGCGCGTCCAGCGCCGCGCTCGCCTCCCGGAACGCCGGCCCCGCCTCCGCCTGGTCCTCGGCGCGCACGCGCAGCTCGAGCCGATCGCCCGCCGACGCCACCGTCACGCCGCGCTCGGCCAGCTCCCCCGCCGCCGTCAGGGCCGCGCCCACGAGGCCGGTGGACGCCGGGAGGTCGAGCCCGACCGCCGTCTCGCCGTACCGGTTGGTCGGCCGCTCCACCTTGACCGCGAAGGTCCCCACGCCCTGGTCGGGCCCGAGCTTCGACGCGGCGATCGCCTTGGCCACCGGCACCGCCTCGGCGCTCCGCGTCACCCACGCCTCCAGCTCCCCCTGGCCGGACCCCAGGTCGATGTCGATCCGCGTGTTCAGGCGCGCGGCCTCCACGAGCGCGGGCGCCGCCTGGCGCGCGCCGCGCCGGTCCTCGCGCAGGTCGAGGCTTGCCGCACCAAGCCGGAGCAGCGCGCCGCGTCCGTCGTCGGGCAGCGCGCCGATGACCGTGAGCACGTCCTCGGTCCCGCTCCCGTCGCGAAGCCGGACGGTGGTCCCGTCCCCGTCGAACCAGTCGTCCACGGAGTCGACCGCGTCCAGCTCGCGCACCGGGTCGTACGGATCGCCCTCGCCGCCGAGCAGCAACCACGCCCCCACCGCGACGACGAGCAGCAGGGGCACGGCGAGGAGGAGCGGCCGGCGGCGGAGAAGGGACACGGCCGTCTCCCTTCCCCGCCGGCGCGACTAGAACACGTTGGCGCTCAGCCAGACATGAGCGACGACTGGCGCTATCCGGTCTAGAAGACGTTCGCGCTGAGCCAGTCGTCGGCGAAGAAGGCCAGGAAGAGCGGGACGAGGACCCACATCAGCGGGTGGACCTCGCGCGCCCGGCCGAGCGACGCCATCACGACGACGTAGCCGATGATCCCCAGGCCGATGCCCGCGGCGATCGAGAACGTGAGCGGGACGCCGGCGATGATGAGGAACGCCGGGATCGCCTCCTCCGGCTTGGCCCAGTCGATCCCCGCGACGAGCCGGATCATCAGCGCGCCGACCATGATCAGCGCGGGCGCGATCGCCGGGTGGATGAAGTTGTCCTCGGCGCCGTACTGGACGCCCTGGCCGACGGTCTCCACCAGCGGCACCGCGAAGACGGTCAGCGCGAAGAAGAGGCCGGTGAAGACGGCGGCCAGGCCGGTCCGCGCGCCCTCGCCGACGCCCGCGCCGGACTCGACGTAGGTCGTCACCGACGAGACGCCGAAGATGCCGCCGCCGGCAGCGCTCGCGCTGTCGACGAGGAGCACCTTGCGCATCTCCGGCAGCTCGCCGTTCTCGTCGTTCAGCCCGCCCTGCTCGCCGACCGCGACCGCGGTGCCGACCGTGTCGAAGAAGTCGGTCATGAAGAGCGCGAAGATGATCGGCACGAGCGCCCAGCTGAACGCGTCGCCCAGGTAGTCCCACTGGAGCGGCTCGCCGATCGTCGTCAGCTCGTCGCCGCCGGGGATGTCGAGGATCGCGTCCGGCGTGTTCAGCACGCCGAAGATCAGCCCGAGGATCGTGCTCGTGAAGATCCCGATGAGGATCGCCCCGCGGACGCCGCGCGCGGAGAGGCCGAGCGCGACCGCCACACCGGCCAGCGCGATGAGCGGCGGGCCGGCGGTGAGGTCGGCGAGCGTGACGCTCGTGGCCGGGTCGTTGACGACGATGCCGCCCTCGCGCAGGCCGACGAACGTGATGAACAGGCCGATGCCGACGCCGATCGACAGCTTCAGCGACATCGGCACCGCGCGGACGACCGCCTCGCGCAGCCCGGCGAGGACGAGGATCACCGCGATGACGCCCTCGATGATCACGCACGCCATGCCGACCTGCCACGGGATGTCCTGCCCGAGGATCAGGTCGAATGCGACGAGCGCGTTGATGCCGAGGCCCGACGCGAGCGCGAACGGGACGTTGGCGTAGAGCCCCATCGCGATCGACGCGACCGCCGCGGCGAGCGCGGTGGCGACGGCGACGGCGCCGAACGGCATGCCGGCGGCGGAGAGGATCGCGGGGTTGACGAAGACGATGTACGCCATCGTCAGGAAGGTCGTGAGCCCGCCCAGCGCCTCGACGCGGACCGAGGTCCCGCGTTCGGACAGGCGGAAGCGACGCTCGAGGAAGGAGTCGGCGGCCATAGGGCGGGGACGGTACCCACGGCGGCGGCGCCGCGCTTCGTACCCCCGGGCCATACTGCGTGGCCCGACTCCATGCAGCCGCCGCTCGACACCGCCCGCCTGCGCATGCGCCCGTTCCTCCCCGAGGACGCCGAGCGGATGTTCCCCATGTTCGCGCTGGACGAGGTCGGCCGGTACACCGGCGGCACGCACGCGTCGGTCGACGACACGCGCGCGCTGATCGCCAAGGCGACCGAGCACCAGGAGGCACACGGGTTCTCGCTGTGGGTGGTCGAGGAGCGCGAGACCGGTGAGCTGATCGGCGAGGTCGGCCTCCAGCTGCTCGAGCACCGCGGACCGGAGGTCGAGATCGGCTGGTCCTTCCACCCCTCGCGCTGGGGCCGCGGCTACGCCCGCGAGGCCGCCGAGGCGTGGCTGGAGGTCGCGTTCGGCACGCTCGGCCTGGACGAGGTGCTCGCGACGATCATCCCCGAGAACCACGCCTCGCGGCGGCTGGCCGAGCGGCTCGGCATGACGCTCGTCGGCGAGCGGTACGTCCACCGCGCGACCCACAACGTCTTCGCGCTCACCGCCGCGGAGTTCGCGGGCGCCCGCGCCGCCGCCGCGGCCGACGGCTAGGCCGGCGGCGGCACCTCCGCCTCCACCGCCTCGCTGCGCTGGCGCAGCGTGTTGAAGACGCTCGCCCGCGCCGTCGTCGCGGTGCATCCCTCGGGCACGCGCAGGAGGGCGCTGCCGGTGGCCGGCGGGTCGACCACGACACGGCTTGCGAGCACGTGCTCCCCGTCGTCGAGCGAGAGCATCAGGTGCTTGCCGCCGCGCTTGGCCGCCTTCCTCCAGTGGACGCGCACACGCCCCTCCTCGTCGGGCGGGTCGGCGGTGACGTGCGGCGCGCACGGGTACGTCCGGTCGCCGAGCGCGTGGACGAGCCGCCCGAAGAGCCGGTGCGGCTTGCGCAGCGCGCTGCGCGCGTGCCACGCCGCCGGGTCCTTCCACTTGACGCCCTGCCGCGCTGGCGACGGCGGGCTCGTCCCGCGCAGCTTCCACCGGTGGTGCGTCGCCCCCCAGCGCCCGCACCACTCGACCCACGGCCCGAACGGGACGACCGGCAGGTCGACGAGGCGCGGGCCGTCGTCGCGCGTGTCGTCGACGCCGGGGAAGTACGGGTGCGTCGCGGCCGTGAAGTACGACGCGTGCGAGAGCGTCGCGACGTAGACGAGCGGCCGGTCCGGGTCGTGCTCGAAGTGCTCGGCGTCCTCCCACGCGCGCGCCTCGCCGTGGTTGTGCTGTGCGTAGGTGAGCACCTCGGGCAGCTGCGTGCCCGCGCTCAGGCCGATCTGCACCATCTCCCAGTCGCCCTGGTGGCGGCCGAAGCCGAGCAGGTGCTTGGGGTTGTCGAGCAGGAACCACCAGTACTGGAGCCAGATCCGCTCGCCGCCGCGGACGACGCGCCCGTACAGCCGGCCGCGCGTCGCGTCCTCGCGCTCGAGCTGCCGCGACTCGCCGGTGAGGTCGGGCGGGAACGCGAGGTGGTCGGTCGGCCGCGCGTCGCGCTCGTCGGGGTACTGCGCGAGCGTGTGGAGGTGGAGCGGCGGCGTGCCCCCGGCGGCCGCGATCGTCTCGCCGCGCCGGCGCATCAGGACGCTGCCCGGGTTGTCCGTCGCCGCCTCGGCCGCGAGCACGGTGAAGTCGCACTGCGGATCGAGCATCAGCACCGGCCGGTGGCGGATCAGCAGGACGAGGTCGGTGGGCGGGATCGCGAACGGATCCGGGCGCGGCGGGGCGTGCTCGACGGCGGCCATGGGCCACCCTACGCCCGCGCGTGTGTCCGGAGCCAGCGTTCGGCAGCTTCCCGGGAGATCGAACCCGGGCGCCCCGCCTGCCTACGCGTCGCGGCGGCGCTGGAGCGCGGCGAGGAGCATCTTGGAGTGCATCGCGCCGATCAGCTCGCGCAGCGGCTCGGCGCCGGAGGCGATGATCTCCGCCGCCCGCTCCTCGCCGCGGAGGTTCTCCAGCAGGACGCCGACCTCCTCCTCCACCAGCGGCGCGAGGGCCCGCTGGTAGCGGAGGGTGTCGTACACGGTGAAGCCGAGGTCCTCGTCGTAGCCGCCCGCGCGGAAGCGGACGAACGCGTCGGCGATGCGGACGTCCTCGGGGTCGTACGTGCCGTCCGCGTCGGGGGTGAGGACGCCCAGCTCGGCGAGCTTGTCGAGCACCTCCCCGGGCAGCCGCTCGGCCAGCTCCGCACGCGGGACGCGGGCGCCGGCCTCCGCGCGCCGCGCCCGCATCGCCGCGTCGAGCAGCCGGTCCTCGTCCAGCCGCTCGCGGATGACCTTGAGCGGCAGGTACTCCTCCTCCTGCAGCCGCTTGATCAGCTTGAGCCGGTCGACCAGCTCGGGCCGGTACCAGGCCATGTTGCGCGACGTCTTGACGATCTGCTCCTCGCCCCCGAGCAGCCCCTCGCGCAGGTAGTGCTTGATCGTCGCGGGGCTGACGCCGGAGCGCTCGGAGAGCTCCGCCATCTTGAGGAGGCCGTCCTGGTTCACGCCAGGAAGGATCCCTGGGGCGACTGGGCAGGGCCGGCGACCGCGCCGGCGTCCTTCAGCGCGGCGATCTCGGTCTCGGTGTAGCCGGCGTCCAGCAGCACCGCGTCGGTGTGCTCGCCGAGGCCCGGGCCGGGGCGCCGGTTGGGGTCGCCGGGGGTGCGGCTCAGCTTCACGGGCACGCCGAGGAGCTTGACGGGCCGCTCGACGCCGGGCTGGTCGAGCTCGGCGACCATCCCGCGCGCCTGCACCAGCTCGGACTCCAGCGCCTCGTCGAGGTCGAGCACCGGCTCCAGGCAGCAGTCGTGCTCGTCCCCGAACGCCGCCCACTCGTCGCGGGTGCGGCTCGCGAAGAGCTCCTCCACCTGCGCATGGGCCTCGGAGCCCGGCCGCTCGAACGCCTTGTCGAGCAGGTCCTCGCGGCCGGCGCCGCGGCAGAACGCCTGCCAGAACTTCGGCTCCAGCGCGCCGATCGTGACGTGCTTGCCGTCCTTCGTGCGGTACGGCCGGTAGCAGACCAGGCCGCCGTTCAAGGGCTCCTCGCCCCGCTTCGGCACCCGCCCGTCGGCGAAGTACGCGCCCGCGGTCATCGCCATCCACGAGAGCGCGCCGTCGGCCATCGAGATGTCGACGATCTGCCCCTCGCCGGACCGGTCGCGCTCGCGCAGCGCGGCGAGGATCCCGAACGCGGCCATCAGCGCGCCGCCGCCGAGATCGGCGATCTGGCCGGCGGCAGAGACGGGCGCACCGCCGGGCTCGCCGCTCAGCCCCAGCACGCCCACGCGCGAGAGGTAGTTCATGTCGTGACCGGCGCGGTCGCGGAACGGGCCGTCCTGCCCGTAGCCGGTGATCGCGCAGTACACGAGCCCCGGGTTCTCCTGCTTGAGCCGCTCGTAGCCGACGCCCAGCCGGTCGAGCACGCCGGGGCGGAAGCTCTCCAGCAGCACGTCGGCGTCGCGCACGAGCCGCAGCAGCACCTCGCGGCCCTCGTCGGTCTTGAGGTTGATCCGGATCGACCTCTTGCCCCGGTTGAGCGCGAGGAAGAGCGCGCCGCCGGCGGACTGCTCGGCCCCCTCGTACACCGGCGGCGACCAGCGCACGTAGTCGCCCATCCCCGTGTCCTCGACCTTGAGCACGTCGGCGCCGAAGTCCGACATGAGCAGCGAGCAGAACCCGCCGGGCAGCAGGCGGGAGAGGTCGAGGACGCGGACGCCCTCCAGCGGGAGGGTCATGCCGCGACCGCCCCGCGCTGCGGCACGCCGAGGAGCGCGCGCGCCTCGGAGACCGTCGCGGGCCGCCGGCCGGTGGTCTCCACCAGCTCCCGCGCCTTGGCGATCAGGTCGCCGTTCGACGACGCCATCGTGCCGTCCGGCAGGTAGAAGTTGTCCTCCAACCCCACGCGGATCGACCCGCCGAGCGTCAGCGCGCTCGCCACGAGCTGCCACTGCACGCGGCCGATCCCGATGACGCCCCAGTGCGCGCCGACGCCGAGCGCCCGCACGTTCTCGGCCATCGCGGCGAGGTTGAACGGCGTCGGCGGGATGCCGCCGGTGACGCCCATGACGCAGTCGATGTGCAGCGGCGCCTTCAGGATCCCCATGTCGAGCAGCGGCGCGAGCGAGCCGACGTGGCCGATGTCGAAGCACTCGTGCTCGGGCTTGATGCCCAGCTCGTTCATCACCGTCAGGAACTCGATGATCTCGCTGAACGGGTTGGCGAAGATCGCGTCGAACACGAACTCCTTGCGCCGCCCCGAGTACTTCGCGTAGTTCATCGAGCCCATGTTCAGCGCGGCGACCTCGGGCCGCACCGCGCGCAGGTACGCGATCCGCCGCTCGACGCTGACGCCCATCGCGCCGGTCGAGAAGTTCATGATCACGTCGTCGCCGACCTCGCCGCGGATCGCGTCGCTGATCGCCTGGAAGTCCTCGATCTCGTAGGACGGCGCGCCGTCCGGCGTGCGCGCGTGGATGTGGATCATCACCCCGCCCTCGTCGACGATCCGCCGCGCCTCGGCCGCGTACTCGGCCGGCGTGTACGGGATCGCCGGGCACTGCTCGCGGTTGGCGAGCGATCCGGAGATGGAGCAGGTGATGACGACGGGATCCTCGAGGCTCACGCGCGAGTGCCCTCCAAGCAGGAAGTGGGACGTGCCACTTCGCACTCTAGAGATGGAGGGGCGCGCACGCGAGAGCGGCCTTCGGAGACACGCCACGGAACGGCCGATCCGCCCGCTCTACGTTGGACCGATGTCCCACACCGTCACGGAGCCCGCGCGCGCTGCGCGCGAGGTGACGGGCAGCGCCGCCCTCGACATCGCTGCCGCCGCGCGGGAGACGCCCGCCGCCGTCCTGTACACAGATCCGCTCGCCGGCACGCGCGTCACGGCGACCGAGGTCGCGGCGCGGGTGCGGGCGATCGCCGCGGCGCTCGTGCGCGCGGGCGTCGAGCCGGGCGACCGGGTCCTGCTCATGAGCCGTACGCGGCTGGAGTGGACGCTCACCGACTACGCGATCTGGACCGCCGGCGCGGTGACCGTGCCGATCTACGAGACGTCGAGCGCCGAGCAGGTCGCGTGGATCGCATCCGACAGCGGTGCGGTCGCGGCCGTGGTGGAGACCGCCGGGCAGCGCGAGGTGATGGAGGCGCTGCCGGACGGCGAGCGGCCCGGGACCGTGCTGTGCGTCGAGGCGGGCGAGCTGGAGATGCTGCCGGACGCGACCGATGCGGAGGCGGCTGCGCTGCGCGCGCGCGTGGAAGCTGTCGAGCCGGACGCGCTGGCGACGATCATCTACACCTCGGGGACGACCGGCCGGCCGAAGGGCTGCGAGCTGACCCACCGCGCGTTCGTGACGAACGCCGACGAGCTGTACCTCGCGCTGCGCGAGGCGTTCGACCAGCCCGACTCGAGCACGGTCCTCTTCCTCCCGCTGGCGCACGTCTTCGCGCGGATCGCGCAGGTCGCATGCCTGCGCTACCGGATCGCGGTCGCGCACGTGGCCGATCCGAAGCAGCTGCCCGACGCGCTGGCGGCACAGCGGCCGACGTTCTTCTTCGCGGTGCCGCGGGTGTTCGAGAAGCTCATCGCCGAGGCGCGGCGGTCGGCGGCGGCGAAGGGCGACCGGTTCGCGCAGCTGTTCGACGCGGCGGAGCGGACGTCCGTCGCGTGGACGCGGGTGCGCGAGAGCGGTGCCCCCACGCCGCTCGGCCTCCGAGCACGGCACGCGCTGTTCGACCGGCTCGTCTACGCGCGGATCCGCGCGGCGCTGGGCGGCCGCGTGTCGCACGTGGTGAGCGCGGGCGGGCCGCTGGGCGACGAGCTCGGCCGCGTCTTCGTCGGCGCAGGGCTGAAGATGATGGAGGCCTACGGGCTGTCCGAGGCGATCTGCGCGACGATCAACCGGCCCGGCGAGGCGCGGCTGGGCACCGTCGGCCGGCCGGTTCCGGGGACCGCGGTGCGGGTCGACGACGAGGGCCGGATCGAGGTCACCGGGCCGAACGTCTTCCGCGGCTACTTCGGCAACGCGGCGGCGACCGCGGACGCGCTCACCGACGACGGCTGGCTGCGCACCGGCGACCTCGGCTCGCTCGACGCCGACGGGTTCCTCACGATCACCGGGCGCGAGAAGGACATCATCATCACCGCGGCCGGCAAGAACGTCTCCCCCGCGCAGCTCGAGGACCGGCTCCGCACCGACCCGCTCGTCTCGCAGGCGGTCGTCGTCGGCGACGGGCGGCCGTTCGTCGGGTGCCTCTTCACCGTCGACCCCGAGGTCGCGGCGACCGAGCCCGACGTGGACGCGCGGCTTCAGCGCGCCGTCGACCGGGCGAACGAGCTCGTCTCGCACGCGGAGGCGATCAAGAAGTTCGTCGTCCTCCCCGGCGACCTGACCGAGGAGGCCGGCGAGCTGACGCCGACGCAGAAGGTCAAGCGCAACGTCGTCGCGGCGCGCCACGCCGACGCGATCGACGCGCTCTACGCGGGCGGTCGCGGCTAGGCTCACCGCCGACATGGACGCCGCCCTGCGCACCCTCGCCGACGCCGGACTCGCTCTCGACGCCGCCGCCGAGGCGCTCGACGTGCAGCCGCAGGAGGTGGGCGTCGCGGAGGAGCGGCTCGCCGAGGTCGACGAGGCGCTCCAGACGCTCCGCGACCGCTGGCCCGAGCTCCCCGGCCCGGCCCGCAAGGTCGTCGGGCCGGCGGGCAAGGAGCTGCGCGAGCGCCGCGAGGCCCTCGCCAAGCGGCTGCCCAAGCGGCGCGCGCTCAGCGAGGGGACGCCCGAGGCGCCCGATCCCGAGGAGGATCAGGCGCCGGACGAGGGCCCGGCTCCGACCGCCTAGCGGGCGCCCGCGGCGAACGTGTCGGGATCCGGCCCGATGCGCTCGCCCTTGTCGACGGCGCGGATCGCCTCCATCTGGGCGTCCGTCAGGTGGAAGTCCCAGATGTCGAAGTTCTCCGCGATGCGCTCCGGCGTCGCGGACTTCGGGAAGACCACGTTGCCGAGCTGGACGTGCCAGCGCAGCACGACCTGCCCCGGCGTCTTGCCCGTCGCCTGGGCGATGTCGGCGATCGCCGGGTCCTCGAGCACCGTGCCCTGCCCGAGCGGGCTCCACGCCTCGGTCACGATGCCGCGGTCGGCGTGCTCCTGGATGAGGCCGTGCTGCTGGAGGTACGGGTGCAGCTCGATCTGGTTGACCGCCGGCGTCACACCGGTCTCCTCGACGATCCGGTCCAGGTGGGCGGGCTGGAAGTTCGAGACGCCGATGGACCGGACGAACCCGTCCTTCTGCAGCTCGACGAACGCCTTCCACGTCTCGACGTACTTGTCGAGCGACGGGATCGGCCAGTGGATGAGGTACAGGTCGACGTAGTCGAGCTCGAGCTTGTCGAGGCTCTCCTTGAACGCGTGCTTGGCCTGCTCGTAGCCGTGGTGGTCGTTGAAGCACTTGGTCGTGATGAACACGTCCTCGCGCGGCAGCCCCGACGCGCGGAAGGCCTGGCCGACCTGCGCCTCGTTGCCGTACGCGGCAGCGGTGTCGATGTGGCGGTAGCCGACGTCGAACGCGCGGACCACGGCCTCCACCGTGTCCTCGGGCGGGATCTTGAAGACGCCGAAGCCGAGCTGGTGGATCTGGCCGTCGTCGCGCAGCGCGATGCGCGGCACCTGATCGATGGAAGAGGTCACGTCCTAAGGCGTGCCCCTCCCACCAGGTCGACGAACGTCGAACGGCTCACACGCGGCGTTTCGCCGCCTCGTCCGCGAGAAGCTGAACCAGCTCGTCCACGTTCGTCGAGGGGTTCGTCGCGAGGACGAGCTTCACCGGGTGTGGCGTCTGCACCGCCGGAACTGCCTCCATCCGGATCCGGCTCGCGCGCTCGGCAGCCAGCGGCCAGTGCGCCACCGCCGTCTCGCCCTGCGCGGCGACGCGCCGCTTCGCCTCGGCGGAGTGGAGCGCTCCGCGAACGTCGCCGTGATGCAGCAGCAGCCAGACCTCGAACGTCGGATGGGAGAGCGCGACGTCGAGCCCGCTGTCGACCATCCGGGCCAGCGCGGCCGCGGCGCCGGACCTACGTGGGTCGTCGGTGTCGCAGACGGCCCACAGCTCGTCGAACCGCTCCTCGGGCCGGTTGCGACCAGCCTTCGCGGCATGGGCGACCGCCGCCATGGCGACGCCGGGCGGGTTGCCGCCGCCGAGGCCGACGAGCTCGATGCTGGCCCGCGGCAGCCTCAGCTCGGAACGCAGCGCCCGGAAGTACCCCACTTCCGTCGACGAGCCCTCGCAGAGAACCAGCACGCGACGTCCGAGCGGCCGCCGGCCGGCAGAGCGTCCGCGCGGCCGCGCCACGCGTCAGCCTTCGCGACCGACGACGGCGTGCAGCAGCGGCTCGTCCACGACCGGGAGCCCACCGACCCGTCCATGACGGTAGAGACGGCCGACATCGAGCTCGGGGCGGGGCGAGTAGTCGGTGACCGGAACGACGGTGGTCGCGCCGTCCTCGTCCTTCTCGACCACCCACACCTGATCCCGGCCGAGCCCGGCGTCCGTGATGACACCGGGGTCCTGGAGGTTGAACAGCAGCTGGGCGCCGCGCGTGTTCGTCTCCGCCGACTGGAACAGCGTGACGATCTGCGAAGCGAGCACCACGTTGAGGTGGGCGTCCAGCTCGTCCGCACCGAGCACGAGCCCGCCATCGAGGCTGTCGAGGACAAGGGCGGCCCACTCGAACCATGCGCGCGTGCCCGCCGACTGCTGCGAGAGGTCCAGCTCGCCCACGCCTCGGTGACGGAACCGTGTCCGCACGCGAGCGCGGGGCGGCCACTCGCCGTTCGGCCCAGGCGGTACGAGCTTGAGGTACGCAGGGTCGAGGTCGGTCTGCTCCTCGCGCACCTCGACTCCCTCGATGCCGAGGTCGGCGCTCGCCACGAAGGCGCTCAGCCGCCGCTGGTACTCAGCGTCACCGCCCAGATACCGAGCCTGCGTGTACTGCCCCCGCCGTGCGCGGTCGTGGGGCGCGCCGGCTTTGAGCCCACGGACGATCACGCGGTGCACCCCACCCAGGATCTCGTGGTTGTTCTGCGCGGCAGACGAGAGGAACAGCGAGTTCGGACGAGTCGCCGCCACTGCCGCCGCGCGCGGCCCCTTCAGCTGCCGGCCGGCGTCGATCATGACGCGACCTGACGGATCGGTCTGCCGCTCGAACAGCTTCGCCCACGACTTCGGCCCACGCGGGGCGTAGTCGAGCGCCTCCCACACGATCGCGTCCGGGCCGACGGCGAAGCGGTAGTCGTACACGACGTCGAACGCGGTGAACGACAGCTCGTAGCGCGACGGCGTGGCGGAAGCACCCTGGAACGCCTCACGCGGCGGCGGCCCGTCGGCTGGCCATCGGGCCTGCGACCGCTCCACCGCCTGCTGGACGTACTCGATCGCGTCGAGGAGGTTCGACTTGCCGGACCCGTTGGCACCGAGCAGGGCGAGTGCCGGCACCAGCTCCATGTCGAAGCCGGGCACGGGCAACCCCGCCCGCCCGGCAACGGTCGGCTTGCGCTCGGCGACGAACGACAGCTCAACCCGGTCGCGGATCGACCGATGGTTCTCGACCGCGAAGGAGATCAACATCGCGTCTGCATTCTGACACGCATTTTCGTCGACAAGCGGCGAGATCCTGCGTTGTGATGCAGACGCGATGCGTCGAACCGCTCACACGGGCACGACGCCGTTGCGCTTCCAGGGGCGGTCGACGCGCTTGATCTCGGTCATCTCGAGGGCGCGGCAGATGGTCGGGCGGGTCTCGCGGGGGTCGATGACGTCGTCGATCATGTCGTTGGCCGCGGCGATGTAGACGTCGATGATCTTGCGGTAGTTGGCGATCAGCTCGGCCTTCTTGGCGGCCGGGTCCTCGGCCTCCTCGACCTGCTTGCGGAAGACGATCTCGACCGCGCCCTCGGCGCCCATCACGCTGATCTCCGCCGACGGCCAGGCGACGATCGTGTCGGGCTCGTAGGCGCGGCCGTTCATCACGTAGTAGCCGGCGCCGTAGCCCTTGCGGAGCACCACGGTCACCTTCGGGACGGTCGCGTTGGCGACCGCGTAGAGCATCTTCGCGCCGTGGCGGATGATGCCGCCCTGCTCGACCTTCGTGCCGACCATGAAGCCCGGCACGTCCATGAGGAAGACGAGCGGGATGCCGAAGGCGTTGCAGAGGTTGACGAACCGCGCGACCTTGTCGGCGGAGTCGTTGTCGAGGATGCCGCCGAGCTGCTTGGGCTGCGACGCGACGATCCCGGCCGGCCGGCCGCCGAAGCGGGCGAAGCAGGTGATGACGGTCTTGGCCCAGTTGGGCTTCATGTCGAACCACTCGCCGTCGTCGACGATCCGCTCGATCACGCGGTACATGTCGTACGGCTTGCGGTTGGACTCGGGCAGGACGTCGAGCAGCTCGTCGTCCATCCGGTCGATCGGGTCGGAAGCCGGCCGCCGCGGAGGCGCCTCCTCGTTGTGCCGCGGCATGAACGAGAGGTACGCCTTGATCTTCTCGATGCACTCGGGATCGTCGGCCACCTCGAGGTCGCCCACGCCGCTCTTGCGCGTGTGCACGCGCGAGCCGCCGAGCTCCTCCTGCGTGACGTCCTCCCCCACCGCGGCGCGGACCAGATGCGGCCCGGCCAGAGCCATGGAGCCCCGCCCCTTGACCATCGGGACGAAGTCCGCGAGGCCCGGGATGTACGCGGTGCCGGCCGCGCAGGGCCCCATCAGCGCCGCGACCTGCGGGATGACGCCCGACGCGATGACCTCCTCCTTGAAGAGGTGGCCCGAGCCGGCGAAGAGCGAGCCGACCGCCTCCTGGATTCGCGCCCCCGCGGAGTCCAGCAGCCACACCATCGGCATCCGCTTGGTCAGCGCCAGCTCGCGCAGGCGCGCGACCTTCATCTCGCCGGTCATCCCCATCGAGCCGGCCATGACCGTGAAGTCGTACGCGGCGACCGCGACCATCCGGCCGTCGACCTTGCCGTAGCCCGTGATGACGCCGTCCGCCGGCGCGTCGCGCCCGGTCATGGCCTGCTGCGAGAAGTGCGGCTGCGCGTGGAGCCCGAGCTCGACGAACGTGCCCTCGTCGATCAGCAGCGCCAGCCGCTCGCGCGCGGTCAGCTTCCCCTGGTCGTGCTGCTTGGCGACCTTCTCCGGCCCGCCCCCCGCGCGCGCCTTCTCGCGCCGCGCGTGGAGCTCCTCGACCAGCGGGCGGAGGAGCGAGGTCTTCGGCTCCGCTTCCGAGGCGCTCACAGGCCGTACGACCGGCCGATGACGTCGAGCATGATCTCGTCGGTGCCCGCGCCGATCCGGTTCAGGCGCATGTCGCGCCACACGCGCTCGACCCCGTACTCGGTCATATAGCCCGCGCCGCCGTGGATCTGGATGCACTCGTCGGCGACCTCGACCGCCATCCGCGCCGCGTGCAGCTTGGCCATCGAGATCTCGCGCACCGGGTACTCGCCGTTCTGGAACCGCCACGCGGTCATGTAGACGAGCTGGCGCGCGGTCTCGATCTTCGTCGCCATCTCCGCGAACTTGTGGCGGATGACCTGGAAGTGGCCGATCTCGCGGCCGAACGCCTTGCGCTCGAGCGCGAACTTCAGCGTCATGTCGAAGCAGTGCTGGGCGCCCGCGACGCAGCCCGCCGCGCCGATCAGCCGCTCGCCCTGGAGCTCCCAGCTGATGTGGTAGAAGCCCTTGCCGATCTCGCCGAGGACGGCGCTCGCGGGCACGCGCACGTCCTGGAACGCGAGCAGCGCGGTGTCGCTCGCGTGCATACCGAGCTTCGAGAGCTTCTTCTCGCGGATGACGCCCGGCGCGTCCATCGGGACGAGGAAGAGCGTGATGCCGCCGTGGCCGGCGTCCGGGTCGGTCTTCGCCACGAGGACGATCACGTCGGCGCGGTGGCCGTTGGTGATGTACGTCTTCGAGCCGTTGATGACGTACTCGCCGGTCGCCTCGTCGAGTACCGCGCGCGTCTTGATCCCGGCGACGTCGGAGCCCGCGTCCGGCTCGGTGATGCCGAGGCAGAGGATCTTCTCGCCGCGGATCGCCGGCTCGGCCCACTCGCGCTTCTGCTCCTCGGTGCCGAAGGCGAGGATCGGCGGCATCGCCATGTCGGTCTGCACCGCGACGCCCATCGCGAGGCCGCCGCTGCGCGCGTGCACGATCTCCTCGGCGAGCACGAGCGCCGAGTAGTAGTCGCCGCCCTGCCCTGAGTACTCGACCGGCTTGTCGAGCCCGAGGAACCCGAGTTCGCCCATCCGGTGGAAGACGGAGTCGGGGAACGTCGTCCGCTCCCACTCCTCCGCGTGCGGCGCCAGCTCCTTCTTCGCGAACGACCGGATCGACTCGCGCAGCTGGTCGTGCTCGTCGGTGAAGATGAAGTGCTTGCGCGACGCGGCGTGGTCGGGCTTGAGGACGGTGGCCATGCCGGACAGAGTAAGGAGTGGGACTTCCTACTTTCAACTGCTGGAACGACGAAGCGCGGGTAGACGCCCCGCGATGCCCCGACGAGCCCTCTGCACCTCGATCGCCGTCGCCCTGCTGGCGGCGAGCGCGGGAGCCGCGTCGCCCGTCCGCGCGGGCGAGCCGATCTCCCCGCCGATGACGACGGTGACCGCCATGGCCGCCAGCGAGATCACGGACGGTCCGGTCGGCATGGCCCACGACGACCGGTACGTGGCGGTGCAGCTGCGCGTCGGGACGGTCCGCGTGGTCGACACACGCGACGGCACCGTGACCGCGGACGTGCCGACGCCGGACGGGCGCTCCTGCCGTCCGGTGGCCGTGCGCGCGCCTTCGGTCCTCGTCCGCTGCGCGCCGGCCGGCGCGGTGGAGACGTTCGACCGGCGGGACGAGCATCTGCTCCTCTCGATCGCCACGCGGACGTTCACCCCGATCCCCGGCGACGGCGGGTCCGGCGCGCTGTTCCTCGACGCCCTCGGCGCGCGCTGGATCGAGGGGACCGACGCGGTCGGCACCGCGTGGGTGGACCGGCGGACCGGGGCCGTGCGGCGTGGGCGATCGTGGGACCACGGAGGCGAGGTCGACCGCGACCTCGACGACCCCGCGTTGCGGCGCGTCCCCACGCGCGACGAGCACGTGAGCAGCGTCCGCTGCGGACGGCGCGGGGAGTGCCTCGAGCTGCACATCGGGAACCGCGCGCGCCGGCTCGGGCGGGTGACCCGCGGCTACAGCACGTACCAGCCGGGCCGCTACGTGTCGTGGTGGAACGGCGCGAGCGCGCGGGCCTACGATCGGCGGACGGATCGCTCGTACGTCTGGCGGTTCCCCGCGCCGGCGCCGCGCGGGATCACGGTGCAGCACACCGCGTACGGCGCGCTGTTCGTCCGCACGACCGCAACGGAGTACCCGGGGTCCGGGACGCTGCTCTTCTCCCGCTGGCGGCGCTGACGACGGTCGCGAGCCGGGGCCGCGCGAAGGTGACGCGCGCGTCACCGCGCGAGACGGCGCGTCCGCGTAGGGTTCCGCCCCCGTGCCCGGAGGAGACACCGTTCGCTTCGACGTCGCCGCCACCGGTGTGGCGACGATCGCCCTTGATGACCCCGACACGCGCAACGCGCTGTCGGACGACACGCTCGACGCGCTCATCGACGCGTTCGAGATCGCCCGCGACGACGACGCCGTGCGCTGCGTCGTCCTCACCTCGACGCACGAGAAGGTCTTCAGCTCCGGCGGCAACCTCGCCGGGTTCGCCGCGGACCAGCCGCTCGTGGTCAAGCACTTCAACACGACCAAGTTCCCGCGCCTGTTCACGCTCATCGGCGAGCTGGGCAAGCCGACGATCTGCGCCGCCAACGGCCACGTGCTGGCCGGCGCGCTCGGCGTCGCGCTCGCGTGCGACCTGATCGTCGCCAAGGAGGGCGTCACGTTCGGGACGCCCGAGATCAACGTCGGGGTCTTCCCGTTCATGATCATGGCGCTGATCTACCGGAACGTCGGCCGCAAGAAGACCAACGAGCTGCTGCTGCTCGGCGACCGGATCGACGCGCACGAGGCCGAGCGGATCGGCATCGTCAACAAGGTCGTGCCGGCGGACGAGTTCGACGCCGCGGTCGATGCGTGGGCGGTCAAGCTCGCGTCCAAGTCGCCCGTGCTGATGAAGCTCGGCAAGGACGCGATGTTCCGCCAGCAGGACCTCGCGTTCGCCGACGCGCTGGAGTTCCTCCACACCCACCTGACGATCGCGTTCTCGACGGAGGACATCCAGGAGGGCGTCAAGGCGTTCTTCGAGAAGCGGGAGCCGCAGTGGACCGGCCGGTGAAGGTCGTCGGCCTCGTCTGCCGCACCTCCGACCGCGTGGCCGCGACCGCGCGCGGGGTGCAGACGCTCGCGCCGCTGCTGGCCGAGCAGCTCGGCACGACCGCGCGGCTGATCGGGACGCCCGGCGAGCCGCGCGAGCAGCGCTGGGAGGACGACCTGCGCGACTCGCGCGGCTGCCTCCTCGAGGCGGGCGGGCAGATCGACGACGCGCTCGTCGAGGAGATGGTTCCGGTGCTCGTCGCCGGCGACTGCTCCATCGCCGCCACCACGCTGCCGACCGTCGTGCGTCACAACCCCGAGGCGTACGTGCTGTGGCTCGACGCGCACGGCGACTTCAACACGCCCGACACGTCGCCGAGCGGCTACCTGGGTGGCATGCCGCTGGCCGCCGCGTGCGGCAAGTGGGACGCGGGGCTGACCGAGACGAAGGTCGACCCGGCGCAGGTGCTCCTCTGCGGTGTGCGCGAGCTCGACGGCCGCGAGCAGGTGCTGCTGGAGACGACCGGCGTGCGCCGCCTGCGTCCCTCCCAGCTGGCGGACATGCTCGACGGCGAGGACGTGTACGTCCACCTCGACCTCGACGTGCTCGACCCCACGATCATGCCCGCGAAGTTCCCGGTGCAGGGCGGGCTGAGCGACGCCGGTCTGCGGACGCTGCTGGGCGAGGTCGCGAGCGTCGCGAACCTCGTCGGGCTGGAGATCACGAACTTCGTGGCGCCCGAGGACGAGCTCTCACGCACGACGCTCGCGGAGACGATCGCCGCGATCGTCCACCCGGTGCTGCGCGGCACCGCCGTCGGCCGCTAGCGCGATCACGGCGGCGCCGTCGCCCGCGGCGGCCCCGTTGCCGCAGCGCGGGCAGTCCGGCCGGCGCGGCACCGCGTGGCGCTCGACGGCGAGCGTGGCGAGGTCCACCTCGAGCCCGCGGCCGAGCGTCGCGGGCGGGTGGATGCCGGTGAGGTAGGCGACGACCTCATTGGCCGCCAGCGCGCCGACGACCGCGCACGCCGGGCCGAAGGTCGCCGAGGGCGGCGTGATCTGCTCGGCCGCCTGCACGATCGTGAAGTGCGGCCACTCCGCCGCCCACCGCGCCTCCTGGCAGTCCAGGCATCCCGTCACGCCCGGCACGAAGAGCGGGCCGACGCGCACGTGCGGCGGATGCTGGCTGACGCCGAGCAGCGGCACGTCGAGCGCGAAGGCGGCGTCCTGCACCCAGCGCTCGATCAGGTGCGTCGGCGTGTCGGCCGTGTTGACGACGATGTCCGCGCCGCGCATGACCTCGACCGCGTCGGCGGCGCTCGCGAGCGCCCGGTCGAGCCCCACGTACGCGAGCCGCGCCTCCAGCCCGCGCAGCCGCTCGCCCGCGGCCTCGGCCTTGCGCCGCCCCAGGTCCGCCTCGCAGAACAGCACCTGGCGGTTGAGGTTGGACTCCTCCACGACGTCGCCGTCGACGCCGATCAGCGTCCCCACCCCCGCCTCGGCGAGCGGCAGCGCCACCCACGAGCCGATGCCGCCCAGGCCGATGACGCACACCGTCGCGCCGCGCAGCCGCGCCTGCGCCTCCGACGCGCGCTCCATCGAGCCGAGCTGGTCGGCGAAGCACGGCAGCTGCCGCGCGTACCGGGCCGCGTCGCGCGCGTCGATCCGGCTGCGCTCCGCGTCGGCGTCGTCCAGGACGCCGCAGGCCGCGAGCTCCTCCACGGCCGCGCGGACCTCGTTCTCGTCCGCGCCGAGATGGACTGCCAGCTCCTCGATCGAGCGGCGTCCGTCCACCGCTCCCAGGAGCCGTGCCAGCGCGGGTCCATCCCCCTCGAGGATCAGGTCTCCGACCCCCGGACCGCGCAGCACGTACACGTCGCCGTCCGGCCCCAGCCGGACGTCGACCGACCGTCGCAGGCGCGCCCTCACGGGACGACCTCCGGACGGCGATGGCGCCTAGCCGATCTTCCCGTTCGACAGCACGGGGACGACCGGCTTGCGCGGCTTGCGCACCTTGGTGAGCATGCCCTCCTCCTTCCTTGGTCCTCGATCATGCCCTCTGCACGACCCACACTGCCTTGATGTGACGGTCGGCGTCAAGTTCTCTGACCGGTGAACCTTCCTCAAACTGGCCATGGACCCCGAGCAGGACGAGGCCGGCCTCCTCGATCGCGTCGCGGACCAGCGGCTCAGGGTGGTGCCACTGGACGTGGTGGGTGACCTCGAGGTCGTGCGCCCCGTCGGGCCGCGGGACGTACGTGTAGAGGTCGGCGGTCGCGATGCCGCCGGGGGCGAAGTCGGCCGGCGTCGTCCCGTGCCAGGCGAACACCGCCTCGGGCCGCACGCGGACCTCGTCGCCGGCGTACATCGCCCGGTACAGGGCGATCGTCGACGTGTCGAACAGGCCGATGCCGCCCGGACGCAGGTTGTCGCGCAACCCGCGCACGGCGGCGCGCAGGCCGTCCGGGTCGACGTAGTTGACGACGTCGTTGATCATCGTCGCGTAGTCGAAGGCGCCGAGCGCCGGGAGGTCGCGGATGTCCGCCTGCACGCACCGTGCCCCGGGCCCGAGTCGCTCGTGCCAGCGCGCCAACATCCGCGCCGACTGGTCGATCCCCGTGACCGCGTAGCCCAGCTCTTGCAGGGGTTCCGTGCTCTTGCCGGTCCCGCACCCGATGTCGAGCGCGGCAGTTCCGGAGAGCCCGTAGCTGCGGGCCAGCGCCTCCAGGCTGCGGATCCAGCCGGGGTAGGCGGGGTGCTCGGTCCACCCGTTGTAGTGCGTCGCCAGGTCGTCGTAGAGGCTGCGCGCGGCGTCGGAATCCGGCGTGATGTGGGAAATGTTCATGTTGCGAATCCGAAAGGGTGCTCTAGCGTTTCGAAAGAGATGCTCTCGCACATTCGCGATGCGGACCAGTCCGAACCTTCGACAGTGGTCCACGAAGCGGCAGCGGGAGCGGGGGATGGCTGAGCGACCGACGAGGGATACGGGCATGGACGAGGACAAGAGGGCCGCGACGGCGACCGCCGAGCGCCGGGCGACAGGAGACCTGGACACGACGACCCGCATGGCGAAGGCGCTGAGCCATCCGCTGCGGGCGAGCATCCTGATCCGGCTGAACGAGAAGCCGTCGAGCCCGGTGCAGCTGTCGCGCCAGCTCGACGCGCCGGTCGCCCGGGTCGCCTACCACGTCAAGCTCCTCGAGGAGCTCGACTGCATCGAGCTGGTCGAGCTGCGGCCGGTGCGCGGCTCGGTCGAGCACATCTACCGCGCGACCCGCCGCGTGCTCTTCGAGGAGGAGGACTGGGCGAAGCTCCCCGAGAGCGCACGCCGCGGCATGTCGGCGGAGTGGTTCAAGAACTCGTTCCGCTCGATCGCCGAGTCGATGGAGACCGGCGCGTTCGAGCGCCGCAACGACACGCACTTCAGCTCGACGCCGCTCGAGCTGGACGCCGCGGGCTGGACGCACCTCTCCGTGCGGATGATGGACGTCGTCAAGGAGGCGCTCGACATCACGGCCGAGGCGCAGGCGGCGCAGGACGGGCGCGAGCTCGTCAAGGCCGGCCTGGTCATGACGCTCTACCCGCGGGCGGACGAGTCGGCCGCGGAGGCCTAGGTCACAGCGGGGGCGCCACAGCGCTCCCGACCATCACCGCGGCGGTGGCGAGGCCGATGCGGACCGCGATCCGGAGGAGCCGCTGGGTCATGTCCGCATCAACGCCGTGCCGGCGCGCAACTTGCGGTGGACAGATGTTCGAGCTTGCCTCGCTCCGAGAAGTGGAGCAAGGTGCGCCCATGCAGGCCGCCGGCCCGCTCGAGCGCTCCGGCGAGCTCGAGACCCTGGAATCCGTCGTGGCCGGTGCCGTCGAGGGCACCGGCGGCGTCGTCGTGGTCGAGGGGCCGCCGGGGATCGGCAAGTCGCGGCTGCTGCGCGCGGCCGCCGAGTCGGCGGAGTTCCTCGGCGCGCGGTCGCTGCGGGCACGGGCGACCGAGCTCGAGCGCTCCTACCCCTTCGGCGTGGCGCTGCAGCTCTTCGAGCCGCCGGTCGCCGCCGCGGGCGAGGAGGAGCGCGCGACGCTGCTCACCGGCGCCGCCGCCCTGGCCGCGCCGCTGGTCGCGCCCGGGACGGACGGCCTGCCGGACGCGCCGAACGACTTCTCGCTCATCCACGGGCTCCACTGGCTGGCCGCCAACCTGGCCGAATCGCGCCCGACGCTGCTGATCGTCGACGACGTCCACTGGGCCGACGAGCCGTCGCTGCGGCTGTGCGCCTACCTCGCCGAGCGGATCGAGGACCTGCCGATCGCGCTCGTCCTGGCGGCGCGGCCGGGCGGGCGCGAGCACGGGACGCCCGGCGACGTGATCGTGGCGTCGCTGGCCGCCCACCCCGCGACCCGCACGCTGCGGCCCGCGCCGCTGAGCGAGGAGGCCGTCGGGCGGCTGGTCGAGGGGACGCTGGACGTGCCCGCCGCGCCCGAGTTCGTCAGCGCGTGCGCGCGGGTGACCGGCGGGAACCCGTACCTGCTCTCCGAGCTGCTCGCGGCGACGGCGGCGGGCGAGCTGAGCCCCACCGCGGGCGGCGTGGCGCTGCT
>Ga0196960_10000249_pt1 | contig 21431 bp, 13 predicted proteins | sample S3v_5metaG_FD_183187 | JGI IMG/M metagenome (GOLD analysis project Ga0196960, IMG submission 183187) | Soil microbial communities from Anza Borrego desert, Southern California, United States - S3+v_5 | ecosystem: Environmental > Terrestrial > Soil > Desert | place: USA: California | collected...
TCCGCCGCACGACGACCTGGCGCGGCGCGACCGGCGCCGCGGCCACGGCCGGAGCGCCGGCGCCGATCACCGGGTCCTCCCCACGCCGCATCTGCCCGGCGAGCAGCGCCAGCGACGCGCAGAACGTCCCGCCGCACACGGCGAACACCGCCAGCGGCCCCGGCCGCTTCGGCATCGCCTTCTTCGGCCGAGCCGCCTCAGTCATCGTCCCCACCGCGCCCACGCCCGCGACCCCGGCCGTGCCCGCCGTCATCGTCGCCACCGCTCTCGCCGTGGTCGTCGAAGCGGTCGTCGTCCCCACCCCGGCTGCGCCCCGACGAGTCGTCGTCGACGTCGTCGCCGCCGCTCCGGCCCGACGAGTCGTCGTCGAAGTCGTCGTCGCCGCCACGGGCACGCCCCGACGAGCCGTCGTCGGACGAGCTTCCGCCGCGCCCGCTCCCGGCCGTCCCCGGCGCATCGCCCGGGCCCTGGTCGGCGGTCCCGTCGTCGTCCCCGCTCCGGCTCGCGACTGCGGTCACCGGCGCCGGCGCACCGCCGCCGCTCGTCACGGTTCCGGCCACGTCCCCGCGCCCCTGGTCCGCCGTCCCGTCGTCGTCGCGCGATCCCACGCGGTCCTCCACCGTCCGCGTGCGCCGGACGACCTCCGTCCGCACCTCCGGCTCAGCGGCGGTCGTCGCTCCGGCCGCGGCAGCGGCGGACGGTTCGTCAGGCCGCGACGCGAGGGCGACGGCGGCGAGGAAGCCGAGCGCGAGGAGCGTCACGGCGGTGGCGATGTGAGTCCGGTTGAAGCTCATGCCGCCACGATCGCTCCGGCTGCGCAAACGCTCCGGCAATCTGCGGCAAAGCCTTGGCAAAGCCGGTGTCCCCTGGCACGAATCGCCGGGTAGATTCGCGCCTCAGATGCCCCAAGCGCCCCTCCGCATCCTGCTCGTCGAGGACGAACGCTCCATCGCCGAGCCGTTCGCGAAGATCCTCAGCCGCGAGGGCTTCGACCCCATCCTCGCCGCCACCGCCGCGGAGGCGCTCGACCGCGCCCGCGACTCCGACCCGGACATCGTCCTGCTCGACCTCGCCCTCCCCGACGGCGACGGCCGCGACGTCTGCCGCACCATCCGCTCGGAGTCCGACATCCCGGTGATCATGGTCACCGCGCGCGGGACGGAGACCGACCGCATCGTCGGCCTCGAGCTGGGCGCCGACGACTACGTGGTCAAGCCCTTCTCGGCCGCCGAGGTCATCGCGCGCATCCGCGCGGTCATGCGCCGCACCGGCCGCCGCGACGAGCCCGCCGCCCCGCCCGCCGCCGAGCCGCTCCACGTCGGCGATCTGCGGATCGACCTCGCCGGGCGGCGCGCCCATCTCGCCGGAACGGAGCTGGAGCTGAGCCGCAAGGAGTTCGACCTGCTCGCCGAGCTCGTCCGCCACGCCGGCCGGGTCGTCAAGCGCGAGGACCTGATGAGCCGCGTGTGGGACGAGAACTGGTTCGGCTCGACGAAGACGCTCGACGTCCACATGGGCTGGCTGCGCAAGAAGCTCGGCGACGACCCGAGCGCGCCGCGCTTCATCCACACCGTCCGCGGCGTCGGCTTCCGGTTCGCCGCGCCGGAGGAGCGTGCGCCGTAGCTCTCCGCACCCGTCTTCTCCTCGCGCTGGCGTACGTCCTCGTGCTGGCGGTCGTCGCGCTGGGCTTCCCGCTCGCGTCGACGCTCTCCAGCCGCGTCGACACGGAGGTCCGCTCCGAGGCGCGCGCGCAGGCGGACGTCGTCGCCGCGACCGCGTCGGAGCTGCTCGCCGACCGCCCGAACCTCCAGGGGCTGGCCGACCGCGCCGCGCGCACGGTCCGCGGGCGCGTGCTCGTCGTGGATCGCCGAGGGCTGCTCCTCGCCGACTCCGAGGGCGAGCCGCCTGGCCGCTCCTATCGCACCCGGCCAGAGGTCGCTGCGGCGCTCGCCGGCCGCGCCGAGCAGCTCGAGCGGCAGTCCGACACGCTCGGCGAGAACCTGCTCGCGACGGCGGTCCCGATCATCGAGGACGGCGCCCCCGCCGGTGCGGTCCGCGTGACGCAGTCGATGGACGCGGTCGACCGCGCCGTGCGGCGGCAGTGGCTCGGGCTCGCGGGGATCGGGCTGCTGGTCGTGGCGCTCGGGCTCGGCGTCGGCTGGGTGCTGGCGGGGCAGGTCGCACGGCCGGTCCGCCGGCTCGACGCGGCGGCGCGGCAGGTGGCGGAGGGCGACCTGACCGTGCGCGCGCGGGTCGAGGGCTCGGCCGAGCAGCAGTCGCTGGCGCGGACGTTCAACGACATGACCGAGCGGATCGGCCGGCTCCTCGACTCCCAGCGCGAGTTCGTCGCCGACGCCTCGCACCAGCTCCGGACGCCGCTCGCCGGCCTGCGGCTGCGGATCGAGGCGGCAGAGGCGGACACGCACGACCCGTCCGCGCTCGAGGAGCTGGAGGCGGCGCAGCGGGAGCTCGACCGGCTCGCGCAGATGGTCGGCGAGCTGCTCGAGCTGAGCCGGGCGGGCGAGCGGGAGCTGCCGGGCGAGCGGGTCGACCTCGGCGACGCGGTCGCGCGGGCGGGCGCCCGGTGGGAGCGAGCGGCGGTCGAGCGCGGGCAGCGTGTCGCGGTGCGCGGCGACGGCGTGACGTTCGCCGCGCGCGCCGACGTCGACCGGGTGCTCGACGCGCTGATCGAGAACGCCCTCCACTACTCGCCGGCGGGCGCGACGGTGAGCGTCGCCGCGCACGACGGCGGGATCGACGTAGCGGACGACGGGCCGGGTGTCGCGGCGGGCGAGGAGGAGATGGTGTTCGAGCGGTTCCACCGCGGCAGCGCCGGACGGCGCGGACCGACCGGCACCGGCCTCGGGCTGCCGATCGCGCGCGAGCTCGCGCGCCGCTGGGGCGGCGACGTCACGCTCGAGCGCCGCGCCGACGCGCCCGGAACGCTCGCGCGGGTCCGGCTCCCCGCTGCCTTTGCCGACCCTTTGCCGCGCCGGGCCTAGGCTGCGCGCCATGCGGAGGATCCTGCTGCTCGCCCTCGTCGCCGTTGCCGGCATCGCGGTCGCCGTCGGCGTCACGATGGCCGCGTCGTCGCTGACCGACCAGGACATCGGCCTCGACTCCGAGCCCCTCACCGCCGGCCAGGAGCTCGCCCCCTCCCGCACCACCACCTCTGCGCGCACCGCGACCACCCGCACCGACCGCACCCGCACCACCCGCACCGACCGTGACGACGACGCCCGCGGGAGCGACGACGGCGGCGGCGGAAGCGGGAGCGGGAGCGGCGGCGGGTCGGCCGGCGGGAGCGGCAGCGGCAGCGGCAGCGGCAGCGGCGACGGAGGGTCGTCCGGCGGGAGCGGCGGGAGTGGATCGTCCGGCGGCAGCGACAGCGGCTCAGGCTCCAGCGGGAGCGGCTCGTCGAGCAGCGGAAGCGGGTCGAGCGGCGGCAGCGGCTCGGGCTCCGGCGGCGACGACGACTCGTCCGGATCCGACGACGACTCCAGCTCGGGCGGCGACGACGACTCCGGCCGCGGGCGGGGTCGTGGGCGCGGGCGCGGCGGCGACGAGGACGACGACTAGCGGCGCGGTGGGCCCTCAGATCGTCGGATAGCGACGGTCTCGGGGCCCAGCGGCGGCGGTGGGCCGTCTGATCGTCGGATGGCGACGGTCAAACGGCCCAGCGGCGGTCAGGCGTCGAGGTGGCAGAGGAGCGCTTGGGCGGCGCTCGGGTCGAGCGGGGCCGACGCGGCGCGGGCGCGGGCGGACTTGGGCACCGGCGGGACCTTCCGCTCGGCGTGCGTGGAGAGGAGCGTGGTCGTGCCCGCGCGGAGGTCGCGGACGAAGACGCCGGTCAGGCCGCCCGGCTTCACGTCGGCGAGGTTCGCCGCCGTCGACGTAAACGCGACGCGCGCGCCGTCCGCCGAGACGGCGGGCTCGTCGGAGAGCCCGTCCGCTGCGCCGCCGTCGGGGCCGGTCCGGCGGCTGACGAGCGTCGTCGTTCCCGCCACGCGATCGACCAGCCAGACCGACGCCCGCGACGCGTCCCCGCCCGACGCCCGGCCCGCGTACGCGACGTACCGGCCGTCCGCCGAGATCGACGGGTCGAACGCGAACCGGTCCCCACCGCCCGGAGCGCCGCCGCTCACCGCCACCGTCGTCCCCTCGACCAGATCCCGCACCCAGACACGCGCCGCACGCGCGCCCACACCGCTGGCGCCCGCCGCGCCGCCCGCACCCGCGCCGTCGCCGGCCGCGCCGCTCGCACGCGCGCCAGACGAGGCGGCGGCACCGGCGAGGTTGGAAGCCGCGCTGGTGAAGGCGACGAAGCGGCCGTCGGCCGACACCGACGGCTGGTAGGCGTCGTCGTCGGCCGACGCCCCGGCCGCGCCCGCCCGGCTCACGAGGGTGGTGCGACCCGACGCGACGTCCCGGACGAAGACGAGCGTCCGGCCGTCCGTGCCGGCGTCGGCGGCGCTGAAGGCGAGCACGCGGCCGTCCGCGGAGAGCCGCGGCTCGTAGATCGCCCCCGCGCTCCCCCGGCCGACCAAGGTCCGCGAAGCACCCTCCGAACGGTCCGCGAGCCACAGCGCCGTCGACCCGTCGCCGACCGACGCCTCGTAGGCCACGAGCCGCCCGTCGCCCGACACGGTCGGGTTGTACGCGCTGCGCGACGCCTTGCCGTCCGGCTCGCGCTCCGGGCTCACCTTCACCGACACGCCCGCCGCCAGGTCGCGCAGGCCGATGCGCATCTCGCCGTACCGCTTGGCGTAGTTCATGTTCCCCTCGGCCAGCTCGAACGTCACGCTCCGGCCGTCCGCCGACAGCGCGGCGTGGTAGCCCGACCGCGGCTCCCCGCGCACCACGCCGTCCGCGTGCGACGCCTCGAGCAGCGCGACCGGCGAGACCAAAGGCCCCGCAGGCAGCGACGCGACGACCACGCGGATCTCCCCCAAAGCGCGGGCTTCGGGGATCGTCGAGCGGTACTGGTCGAACGCGACCCGCGTGCCGTCGTCGGCGATCGACGGGTGGTTCGCCCAGTCGGCGACGGGCAACACGGGCGTGCCCGCGGGGCTGGTCCGCGGCGGCCCGTTGTTGCGCCGCTGCCCGAGCCAACGCGGAAGCTGCGCGAGCTGGCGCCGCAGCAGCCGGCGGCCCTGCGCGCGCGTCATCGCCCCGCCGGACACCGCCCGCGCGGTCGCCCGCCGCAGCGCCGCCGCCGCCCGCTCCCGGATCACGACCGCGCTCCGCCCGTGCATCCGCCCGATCTCCAGCGGCGAGTGCTCCGCCACCCGCAGGTCGCGGAACTCGGCCGGCGAGACGCCGAAGACCGACGGCGCCGCGTCCTGGATCGAGCGCTGGTGGAGCGAGTGGAAGTGGATGTGCTGCGAGAGGTGGCCCTGCGTGACGATCCGGTACGCCCGGGCGCGCAGCTGCGCGAAGCGGGCGCGCGACATCGACGCCCGGCGCGGCGCCATGAGCCGGTCGGTCAGCTCGTCCGCCGTCATCCCGCGCCGCCGCGCCAGCTGCGTCAGGTCGTGCGCGGCGTCGTCGCGCAGCCACCGCCAGATCCCGCCGCGGTCGGTGCCCAGCACCGCGTACAGCCGCGTCTCGTCGTACGGCAGCCAGTGCTCGTAGACCCACGGGTCGTTCGGGATCCAGTGCGGCAGCGCCCCGGGCGGCGCGCCCGAGTCCTGCGCCGACGCCGGCACCGCGCACGCACCGGCGCACAGCAGCGCCGCGATCAGGACCCCCACCAACCGCTCCATGGGGGACGACGCTATCCGGGATCGCCCGCCGGGCGCAAGCGGACGCGACGCACGGGCGGCACCGGGACCCGGGTGAACTCTCGGGGGGTTCCCCGGTGCACCCCGGGAGGGCCGGCCGTAGCGTCGCCGACCGTGACCTCCACCCGCCGCGCCCTCCCCCTCCTCGCCGTCGCGATCGCCGCGTTCCTCGGCCTCCTCCCCCTCGCCCACGCGCAGGCGGCGAACGCGCCGATCGTCGTCACGCTCGCTTCAGACGAGCCCGACGCGAAGGTCGACGGCGCGTGTGAGGTCGACGACAAGACGCCGAGGGGCTGCACGCTGCGGGCCGCGATCCAGCACGCCAACGCCACGCCCGGCGCGGACACGGTCACGTTCCAGCTCCCCGGCACGGCGCCGAAGCTCACCCCGCAGACGGCGTACCCGCCCGTCACCGACCAGCTGACGATCGACGGCCGCACCCAGGCCGGCTACGACGCGGCGACCGGCGTCCCGGCGGTGGAGATCGACGGCAGCGCGGTCCCCAAGCCCGCCGACCTGCCGAACCGGCCGGCGGACGAGATCCAGACGCCCAAGCCGTACGGAATGGAGATCCGCGCGTCGCACTCGATCGTCCGGGGCCTCGCGCTCCACTCGTTCCCGACCGTCCAGCTCGGCGTCGACTCGGCGGGCGGCGTCGCTGTCTTGGGCACCACGATCGGACTGGCCCGCGGCGGCAACCGCACCACCGGCCAGGCGCGCGTCGGCCTCCTCCTCCGCGGCACCGGCAGCGCCCTCGTCGGCGGCCCGACCCCGGACGAGCGCAACGCGTTCGCCGGCAACGAGGTCCAGGTGATGGTCTCGACCGTCCCCGGCGGCGGCGCGAACTCGACCTTCGGCAACATGATCTTCGGCAACCGGATCGGCACCACGGTCGACGGCGCGCATCCGCTGCCCGGCATCGAGCACGACGCCGGCGTCTTCGTCACGCGCGCCACGGGCACCGACACGCCGCGCGCGGTCCTCACCTCGGTCACCGGGAACCTCGTCGCCGCACAGGAGCAGGGGATCGTCGCGCTGGACGCGGTCGAGACCGACGTCCAGGGCAACAGCGTCGGCATGGGCAACGCCGGCGACCGCACCGACGCGCCGGGCGCGAGCTTCGCCAATGCGACCGGCATCTCGATCGAGGGCGACAGCGTCGACGCGCTCGTCGGCGGCCCCGAGCCCCAGCACGGCAACCGGGTCGCGAACGCCGACGCCGGCATCCACGTCGGCGGCACCGCGCGCAACACCGAGATCCGCTCGAACCTCGTCGGCACCAACGTCGCGGGCGACTCGATGTACGACCGCTACGGCAACACGATGGGCAACCGCGCGGGCATCCTCGTCCGCGGCGGCGACGCGACGGGCCCGGCGCACACGCTGATCGGCCACACGAGCGAGACCGCGCAGGGGAACGTCATCGGCGCGAGCGTCGTCGCGGGCGTGCTGGTCGACGGCGCCGCGAGCGACGTCACGCTCGCCAACAACCCGATCGGCACGGACCGCACCGGGGAGCACGGCTTCGGGAACCGCACCGGCGTCCGCGTCGGCACCCCGGACCGGACCGCGCCGACCGGCGTCAAGGTCGGCGTCGCGGGCGCGGGCAACGTCGTCACCGACTCGGGCGGCGAGGCGATCCTCGTCCTCAAGGCCACGGGCACCACGGTGCAGGGGAACGCGGTCGGCCTCACGCGCGCCGGTGACCTCGCCGGCAACGACACGGGCGTCCAGATCGAGGCCGACGGCACCAAGCTCGGCGGCGACGGGCCGGGCGAGGGGAACACCATCGCCGGCAGCCGCACCCACGGCGTCGTGATCTCCGGCGACGCGGACGACACGCTGGTGCAGGGCAACACCGTCGGCCTCGGCTTCGAGAGCCGCCGCGACGACGACGGCGGCTTCCCCCTCCGCAACGGCGGCACGGGCGTCGTCGTCTTCGGCAGCCCCGGCACGCGCGGGCCGCGCGGCACGAAGATCGGCACGCCGGGCGCAGGCCGCAACGTCATCGCCAACAACGGCGGCGCCGGCGTCCACGTCGCGGGGCCCGCCCCGGACACGGTGATCACGAGCAACCTGATCGGCGTCGACGCCGACCAGGACCCGGCCGGCAACGGCGCCGGCGGCGTCGTCCTGCTCTCCGACGGCACCTTCCTCGGCGGGCCGGACGACCTGCAGCGCAACCTGATCTCCAGCAACCGCGGCCCGGGCGTGCAGGTGCTTAAGGGCGAGGGGAACGTCCTGATCGGCAACGAGATCGGCGGCGCGGAGGAGCGGTGGGGGAACACCGGCGTCGGCATCCGCGTGGCCGAAGGCACACGGAACACGCGCATCGGTGCGCAGAAGGACACGCAGCTCGAGCAGGGCTGCACCGCCGGCCGCTGCAACCGGATCGGCTGGAACGGCGAGGGCGGCATCCGCGTCGAGCAGAGCGCGGGCACTGGTACAACCAGTCGCGGCAACTGGTTCGACCAGAACGCGGGGGCCGACCTGGACATCGCCGGCGAGGGGATGACCGGGAACGTCCTGGGCGGCGACGAGCACGTCAACGCGCCCGCGGGCGTGCGGGTGCAGACGAGCGCGACCGGCGCGATGACGGTGCGCGGCGAGCTGCCGGAGATCGCCGGCGACCGCAAGCCGCAGGGCGCGACCATCGACGTCTTCGGCACCAACCGGCGCAACCAGCGCGGCATGGACGCCGAGTGGCTCGCCACCGCGAAGCCCGACGCGCACGGCGCCTGGCGCGCGGCGATCGGCGCCGACGACGACGGCTTCGCCGCCTACACCGCCACCGCCACCTGGGGCGACGGGACGACCTCCGAGTTCGCCGTGGTCTGCGCCGACGAGCGCTCCAGCACCCAGGACGGCAAGCCCGACTCGGACGGCGACGGCCTGTGCGACAGCTGGGAGGTCGACGGCGTCGACTTCGACGGCGACGGCCAGACCGATCTCGACCTGCACGCGCAGAGCGCCTCCCCCCTCGTCCGCGACCTCTTCGTCGAGGTGGACGAGATGGAGGGCGTCGACGTTCCCGACGCCGCGTTCATGAAGGTCGCGTCCGCGTTCGCCGACGCCCCCGCGGACACGCGCGGCAACGGCATCCACCTCCACTTCGCCGAGGGCCGCACGCCCTACGTCAACGAGCAGGTTCCGGCGCTCGACAAGGTCACCGTGAAGGAGCGCGGGCCGGGCGCCCTCGACGACGCCGCCGACTACCTGTACGGCAGGGGCGGCCCGGCGGCGTGCGACGGCAAGCTCGGCACGGCGGGCGAGCGCGGCGACGACGCGACCTGCTCGGCCGTCCTCGGCGCCCGCAAGCTCACCCACCGCTACGCGCTGCTGGCCAAGGAGCTCAACGCCCCCGCGGGCGGCTACGCCGATCCGGCCGGCCACGCCTTCGTCGTCGGCGCCGGCGGCAAGTTCGCGCGGGAGTCGTTCAGCCTCGCCGCGGGCGGCGGCCTGGGCGTCTGCGGCTCGCTCGAGCAGTGCTACGCCGACCAGATCGCCGGCACGTTCATGCACGAGCTCGGCCACGCGCTGGGCGGCCTGCACGGCGGCGACGACGCGTTCGCGAACAAGAAGCCCAACTACCTGAGCGTCATGAACTACCTGTTCGAGTGGCGCGACACCGTCCCGACCCGGCCGCTCGACTTCTCCCGCGCGGCGCTGCCGTCGCTGGACGAGCAGCACCTGGACGAGCGCGTCCCGCTCGGCGGCCCGCAGTACTCCGAGGCCGACGCGCAGCGCTGGCCCGACACCGCCGTGACGGTGGTGCAGGACGACGGCTCGTGCGACTTCGTGGTCGTCGGGCTGCGCGACGCGCCGCTCGACCTCAACGGCAACCACAAGGTCGACGCCGACGCGGCGGCGGGCCTCAACGACAAGGGCCCGGACCCGCTGATCGGCGACGCGCCGTGCCAGGACCCGGCCGAGCGCACCGTGCTCAAGGGCCACGACGACTGGGCGAACCTGAAGCTCGCGTTCCTCGACCGGCCGGGCTGGCGCGAGGGGAACTTCACCGACGTGAGCGTGCCCGCGCGGCGGGCGGCGACGGCGACGACCGCCGCTGAGGAGGACGAGCCGGACGCCTACGAGGAGGCGCTCGCGAACGCCCGCGACACCGACGCGGACCGCGACGGCGTCCCGAACCTCACCGACAACTGCAACCTCGCCAAGAACGCCGGCCAGGAGGACGCGGACGGCGACGGCTTCGGCGACGCCTGCGCGCCGCTGCTCGAAGGCCGCGACGTTGAGCTGGCCGTCACCGGCAAGCACAACCTCCCGGTCACCGGCGAGGAGACCCTCACCGTCCGCGTGCGCAACGACTTCCCGGTCGCGGCGACCGGCGTGAAGGTCCGCGTCGCGCTCGACGGCGACCGCGCGGGGATCGCCCAGCGCACCCCGTCCAAGGGCGAGGTGAGCGGCGAGACGTGGGACGTCGGCACGCTCGCTCCGCGCACGACCGAGACGCTCGAGCTGCGCGTCCGCGCCGGCGCGGCGCAGGGCCCGGCGACGCTGACGGCGGAGATCGCCGCCGCCGGCCAGCCCGACCCCGACACGACCGACGACGCCGCCGAGCACGACCTCCACGTCGTCGCCGACGACACGCCGCCGGTGCTGAAGATCTCCGACGCCAAGGTCCGCGAGGGCGACCGCGGCGAGCGCGCGCTCGTCTTCGCCGCCGAGCTGGAGTTCGTGTTCGACGGCACCGTCCGCGTCGACTACGCGACCGAGGACGGCACCGCGACCGCCGGCGCCGACTACACGGCCAAGCACGGCACGCTCACGTTCGCGCCGAACGAGTTCGCCAAGGAGATCCGGATACCGGTCGCGCCCGACACGGCGGACGAGCCGAACGAGACCGTGAAGCTCAAGCTCACGAACGTGGAGGGCACGACGCTCGCCCGCGACCTCGTCACCGGCACGATCCTGGACGACGACCAGCCGCTGACCGCCGGCCAGCTGAAGTACCTGACGTGCACGTCGGCGGACGCCGGGCCGGTCGGCTCGTGCCCGGAGACGAGCGCCAAGCTCGACGACGCGCGCGCCCTGGCCGCCTCGCCGGACGGCTCACGGCTCTACGCGGCCGGCGCCCGCCGGATCACCGTGCTCACCCGCGACGTCGCGAACGCGAAGCTCACGGTCGCCGGGTGCGCGGCGCTCGGCGGCACGGCCGAGGGCTGCACGACGCTCGGCGGGCCGACCCGCGGCGCCCGCGCGCTCGCCCTCTCCCCCGACGGCAAGCAGCTCTACGTCGCGGCCGAGGCGGAGTTCGAGAACGATCCGAAGCTCCTGACGGTCGCGCTCGACGCGGCGACCGGGCTGCCGGTCGCGGGCGCCGCGCCCGCCGAGCTGCCCGGTCTGGCCAAGGCCGAGGTGCTCGTGGCGAAGGACGGCAAGAGCGTGTACCTCGTCGGCGACGGCGGGCAGAAGCGCGCGCGGATCCTCACCTACACGCGGGACGCGGCGACCGGCGCGCTGACCGCGGCGGGCTGCCTCGTCGAGGGCGAGCAGTTCCCCGGGTGCGAGACGATCGACGCCCGCGTCGGCGACGAGACGCGCGCCACGCTGGCGCCGGACGGCAGCGCGCTCTACCTCCGCTCCACGGACGGACTGGCGCTGCTCTCCCGCAACACCGCGACGGGCGCGCTCGGCACCGGCCCGTGCGTCCGCGAGGGCGGCGAGTGCGTGCCGATCGCGGCATGCCCGGGCTCGGCCGGCACCGAGAACTGCCCGCCCCCGCCGATGAACGCCATCGCCGGCGACGGTGGGATCGCCGTGAGCGCCGACGCGAAGACGGTGTGGATCACGAGCGACGTCTACGGGATGGTGACGACGCTCAAGCGGGCGGGCGACGGGAACCTCGACGTGGTCGCGTGCCTGCAGTCCGACGGCGTCGACCCGGACCTGAAGCGCGAGTGCGCGCGCTCGTCCGCGCCGATCGAGCGGATCTCGCACCTCACCGCGAGCGCCGACGACCGCGACGTCTACGGCACCACCGAGGGCGGCGGCGTGATCGCGTTCCCGCGCGCGCCGGCCACGCCGGAGGGTCTGAGCGGCGGCCGCTGCGCCGACCCGGAGCTCGGCTTCGCCGCGTGCGGCGACGAGGGCGACTCGATGAAGGCGCGCGGCGCGGTGCTCGTGCCGGGCGCCGGTGAGACGGTGCACGCGCTGGTGCCGCTGCGCGGGGTCGCGGGGCGACGCCGGGACGGCATCGCGACGTTCCTGCGCGTCCAGCCGGCGGGGCCGGGCGACGACCGCGTGCCGGTCTGCGCGGACGGCACCGCGCTGACGCGGCCGGGCGCGGGCGTCGACTTGACGCTCCGCTGCGCCGACCCGCAGGGCAAGCCGCTGACCCTGCAGATCGCGGGTCAGCCCGCGCACGGGACGCTCGGCGCGCTCGACCAGGCCACGGGCACCGTCCGCTACACGCCGGCGGCCGGGTTCACCGGCGAGGACCGCGTGCTCTTCCGCGCCACGGTGGGCGAGCGGGTGTCGCTGACGTCCAAGGTCACGATCACGGTGGGCAACGTCGCCCCGGAGTGCCAGGCGGTGAGCGGCTACACGAAGGCCGGGGAGCCGACGACGGTCAAGCTCCACTGCGACGACCACGAGCAGGACGCGATCACCTACGCGATCGTCGACCGGCCCGCGAACGCGACGGTCGGCGAGCCGTCCGCGAGCGGGGAGGTGACGGTCGACCCGCGCTCCGCCACGGGCTCGCTCACGTTCACCTACGTCGGCAAGGACGCGCACGGCGCGACGTCCGCCCCGGCCACCGCGACCGTCGGGATCGAGGGCCGGCCGCCCACGCCCCCGGCCGGCGGAGGCGGCGGCTCGACCGGCGGCGGCACCTCCAACGGCCCCGCCGACCCGACCGTCCCCGGCCAGACGCCGGGCAGCGGCCACGGCACCAGCCCCGGCCAGTGCCGCGGCTCCACCTGCACGGTCGACAACGGCGGGTCGACGGACTGGACCTACGTCTGCAACGGCAAGAAGTCGTCCAAGCCGTGCTCCGGCGCGGGCGTCGTCTGCCCGCCGCCCGGCCAGGGCATGTGCTCGCAGCCCGGCAAGGGCTACGGCTCCGCCGCCTCCCGCAAGCGCGTCCAGCCCTACGCGAAGGCCAGCTTCAAGATCCCCGCCGGCACCTCACGGCCGGTCACCTTCAAGCTCACCGCCAAGGCCCGCAAGCTCCTCGCCAAGAAGGGCAGCCTGAAGGTCATCTTCAAGTTCACCGTCGCGCAGGGCGACAAGGTCACCCGCACCCAGCGCACGGTCACGCTGCGGATGGCGAAGGCCCCGAAGAAGCCCGCCGCCAAGCCGAAGCCGCACTAGTCGAGCGGTGACCGGGCGTCGGTCGCGAGGCCGGCGCCCGTCAGCGCCCGGACCTGCCCGACCCAGCCGAACTGGATCGCCCAGTCCGGGCGCTGCCGGCGCCGGTCGAGCCGGGTTCCGGGCCCGGCGGCTGCGGCTCGTGCCGCGCGTGCTTCCGGGCGAGCGGAGCGCGTGCGGCGCAAGCCGACCGGTCGAGCGGCACAACGCCGGCATCGAACCGGCACCGGCCGACGGCAGACCGCGACGACAGTGGACCGGCGCCGGTCGAGCGGCAGAACGCGACGGCTGCGGCCCGCAGCGTCAACCGCGGACGATCGAACCGGCGTCGGCGACGTCCGGACAGGGCGATCCAGTTCGGCTGGGTCGGGCTGGCCGGGCGTCGACGTACGCCGGCCACCGGACCACGCCCGAGCACGCCCGCGGCAGAACGCCGCGGCGGCGGGCTACGAGAGACGACGGAGAGGGAAGACGGAGCCGGAACGCGCGCCGCTAAGCGGCTTCGACCGGCTCGTCCTTGCCCTGGAGACGCTCGCGCCCGCGCTGCACGGCCGCGATGAACTTCGTCAGGTTGACCTCGAGCGTGTTGAGGATCTCGTCGGCGTAGTCCTCCGCGCCGAGCCTGATCTCCCGTTCGCGGGCGCGGGCATCCTCGATGATGTCCTCCGCCGCACGCTCGGCCTGCTTGGTGATCTCCTGCTCGGAGACCAGCCTGGTCTGGCGCTCGCGCGCCTCCTTGACGATCCGCTCAGCCTCGCGCTTGGCTTCAGCGAGCATCTCCTGACGCTCCTTGACGATCCAGCGCGCCTGCTTGATCTCTTCCGGGATCGTGGCGCGCATCTGGTCGAGGATGTCGTAGATCTCCTCTTTGTCCACACGCACCTGATCCGTCATGGGGACGTTCTTGGCGTTGTGGACGAGGTCGTCGAGCTTGTCGATGAGAACGAGGACGTCCATGGGTGCGGCTACCTGGTTCGCTGTCGGGCGAGCTCTTCCTTCAGCCGGTCCGCGATTCCCTCGGGAACGAGGTCATCGATCTGGCCTCCGAACGTCGCGAGCTCCTTGACGCCGCTCGAGCTGAGGAAACTGTACTGCGGCGACGTCATGAGGTAGAGCGTGTCGACGTCCGGCGCCTCGCGACGGTTGAGCTGGTTCATCTCCATCTCGTACTCGAAGTCGCTGATGGCGCGCAGGCCCTTGACGATCGACTTGGCGCCGATCCGCCGGGCGAACTCGACGACGAGGACGTCGAACGGCTCCACCGAGACGTTGCCCAGGTGGGCGGTCGCCTGCTCGATGAAGCCGATGCGCTCCTCGGTGCTGAAGAGGGCGTTGGACTTGCGGACCGACTGGTTGACGACCGCCACGACGACCTCGTCGAACAGCTCGGAGGCGCGCGCGATGATGTCGACGTGGCCGTTCGTGATCGGGTCGTACGACCCGGGCACGATGCACTTGCGCTTCTCGGGGCTCATGGGTGATGGATCCGGATGAGGGTGTCGCCGTACCGGCGCTCGTCGGTGAGGGGGAGTGAGAGGGACAGTGGTGCCCGCCGATCGCTCTCGGTGACGACGCGCGCGTGCGGCGTCAGCACCGGCTTCAGGGCCGTGGTCAGCGGCTCCCCGAGCTCCGGCGCCAGCCGGTACGGGGGATCGCAGACGACGAGACTGTACGTCGCGCCCCGGTTGCGTGCGTTCTCCAGGGCCTTCAGGACGTCGGTCCTGTGCAGCTTCGCACGCCCCGGCGGCACCCTCAGCGCGTCCAGGTTGGCCTTCAGCGCGCGCGCCGCCGCGGGGTCGTGCTCGACGAACTCGGCGGTCTCGGCGCCCCGGCTCAGCGCCTCCAGCCCGAGCGCGCCGGAGCCCGCGTAGAGGTCGAGGACGGTCTCGCCGTGCAGCGTCGCGCCGGCGCTGAGGATGCTGAACAGCGCCTCGCGGACCCGGTCGGAGGTCGGCCGCGTGCCGTCGCCGGGCGGCGCCTCGATCCGCCGGCCCCGGTGCTCCCCCGCGACGATCCTCATGCCGCGACCGGCGCGCCCTCGCGCTCGGCGAGCGCGTCGGCGAGGAGCAGGTGCTCGGGCTGCTCGAGCGCGGGATCGACCGCCAGCAGCAGCTCGGCCCGCTGCCGCGCCTTCTCCAGCAGCGGCGCGTCGTCGGGGAGCAGCGCGAAGCGGAAGCGCGCGAGCCCCGACTGGCGCGTGCCGGTCAGCTCCCCCTCCCCCCGCAGCTCGAGGTCGATCTCGGCGAGCTCGAAGCCGTCGGAGTGCTGGTGGAGCGCCTGGAGCCGCTTCGACTCCTTCGGGCCGAAGAGGAGACACAAAGACGCGTGCTCGCCGCGGCCCACGCGTCCGCGGAGCTGGTGGAGCTGGGAGATGCCGTAGCGGTCGGCGTCCTCGACGAGCATCACGGTCGCGTTGGGGACGTCGATCCCGACCTCGATCACGGTCGTCGCGACGAGCACGTCGGCCTCACGCGCGGCGAACCGCTCCATCGCCTCCTGCTTCTCCTTCGGCTTCATCTGGCCGTGCATCAGGACGACGCGGAAGTCGGCGAACTCGGTGGTGCGGAGCCGCTCGTACTCCGCCGTCGCGGCGCGGGCGGCGATCGCCTCGGAGTCCTCCACGAGCGGGCAGACGACGAACGCCTGGCGCCCCTCGCGCAGCTCCTCGCGGATCCGCTCGTACGCGCGGGCCCGCGCGTGCTCGGTGCTCACCACGTGCGTGTCGATCGGCTGCCGGCCGCGCGGGAGCTCCTTCAGCGTCGTGACGTCCAACGCCCCGAAGGAGGTGAGCCGCAGCGTCCGCGGGATCGGCGTGGCCGTCATGTGGAGGACGTGCGGGCCGAGCCCGACCGGGGCCTTCGCGTCGAGCGCCGCGCGCTGCCGCACCCCGAACCGGTGCTGCTCGTCCACCACCACGAGGCCGAGGTGGCTGAACCGGACGTCCGGCTCGATCAGCGCGTGGGTGCCGACGATCAGCGACAGCTCCCCGCTCTCCAGCTTGGCCAGGATGTCGCGGCGCCGCGCGGTGGTGGTGGAGCCGGTGAGGAGCGCGGCCGGCACGAGCCCGCCCGGCATCAGCTTCTGGATCGTCGCGAAGTGCTGCTCGGCCAGCGTCTCGGTCGGCGCCATCAGCGCAGCCTGGGTGCCGTGCTCGACCGCGCGCAGCATCGCGTAGAGCGCCACGACGGTCTTGCCCGAGCCGACCTCGCCCATCAGCAACCGCTGCATCGGGCGCTCGCGCGCGAGGTCCTCGTCGACCTCGTCGAAGGCGTTGGCCTGGTCCTTCGTCGGCGGGAACGGGAGCTGGGTGTCGAGCCAGACCTGGGTGAGCGAGCGCGGCTCGCGCAGCGGCGTGGCCGCGACGTGCGCGCGCCGCTCCTCCCGCAGCCGCAGCTGGACGATCTGGTCGAGCAGCAGCTCGTCGAACGCGAGCCGTTTGCGGCCCTTCTCGGTCTCCCCGAAGTGCGCGGCGGCGATCGCCGCGGGCAGGTCCGGCAGCTGCTCGTCGGTGCGTAGGTAGGCGGGAAGCGGGTCGGCGAAGTCGGCGATCGCGTGCCGGTGCTCGTAGACGAGCGCGGCGATCTGCGTGGACGTGATCCCCTTCGTCGCCGCGTACGTCGCGACGTCGGAGCCCGCCGCGGTGACCGCCTGCGTCGGCGCGTGGGCGTTGACGCGGAAGCGATTGCGGCCCTGGTACTTGCCCTGGAGCATCAGGCGCGTGCCCGGCCGGTAGGCGCGCTCGAGCCACGGCTGGTTGAAGAACGTCGCCTTCATCACGCCCGTCGCGTCGGCCACCGTCGCCTCCACGAGCGGCTTCATCCCGCGCCGGCGCACCGGCCGCGACGTGATGTTGCGCACCTCCACCAGCACCGTCGCGACGTCGTCGGGCTGCAGCTCGGTGATCTCCCGGGCCTCTCCGCTCGCGCGCGGCAGGTGGAGCAGGACGTCCTCCACCGTGGCCAGGCCCATTGACGCGGCCGCCTCCGCCGCGGTCGGCGGCGTGATCTTCAGCTCCTCCTTCAGCCGCGACGGGCGCGGCAGGCGCACGTCGACCCTCTCGGGGTCGAGCTCGTCGGACGATCCGAAGGCGGTCGGCGGCACCTCCCCATTCTGCCGCGTGCGGCGCGGATGCCCCTTCTGGCCGAGACTAGGCATCGCCGATGCCTACGCCGACATCGGGTGTGATGGCCGCCGACGCGCGGTACAGAGAGTCAGATGTCTATAGCTGCAGATGAAGACGGGGAAGCTGAGGAACTGGACGAGGGCACGTCCGATGATGCGACGGAAGCATCGCTCAACAAGCTCGAAGAGCATGCATCGTCGCTCGGGGTCGCGACCACGCGGGGCAGAGACGAAGACGGAGACCCGTTCCTCGAGCTTACGCTTCCTTCCGGCCGCGATACGCGGACCGTCACCGTAACCAACGAGAAGGCCGCGTTTGTCCTTCTCGATCTTCCCTTGAACGAGATCTCCTTTCTCGGTGAGTACGCCGCAATCGTCAATCGCGATTCCCAGACAATCGAGGCCGCGATCGAACCGGCTGGTGCAGGGGGTCGACTGCGGCTTCTGCGGTTCTTCGATCCAAAGATCAGTCTGCGTGACGTCCAAGCCGGAAAGGTCGAGAGAACGTTCGCGCACCCGTCCCACCCGGACGTCGCCGTGACTCTGCGGCCAGCCTCGGCCGCGCTTCAAACTCTTCGGGCAGGGACGCTATTGAGGCGTCGGCTGGCACTTGAGTTCAGTGGGTTGCGTCTCGGACAGCACGACCGCGAGGTTGAGTTGCTGGAGAGCCTCGGGAATGCGCTTCTCTTCAAGCTCGATCTAGCAGCGGACGCTCCTCACCGGCTGCAGCGTGCCGGCGGGCCGCCTCCTGCTCGGCGGCGTAGACCCAAAGTCGCACCGCCCAACTCGTTCTACAAGTTGCCGCGCGCCGTGCTCGATGATGACGCGGTCGCCTTGTACTGGTACGGCAGGAGCGCTGCCGAGATGCCTCTACTGCAGTACCTCGCGTTCTACCAAGTCGCCGAGTACTTCTTCCCTCGCTACGCCCGCGTGGCCGCTGCCGACAGAATCCGAGGGGTTCTGAAGGATCCTCTTTTCGATCCGCACGATGAACGCCACGTTGGGCGAGTCCTCGACACCCTGATCGGCGGGCGTGAGGGCTACGGCGACGAACGAGCCCAACTTCGAGCCGTCGTAAACAGCTGCACCGACCCCAAGGACTTGCAGCAGTTCCTGACCGGGACAGCGCAGCGCAAAGAGCACTTCAGCTCCAAGTCGAAGGCGCTCACTCGTCACCGCCTTATGCTCGACGGCCCCCCGCAGGAGTTGCAGGAGCAGGTCACTCAGCGCATCTACGACATCCGCTGTGCCATCGTTCACACGAAGGGGCAGGCCGGAGACGTAACGACGCGAAGGATCCTGCCCTACTCCAGCGAAGCCGACTTGCTTGGACCGGACATCGAGCTCGTAGCGTACGTCTCCCAGCGTGCGTTGATCAATAGCGCACGCTCGGCCGCCGGCCTGACCTAGTCACTCAGCGGCCAGCAGCCACCAGTAGGCGGGCTGGCCGCCGTACTTGAGCTCGAGCTCCACGCCGTCGGGCAGGAGGCCCTCGGCGACGGCGTCGGGGACGGGCGCGCCTTCGCCGCTGATGCACGTGATCAGCTCGGCGTCGCGGGCGAGGGACCTCAGGACGGCGGAGAGCGTCTCCTGCGGGTCCCCCCACGCGACGATCTCGCCGTCGACGAAGCCGACCGCGTCGCCGACGCGGAAGCGGCCGTGGACGTCCTCGCGCGCGGCGGGGGCGACGGAGCCGATCCGCAGCTCGAGGATCGCCTCCTCCATCCCGCCGGCGACGTCGTCGGCGCTGGAGCCCGACTCGTACGCGATCATCGCGCTCAGGCCCGCCTGCTGCGACTTGCTCGGGACGACGCGGACGGCCTTCTCCGACAGCTCCGCCGCGCGCTCGGCGGCCATGATCACGTTCGAGGAGTTCGGCAGCACCACGACCTCCTCGGCGGGGATCTCGTGGATCGCCGCGAGGATCTCGTACGTGGAGGGGTTGAGCGTCGGGCCGCCGTCGACGACCGTGGCGCCCTCGCTCTCGAAGAGCATCCGCATGCCGTCGCCGTTGGTCACCGCGACGACGCCGCACCGGGCGAGCTTCCCCGCCGCCATCGCGCCGTCGCCGTTGGACGAGAGCCGCTCGGCCCGCTGGACGACCTGCGCGTGCATGTCGGCGACGTCGAGGTGCGAGACCTCACCCACGCCGGCGAACAGGCCGGTCGCGGCCTCGGGGTCGTCGGTGTGGACGTGAACCTTGAGCGTGTGCTCGTCGCCGACCACGAGGAGCGAGTCGCCGAGCTGCTCCAGCTCGTCGCGCCAGCGGTTGAGGTCGAGCCCGTCGCCGGTGACCGCGAAGTTCGTGCAGTAGCGGTACGTCTCCGAGCTGTGCTCGGGGTGCGTGATCCGCGCGGGCGCGCTGTGGTGCTCGATCTCCGGGGCCTCGCTGCCGCGCAGGGCGGCGATGACGCCGGCGAAGATGATCGTGAGCGCGTAGCCGCCGGAGTCGACGACGCCGGCCTCCTTGAGCGCCTGCAGCTGCTCGGGCGTCTTGCGGACGGCCTCCTGCCCGGCGTCGAGCGCGCTCTCCAGCACGGACGCGAGCGTGGCGTCCTGCACGTCGTCGGCCGAGCCGGGCTCCAGACGGGCCGAGTCGGCGTGCGCCAGCTCCGTCGCGACCTGATGGGCCATCGCGCGGGCGACGGTGAGGATCGTGCCCTCGGCCGGGTTGCGGACGGACGCGTAGGCGCGGTCGACGGAGCGGGCCATCGCGCTGCCCACGAGCGCCGGGTCGACCAGCTCGCCGGGGCGGCTGGCCAGCTCCTCGGCGGCACCGCGGATGAACTGACTGAGGATGACGCCGCTGTTGCCGCGGGCGCCCAGGAGCGCGGCGCGCGCGACCGCCTCGACGATCTGCTCGCGACCGAGCTCGTCGAGGGTGCGCTCCTGCTGCTCCTGCTCGGCGACGAGACGGTCGAGCTCCGCCAGGACCGCGCGGAGCGTGAGCGCCATGTTGTCGCCCGTGTCCCCGTCGGCGACGGGGAACACGTTGAGGTCGTTGACCTCCTGCCGGTGGGCCTCGAGGTGGGCGAGCGCAGCAGCGACGACCGCCCGGAAGCGGCTGAGGTTGGTGTCGTACGCCACGCCGGAAGGAGACCCGGGCGCTACAGCGCCTTGGTGACCTTGCCGGCCTTGAGGCAGCGGGTGCAGACGTAGGCGCGCTTGGGGGCGCCGGACTCGATGATCCGCACCTTCTGGAGGTTCGGGTTGAAGCGCCGCTTCGTCGCAACCATCGAGTGGCTGCGAGAGTTCCCGAAGGAGGGACCCTTGCGGCAGACGTGACAGACCTTGGCCATGAGGCGGTGCAGGATAGCCGATAGGTTGCGGAGCTCCCGGGGTACGCGGATCTGGAATGTCGCTCGACGCTGCTCGCATCCAGCTGCCGGAGCGCTATCGCGTGGTCCGGCACGTCGCCAACGGAGGCATGGCCTCCGTGTGGTCGGCCGAGGATTCCATCCTCGGCCGTCTCGTGGCGGTCAAGGTGCTGGCGGGCCACATCGCCTCCGATGTCTCGGCCCGCGCGCGGTTCGAGCGCGAGGCCCGGACGGCCGCGAAGGTGTCCGACCACCCGAACGTCGTGACGATCTACGACGTCGGCGAGCACGACGGCGTGCCGTTCATCGTGATGGAGCTCCTGCCGGGCGGGACCGTCGCCGACCGGCTGCGGGTCTCCTCCGGGCCGGTCGCGCGGTCGGTCACCGCCGGGTGGCTGACGCAGGCGGCGAGCGCGCTGGACTACGCGCACGCGGAGGGGATCGTCCACCGCGACGTCAAGCCGGCGAACCTGCTGCTGGACGAGCGCGACCGCCTGGCCGTGGGCGACTTCGGCATCGCGCGGGCGGCGGACGACGCGAACCTGACCCAGGCCGGGCAGGTGCTCGGGACGGCGGCGTACCTGTCGCCGGAGCAGGCGCTGGGCCGGTCGGCGACCGCGGCCTCCGACCGCTACGCGCTGGGCGTGGTGGCGTTCGAGCTGCTGACGGGGCGGCGGCCGTTCCAGGGCGAGCACGCGGCGGCGCAGGCGCGCCAGCACGTCGAGGCGGACGTGCCGGAGAGCGGGCTGGGCGCCGAGGTGGATGCCGTGCTGCGGCGGGCGATGGACAAGGAGCCGGACGAGCGGTACTTCACCGCGTCGCGGTTCGTGGAGGAGCTGAGCGCCGTGGCGGGGCGGGCGGGTGCGCCGCTCGAGGC
>Ga0196960_10000250_pt1 | contig 21291 bp, 21 predicted proteins | sample S3v_5metaG_FD_183187 | JGI IMG/M metagenome (GOLD analysis project Ga0196960, IMG submission 183187) | Soil microbial communities from Anza Borrego desert, Southern California, United States - S3+v_5 | ecosystem: Environmental > Terrestrial > Soil > Desert | place: USA: California | collected...
GACCATGGCGGCACGCGGCGCGGACGCGGTCGCCGAACTGCTCGGGGCCGACCTCGTCGCCTTCCCCGGCAACCACGGCGGGTTCCTCGGCGACGAGTTCGGCATGCCGGGCGAGCCCGAAGCCTTCGCCGGCCGGCTGCGGGAGGTGCTCGCCGGCCGGTGACCGGCGTGGTGCCCCGAGCGCCGTCGCGAGACCGGCCGGCCGCTGCAGCTCAGCCCCAGAAGAGCCGGAAGCCGACCCGGCGCCCTCCGTCCTCGGTCAGCGTCGACATGTCGACGACCTGACGTGCCTGCATGTCGACCGGGTCGTCCGACAGCAGCTCCAGGTACCGGCGGTGCTCCGACAGCGACGCGACGGCCAGCTCGACCGCGGCGCTCACGTCCACCTCGTGCGGTGGATCCACCAGCTCCCCGACCGCGATGTACTGCACTCCGGACCACCGCTCCTCGGCGAGGTCGGGGAAGATCCACTCGTTGCCCGCATCGGCCACCGCGTCCAGCACCGACTGGCCGAGCGCCCGGTGGTCGGCCGAGTTGAGGTACGCCGGGGAGACGCCCGGCGGCGTCCACGTCGGACCGAAGTAGCCGGTGACCACGAGCTCCGGCCGGTGCCGCCGGATCGCCGCGGCCAGGTCACGGCGCAGGTCCGGCCCGGCCACCAGCACGCCGTCCCGGTGACCGAGGAACTCGACCTCGGTGACCCCGACGACGGCGGCGGATCGGCGCTCCTCCTCCTCGCGCAGCGGCCCGGCCTCCGCGGGCGGCATACCGGCCATCCCGGCCTCGCCACGGGTGGCCAGCAGGTAGTGCACCTCCTTGCCCGCAGCCGTCCACACGGCGACGGCGGCGGCGAGGCCGTACTCGATGTCGTCGGGGTGGGCGGCCACGACGAGTGCCCGTTGCCAGTCCATGGGAAAAGCAGCCATGGCCGCAGTCTGCCCACTCCGGCGACGGAAGAGAGCGTGGTCGGTCGGGACGTTCAGCAGTTCGGCTCCAGCGCCACGGCCCGCACCGGCGCACCGTCGGCGCCGGCGAAGCGCAGCGGCAGGACGCTGAGGATCGGATCGGGGACGGCGATCGCTCCGAGGTTGGTCAGGTTCTCGACGATCACCCCGCCGGCTCCCAGGACGGCGACGTGCGCGGCGAACCCGCCGGCGCCGGCACCGCCCAGCACCGTCTCGTCGAGGCTCAGCGCGTCCAGCCCGATCGTCCTGACGCCGGTGGCGACCACCCGCTCGGCCGCCTCACCGGTGAGGAACGGGTGGTCGAGGTAGGCGTCGGTCCCCCAGTGCTCGTCCCAGCCGGTCCGCAGCACCAGGATCCGCCCCGGGCCGAGCCGGTCGGCGTAGGGCTCCAGGTCCGACCACTCGATGCGGCCGTGCGCCGGCCGGCCCCGCACGTCGGCGACCACCGCCGGGCCGAGGAAGAGGTCGAGGGGCAGCTCGTCGATCCGGGCCCCGTCGTCCAGGAAGTGGTACGGCGCGTCCACGTGCGTGCCGGTCTGCGAGCCCATGCGCACGTGCAGCACGTTGTAGCCGTCGGCGGCGACGGTGGCCGCGGGGCTGAAGCGCGCGACCGGGTCGCCGGGATAGACCGGGGTGTCGTCGTCGACCGGGTGCGACAGGTCGACGATGCGCGAGACCGGCCAACTGCTGGGTGCGGAACCTGTCACCGGGACTCCTCTGCTGCGGTCGTCGGTCGGAGTTCGACGCTCCGTCACCGCCCCCGGGCGACGCGGAGCGCGGCGGCGACCAGGGGCGCCTGGAGCGGCAGTCGCACCGCCGCCATCGTCATCGGGAGCCCCTTCTCCGGCACCACCCGGAGCGTGTGCAGGTGCGCCGGCACGAACGCCAGCAGCAGGGCCGCCGCGCACCACCCGCCGGCCCGGCGAGTGGCCGGGGCGGCCAGCAGCACCGTGGTGCCGATCTCGGCCATCCCGCTGGCCAGCACCCATGCCCGCGCATCGCCGAGCTCGGGCGGGACGAGCCACTCGTAGATCCGCGGCCGCACCAGGTGCAGGACGCCGGAGCCGCCCAGGACGGCCCCCAGCCAGGTGGCGTCCGCCGGTCTCCTCATGCGCCGACCGTAGATCTGCGGGCCGCTCGACCGCTCCGCCCGGGTCGTCCGGCGCGGGCCCACGACGATCCGAGGAGGCGGGCCTAGGGTCGGCGGTCGTGTCCGCCCTCGACCTCCTCGTCGCGGCCGCCGTCGCGCTCGGAGCCGGCATCGTCAACTCCATCGCCGGCGGCGGATCGCTGATCCTCTTCCCCACCCTCGTCGCCCTGGGCCTGCCGACCGTCGCGGCGAACGTCACCAACTCCGTGGCGCAGTGGCCGGGGTACCTCGGCGGCGTCGCCGGGTTCCGCGCGGAGTACGCCGGTCAGCGGAACCGGCTGCTCCGCTTCGGCGCCGTGGCCGTGCTCGGCGGCACCGCGGGCAGCGTCCTGCTGCTCACCACGCCGTCGTCGGCGTTCGACGTCGTCGTCCCGGTGCTGGTCCTCCTGGCCAGCCTGCTGCTGGCCCTGCAGCCCCTGCTCACCCGGCGGCTGTCGGGCACCGACGGCCGCGGTGCCGACCGGGACCCGGCCTGGCTGTACGTCGCCCTGTTCCTCGCCACCACCTACGGGGGCTACTTCGGCGGCGCGCTCGGGGTGATCCTCGTCGGCGTGCTGGGGGTCGGCCTGCACCGGCTGAAGCTCGCCAACGCCCTCAAGTCGGCGCTCTCGGCGGTCACCGCGACGGTCACCCTGGTCGTCTTCGGCATGTTCGGGCCGGTCGACTGGGCGGTCGTCGCGGTCGCGGCGCCGGCCAGCCTGGTCGGCGGTTTCGCGGGCGCCCGGATCGCCACCCGCATCCCCGCCGCGCCCCTGCGGGTGGTCATCGTGGTCGTCGGCGTCGCGGTGTCGGTCTACCTGTTCCTGCGCAGCTGAGGAACGCCGGACCACCTCAGCGCAGATGGGCGGTGTCGTTCACCAGACGCACGGACGACCGCCCGTCCGACGACCACGCCACCGTGCACAGCGACGCCGCCTCCAGGAACACCCGGAAGGCGACGTCGTCGGCAGTGCCCAGCCCGGCGGCGAGCATCAGCTTGATCGGCGTCACGTGGCTCACCACGAGCACCGTCCGGCCGGCGTGCCGGTCGAGGATGCGCTGCCGGGCGCGCGCCACCCGGGCGCTGACATCGGCCACCGACTCCCCGCCAGGTGCGGCCACCCGCACGTCGGACATGAACCGCCGCACCGCCAGCGGGAACTTCTGCCGCGCCTCGTCGGCGCTGAGCCCCTCCAGGTCGCCGAAGTCGAGCTCTACGAGGTCGTCGTCGAACTCCACCGGCAGGCCGAGCACGGCGGCGACGGCCTCGGCCGTCTCCCGCGTCCGCCGCAGCGGCGAGGCGACGACGACGTCGATGCCGAGGGCGGCGACCCGGCGCGCCGCGGCCTCGGCCTCCGCCCGTCCGGTCCGCGACAGCGGCAGGTCGTTGCGGCCGCTGTACCGGCGCTCGGGGGTGTGCTCGGTCTGCCCGTGCCGCAGCAGGTGCGTGACCGTGGTGACCACCGGTGCCGGCTCTCCGGTGGGCTGGACGTCGTCCGGGGCCAGGCTGGGCTCCGCGGCGGCGTCCCGGTGGACCGGTCTGCCGTCCATCGCGCTGTTGGCCAGCGCGTCGGCGGCGCCGTTCTGGGCCCGCGGCACCCAGGTGTAGCGAACCCCGCCGAGACGGCGGGCGATCTGCTGGGCCTGGCGGGCGAGCTGCTGCATGTCGGGGTGCTTGATCTTCCAGCGACCCGACATCTGCTCGACCACGAGCTTGGAGTCCATCCGCACCTCGACCTCGGCCGACGCGTCGAGGTCGAGCGCCGCCTGCAGCCCGGCCACGAGCCCGCCGTACTCGGCCACGTTGTTGGTGGCCCGGCCGACCGACGCGGCCCGCTCGGCGAGCACGCGACCGGTCTCCGCGTCCCGCACCAGGGCGCCGTAGCCCGCCGGGCCGGGGTTGCCGCGCGAGCCGCCGTCGGCCTCCACGATGAACCGGCGGCTCACCGGAGCCCGCTCCGCGCCGGCGAGATCGCCGATCTCGCCCGCCCCAGGCCCCGGATGGCGACCAGATCGCCGATCTCGCCGCGCGTCCTCACAGTCCGGACTCGGCGGTGCGCACCAGGATCCGGCCGCAGTTCTCGCACCGCACGACCTCGTGCGGATCGGCGTTGCGCACGGCGGCCAGCTCCCGCCCGTTCAGCTCGATGCGGCATCCCTGGCACTGCCGCGCCCGGAGCATCGCCGCGCCGGTGGCGCCGTTCTGGGTGCGGACACGGTCGTAGAGGGTCAGCAGCGGCGCGGAGATCCCGCCGGCCACCGCCGCGCGGGCCGCCTCGTGCCGCTGCGTGCCGTCGGCGATGTCGGCCAGGGCGTCGTCGCGCAGCTGCTCCGCGCGCTCGACGTCCGCATGCGCCTTCTCCCGGCCCTCCGAGGCCGCCCGCAGCGTCGCCTCAGCGGTCTCCAGGCGCTCCATCAGCTCGAGCTCCTGGTCCTCCAGGTCCGACTGCCGGCGCGACAGCGACTCCAGCTCGTGCTGCAGGTCGGTCATCTGCTTGGCCGAGACGCTGCCGGAATCGAGCAGCTTCTGGTCCTTGGCCGCGCGCGACCGAACGGTCTCGACGTCGGCCTCCAGGCGCCTGACCTCGCGCTGCAGGTCCCGCACCTCGGTCTCGGCGCGGACGACGTCGTCGGCCAGCGCCCGTTCCGCCTCGACGGCCGCCTCGACGGCCGCGGCCTCGGGCAGCGTCCGCCTGCGGTGCGCGAGCTGGGTGAGCGCGACATCCTCCGCCGCCAGCTCCAGGAGCTTCTGCTGCTCGAAATGGTCGGCCTTCACGCGGTCAACCTACCTGCGACCCGCCGTCCGCCCGGCGGCGTGCCGGACGGCGCATCAGCCGGCGGCGTGCCGGCCGGCTCCGGCGGCGCAGGTCCACGGATCGGTGTGCCGGGCGGAGACCGACACCTCCACCCGGCCGCCCAGGTCCCCGCGCAGCACGTCGGCGGCCACCGGCAGCCACGGCCACTCGGAGGCGAAGTGCGCGACGTCGCACAGCGCCGGGCCGGGCACCTCGAGGGCGTCGGACACCAGGTGGTGCTTCAGGTCGCTGGTGAGCAGCACGTCGGCCCCGGCCGCCGCGGCCGCACCGAGGAGCGATCCGCCGCTGCCTCCGCAGACGGCCACCGTGCCCACCATCCGGTCGGGATCACCGGCGGCGCGGATCCCACCCACCGTGGCGGGCAGGGCGGCCGCGGCCATCTCCGCGAACCGGCTCAGGGGCACCGGCTCCGCCAGCCGGCCGACCCTCCCCAGACCTGCCCGGGGATCGGTACCGGCGGTCTCGAGCGGCACCGTGTCCCGGAGGCCGAGCACCGCCGCGAGGGCGTCGTTGACCCCGTGCTCGGGAGCGCGGTCGGCGTTGGTGTGCGCCACGAACAGCGCGGCTCCGGCCCGCACCAGCCGGTGCACCAGCCGCCCCTTCGGATCGTCGGCCGGCACACCGTGCACCGGCGCCAGGAAGAGCGGGTGGTGGGTGACGAGCAGGTCCGCGCCGGTGGCGAGCACCTCGTCGACGACGGCGGAGGTGGGATCGACGGCGAACAGCACGGTGCGCACCGGGTCCTCGCGGTCGCCGCACACCAGACCGACGGCGTCCCAGCTCTCGGCCAGCGCGGGGTCGTAGCGGGCGTCCAGGGCGGCGAGCACCTCACCCAGCAGCACGGTCACGGCTCCGCAGCGTATGCGCCGTCGGCGCGACCGCCTCGGCGAAGTGACAAGCTCCGGGATGTGGCGGAGGACCGGGACCGGGGGCTGCACGCTCCGGCCTGGCTCGAGGAGCTGCTGCGGACGACGCCGCCGGAGGTGCCGTGGCGCGACGTCGTCCGGTTCGCCGTCACCATCCCCGCTCCCATCGCCGTGGCGATGACGATCGGCGGAGGGCTGGAGTCGGGTACCGCTCTCGGTGCCGGCGTGTTCGGCACCATGGGCGCGCTGGCCGCCTCCCTGGCTCCGCAGCCCGGACCGCTGCGCGACCGGCTGCGCCGCATCGCCGCCGCCACCGCCTTCGGCACGCTGGGCCTGCTCGCCGGCCAGTACGCCACCGGCGGCGGATGGGAGCCGGTGGCGGTGATCGCACTGCTGTCGGCCGCCGCGGCGCTCCTCAGCGCGGTCAACGCCGCGCTGTCCCTCGGCGCCCTCCAGCTGCTGATCTACACCGCGCTGTCGTCGGGGCTGGTCACCTCGCTGTCGGCCGGCGCGGAAGTGGGCTTCTTCCTGTGCGGCGCCGCCTGGGCGACGCTGACCACCCTGGTGCAGGCCCGCACCGAGCCCCTGGACCCGGACCGGTCGGCGGTCGCCACGGTCTTCACGCGCGTCGCCGAACTGCTCACGGCGGCCGGCAGCGAGACCGCTCCGACCGCTCGCAGGGCGCTCACCACCGCGCTCAACGTCGCCTACGACCGCGTGATCCGCAGCCGCAGCCGGACGGCCGGGCGCAGCAGGGAGCTCTCCGAGCTGGCCGGCGTCCTGAACGCCGCGGCGACGCTGGTGGAGGGCGCGGTCGCCATCGCCCGGGCCGGCGTGCCCGCCGATCCCCGGGACGTCGCCGCCGTCTCCGCGATGGCCGCGGCGGTGGGCGGAACCGGCGAGCTGCCCGCGGAGCGGCCGCCCGCCCTCGAGCAGGGGCACCCCGCGGCGCGTGCGGTGCGGCACGGGGTCCGGCTGGCCTGGAACGTGGTCGGGGATCCGGAGGAGCGGGCGAACGCCGCCGCTCCTCCGGCGGCGGTTCCCGTCGGCACGCGGCTGCGCGACGTGGCCGACCGCACCCTGGCCAGCGCCGACGCCCGGGACTTCGCCGTCCGGCTGGCGCTGTGCATGTCCATCGCGGAGGTCGCCCGCCAGTACCTGCCGTTCGAGCGCCCCTACTGGGTGCTGCTCACCGTGGCCATCGTGCTCAAGCCCGACTTCGGTTCGGTGTTCACGCGGGCGGTCCAGCGCGGCGCGGGCACCCTGCTCGGCGTCCTCCTGGGCTCGGCACTGCTCGCCGTCCTTCCCCGCAACGGCTGGGTGGTGGTCGCCCTGGCCTGCTCCGCGGCTGTGCTGCCGTGGGCGCGCGACACCAACTTCGGGCTGTTCTCGGTCTTCCAGACGCCGCTGATCATCCTGATGCTCGATCTCGCGCTCCCGGGTGGACCGGAACTGGTCGGTGCGCGGCTGCTGGACACGCTGGTCGGCTGCGCGATCGTGCTGGTCTTCGGCTACCTGCTCTGGCCGCAGACCTGGCGAGCTCCCATGGACCAGGCGCTGCGCGAGGCCACCGTGGCCCTGGACGAGTTCGTCGATGCGGCGTTCACCGGGAGCCCGGCCGAGCGGCGGCGCGCCCGGCGCCGCAACTACCGCGCGCTGACCGAGCTCCAGACCCAGCTGCAGCGCCGCCTGGCCGAACCGCCTCCGATCAGCACCCGGGCAGCGGCGTGGTGGCCGGTCATCGTCCAGCTGGAGCGCACCTCCGACGCCGTCACCGAGGCGGTCATCTCCACCCGCGGAGGCGAGCCGGCGCCCGACCTCGCGCAGGTGGCGACCCTGCGCCGGGCGATCCGCCGGCTCGAGGACGACGTGCGGGCGCACCGGGCACCCGACGACGCCGAGCTGCATGCCGAGGGCGTGCTCGCCCCGGTCGCCCGCGAGGTCGACGCCGTGCGGCGCCTGGTCCGCGAGTCCGCGCCTTCCTGGCGCTCTCCGCGCTGACCTCCGGTTTGCGCCCGGGGCCGCGAAGCCCTGGGATGACGCGGTGCGCAGCGACCCGCCTCTGCTCGTCCTCCCCGGCCTCGACGTCCCGCCGCCCCCGGATTCGCGGGTGGTGACCACGGACGACGGGGTCGGCCTGCACGTGGAGTTCGACGGCCCGGCCGGGGGCGGTGGGGCGGGCGGAGGCCCCGACGCCCCGCTGACGGTGGTGTTCTGCCACGGGTTCACCGCCCGGCTGGCGGAGTGGGAGCTGCAGCGGAAGGCGCTGCGGGAGCGGTACCGGCTGGTGCTGTGGGACCAGCGCGGCCACGGCCGGTCGGCGGCCACCCCCCTGCCCGACGCCACCATCGACCGGACCGGCCTCGACCTGGCCCAGGTGCTCGACGCCGTGGTGCCCACCGGCCCGGTCGTCCTGGTCGGCCACTCCATGGGCGGCATGACCATCATGGCGCTGGCCCGCCAGCGGCCGGAGCTCTTCGGCAGCCGAGTCGTGGGGGCGGTCCTCCTCACCACCGCGGCCGGCGGGCTGGTGGAGACCGGCATCCTCGGCCGGCTCGTCAGGATCGGGCGGTGGCTCGGGCTGCTGCCGATCTACCTCCACGGACTGCAGCTGTTCGCGCCGCTGATCGAGCGGTTCCGCTGGCGCGGCAGCATCGTCGGCCGCTGGTTCACCCGGCGGCTGGTCTTCGGCACGCGGGCCGACGCCGACCCGGCGAGCGTCCGGGTCGTGCAGCAACTGCTCGAGGAGACCTCCTTCCCCGTCACCGCCGCCTTCTACGCCACCTTCCTCGACCACGAGGAGTACGAGGCGCTGCCGGTGCTCGGCCGGATCCCGGTCACCGTCGTGGCCGGCACCCACGACCGGCTCACTCCCGCGGCGCACGGACGGCGCCTGGCCCGGGACATCGGCGACAGCGCCGAGCTGATCGTCGTTCCCGGCGCCGGGCACAGCGTCAACTTCACCAGGCCCGACGTCGTCGACCGGGCGCTCCTCGACCTCCTCGGCCTGGTGGAGGACCGACTGCGCCGCGCCGGTTGACGGGCCCGTCGGTGGGGCATGCGAGGGTGTGGCCGCTGCCACACCCCCGGTTGCGCGTACACGCATCCCACCTGGATCCGGCGGCCATCTGGAACCCTGCGACACAGCCCTGACCGAGACGTGGACGGGCGGCGAGGAGCGAGACGTGGACCGCATGAGTGCCCTCGACAGCGGGTTCTACTTCGCCGAGGGCGAGAACACGCCCATGCACGTGGGCTCGGTGGCCGTGTTCGACGGCCCGGCGCCCAGCTACGGCGACATGGTGCGGCTGCTGCTCAGCAAGATGCCGCTGGTGCCCCGGTACCGGCAGCGGGTGCGCACGGTGCCGCTGCAGCTCGGCCGTCCGATGTGGGTGGACGACCCGCACTTCCAGATCCTGTACCACGTGCGGAACACCGCCGTGCCCTCTCCGGGCGGCGACGAGCAGCTGCGCAACCTGGCCGGCCGCGTGCTCGGCCAGCGCCTGGACATGTCGAAGCCGCTGTGGGAGCTGTGGCTCGTGGAGGGCCTCGCCGAGGGGCGATGGGCGCTCATCTCCAAGGTCCACCACTGCATGGTCGACGGCGTGGCCGGCACCGACCTCATGCAGCTGATGTTCGACCTCACCCCTGACGCCACGCACGACGAACCGCGGGAGTGGACGCCCGGGGACGACCCGTCCGGCGCCGCGATGCTGGCCGGTGCCGTGACCGAGGCGGTGACCCAGCCGCTGCGCACCCTGACCAGCCTGCCGACGGTGAAGACCGCCGTCCGCCGCACGAAGGACCTGACCGGTAGCGGGCGCACGGTGGCCAAGCGCCTGCCGTCGCTGGCCAGGAGGGCCGTGACGCCGATGGCGCGGTCGCTCAACGGGCACATCGGTCCGCACCGTCGCTGGGCCTGGACCGCCGGCCAGTTCGACGAGTTCAAGGAGGTCCGCACGGCACTGGGCGGCACGGTCAACGACGTGGTGCTCACCGCGATCACGAAGGGCTTCCGCGACCTGCTCGAGGGCCGTGGGGAGCTCTCGTCGGAGAAGCTCGTGGTGCGCTCGATGGTCCCGGTGTCCGTGCGTTCGAAGGAGCGGAAGGGCAACCTGGACAACCAGATCTCCTGCGTCTTCGTCGACCTGCCGGTGGGCGACCCCGACCCGGTCTCCCGGCTGGAGTCCGTCCGCCGGCAGATGAACGAGCACAAGCGGAACATGCAGGCCGTCGACGTCCCCTCGATCCTCGCGATGGGCGACTTCGTGGCGCCGTCGCTCCTGTCGATGGGCGTGCGAGCGGGGCTGCAGGCCAGCCAGATCTGGTACCAGGCCGTGACCACCAACGTGCCCGGCCCCCGCATCCCGCTCTACGTGCTCGGCCGCCGGATGCGCTCGGCGCACGCCTACGTGCCCATCGCCGGCGGCACCCGCTGCTCGATCGGGATCTTCAGCTACCTGAACACCATGACGTTCGGCATCAACGCGGACTTCGACGCCTTTCCCGACATCGACGTGCTCTCCGCCGGGATCCGCAGCGGCATCGAGGAGCTGCTCGAGCACGCCCGGGCCCAGAAGAGGACGCCCGGCACCTCCCCGCCCGACGCCTCCCCGCCCGATGGCGCCCTGGCGACCGAGCGGGCCGCGGCCCGGTGAGCGCGACCGAGCGGGACCTGACCGTCGGCATCACCGGTCCCACGGGCACGTTCGGCGCGGGGCTGGTGCCGCTGCTCCAGGCGGACGAGCGGATCGGCCGGATCGTCGGCATCGCCCGGCGCCCGTTCGACCCGGCGGCGCAGGGCTGGACGAAGATGGAGTACCGGCAGGGCGACGTCCGCGATCCCGCGGCGCTGCGAGAGGCGTTCGAGGACGCCGACGTCGTGGTGCACCTGGCGTTCCTGATCACCGGGAACGCCTCGCGCGCGACCACCCGGGCGATCAACGTCGACGGCACGCTCAACGTCTTCCGGGCCGCCTCGGACGTCGGCGCGCGCCGGTTCGTGTTCGCCTCCTCGGTCGCCGCGTACGGCTTCCACCGCGACAACCCCCAGCTGATCAGCGAGGACTGGCCGGTGCGCCCGGCGACCCGGCTGTTCTACGCCCAGGAGAAGGCAGAGCTCGAGCACCTGCTGCAGGAGGAGGCCGGGTCCGTGCCCGGTCTGTCGCTGTACCTGCTGCGGCCGTCGCTGGTGCTCGGGCCCTCCGCTCTCGGGGCGAAGAACCCGCTGTCCGGCCCGCTGGCGCCGCTCGGGCGCCGGCTGTTCAACCGGCCGCGGCGGCTGTCGGTCCCCGTGCCGCTGCTGGTCCCCGAGCTCCCGCTGCAGTTCGTCCACCAGGACGACGTCGGCGAGGCGCTGCGGCTGTGCGTGGTGGGGGCCGGCCCCGCGGGGGCGTACAACATCGCCGGTGGCGGCGTCCTGACCGCCGCCGACGTGGCCCGTGAGTTCGGCGCGATCCCGATCCCCGTGCCGGCCGCACCGGCTCACGCGGCCGCGCGGGCGCTGTCCCGACTGCCGTTCCTGCCCCCGGTCGCCGAGTGGATCGAGGCCGCCAGCCGGCCGGCGATCATGGACACCACGCGCGCCAGGGAGAAACTCGGCTGGCAGCCGCGCTACACCGGCATGGAGGCCCTGCGCGACGGCTTGCGCCCCGCCCGCTGAGAGCGGACGTCACCCGGCGGCGGATCGGCTGCCTCAGGCCGGGGCGCGGGTCAGCGAGCTGTGCGCGAGCCAGTCGAGCACCTCGGCGGCCAGCCGGTCGGGCTCCTGCAGCTGCGGCAGGTGGCCGGCGCCGGTCCACTCGGTGTAGCGCCAGGCCGGGTGCCGAGCGGCGATGCCGCGAGCCGCCTGCACGGGCACCAGCCGGTCGCGGTCCCCGTGGACGAGCAGCACCGGGACGTCGATCGAGGCCATCGCCGACCGGTAGCCGCGCGGATCGGCCAGCACCCGCAGCAGCGACCGTGCCGCGCCGAGGAAGGCGCGGTCCATGCCGTCGACGTCCCTGCGCTCCTCGAGCAGGGTGACCGACCGGTCGATGACCGACGCCGGTACCCGGTCGGGGTCGACGCCGCACAGCTCCAGCATCTCGTGCACGCGCCTGAGGGCCGGCTGGCGCTGCCGGCGCCACCACAGGAACCGCTCGCCGACGAAGGGCAGGGCGTAGATCGCGAAGGTGAGGACGACGAGCGGGTCCTGCGCCCGGTGCGGCCCGGGAACCGCCGGGTCGAGCAGGACCAGCCCACGCACGGAGCCCGGGTGCCGACCCGTCGCCAGGATGGAGATCATCCCGCCCATCGAGTTGCCGACGAGGATTGCCGGCTCCCCCACCACCTCGTCGAGGAAGCGGTGCAGCACCCCGACGTTCGCGCCGACGCTCGCCCTGCGGCTGCCCGGCTCGCTGCGGCCGAACCCCGGGAGGTCGACGGCGAGCACCCGGACGTGGTCCCGCACGAGCGGGGCGAACAGGTCCCAGTTCAGGTGGGAGCCACCCAGACCGTGGACCAGGACCATGACCGGCGCGTCCACGGGACCACCGAAGTCGACGTAGTGGACGGGACCTCCGAGGTCTGCCGTCCGGCTCTGCCCCGCCGTGTCCCGCCCCGGCGTGCCGTCCGTTCCCATGCGCACGTCCTCCCCGTTCCGCAGCCCCTAACGGTCACACGAGCTGCCGTGTGGCCCACGACCGCCCCCGTCCGCCGACGCGCCAGAGGCAGGGTGCAATATGACCTAGCCCACATTTCGTGAACATCTGCCCGCGCGGTCGGTCACCGCAAGTGTGAGCAAGGACCCATCTTGGTACAGCCCATGCAAGCAACGCTCAGCAGCCAGGAGGACGACGTGGCACGACGGCAGGGTGACGGCCCGGCATTGCCCCTCTACATCACCGAGCCCGGCCGCGCGGTGGCCGAGCTCGGCCTGTACATGGCCGCCCGTCCACTGGAGTCCCGCCTGCCCAAGGGCGACGGGCATCCGGTCCTCGTGCTCCCGGGGCTCATGGCCGACGACACCTCCACCCGCGCTCTGCGGGCGGCGTTGCGGCGGCAGGGGTACCGGGTGCACGGCTGGGGTCTGGGTCGCAACATCGGCCCGACCGCCACCTGCATCAACGGCCTGCGCACCAAGCTGAACTCGCTGGACGGCCGGTACGGGCGCAAGGTGACCGTCATCGGCTGGAGCCTCGGGGGGATCTTCGCCCGCGACCTCGCCCGCCGGTGCCCCGAGGAAGTGCGCCAGGTGATCACCCTGGGCAGTCCTTTCCGCATCCAGCGGCACAGCCAGACGCGGGCGACGAAGTCGTTCGACCGGTTCGCCCACCTGCACGCGGAGCAGCGGTCACTCCCGCTGGAGGCCGACGACTGCACGCTGCCGGTACCGGCGACCTCCATCTACTCCCACTTCGACGGCATCGTGCACTGGCGGACCTGCCTGAACGAGCCCGGTGAGTTCTCCGAGAACATCGCCGTCACGGCCAGCCACCTCGGCCTCGGTCACCACCCGGCCGCCATCTGGGCGATCGCCGACCGGCTGGCCCAGCCCGAGGGTGAGTGGAAGCCGTTCAAGGCGCCGGCATTCCTGCGCCCGGCGTTCCCGAAGCCGGACGCGCCCGAGGTCGCCCGTCCGGTCGGCATCAGCGCCCGGCCCGCCGCCTGACCTCTCCTCGCCACGGAGCCGTGGTCGTCATCCCCCCGGCCTGCAGCCTGGGGGTGGCGATCACGCGCCCCCGTGGTGGTGCCGGCGGGGTGCGTCCGCGGCCCGCCTGGTGGGCAGCGACGGACCCCGGATGTCGAGCAGGGCGAGCGCGAGCGTTCTGCTCACCTGGGCGTTCGCAGTCGCGCCGGGCTGCATCCATCCATGCGCCGCTGTTTCTGGCTAGCACACGGGTCGCATGGGGAGCCGGCGAGGCTGGCGTGACCTTTCCGTAACACTCAGTAGATGCAATGCTGCGTGTCATGTCTGACACAGACTGCGACGGTGACGTCCACCGCGAGAGCTGCTGATGACCGGCCGGCACCGGATGCCAGAGAACTGGCGGCCGGAGCGGCTAGAGATGCTCGACCACCCGAGCGGGGCCTACACCGCTGAGTGGTCGTACCCCACGGCAGCCGGGCTCCGTCTGGTGCGCGTCGTCCGCCTCGACGGCGGCGTGGAGATCCTCCAGGCCGTGACTGATGGGGACGCGGACGCGTGACCCCAGCCGACAGGTGCGCCTTCCTACCGCTTGCTTCCCGCTTTCGGCCTCGACCATGGTCGTCTCCCCCCGCGATCCGGCATCACGTATCGGATCGACACTCGCGATCCAGCCGGACAACGTCCGGAAACAGAGGCTGAGGGCCCCTGACCGGCGGAGAGGTGCCGCTCGTTGGGGCCTACGTGGGCGCGGCCGGGATCGAACCGGCGACCGCTCGCTTGTAAGGCGAGAGCTCTACCGCTGAGCTACGCGCCCCGCCCGCCCAGGGTACGGGCGTGGACTCCGCACCCTGGGCGACGGCCTCCCTGCGGGAGGCATGGTGGTCTCCGCTCAGGCGGCCAGGCCGGCGACGGCCTTCTTCCACCCGGTCTGCTCGCGGGCGTCACCGGGCGCGTTCACCTCGGCGAAGGCGATCGCGCCGTCGGCGTCCACGAGGAAGGTCCCGCGCACGGCCATGCCGGCCTTCTCGTTGAAGACGCCGTAGGCCTTGGCGACGTCGCCGTGCGGCCAGAAGTCCGACAGCAGCGGGAAGTCGAAGCCCTCCTTCGCCTGGAACGCCTTCAGGCTGAAGACGGGGTCGGTGCTGATGGCCAGCACCCGCACGCCGGCGTCGGTGTAGTCGGCCAGCTCGTCCCGGAGCTGGCACAGCTCACCGGTGCACAGGCCGGAGAAGGCGAACGGGTAGAAGACCAGCAGCACGGGGGTGCCCCGCAGGTCGGCGAGGGACACGACCTGCTTGTCCTGGTCGGGAAGGCTGAACTCGGGCGCGCGGTCACCGACGGAGAGGCTCATGCCCTCGATCGTGCCTCACCCCTGGTGAGGCACTGGAACGGCCCCTCCGCAGGGCCCCGCGCCGAGCCCGGTGACGGACTGAAACGGCCCCCTCGCAGGGTCCCGCGCCGTCGGCCCCGTCCAGAGGCTCGTCCCGAGCGTGCGAGGGATGAGGAGGACGGGGTCCTTCGACCTTTTTCAGCGGCGGCTGCGCGCCGCCTTGGGGGTGACCAGCCGGATACCCGACCAGTCCTTGGCGGCGGAGATGCTGCTGGTCTGCGAGAGCCCCGCGGTCGGCGCCACCTCGGTGACGTCACCGGGCTCCACGTGCCCCGGCCGGCCGGATTTCGGCACGAGCAGCCAGACGACACCCTCGTCGGCGAGCGAGGTCAGCGCGTCGGTGAGGGCGTCGAACAGGTCGCCGTCGTCCTCCCGCCACCAGAGGATGACGACGTCGGCCACCTCGTCGGTGTCCTCGTCGACCATCTCGCTGCCGGAGGCCTCGATGATGGAGTCGCGCAGGTCCTCGTCGGCGTCCTCGCTCCAGCCGAGCTCCTGCACGACCATGCCCGGCTTGATGCCAAGCCGTGCCGCCATGCCGGCGCTGTCGACGCTCATCCCTGCTGCTCCTCCATACGTGCTCCTGTGGATCCGGTGGGTGGATGGTGCCCTGTCGGGCCCGTGACCGCGCGGGGGCGCGTCATGGGAAGACCGGGTGGGCGACGGGAACAGGGGTGCCGAGCGGGCGCGAGCCGACGGCGGACACGACCAGCGCGAGTACCACCCGCAGCCCGGTCATGTCACCCCTCTCGCTGACGTCGACGCGCCCTCCGTCCGGCCGTGCGGCCGGGCATCCGGGGCGGTGCCGTCTCGTGAGGCACCGCAGGCGGAAGCGTAGGGCATGACGGCCCCGGCGCAAGCCTGCGCGCGGGCGGGCAGCCACGCGGACGTGACGGGAGGCGTTCCGGATCGTGGCGAGGAGGTGACGACGACGACCCGACAGGAGACGATGGGCACATGAGCGCACCGCAGCAGCCGGGCGGCGACCCCGCCCGCGCAGGACAGGCCCGCGCGGTCATCACCGACGGGCTCCCCAGCCAGCTGGTCGACACCGACCCCGACGAGACCCGGGAGTGGCTGGAGTCCCTCGACGCCGTCGTCGACCACGCCGGCCGCGGCCGGGCCCGCTACCTCATGCTCCGGATGCTGGAGCGCAGCCGCGAGCAGCAGGTCGGCGTGCCGGCCCTCCGCAGCACCGACTACATCAACACGATCCCGCCGGAGCGCGAGCCCTGGTTCCCGGGCGACGAGCACACCGAGCGGCGGATCCGCGCCTACATCCGGTGGAACGCCGCGATCATGGTGCACCGCGCGCAGCGGCCGGGCATCGGCGTCGGCGGGCACATCTCCTCCTACGCCTCCTCCGCCTCGCTGTACGAGGTCGGTTTCAACCACTTCTTCCGCGGCAAGGACCACCCCGGCGGCGGCGACCAGATCTGGTTCCAGGGGCACGCCTCGCCCGGCATCTACGCCCGGGCCTTCCTCGAGGGCCGGCTCACCGAGGACCAGCTGGACGGGTTCCGCCAGGAGGTCAGCCACCCCGGCGGCGGGCTGTCGTCCTATCCGCACCCGCGGCTGATGCCGGAGTTCTGGGAGTTCCCGAGCGTCTCCATGGGCCTCGGCCCGATGAACGCCGTCTACCAGGCCCGGTTCAACCGTTACCTGCACGCGCGCGGCATCAAGGACACCTCCGACCAGCACGTCTGGGCGTTCCTCGGTGACGGCGAGATGGACGAGCCCGAGTCGCTCGGCGTGATCGGCCTGGCCGCCCGCGAGGAGCTGGACAATCTCACCTTCGTCGTCAACTGCAACCTGCAGCGCCTCGACGGCCCGGTCCGCGGCAACGGCAAGGTCATCCAGGAACTGGAGTCGTTCTTCCGCGGCGCCGGCTGGAACGTCGTCAAGGTGATCTGGGGCCGCGAGTGGGATCCGCTGCTGGCCGCCGACCGCGACGGCGCGCTGGTCAACCTGATGAACTCCACGCCCGACGGCGACTACCAGACCTACAAGGCCGAGGACGGCGCCTTCGTCCGCGAGCACTTCTTCGGCCGCGACCCGCGCACCCGCAAGCTCGTGGAGAACATGAGCGACAAGGAGATCTGGAACCTGTCGCGCGGCGGGCACGACTACCGCAAGGTCTACGCGGCGTTCAAGGCGGCCCAGGAGCACAAGGGGCAGCCGACGGTCATCCTCGCGAAGACCATCAAGGGCTGGACGCTGGGCAGCCACTTCGAGGGCCGCAACTCCACGCACCAGATGAAGAAGCTGACCGCCGAGGACCTCGCCGCCTTCCGCGACCGGCTGTACCTGGACATCCCCGACTCGGCGCTGGACAAGACCCTCCCGCCCTACTACAGGCCGGCCCCCGACTCCGACGAGATGCAGTACATGCTCGAGCGGCGGCGGGCCCTGGGCGGATCGGTGCCCCGGCGCCGGTCGGAGTTCAAGTCGCTCAAGGCGCCCGAGGACAAGGCGCTCGACGTCCTGCGCCGCGGCTCGGGCAAGCAGGAGGTGGCGACGACGATGGCGTTCGTCCGCCTGCTCAAGGAGCTGCTCAAGGACCCGGAGCTGGGGCCGCGCTTCGTGCCGATCATCCCGGACGAGGCCCGCACCTTCGGCCTGGACTCCCTGTTCTCCTCGCACAAGATCTACAACCCGGCCGGTCAGCGCTACACCTCGGTGGACCGCGAGCTGATGCTGGCCTACAAGGAGTCCGAGCAGGGCGTCATCCTGCACGAGGGGATCAACGAGGCCGGTTCCACCGCGTCCTTCACCGCCGTCGGCACCTCGTACTCCACCCACGGCGAGCCGATGATCCCGATCTACATCTTCTACTCGATGTTCGGGTTCCAGCGGACCGGCGACGGCTTCTGGGCCGCCGCGGACCAGATGGCCCGGGGGTTCGTCCTCGGCGCCACCGCCGGGCGGACCACGCTCAACGGCGAGGGCCTGCAGCACGAGGACGGGCACTCGCTGCTGCTCGCCCACACCAACCCGGCGGTGGTGTCCTACGACCCGGCGTTCTCCTACGAGGTCGCCCACATCACCAAGGACGCCCTGGTCCGCATGTACGGCCAGGACCCGGGCTCGCCGCTGGGCGGGCACCGCTCCCCCGATGTCATGTACTACCTGACGGTCTACAACGAGCCCTTCACCCAGCCCGCCGAGCCCGAGGGCCTCGACGTCGAGGGTGTGCTGGCCGGCATGTACCGCTACGCCGAGGGCGCTCAGGGCGAGGGTGGGTCGGGCGCGCCGGTCAAGGCGCAGCTGCTCGCCTCCGGCGTCGCGGTGCCGTGGGCACTGCGGGCGCAGGAACTGCTGGCGCAGGACTGGGGCGTGTCCGCCGACGTCTGGTCGGTGACCTCGTGGACCGAGCTGCGCCGGCAGGCCGACGAGTGCGCCGAGTGGAACCTCCTGCACCCCGACGAGGAGCCGCGCGTGCCCTTCGTGACCTCGCGGCTGCAGGAGACCACGGGCCCGGTGGTGGCGGTGTCGGACTGGATGAGGGCCGTGCCCGACCTGATCGCGCCCTACGTCCCGGGTGGCATGTCGACCCTCGGCACCGACGGGTTCGGGCTCTCCGACACCCGCCCGGCCCTGCGCCGGCACTTCCACGTCGACGCGGAGTCGGTGGTGGTGCGCACGCTGGCGTCGCTGGCCGACGAGGGACAGGTCGAGCGCGCGAAGGTCCGCGAGGCGGTGGAGAAGTACCAGATCCGCGACGTGCAGGCCGCCCCCGAGGAGCAGCGGGAGGACCCGCACCCGGCCACCTGAAAAAGGGCCCCGCTCCCCTCACCGCTCGCACGCTCGCGATGAGCCTCTGAGCGGGGCCGCCTCCGTTGGACGCCCTACGCGACAGTCAGCCGCGTAGGGCGTCCAGGGCCATCTGGGCGTAGAGGGCGACGCCGGCCGGCAGCGGCTCCTCGTCGAACACCACGAGGTTCGAGTGGTTGGCCGGCGCGGTCGACGGGTCCTGGCCGGGCGGGCAGGCGCCGAGCCAGGCCATGGCCCCCGGCACCTTCTGCAGGACGTAGGAGAAGTCCTCGGCGCCCATGAGCGGAGCGGGCAACAGCACGCTCGCCTGCGGGCCCAGCAGCGCCGCCGCCGTCTCCAGCACCTGCGCGGCCACCCCGGGATCGTTGACGGTGACCGGGTAGCCCTCGCGGTGCTCCCACTCCAGCGCGATCTCGTGCGCCGCCGCGACGTGCCTGGCGACGCGCTCCACCGAGGCCACCGTGTCGGCCCGCCGCGCCGGGGACAGCGTGCGGATCGTGCCCTCGAGGAACGCGGAGCCGGGGATGACGTTGTTCGTGGACCCGGCCTCGATGTGGCCGACGGTGACCACCGCCGGGTCGAAGACGTTGACGCGGCGGGTGACCATCGACTGCAGCGCGAGCACGATCTCCGCTGCCACGGGGATCGGGTCCGCGGCTGCGTGCGGCTCGGACGCGTGCCCGCCGCGCCCCCGCAGCGTCATCTGCCACTGGTCGGCAGCGGCCATCATCGGCCCCGGGCGCACGTTGACCGTCCCGCTGGGCAGGGTCGAGGAGACGTGCAACGCGAACGCGCCGCTGACCGGCGCCTCCGGGACGACGTCGAGCAGCCCTTCGTCCAGCATGTACCGGGCACCGTGGAAGCCCTCCTCCCCCGGTTGCACCATGAACACGACCTGCCCGGCCAGCTCATCGCGCCGCCGGGACAGCAGGCGGGCTGCCCCGACCAGCATCGCGACGTGGGTGTCGTGCCCGCACGCGTGCATCGCGCCGGGCACCTCGGAGGCGAACGGAACGCCGCTGTCCTCGTGCACCGGCAGCGCGTCCATGTCCCCGCGCAGCAGGTAGGTGGGGCCCGGCCGGGTACCGCGCAGGACACCGACGACCGAGCTCGTGGTCGTGCCGGTGGTCACCTCGAGCGGCAGCTCGGCGAAGGCCGTCAGCACGGCGGCCTGGGTGGCGGGCAGGTGGAGGCCGATCTCCGGATGGCGGTGCAGCTGCCGGCGCAGCTCGATCGTGCGGTCGGCGTCGTTGTACGCGTCGGAGAGCAGCTCGGACGGGCTGGTCGGCATGCCCTCACTCTCACACGGACCGGGCGGGGAGGACGGCCGGTCCCCCGCTACCGCGCCCAGGCCGGGCGCTGTGCGTCGACCTGCCAGACGACCAGGAGCGAGGCCTCCGCGACCACGACGGGGCCCGCGTCGGGCCGGCCGACGCCCGCCGGGCCGGCCAGCAGCGTGACCCCGGGCGGCGGCTCGACCGGCACCCCGGGTTCGGCCGGTGCCACCCAGAGGCGGGCGTCGGCGCGCGACAGCTCCAGCCAGCCCCCGGCGCCGCGGTGCACCCGGTGGGAAGTGGGCGCGCCGGGGTCGGCACTGCGCAGGTAGCACTGCAGCACCCACGCGCCGTCGTCCCCGGCCACCTCGTCGTGGACCAGCCCGTGCCCGGCGCGCAGCACGGCGACGTCACCGGCCGTCATCGTCGCCCCCTCGGCCCAGCGGTGGGTCAGGTCCCCGGCCAGGACGACGGCGACGACGTCGACGTCCCGGTGCTCGTGCTGCCCGTAGCCCACGCCGGGAGGCAGCCGGTCGTCGGAGATCCGCAGCAGCGGCCCCAGCGTCCCGTCGTCGGGGGCGAGCACCACGCGCGAGTCGATGACGCTCATCGCGGCGGAAGGGCGGCGCGACCGCCGGGAAGGGCGTCGAGGAGCACGGCGACGAGCAGGCACCACGACAGGCCCAGCGTCCAGCCGCCGAGCACGTCGGACAGGTAGTGCACGCCGAGCCACATGCGGGTCAGGCCCACGACGAGCACCAGTGCGATGCCCAGCGCCAGCCACATCCGTCGGGCGGCGCCGGAGAGCAGGGGCCAGGCCAGGATCAGCCCCACGGTGACCAGCGCGGCGATACCCGAGGCGTGCCCGCTGGGATAGCTGAGCGAGTCGTACCGGGCTCCGCCGTCCTCGAACGCCGGGCGGACCCGGCCGAAGACGTCCTTGAGCACCGACGTGACCGGGCTGATCAGCCCGGCCGACAGCACCACCCAGGCGACGGTGCGCCACTCCTGGCGGCGGGCCAGCCACACCACCACGGGCAGGAGGACCAGGACGCGGACCGCGAACAGCCCCGGCGCCGTGAGCACCTGCAGCAGCCACTCCAGGCCCCGGGCCCGCCCGTCGCCGGCGTAGAGCGCCTCGCTCACCGCGGCATCGAGGCGCAGCTGCGGCCCGAAGTCGGTCAGCACACCCGCACCCAGGAGTGCCACGACGACGAAACCGGCGACCGTCGCCCCGGCCAGCGGAGCAGGCACCCGCGCCCGCGTCCGGGGGACGTCGGCCTGCCCGACCGGGGGAACGCTCACCGGTCCACTGTCCCCCAACCGCGTCCGGCGTGACACGCTGGCCGGGTGAGCCGGGTGAGCAACCGCCCGCCGTCGGAGGACACGCTCCGGCGGTTGGAGCGCGCGTCCGGGTCGTTGGCCACGCAGGCCGTCGCCCGGATGG
>Ga0196960_10000251_pt1 | contig 21278 bp, 24 predicted proteins | sample S3v_5metaG_FD_183187 | JGI IMG/M metagenome (GOLD analysis project Ga0196960, IMG submission 183187) | Soil microbial communities from Anza Borrego desert, Southern California, United States - S3+v_5 | ecosystem: Environmental > Terrestrial > Soil > Desert | place: USA: California | collected...
GGGCGCGGCCTGCGCGCCGACGGAGGCCGCGGCGGCCTGCGCGATCGCGGCGTGGAGGCGGGTGTCCTCCTCCACGGCGCGGCGGATCGCGCCCCAGAGGCGGCCGTCGAGCTCCTGGCCCTTCGGGACGAAGTCGTGGGCGCCGCGGCGGCGGGCGCCGAGCGCCAGCTCCGGGTCGCGGCTGCCGGTGAGGACGAGGAGCGGCGCGTCCGTGTGGACGATCAGCCGGTCGACGACCTCGAGCCCGGGCGCGTCCTCCAGCGACAGGTCGACGAGGACGCAGTCGAAGGTCTCGTCCGCGAGCAGCTCCTCCGCGGCGGTGGCGGAGAGCACGCACCGCAGCTCGGGCGCGTCGTCCAGATGCGCGAGGACGGCGTCGACCAGCGCGGAGTACGCGGGGTCGTCGTCGACGAGCAGGACGCGCAGCGGCCGGTCGCGGTCGGCGGGCGAAAGGGTCTTGGTGGGGATCGTCGGTGACACGGGGCGCCGGGGGGTCGGCGAGGGGAACACTCCGCTTCTCGGCGTTATGTGGCATCCCTTTGAGCCTCTCCCGGACATGTGGCCAGACGCCGATCCGCCCGGTTCAAGCTCCGGGCGGACCGGTCGAAAGGCCCTGCTCAACGCCGTTTCCGGCTCAGCGGTCCCGCAGCGGCGGGTCGGTCGGGGTGAACGACGCCGGCGCCGGGACCTCCTCGATCCGGCACTGGCCGTTGAACCCCGGCTGCGTCTCGACCGAGCAGCCGAGCACCTCGATCAGCGTGTCGCCCGCGTCGACGTAGCCGTTGACCGCGACCTGATCGCCGCTGGCCCGCGTGTATGCGCCGGAGCCCAGCGCGTACCGCGACGGCCCGCGCCGCCCTTCGCGGCAGCCGTCCGGGTCGCCCAGGCAGGAGCGGTACCAGCCGAGCGTGCCCGCGTGGAAGGACGGGCCGACGAGCGACTGGCCGGAGAGGCCGACGATGCTGAACGCGATCTGCTGCGCGCGGAGGGTGTCGGTCTGGACGAGCCGCAGCTCCGTCTGCCCCACGCCGCTGCAGCCCGCGCACGCGTAGCCGACGGTCTGCGCGAGGTTGCGCCCCCACAGCTCGAGCGCGCCGACGTAGCGGGAGGCGGTGGGGCCGCACTGGTCGGTCTCGACGTCGCCGCAGCGGCGCTGCGGCACGCCCGGCAGACGCGTCGACGGCCGCGCGCGCGGCGCCGTGAGCGTCTTGGTGTAGACGACCGGGTTCTGCCGCTGCGGGTTCCCCGCGTGGTAGATCCGCGTCCAGGCGATCCGGCCGCGCCAGAGGGTCGGCGTGGTGTCGTCGGCGCTCGGGTCGTTCGCGTTGCGGACGGGGCGCTCGGTGTTCGTCGTCAGCGAGTAGACGAAGAGGTCGGAGGTGCCGGTGCCCTGGCTGCGGCGGTAGATGAGCTGCGGGTCGCCGTTCGAGTCGGGCCCGATGTCGGCCTGGAACTCGGCGGTGCTGGGCGCGACGTTCGCCAGCACCTGCGGCGCGGCGCCGGGGCGGCGGATCGCGAGGCGGTAGGCCTGCTCGGCCTGGTCGAACTGGCTGAAGACGACGATCCCGGCGTGCTCGCGCACCTGCGTGGCGGCGCCGGGCTGGGCGATCGTCGCCGCCTGGGCGCCCGCGGCGGGCCCGAGGGCGAGCGCGGCGGCCGCTGCGGCGAGCGGAACGAGGGTTCTCCGGAGCTTCATGCCCCTGGAACGTCCCGCCGCCGCCCAGGTTGCGCCGCGCTAGCCCGCGACCTTCTCGAGGACCTCGGCCGGCGCGTCGAAGTTCGCGTTGACCGTGTCCACGTCGTCGTTGTCCTCGAGCGCGTCGATGAGCTTGAGGAGCTTGGTCGCGCCCTCCTCGTCGAGCGTGACCGTGGTCTTGGGCTGCCAGCGGACCTCGAACGACTCGATCTCGATCCCCGCCTCGTCGAGCGCGGCGCGGACGTCGGTGAGGTCGGACGGCTCGGTGAGGATCTCGAAGAACTCCTCGTCGGACGCGATGTCCTCCGCCCCGGCCTCGATGGCGGGCATGAGGTCGTCCTCGGTGTACTTCTCGCCGTTGACGACGGCGACGCCCTTCTTGTCGAAGAGGTAGGCGACGGAGCCCGGCTCGCCGAGCGAGCCGCCGTGCTTGGACAGCAGGTGCCGGATGTCGGCGCTGGACCGGTTGCGGTTGTCGGTCATCGCCTCGATGAGCATCGCGACGCCGCCGGGGCCGTAGCCCTCGTACAGCACGGTCTCGAAGTTCTCCGCGTCGGCGCCGGCGCCGGTGCCCTTGTCGATCGCCCGCTGGATGTTGTCCTTGGGCATCGAGGCGTCCTTGGCCTTCTGCACCGCGAGCGCGAGGGACGGGTTGCCCTTCACGTCGCCGCCGCCCTCCTTCGCCGCCACCGTGATCCCGCGGGCGAGCTTCGTCCAGAGCTTGCCGCGACGCGAGTCGACGATCGCCTTCTTGTGCTTGATCCCTGCCCATTTGGAGTGACCGGCCATGACGGTTCAGTCTAGATGCTCATCCGGCCGCGTCCCAGGTGCGCCGCAGCCCGGTTTGCAGGGAGGTCGTGGGCGTCCATCCGACGGCGGACGCGATCTTCGCCACGTCGAGCGCGCGGCGACCGTCCTCCCCCGCCGGCGCGCCGCCGAGGATCTCCGGCTCGAGGTCGCTGCCGGCGATGCTGAGGACCGCGTCGACCACCTCGCGCACGGACGTCGCTCGCCCCGTGCCGACGTTGTAGGCCTCGCCGGGCGTGCCGCCGTCGGCGAGGGCGAGGAGCGCGTGCGCGGCGTCGTCGACGAAGAGCATGTCGCGCGCCGCGCTGCCGTCGCCGCGGATGGTGGGCGTGCGGCCCGCCCTGACCGCGGCGATCGTGCCCGGGACGAGCCGGGTCGTCTGCGCGTCGCCGGGGCCGTAGAGGTTGGCGAGCCGCGCGACGACGACGCCGGGGAGCTGGCGGGCGAGGAGGTCGGCCGCGGCCTTCGACGCCGCGTACGGGCCGTCGGGGTCGAGCGGGGCGTCCTCCCGCGTGGGCACGGGCGCGCGCGGGCCGTAGACCTGGTCGGACGAGGCGAAGACCGCGCGGGGCGCGCCGGCCAGCGTCCGCCACGTGAGCGCGACGTTCGACTCGAACGTCCCGATCGGGTCCTCGCGCGCGGCCGGGACGGTGGTCTGCGCGGCGAGGTGGAAGACGACGTCGACCGCGGGCGGCACCTCCGCGCCGCGCGGGAGCGGGACGACGTCGTCGCCGCGCTCGATCAGGAGCTTCGTCAGCGCCCGGCCCAGCAGCCCGGTCGCGCCGCTCACCGCCGCGCGCACCTCAGCCCCACACCTTCCACGGCGCGCGGCCCTGCTCCCACAGGTCGTTGAGGAGCACCGCGTCCTTGTAGGTGTCCATGCAGTCCCAGAAGCCGGTGTGGCGGAACGCGCGGAGCTGGCGGTCCTGCGCGAGGCCCTCCAGCGGCTCGCGCTCCAGGGTCGACGAGTCGGTCAGGTAGTCGAGCGCGCCCGGCTCGAAGGCGAAGAAGCCGCCGTTGATCCAGTGCTCGGAGCGCGGCTTCTCGTCGAACCCGACGATCTCGTCGCTGCCGTTGATGTTCGCGACGCCGAACTGGAGGTGCGGGCGGACGACGGTCATCGACGCGAGCCGCCCGTGCCTGGCGTGGAAGGTCCGGAGCCGCGCCAGGTCGACGTCCGCGACGCCGTCCGCGTAGGTGGCGAGGAACGTGCCCTCGGCCAGCCCGAGCCCCGGCGCCCGTCCGAGCTTCGCGATCCGCCCGCCGGTCGGCGTGTCGAGCCCGGTGTCGACGCACGCGACGGTCACGCCCTCCGGCCACGTCTCGCGCTCCACGAAGTCCTGGATCAGCTCCGCCTTGTAGCCCGTGGCGAGCAGGAACCGCCGTAGGCCCTGCGAGGCGTAGATCTGGATCACGTGCCAGAGGATCGGCCGGCCGCCGACCTCGACGAGCGGCTTGGGCAGATCGGGCACGTCGGCCTGCAGGCGGGTGCCGCGGCCGCCGCACAGGATCACCACCGGGGGCGTCATCGGCCGGGCAGTATGTCCGGTCACCGATGCTCACCGTCGTCATCCCGGTCCTCGGCCCGGCGCCCGCGCTCCCCGCCGCGCTGCGCCGCCTCGCCCCCGCGCGCGAGGTCCTCGTCTGCCTCGACGCCCACGCGCCGCCGCCGGACGTGCTCATGCTCGACGCGCCGGGCTCCGTCGCGGTCGTCCGCGCCGACGATCCCGGGCACGCCGCCGCGCGCAACGCCGGGATCCGCATGGCGTCCCAGCCGGTCACGCTCCTCCTCGATCCCGCGCTCGTCCCCGAGCGCGACGTGCTCGAGCGCCACGCCCAGTTCCACGCCGCCCGCCCGGAGGACGACCAGGCGCTGCTCGGCCGCGTCCTCGTCCCCGACCCGCGCTCCCGCCTGCGCCGGCGCCTCCTCCCCACCGACGTCCTCACCGGCGACCACGCCGACGCCGAGGCGTTCTCCTCGGCTCACGTCAGCCTCAAGACCGCGCTCCTGCAGCGGGTCGACGGGTTCGACGAGGCCCTCTCCGACCCCACCGATCTGGACCGCGAGCTGGCGCACCGGCTGGCCGACGACCACGGGCTGGAGCTGTGGTTCGACCCGCACACGACGGTCCGGCGGCGGTTCTGAGGCGCGCGACGTCTAGAGTTGCCGCCCGTGCAGACGCTCGATCCCTCGATCTTCAAGGCCTACGACGTCCGCGGCGTCTACGGCGACCAGATCGACGACGAGGTCGCCTTCAACATCGGGCGCGCGTTCGTCCGCGTGCTGGCCGACCTCAACCACAAGCCGGCCGCGAGCCTGAACGTCGGCCTCGGCCGCGACATGCGCCTCACGGCGCCGGAGCTCGCCGCGATGTACCGCGAGGGCATGGTCGCCGAGGGCGCCCACGTCATCGACGCCGGCCAATGCGGCACCGAGATGCTCTACTTCCTCGTCGGCTCGCGCGGGCTCGACGGCGGCCTCATGTGCACCGCCTCGCACAACCCGAAGCAGTACACGGGCGCGAAGCTGGTTCGCAAGGGCGCCATCGCGCTGAGCGGCGACGAAGGCATCCAGGACATCCGCAAGCTCGTCGAGGTGGGGCTGCCGGACGTCGACCCGGACACGAAGGGCACGTCCGAGGAGGTCGACCTCTTCGACGAGTTCCACGCCGCCGCGATCAAGTTCATCGACCCGGCGAACGTCAAGCCGCTGAAGGTCGTCGTGGACGGCGGGAACGGCATGGCCGGTCCGATGGTGGGGCCGCTCCTCTCCTCGCTCGGCCTCGATCTGGTCGAGACGTACTGGACGCCGGACGGGAACTTCCCCGACCACGAGCCGAACCCGCTCCTCCCCGAGAACCGCGAGTTCATCATCGAGAAGGTGCGCGAGACCGGCGCCGACCTTGGCATCGCGTGGGACGGCGACGCGGACCGCTGCTTCTTCATCGACGACACCGGCGAGTTCGTCGACGGCGACTTCCTCACCGCGATCCTGGCCGAGCACCTGCTGGCCAAGGACAACGCTGGCGCCTCGATCCTCTACGACGTCCGCGCGTCGCGGGCGGTGCCGGACACGGTCGAGCGGGTCGGCGGCAAGGCGTTCGTCAACCGCGTCGGCCACGCGTTCTTCAAGACGCGGATGCGCGACGAGGGCGCGATCTTCGGCGGCGAGGTGAGCGGCCACTACTACTTCCACGACTTCTACAACGCGGACGCGGGGACGATCCCGGCGCTCCTCGTGCTGGAGAAGCTGTCGGTCGAGGGGCGGTCGCTGTCGTCGCTCGTGGGCGACTTCCGGTCCAAGTACTTCATCAGCGGCGAGATCAACTCGACGGTCGACGACGCGGACGCGAAGATGGCCGAGATCGAGACGAAGTACGGGTCGCTGGAGGGCGCGTCGGTGACGAAGCTCGACGGCATCTCGATCGACTTCGACGACTGGCACTTCAACGTGCGCAAGTCGAACACGGAGCCGCTGCTGCGCCTGAACCTCGAGTCGCTCGTCTCCCGGGAGGACATGGAGACGCGGCGCGACGAGGTGCTCGGGCTCATCCGCTCGTGACCGTGTGATCCACAAGCTCGCGCTTCCGACGCCGTTCCAGGTCGGGCGGGTCAACCTCTACCTGATCGAGGACGACCCGCTCACCCTGGTCGACACCGGTCCCAACAGCGGCCGGGCGCTCGACGAGCTCGAGCAGGGCCTGGCCGCGCTGGGTTTTCGTGTCGAGGACCTGGGCCTGATCGTGCTGACGCACCAGCACATCGACCACATCGGCCTGGCGTCGATCCTGGCGCGGCGGTCGGGGGCCGAGGTCGCGGCGCTGGACGCGCTGGCGCCGTGGCTGGCGGACTACTCCAAGCGCATGGAGGCGGACGACCGGTTCGCGGAGGAGCTGATGCTGCGGCACGGGGTGCCATCGGACGTCGGCTTCGCGTTGCGGGCGGTCTCGTCCGCCTTCCGCGGGTGGGGCTCCGCGGTCACCGTCACTCGCCCGCTCGCTCCCGGGAGCACGCTGAAGCTCCGCGACCGCGAGTTCCAGGTCCTTCACCGCCCGGGCCACTCGCCGTCGGACACGGTCCTCTTCGACGAGGAGCGGCGCGAGATGCTCGGCGGGGACCACGTCATCGGCCACATCTCGTCCAACCCGCTGATCACGCGGCCGCTGGACGGCGACGACGGTTCGGATGCGCGGCCGTCCGCGCTCCTCACCTACCTCGACTCGCTCCGCGCGACGCAGGCGATGGACATCGACGTCATCCACGCCGGCCACGGCGAGCCCGTCCACGACCACGCCGAGCTCATCGACTCCCGCTTCCGCGCCCACGAGCGCCGCGCGGCGAAGATCCACAAGCTCCTCGCCGACGGCCCCCTCACCGCCCACGAGATCGCCCAGCGCCTCTGGGGCAACGTCGCCCTCACCCAGGCCTACCTCACCCTCTCCGAGGTCCTCGGCCACCTCGACCTCCTCGCCACCCGCGACCAGGTCACCGCCGACGCCCCGGACGACACCGGCGTCGTCCGCTACCGCACCGCCTGACCGCTTATCCGTCGGCGGGCCCGCGGTGCGGAACCAACGTTCCGGGTCACCCGATTCCGGTTGCGGGGAGGACGCGGCCTCATGTCTCTCAGCCTCGCTCTCCCGATCGGCGCCACCGCGCCCATCGAGGACCTCACGATGTACAACACGATCATGGCGGTCGCGACAGGCGTCGCGCTGCTGCTGATCGTCCAGTTCGGGACGCGCCTGCACCGGCGTGAGGAGGTCGCCTACGAGGGCTGGGCCGTCGCGTTCGGTGTCCTAGGGACCATCCTCACCCTCACGGGCCTGCACATGTCGCTCACCTGGCCGCTTCCGAAGGTCGCCGACAACTGCTGCACGCACGACAACATCGTCTTCGGGGAGCCGTCGCTGGCGTTCGGCCTCATGCTGCTCGGCGCGACGGTGATCCTGTGGCGGCGCGCGAACACCACGCCCGCCCAGGAGCACGAGGGCGAGATGACCGAGTACTTCGCACGCCTCGCGCAGCCCATCTCGTGGTTCGCCGCCGCGATGGGCTGCGCGCTGTTCGCGATCGCCGTCGCCGGCGTCAAGTACAAGCTCTTCGCCGCCCCGCCGCAGGAGCCGATCAGCGGCGAGTTCGCGGACAAGCCGCTGCTCGAGGCGAGCTTCATCTCCGCGCTCTGGGCGGTCATCGGCCTCGGCGCGGTGCTCCTGCCCTTCGCCCTGCGCACGCTGCGGGCGAGGCTCATCACGATCATCCGCGTCTGCTGGACGGCCGGGGGTGCCGTGATGCTCGCGTTCGGGATCCTCAACTACTTCACCCACATCGGGCTGCTCGTCAACTCGAACGCGGGCTAGCGGCCGGGCGCGATCAGCTCACCACAGGATCGGGCCGTCGTCGTCGAAGTAACCGCCGGTCGGGCCGTCGTCGGGGAGGGTGGCGAGCTTGATGGCGATGGCGGCGCCCTGCTCGGGGGTGCGGGTGCCGCGGAAGTTGTTGAGGTCGGTGGCGACGAAGCCCGGGCAGGCGGCGTTGACGAGGACGTTGGTGTCCTCGAGCTCCTTCGCGTACTGGACGGTGACCGCGTTGAGGTAGGTCTTCGACGGCGAGTACGGGAGCGAGAGCGGGCCGGTCATGGCCTCCGGGTCGGTCTGGCGCGCGAGCGAGCCGACGGTGGACGACATGTTCACGATCCGCGGCGACGGCGAGCGGCGCAGGAGCGGGAGGAACGCGTTCGTGGTGCGGATGACGCCGAAGACGTTGACATCCACCGCTTCGCGCACGACGTTCAGGTCCACCGTCGTCGGCGTCTGCGACCCGTTGCCGGTGATCCCCGCGTTGTTGACGAGCGCGTCGAGGCGGCCGACCTCGCGCTCGACGGTCTCGGCCGCGGCGGCGACGCTCGCGTCGTCGGTGACGTCGAGCGGCACGCCGAACGCGTCGATCCCGTCCGCGCGCAGCTCCTCCACGGCGGCGTCGCGGCGCGCGTCGTCGCGGGCGCCGACGCCGACCTTCCACCCCTGCCGCCCGAGCCCGCGGGCGATCTCGAGGCCGATGCCCTTGTTCGCGCCGGTCACCAGCGCGGTCCTCTGGTCGCTCATGTGCTTCCTCATCTGCTGATAGCGTCCGAGCGGACAACCTGTCCGCTTCCGATGTGGACAGCCTATCCACTTCTGCTCAGATGACCACCCCTTCCACCCCGAAGCGCCGTGCCGACGCCGCCCGCAACCGCGACGCGATCCTCGCCGCGGCCCGCGCCGCGTTCGCCGAGGCTGGCGGCGACGGAGAGGTCTCCATGGCCGAGATCTCGCGCCGCGCGGGCGTCGGGATGGCGACGCTCTACCGCAACTTCCCGGGCCGCCGCGAGCTGCTGGAGGCGCTCTACGTGGAGGAGGTCGACGCGGTCTGCGCGGCGGCGGAGCACGCCGAGGGCGACACGCCCGGCGCGGCGCTCGACGCGTGGCTGCGGCGGTTCGTCCAGTTCTTCGCGAGCAAGCACGAGATCGCGGTGGAGCTGCTCGCGCAGCCTGACCGCGACGACGCCGTCTTCCACGGCAGCCGCGCTCGCGTCCTCGCCGCCGGCCGCCCGCTCCTCGACGCCGCCCAGGCCGGCGGCGAGGTCCGCGACGACCTCACGCTCGAGCAGATCCTCGACATGGTCATCGCCGTCAGCCGGATCCGCGGCGAGCCCGCTTACACCGAGCCGATCGTCCAGGCCGCGCTCGACGGCATCCGCCGCCCGGCGGCGTAGGCGCCAGGCTCAGCCGCCGTACTCCTCGTCCGTCACGTGCCGGCCCCACGTGACCGGGGAGCCGGAGTCGTCGTTCTGCTGCATCGCGACGTGGGCCATGAAGCGGCCGGGCGCGGCGCCGTGCCAGTGGTTCTCGCCGGGCTCGAAGAAGACGCGGTCGCCGGCGCGGATGGTCTCGATCGAGCCGCCCTCGCGCTGGCAGAGACCGACGCCCTCGGTGACGAAGATCGTCTGTCCGTGCGGGTGCGTGTGCCACGCGGTGCGGGCGCCGGGCGTGAAGTGGACGAGCGCGGCGGCGAAGGTCGACGTCGCCTCGGGCGCCGCGACGGCGTCGATGTAGACGTCGCCGGTGAACCAGTCCGCCGGGCCCTTGGCCGTGTCGATGGTCGTGCGGGTGATCTGCATGTGCGGTGCTCCTGTCGGTGGAACGGGTCAGGCGGTCTGGCCGCCGTCGACGACCATCGCGTGGCCGACCGTGAACGCCGCCTCGTCCGAGCAGAGCCAGAGCACGGCGGCGGCGATCTCCTCCGGCCGGCCCATCCGGCCGACCGGCTCCTGCGCGACGACGCGGGCGCGCCCCTCGTCGGTGTCCCCCGTGAAGCGGCGCATCATCTCCGTGTCGATGATCCCCGGGCAGATCGCGTTGATGCGGATGCCGTCGGCGGCGTAGTCGAGCGCGGCGGACTTCGTGAGGCCGATGAGCCCATGCTTCGTGGCGGCGTACGCGGCCTGGCCGGCGAAGCCCTTGACGCCCGCGCCGGAGGACGTGGTGACGATCGCGCCGCCCTCGCCGTGCCGCTGCAGCTCCTCGATCTCAGCCTTCATCGCCACGAACGCGCCGCGCAGGTTGACCGCGACGAGCCGGTCCCACTCGTCGTCGCCGATCTCGGCGAGCGGCTTGACCGCCTGCTCGATGCCCGCGTTGTTGAACGCGACGTCGAGCCGGCCGAACCGCTCGATCCCGGCCCGCAGCGCCGCCGTCACGTCCGCGCTGCGCGTGACGTCGCACGCCACCGCCAGCGCCGCGCCGCCCGGCGCTTCCTCGATCAGCCGCGCGGTCTCGGCGGCGGCGTTGAGGTCGACGTCCGTGACGATCACGTTCGCCCCCTCGCGCCCGAACGCCAGCGCCGTCGCGCGGCCGATCCCGCCCGCCGTGCCCCCGCCGGTGACGAACGCCACCTTCCCGTCGAACCGGTTCCGCCCGCTCTCGTTGCTCATGGCCTCCACGGAAGCACCGGTGCGGGGCCGGTGAGGGGCGCTGCGAGCACCCCTCGGCCTGGGTTTAGCTGCCGTCGAGCGCGGCGACGACGGCGCGGGTGGCGCGGGCGATGAGCGCGTCGTCGTGCTCGTCGCCGGCGCCGGGGCGGCGGGACATGATCGCGAGGACGATCGGCGGACGGTCGTCGGGCGGCCAGAGGACGGCGATGTCGTTGCGGGCGCCGTAGGTGGCGCCGGTGCCGGTCTTGTCGCCGACCTTCCAGCCCTCCGGGACGCCGGCGCGGATGACCGTCGCGCCTGTCGTGTTCGTGCGCAGCCAGCTGACGAGGTGCTCGCGCTCGGGCTGGTCGAGGACGTCCTCGAGAACGAGCGCACGCAGGTCGCGCGCCAGGGCGCGCGGCGTGCTCGTGTCGCGCGGGTCGCCGGGCGCCCACTCGTTCAGCTCGGGCTCGCGGCGTTCCATCCGCGTGACGTCGTCGCCGAGCTTCCGCTCCAGCCACGCGTCGAGCCCCTTCGGCCCGCCGAGCTGGTCGAGGAGGAGGTTCGCCGCGGTGTTGTCGCTGTACCGGACGGCGGCGGACGCGAGCGCGCGCAGGCTCATGCGGGTGCCGACGCGCTGCTCGGTGATCGGCGAGTACGCGTTGGTGAGGGTGCCGACGGGAAGCGTGCGGTCGAGCCCGGCGACGCCGACCCGGTCGAGGATCGCGCCCACCGCGAGCGCCTTGAACGTCGAGGGGTACGGGAACCGGTCGTCCGCGCGGTACGCGAGCTCCCGCCCCGAGCCGGTGTCGAACGCATAGACGCCCAGCCGCGCGCCGAAGGTCCGCTCGAGCCGGCGGAGCTGGGGCGTCGCCGACGCGCGGCGCGGCTCGTCCGGCGTCGTCCGTGCCGCCGGCGCGGGCGCGGCCGTCTCGCCCACCGGGCGCGCCTCGCCTCCACCGCAGCCGGCCACCGCCAGCGCGAGGATCGTCGTCCACCGTCTCACCCGCCAGAGGCTAGGCTGGAACCCGCAGCACCGGACGAGACGCGCGCCGTACCCGGTCAAGCACGACGACGCGCACGCCAGTTCCCCACTCGTTCGGAGGTCGTGTCGTCGTGACGTGGATCGTGCTGTTCATCGCCGGGCTGTTCGAGACCGCCTGGGCACTCGCGCTGAAGGAGTCGCACGGCTTCACCCGGCTCTGGCCGACCGTGCTCTTCCTGGTGGCGATGGTCATCAGCATGGTGCTGCTCGCCCTCGCGCTGCGGCACGTGCCGGTCGGCACCGGCTACGCGGTGTGGACGGGCACCGGCGCGGTCGGCGCCGCGCTCGCGGGCATGGCCGTCTTCGGGGAGCCGGCGACGCTCGGCCGCCTGCTCCCCATCGGCCTGATCGCGATCGGGATCGTCTGGCTCGCGCTGGCCGAGTAGCCCGGGCGGGCGCTAGGCGGCCGGCGGCGGCGCGGTCGGGGTCACGGACGGCCGCAGGACGGCGGCGTAGGTGACCGTGACCGACACCACCACGCGCGGGATCCGGCACACGCGCCGGGTGCCGATCCGCGTGCGCCTCACGATCCGCCCGGACTCGCTGCGCTGGATGCGGTAGCGCGGGACGTTCCCGCAGAACCGGCCGGGGCCGAACGTCCCCTGCTCCTGCGGGTACGGGCCGAAGTAGGGCGACGGCGTCTCGGCGACCGTGAGCGCCTGCCCGACGTTGAGCCCGCTCGCGAAGGCGAGGTCGACCGCGCGCCGCCGCGCGGCCTTGAGCGCCGCCGGGACCGCCTCGGTGCGGGCGGCTTCCACGGCACGCCGGATCGAGGCGTTGTCGTTGCGATCCTCCGGCGCGGGCGTCACCTGGGCGGTGCCGATCGCGGTCACGGTCGAAGGCGCAGGCACAGGCGCCGGGGCCTGCTGCGCCGCGGCCGGCGCGGCGCACGCGAGCACCGCGGCAGCGGTCAGGAGCGGGAGATCGAGACGGGTCCGGTTGCGCACGTGGTTCCTCTCAGAAGGTCGGGGCACTCTCTACAAGTGGCGCGAGCGAGCGTCTTTGTGACACGAACGGTCAGCGAGCTGCCCGCCGCTCGCCCCTATCGTCTGCGCGCGTGACCCGCGCCGTGCCGCCCCTCCCGCCCCGTTGACCGCCCCCGCGCGGGGCCGCGGCTACCGCGACATGGCGCTCGCGGGCGTGCTGTGGGGGACGATCGGGCCGGCGGCGGCGCTCGTGGACGAGCACACGTCGCTCGATCCGCTCCAGACGTCGTTCTGGCGGCTGCTCGTCGCGGTCGTGCCGCTGACGCTGCTCGCGCTCGTGGCGTCGCGCGGCGTGGAGCGGCCCGCCCGGAAGTGGCTCCTCCTCGGGCTGGCGGTCGGCGCGGTCACCGGCATGTCGCAGCTCTCGTACTTCGCCGCGGTCGCGAGCGCGGGGATCGCGGTGCCGACGCTGATCGCGACGGGGCTGGCGCCGGTGCTGACCGCGCTCGGCCAGACCGTCCTCTTCGGCGACCGGCCGGACGCGCGGACCCTGCTGGCGGTGGCCGGCGCGATCGCCGGGCTGGCGCTGCTCGTGGCCGACGCGCCGGGGCACGTGACGGCGGGCGGCGTGCTGCTGGCGGTGGTCTCGGCGATGACGTTCGCGACGTACTCGCTCGGGGCCGGGCCGGTGAGCCGGCGGCTCGACGTGCGGGTCGTCAACGCGGCGGCGATCGCGGGCGGCGCGCTGGCGATGCTCCCGTTCGTGCTACTGACCGGCGGGCCGGGGCTGGCGGACTCGGCCGTCGGGTGGCTCGCGCTCCTCCACCTCGGGCTCATCGTCTCCGGCCTCGCGTACGCGCTCTACTTCAGCGCCGCGCGGACCCTGCCGTCCACGCACCTGACGATCCTCTCGCTGCTCGAGCCGTTCGTCGCCGCGCTCATCGCCGCCGCGGCGTTCGGGGAGTCGCTCACGCTCGGCGTCGTGGTCGGCGGCGCGCTCCTGCTGACCGCGGTCGCGGCGCTCCGCCCCCGCCCGGACGCGCCACCGCCCGAGCCCACGCCCGTTCCGGCGTGAGCTCAGCGGCCGGACGCGATCCAGTCGATCAGCCCGCCGACCTTCTCCCAGTCCCCCGCCCGCCGCGCGGCGACCAGCTCGGCCAGCGGATCGGGCCCGCACGCGAGGATCGCCTCGCTCCCCGCCGCGACGAACTTCACCAGCGCGTAGTGCTCCAGATCCGCCACCGTCACGCCCGTCATCTCGCTCAGCCGCGCGAACGTCGGCGCCGGATCCTGCAGCCGCGCCGCCGCCACCTGCTCGGCGAAGTCCGCGTGCTCGCTCACGAGACGATCACGGCCGCGACCCTACCGGCCAGTGCGAGCGCGTTCGCGGCGCGCGCCGATGAGTTCCGCGCGGCCGGCCCGTCTGAGCCCGCACACCAACCACGAGATGCAGGAGACTGACGACATGGGACAGATCCACGTGCACGAGTTCATCACCCTCGACGGCGTCATCGACGCGCCGATGTGGACGATGGACTTCGGCTTCACCGACCGGATGGGCGAGATCCTCGGAGCGGTGACGGGCGCGAGCACGGGCATCCTGCTGGGCCGCAACACGTACGAGATGTTCGAGCCGGCGTGGTCGACGCGCACGGTCGAAGACGACCCGGGCGCGCCGTTCTTCAACGAGACGCGCAAGCACGTCGTCTCCTCCACGCTCACCGACCCGACCTGGAACAACAGCGAGGTCGTCGGGCCGTACGACCCGGAGGCGATCCAGCGCCTCAAGGACGCGACCGATGGTCACCTGTACGTGAGCGGCAGCGCGCAGCTCGTGCGGGCGCTGCTCGCCGACGGCCTCGTCGACGAGCTGCACCTGCTGGTCTACCCCGTCACCCGCGGCACCGGCCCGTGGCTCTTCGCGCAGGGCGACGCGCCGGCGAAGTTCGAGGTGGCGACGAGCGAGGTGCTCGAGAACCAGGTCACCTACCTCAACCTCCGCCCCGCCGCCTAGACGCTCAGCCCACCGGCGCGGGCGTGTAGCGGCCGGCCGTGATGTCCTCGATCAGGCCGGGGCCGGTGGGCTCCCAGCCGAGCAGCTCGCGCGTGCGGGCGCTGGACGCGCGGACGTCGATCTGGACGAACCCGGCGAACCAGCCGAAGTGCTCGGCCGCGTCCTCCGGGGCGATCGAGGCGGTCGGGAGGTCGAGCTGGGCGCCGATCGCCTCGGCCACCGCGCGCAGCGGGACGCCCTCCTCCGCGGCGCCGTGGAGCACCGAGCCCGCCGGCGCGCCCTCGAGGGCGAGGCGGAAGAGCCGCGCCGCGTCGGAGCGGTGCACCGCCGGCCACGTGTTCGCGCCGTCGCCGGGGTAGCCGGAGACGCCGCGCTCGCGCGCGATCTGGACGAGCAGCGCGACGAAACCGGTGTCGCCTTCGCCGTGGACGCTCGGCGAGAGCCGCACGCTGGCCGACCGCACGCCGCTGCCGGCGAGGTCGAGCACCGCGCGCTCGGCCAGCATCCGCTCGCCCGCGTGGGTGGTGAAGTCGGGGGCGTCCTGCTCGGTGACGAGGCGGCCGGACGGGTGGCCGGCGAGGCCGGACGCGATGACGAGCGGGCGATCCGTGCCGGTCAGCGCCTCGCCCAGCGCCGTGATCGCGGCGCGGTCGCGGGCCGCGGCGCTCGCGAAGTCGCCGGCGAACGCGGCAGCGTGGTCGAAGGCGAGGTGGATCACGCCGTCGGCCTCCGCGGCCGCGGCGCGGAGGGCGTCGACGTCGTCGAGGGAGCCGCGGACGGCCCGCGCCCCGGCTTCGGCCAGGGCCGCGGCGGAGGCGTCGGAGCGGGCGAGGCCGACGACCTCGTGGCCGGCGGCGAGGAGCTCGGGGACGACGGCGGAGCCGATCCAGCCGGTGGCGCCGGTGACGAACACGCGCATGTGAGGGTCCTTCCAAGAGGGTGATGACATCTGGTGCCATCACCGTACCACGGTCATGTCACTCAGTGACATGGCTATGCTCTGCGGCCGTGAGCCGCTGGGAGCCCAACGCGCGCGGCCGGCTCGAGCAGGCCGCGCTGGACCTGTTCGAGGAGCGCGGCTTCGACCAGACGACGGTCGAGGACATCGCCACCCGCGCGGGCCTCACCAAGCGCACGTTCTTCCGCCACTTCGCCGACAAGCGCGAGGTGCTCTTCGGCGGCGACCCCGGCTCGGCGCTGCGCGAGGTCTTCGTGACCGGGCTCGCGGCGGCGCCGCCGGACGCCGCGCCGCTCGACGCGGTGGCCGCCGCGCTCGACGCGGGGGCCGACTTCTTCACGGAGGAGCGCCGCCCGTTCGCGCGCCGCCGTCAGCGCGTCGTCGGCGCACACCCCGAGCTGCAGGAGCGCGAGCTGGTCAAGCTCGCCTCCATCTCGTCCGCCCTCGCCGAGGGCCTGCGCGAGCGCGGCGTCGACGAGCCCGCCGCCTCCCTCGCCGCCGAGACCGGTCTCGCCGTCTTCCGCGTCGCGTTCGAGCGCTGGGTCGCGCCGGGCGAGGAGCGCGACCTCACTGCCCTCACCCGCGACTCGCTCGCCACCCTCCGCGCCGTCGCGGCCGTCTAGGCGCTCAGCCTGCGCGCATCGACCTGAACACGACGTAGTGGCGCCGCACGGCGTCCGCGCTCGTCTCGCGTTCGAGCGCGCGCTTGACGCCTTCCCCCAGCAGAGCGCCCGCGGCGCCGGTCACCGCGGCGCCCAGCCCGCTCACCGCTCCTGCGGTCGCACCTCCTAGCGCTCCGGCGACGAAGGACACCCAGCCGCCCTGCCCCAGCACGGCGGAGCGTCTGGCTTCCCGGTCCAGCTCGTCGCGGGCGTCGGCGAGCACCTCGTCGACGGCCGCTGCCAGGTCCACCTCCGGGCCGAGCTCGTCGCGCAGCCGGTGCGCGCGCTCGAGCCCTATGCTGAGCCGTGCCCGCCACGTCGCGAAGGCCTCGCTCTGCCGTCGCATCTCGACCACGTCCAGGACGTCGAGGTCCGCGATGTTCGGCACCGGAGTCCGTGCCAGCTGCCGCACGCGCAGCTCGGCTGCCGGATCGGGCCGGCCGACGAAGAGCAGTCGCGCGAAGAGCTCGGACGCGCAGAGGATGTCGTGCCGACCTCCGAGGCGCCGGTGGTCGGCCACAGCCGACGCGACGATCGACACCGTGTTGTCGATCACCGCATCGGGCCGGAGCGACGCGACGACCTCGACGAAGATCTTCACGACTTCGCGGTCGGTCTCGGTCAGTGCTTCCTCGACCAGGTCGAGCGACGGGCTCCGGTCACCTGCGCGGATCGCCTTCCACAGCCGCCGCAGCGACGGGCTGAGCCCATCGACGTACCCCGCCTCGAAAGCGTCCCACAGCGTTCCGCGGTCCGTGGTCGCCAGCGCCTCGACCATGCTCGACGCGGTCACCCCATCGTCTGCGCGATCAGCCGTCCTGACGAAGAACGTCTCGATCACACCGCTGTCGATCAGGGCCCCGACCTCGAACAGCGAGACGGTGGCGGACTCGATGAACCGGCGCGAGAGGCTCCGGGTCTGCGCCGGGCTTCCGACGTGCAGCTCGGCCGCGAGCAGCGCGGGATCTTCGATCACGAGGCCGTGGCTGTAGAGCAGCGCGCGCAGGACTCCGGTCGAGAACGTCCCCCGGCCGAGCTCTCTGGGGTTCATCGCCGCCGACACGCTCAGGCCTGCCGGTCCGATCCCGTCGACGAAGCCCTGCGCTCCGCGGGAGAGCAGCGAGGCCCGGGCGTTGACCAGCGGCCACACCTCGTTCGGCGCGACCGTGCGGCGGGGCGCGGGCGGCGCTGCGAGCAGGCGCTCGGCCAGGGCGTCGACAGACGCCTGATCGGCACGTCGCAGGGCGTCCACCACCGAGGGACCGTCGGCGACTCCCGTGTGCTCCCGGAGGATGTCGAGCGTCGTCCGCACTCGCGCAGTATCCCCGCGCCGGCGCGATGGCGTCAGCGCGTGTCGAGCCGGTCCGCGATGAGGACCGCCGCGCGCTCGTGCGCCGCGTACGCCGCGCGCAGCTCGTCCACGACCTCAGGCGCCTCGGTGTCGATCGGGAGCGGGCTGCCGGTGAGGAGCGCGCGGATCTCCGTCCCCAGCCCCTCCCCGCCCACGGCGTCGGCGAGCGCGGTCAGCGCGTCGGCCCGCACGCGCGCACCCTCGACGAACGCGCCGAGCACGGTGTCGCGGCTCAGCGGCGCGCGGCCGAAGACCCGCGCGTGCATCACCGCCGGGTTGACCGCGTGCGGCCGGATGAGCTGGCGCCGCGCCTCCGCGTCCAGACCCGCCGCGACCGCGAGGTGGTCGATCGCCTCCGTCACGCCCTGCGCGTCCACCGGCACGGACAGGGCGAGCGCCGGCGGCAGCTGCGCGACGACGGTCGCGTGCGCCTGCGCGGCCTCGGCGAGCAGCGCCTCCACGTGGGCTCGATGGCTGACGGGCATCGCCTCCACGGTACGCCCGCACGCGATCCGCACATCCACCGCGCCGCCGATCCGCGACACTCCTCCTCCGGATGAGCCTCCTCATCGTCGCCGCCATCGTCCTCGCGATCCCCGTCTCGGCGCTCGCGCTCCGCCTCGCCCGCCGGCGCCGGCCCCGCGCGGCCATCCTCGTTGCCACCGCGGCCGTCGCGCTCGTCCTCCTCGCCGCCCGGGAGCCGCTGGGCATCGACCAGGGGAACGTGCCCGACCTCGTCGGCATCGACGAGTGCACCGCGACCGAGCGGCTGAAGGAGCGCGGCCTGCGCTGGCGGTTCGGCGACCGCGCGCCGGTCGGCGGCGTCTCCTCCCGGTGTGTCGCGGACGTCCCCTTCTACGTCTCGACCGTCGCGGACCCGATCACGGGTCAGCGTCCGGCCCCGGGCAGCGAGCTCGAGGAGGGCGCGGTCGTCGTGCTGCTGACCGGGTGCACGCAGGAGCCGCACTGCGCGCCCGGCGCCTACGACGTCATGCCCTGACCTGGCGCCCCCGCGCCCACGCGCGTCACCGTCGCGTCGGCCCCATGCGCTAAGACTCGTTGGCCGTGCCCGTGACTCCGGATCAGGCGGCCCTGCGCCGGGTCGCGACGCTCGTGGCCGACGGCGCGCCGGAGCGCGACGTCTTCGGCGCGGTGATCGCGGAGCTGGCGCGGATGGTCGAGGCCGACGCCGCGACGCTCGGGCGCTTCCACCCGGACGGGACGCTCGACCTCATCGCCACGGCGATCGGCGGCGAGGTCTCGTTCCCGGAGGGCGAGCGGCGCGCGCCCGCCCCCGAGCTGGACCGCCTCCGCGCGACCGCGCAGCCGCTGCGCTTCCACCCCATCCCCGACACCGTGCCGTTCCTCCAGGTCGCCCGTCGGATGGGCATGACGACCGCGATCGCCGTCCCCATCACCGTCGACGCGGGCGTCTGGGGCCTCGTCTTCGCCGGCTTCCGCGGCCCCGGCGCCGCGCCGGACGACGTCGAGGAGCGGATCGCCGCGTTCACCGCGCTCGTCGCCACCGCGCTCGTCAACGCCGAGCGCCGCGCGCACCTCCAGCGGCTGATCGACGAGCAGACCGCGCTGCGCCGCGTCGCCGAGCTCGTTGCCCGCGACGCGTCGCTGGAGGAGGTGCTCGACGCGGTGGTCGCCGAGGCGGCGGGCCTGCTCGGCGTCGACCTGACGAACGTCGTCCGCTACGACGACGACGGCTCGGCGGTGATCATGGCGACGCGGGGCGCGGGCGACCGGCTCAAGCCCGGCATGCGCGCCGACGACACCGCGGAGGGCACGGTCGGGCAGGTTCGGGCGACGGGCCGCTCGGCCCGGATCGACGACCTCGCCGCCGTCCGCGGCAGCTGGACCCAGCTCGCGACCGAGCTCGGCTACGTCGCCTCCGCGGGCGCGCCGATCGTCATCGAGGGCCGCGTCTGGGGCGCGATGACCGCCCTCTCCACCCGCGGCGTCTTCTCCTCCACCGCCGAGCGCCACCTGGCCGAGTTCGCCGAGCTGACCGGCACCGCGATCGCCGGCGCGATGGCGCGCGGGGAGCTGCGGGCGATCGCCGAGGAGCAGGGCTCGCTGCGCCGCGTCGCCGAGCTCGTTGCCCGCAACACGAGCCAGCAGGAGGTGCTCGAGACCGTCGCGCGCGAGGCGTCGCGGCTGATCGACGGGCACCCGACGACGCTCATGCACGTCGAGCCGGGCGGCACCGCGGCGGTCTGCGTGGCGATCCACGAGGGGCCGGTGCCGGTCGGCTCGCGGATCGAGATCTCCCCACAGGAGCAGGGCACCGTCGCGCAGATCATCCGCACCCGCCGGCCCGCGCGGCGCGACAGCTACCTCGAGCCGCCCGGCCGCGCGTGGGCGCGCGACCAGTTCCACGTGCACTCCAGCGTCGGCGTCCCGATCATCGTCGCCGACGAGGTGTGGGGCGTCCTCGGCGTCACGTCGCAGAGCACGCAGCTGCCGCACGACAGCGAGGTGCGCCTCGACCAGTTCGCCCAGCTGGTCGCCGCCGCGCTGGCCAACGCGCAGGCGCGCGAGTCGCTGCAGCGGGTGGTGGACGAGCAGTCGGCGCTGCGCCGCGTCGCCGAGCTCGTCGCCCGCGCGGCGACGCCGGAGGAGGTCTTCGGCGCGGTGACGCAGGAGGCGTCGGGGCTGCTCGGCGACCAGGCGTCGACGCTCGTCAAGTTCGAGCCGGGCCGCCTCTCGTTCGCCGTCGTCGCGACGCACAACGGGCCGGCGTCGGCGGCCCGCGTGATCGAGTACCGGGCCGGCAGCGTGGCCGACCGGGTGCGGTCGGGGCGGCGGGCGGAGCGGATCGACGACTACGCGCGGGAGGTCGACGCCGCGCAGGCCGCGGGGCTGGGCATCCGCGCCGCGGTGCACGTGCCGATCCTCGTCGCCGGCCGCGTCTGGGGCATGCTGAGCGCGACGTCGGGCGAGGGGCCGCTGCCGCGCGCGACCGAGACGCGGCTCGTGCAGTTCGCCGACCTCGCCGGGACCGCGATCGCCCACGCCGAGAGCCGGTCCGAGCTGCTCGCCTCCCGCGCGCGGGTGGTCGCGACGGCGGACGAGACGCGGCGGCGGATCCAGCGCGATCTGCACGACGGGGCGCAGCGGCGGCTCGTGCAGACGATCATCACGCTGAAGCTCGCGCGGGACGCGTTGGGCGACGGGGACGCCGAGGCGGTGGCGGAGTGGCTGGAGGAGTCGCTGACGCAGGCCGAGCAGACGATCACCGAGCTGCGCGACCTCGTCCGCGGCATCCTCCCCGCGTCGCTCGCGTCGGGCGGGCTGGCCGTCGGCGTCGCGTCGCTGGTCGAGGGGCTGCCGCTGCCGGTCTCGGTGGACGTGCTGGACGAGCGGCTGCCCGAGCGGGTCGAGACGACCGCCTACTTCGTGGTCGCCGAGGCGCTGACGAACGTGGTCAAGCACGCGCGCGCGTCGCGGGTGGCCGTGGTGGCGCGGCTGGACGAGGGTGCGGGGCGGCTGGTGCTGGAGGTCCGCGACGACGGCCGCGGCGGCGCCGACGCGGGCGCGGGCTCCGGGCTGATGGGCCTCCGCGACCGGGTCGACGCGCTGGAGGGGACGCTCTCCGTGGCGTCGCCGCCGGGTGGTGGGACGACGGTGCGCGTGACGCTCCCGCTCGCCTGATCTCGCCCCTGCCCGCCACCTTCGTCCGCCCGGCGCGTTCTCAGGGACATGCGCCTCCTCGGTCTCGGGCTCGCCCTGACCCTCCTCCTCGCCGCGCCCGCCGCCGCTGCCGTCGCGCCCTCGTGGTCGCCGACCCAGCCGCTCGTCCCGCCCGTCCCGGCCGTGCCGGGCGCGGACCCGCCGTACGCGGAGTTCGCGCCCGCGA
>Ga0196960_10000252_pt1 | contig 21260 bp, 19 predicted proteins | sample S3v_5metaG_FD_183187 | JGI IMG/M metagenome (GOLD analysis project Ga0196960, IMG submission 183187) | Soil microbial communities from Anza Borrego desert, Southern California, United States - S3+v_5 | ecosystem: Environmental > Terrestrial > Soil > Desert | place: USA: California | collected...
GCGAGCGAGAGCGGATCGAGCGCGAGCGGCGCGCGGTGAGGCTCCGCCGCGCCGCCTTCCCGGCCGCGCTGGGGCTCGCCACCGCCGCGGTCGTCCTCTTCCTCACGCTGCCGGTCGTCGCGATCTTCGTCGACACCGGCCCGGCTCGGCTGCTCGACAGCCTGAACGACCCGGGCGCGCTCGACGCGCTGTGGCTCTCCGCGAAGACGACGGCCGCCGCGCTCGTGCTCATCCTCGTCTTCGGCACCCCCGCCGCCTACCTGCTCGCGACCCGCCGGTTCCGCGGCCGCGACGCGCTGATCACGCTCGTCGAGCTCCCGCTCGTCCTCCCGCCCGCCGTGGCCGGGATCGCGCTCCTCGCCGCGGTCGGGCCGACCGGCATCCTCGGCGGCGCGCTGGAGGACGCGGGGCTGGAGCTCACCTTGCAGACCGCCGGCGTGGTCGTCGCGCTCACGTTCGTCGCGTCGCCCTTCTACGTCCGCCAGGCGATCGCCGCGTTCGCCGCGGTCGACCGCACGCTGGTCGACGCCTCCCGCACCCTCGGCGCCAGCGAGGCCCGGACGTTCGCCCGCGTCGTCGTCCCCACCGCTCGCGGCGGACTGGTGGCCGGCGGCGCGCTCTCGCTCGGCCGCGCGCTCGGCGAGTTCGGCGCGACGCTCATGTTCGCCGGCTCGTTCGAGGGGATCACGCAGACCGCGCCGCTCGCGATCTACGCCCGCCTGGGCACCGACTACGACGAGGCGCTCGCGCTCTCCGCCGTCCTCGTCGCCGTCTCCGCCGGGCTGCTGCTGGCGACGAAGCTCGCGACCCGCGACGGCGAGGTCCGCGCATGAGCCTCGCGGTCACCGCCCGGGCCCGGCTCGGCGCCACCGAGCTGGACGTGGACTTCGCCGTCGCCCCCGGCGAGTGCCTCGCGCTTGCGGGCCCGTCCGGCGCGGGGAAGACGAGCGTGCTCCGCACCGTCGCGGGCCTTCTGACCCCGCACGCGGGCCGCGTGACGTGCGGCGACGCGGTCTGGCTCGACACGAGCGTCGGGACGGACCGCGCGCCCGAGGAGCGCCGCTGCGGCTACCTGTTCCAAGAGCACGCGCTCTTCCCCCACCTCAGCGCGTGGGAGAACGTCGCCTACCCGCTCCGCGACACGCCGCGCCGCGAGCGCCGCGCGCGCGCCACGGAGCTGCTGGAGCGGTTCGGGCTGGCCGGCCACGCCGACGCCCGGCCCCGCACGCTCAGCGGCGGCGAGCGCCAGCGCGTCGCGCTCGCCCGCGCGCTGGCCCGCGAGCCCGACGTCCTCCTCCTCGACGAGCCGCTCTCCGCCCTCGACGCCCGCACCCGCAAGGACGCCACCCGCGCCCTCGCCGCCGTCCTCCACGAGACCGGCGTCCCGGCGCTCCTCGTCACCCACGACTTCACGGAGGCGGCCGAGCTGGGCAACCGTGTCGGCGTGATGGGCGCCGGCCGCGTCGTCCAGACCGGCACCGCGACCGAGATCGCCGCCCGCCCCGCCACCGCGTTCGTCGCCGACTTCGCGGGCGCCAACGTCCTCACCGGCACCGCCTCGCCCCGCGCCGACGGCCTCAGCGCGGTCGCCCTCGACCACGGCGGCGGCACGATCGTCAGCACCGACGCCGCGCAGGGCCCCGTCGCCGCCAGCGTCTACCCGTGGGACATCGCGCTCGCCCCGGACACACCGCGCACCGGCTCCGCCCAGAACCACCTCACCGCCCGCGTCGTCACCACGACCACGCTCGGCAACCGCGTCCGCGTCGCCCTCGACGGCACCCATCCCCTCGCCGCCGAGATCACGACCACCGCGGCGGACGCCCTCCACCTCGCCCCCGGCCGCGAGGTCGTCGCCACCTGGAAGGCCACCGCCACCCGCCTCACGCCCCGCTGAGGCCCCGCGCAACATCGGCCGCCACCGTCCGTCCTATGCCCGCGATGTCCCGCATCCTCCTCGCGGCCGCGGCGATCGCCCTCGCCCTCGCCCTCGCGTGCCTCGCGCCCGCCGGCGTCTCCGCCCGCTCGCTCGTCCCCGCCGGCGCGACGTCGGGCGTCCCCTACTCGGACGGCACCGCGCTCGTGTGGCAGGCGCCCGACGGGGCGCTCGAGCGCCGCGTCCCCGGCAGCGGGCGCACGGATCGGCTCCCGCTCGCCCACGGCTGCACGCTCCAGGACGTGGCCGACAGCGGCGTCGCCCTCCTGCGCTGCTCGCCCGACACGCTCGACGTGATCGAGACCCGCACCGGCCGGCTGCTCGGCCGCCTCGGCTTCGACGGCCTCCCGCCCACCGCCTCGCGCGTCGGGCGGCTGTGGGTCGAGGCCATGCTCACCCGCGACTGCTACCACTGCGAGACGTGGGTGGCCGTCAACTGGCGGACGGGCGAACGGAGGGAGGTCGGCTCCTACAGCGACGAGCCGGCGCTCGATCTCGACCAGGTGCGCCCGCGGGCGTTCAGCGAGGCGTGGCAGGACGGCGACGGCCGCGTCGATGTCGTCATGTGGGGCGGCGAGAACCACTTCCGCGTCTTCCGCGACCGGCGCCTGGTGCGCACGGTCCGGGCCGACGTCCACTTCAGCGACGAGATGTTCGTCGTCTCGCGTGGCCGCGTCGCGTGGATCGAGGCGGACGAGCCCGGGGGCGTGCCCGACCAGGTGCGCGAGCTGCAGCCGGTCAGCGGCCGGGTGCGGTCGTGGCCGGTGGCCGGCGTGCCCGGCGGGCGGTCCAGCTCCGCCCTGGTCCTGCGGGTGGGAGCGGACCTCGTCTACGCCGTTCCGGTCCGCCCGCGGATCCCCCACGGGCGGTACCGGGTGCTGCGGGCCCGCTAGCGCAGGTCGAGGAACGCCTCGAGCCGCGCGCGGAGCGCGGAGAGGCGGCGGTCGACGTTGAGGACGTCGAGCACGAGCCGTGCCTGGGTCTTGTCGAGCAGGAGCTCGTCGCGGTTCGCTCGCAGCATGCGCAGGAGGTGCGGCTGCGCCTCTTCCTGCCGGGCGGCGGTGTGCATCTCGACCCGCTCCGCGAGTCCCCGTCGGCTGGAGGCGTCGAGGGTGACCTCGAGCCAGTCGCGTTCGTCTGCCATTGCTCAAGACCCTACCCGCCCCGCGCGCGCACGTCCCGTGCCGCTTCGCGCCACGCCGGCTCAACCCGCCCGCGAGCGTGCCGACGACCGAGGGGGAGCCCTGGATGACCGACCGCTTCCTCACCCCCGAGTCGCTGAGCACCGGCCGCGCCACGACGCCGCCGCTCTTCGACCTGCGCGTCCTCGAGCGGCACCTCGTCGGCCGGCTGGCCGACATGGACGCCCGCGTCGACCGCCTGCTCGACCTCGGCGGCCCGTCGTTCATGGAGGCCGCCGCGCAGATCGACGTGCTGTGCGCGGCGATCGAGGAGGCGCAGGAGCTGCTGGACGAGACGCGGGACGAGATGTCGCGCGTCCACGCCCGCCGCGAGCAGCGCCGCCGCGGCCTGCGCCGCTGGGTCTAATCGAGTTCCTCGGGGACGGGCGGGAACCGCTCCGTCACCAGCTCCACCAGCTCCTGCGGCCCCGCGACGACCGCGTCGGCCGCCTCTGGCGCGGGGTGGGTCCGCCACGCCCGCCCGCCGAGGATCACGAACGGCGCGGGGTCGAGCGCGTGCAGGAGGTCCACCACACCGCGCACCAGCGGCACCGCCGACGGCATCGCGGTCGAGAGCGCGACGACGTCCGGCTGCTCCTCGGCCACGAGCTCCGCGAGGCTGTCGGCCGGCACGGACGCGCCCAGCTCGAGCACCTCCCACCCGGCCGCCTCCAGGAAGTCTGCCGCCATCGCCAGGCCGAGCACGTGCTGCTCGCCCGGCGTGCACGCCAGCACCGCCAGGCGCCCGCCGGTCGGGGGCACGCGCATCCGGGTGCCCAGCGCGCTCAGCAGCTCGCCGGTCACGTGGGTGGCGAAGTGCTCGCGTGCGACGCCGATCTCCGCGCGCGCCCAGCGCTCCCCCACCTCCTCCATCACCGGCGCGAGCACCTCCAGGTAGGCGCGCGGCACCGGCAGCCCGTCCGAGACCGCGGCGTCGACCGTCGCGCGCGCACGCGTCGAGTCCCCGGCCAGCAACGCGGCCAGGTAGGTCTCCCGCAGGGTCAGGGGCTCGGCCGTCGTCACGTCCCGGCGGCGAGTTCTACCCGACGCCGAGCGTCCGTTCCACCCGGGCGCGCACGTCGGCGTCCGGCTCGGCCGCCGAGCCCATCGTCGCGCGGGCCGCGGTGGGCTGGTTGAAGTTGAAGAGCGCGAGGTCGAACGCGGCGAGCGGGACCTCGACCGCCTCGGCCAGATCGGCCAGCCGGCGCTCGAGGAGCACGGTGTCGCCGATGCCGAAGATCCGCTTGGCGGCGATCGTGGAGCCGTCGTCGGCGTCGCCCAGGCGCAGCTCGGTCGGCTCGATCTCCGCCAGGCCCAGACGGCCGAGCGAGATGAGCAGCTCGACCCGGCCGGCGCGCGCGAAGCCCGGCAGCGCGAGCCGCTCGAAGACGCGCCCGAAGCGCCGCGCGGGAAGCCAGGCGGCCTCGCCCTGGAACGCCGCCTGCTGCGAGCCGGCGCGGCCCGCCCAGGCGCGGTACGCCTCGGACGTGCGGGTCGGGTTCTTCGGGTCGACGGTCGTCCGCGGGCCGAGGACGACGCCCTCGCCCAGCCGCGGCGGCTCGCCGGACTCCCACGTGGTGCGCGCCGACTCGATCTGCGCGAACGGCCCGTCCTCGCCGGCCAGCGGCGAGAGGTGCGCGATCTGGAACGCGAGCCAGAGCGCCTCCTCCGGGTTCTCGTTCAGCGCCACCTCGGCGTACAGGCCGGGCGGGTCGCTGCGCAGCTCCTCCAGCCGCGCCTGCGCGAACGCCAGCTCCTCGGCCAGCCGCTTCGCGTCGCCGGACGCCTTCAGGCCGGGGACGAGCTCGTTCTCGTACCCGTCCTCCACCGCGCGCGCCTGGCGCCGCACGACCATCCCGGACGAGCCGCGGCCGCCGCCGCCAGACGAGGACGAGGAGCGGCGCGACGACGTGCCGTCCGACACGCGGCGCCCGGGCACCCCGCCGACCTTCGCGGCATCCGGCTTGCTCGAGACCGGACGCGGCGACGTCCCCGCTGCCGCGTTCGCCTCCTTCGGACTGCAGATCCGGCAGTTCTGTTGGAAGCGCCCGTGGCGGCAGAACGAAGGCATGCTCCTACTGTGGCACGCCCGCGAGGAACAGCCGGGTGGCGAACGTGGCGGCGCCGGCCGGGTCGACCGGATCGCGCTCGAGCATCCGCAGCCCGACCTCGACGCCGACGCCCACCATGGCCGCCGCGACGTAGTCCGTGTCCATCGCCGGGAGCAGCCCGCGGGCGATCGCCTCGTCCAGGTCCTCGCGCAGCTCCTGGTAGCCCGCGCCGAGCGTCGGCTCGTCGAACATCGCGCGGAACGTGCCCGCGTTGCGGCGCGTCAGCTCGAACGTCACGGGGTCCTCGGCGACGAACTCGAAGTAGGCCAGGTAGCCGGAGTGGATGAACTCCTCCAGCGTCCGCGCCGTCCCGCGCCCGGCCCGCACCGCCTCGCGCCCGCGCACCGCGGCCTCCTCGATCAGCGCGCGGAAGACCGACTCCTTGTCGGGGAAGTAGTTGTAGAACGTGCCCGCGGCCAGGTCGGTCCGCCGGATCACGTCGCGGACGGTCGCCGCGCCGTAGCCGATCTCGGCGAAGACCTCGCGCGCCGCGGTGAGGATCGCGGCGCGGTTGGCCTGCTTGGTCTGCTCGCGCCGGCCGCCCGCGGGCACCGCGCTCACGCGGCGACGCCCTCCCCCACGCGCGCCGGCAGCTGCGGCGCGAAGCCGGCCGCCGCGGCCCGCTCGGCGCCGGCCTTGCGCTCCTTGGCGAGGCGGTGAAGGTAGTCGTCGAAGTCGACCTGGATGGTGTGCCGCTTGGAGGCCACGTAGCGCTTGCGCATCGCCTCCGCATCGTCGCGCATGTGCGCGCGCATCGCGTCGGGCGACGGCAGGCGGTACTCGCCGCGCAGGTACTCGGCGACCCACCTGCCCTGCGCCTCGGCCAGCGGCATGACCGCGCCGAGCGGCTGCAGCAGGCCGATGAACGCGAGGTTCGGGACGGTCGGCTCGAACACGCGCCAGAACAGGTCGATCCGGTTGTCCGGCGCGGCGATGAAGTGCTCGTCGAAGAACGGGAACGTGATCTTGTAGCCCGTACAGAAGATGACGACGTCCGCGTGCACGCGGGTGCCGTCGGTGAACTCGACCTCGTCGGCGTGGAGCCGGGCGATGTTCGGCTTCGGCGCGACGCGGCCGTGCTGGATGCGGTCGAGGATGCGCCCGGAGACGGTCGGGTGCGCGCCGCCGAAGTGGTGGTCGGGCTTGGGGAGGCCGAACGACTCGGGCCGGCCGACGTGCAGCGCGACGATCCGCTCCATCACCCGGCGGGCGATCGCGAACGGCACGCGCGGGTCGTTGGCCAGCGTGTCGAGCGGCTTGCCGAACAGGTACTTGGGGATGATCCACGCGCCGCGGCGGGCGGCGAGGATCGTGCTGCGCGCGACCTCGGACGACTCGACGGCGATGTCCATCGCGCTGTTGCCCATGCCGAGGACGACGACGTCCTTGCCCTTCAGCGGCTCGCTGTCGACGTAGTCGTGCGCGTGGAGGATCGTGCCCTGGAAGTCGTCCGTCCCCGGGAACGCCGGCTCGGGCATCTGCTTGTCCCAGTGGTGGCCGTTGGCGACGAGGAGCATGTCGAAGCGGTGCGTCCCGCCGTCCTCGGTGCGCAGCTCCCAGGTGCCGTCCGCGCCCCGCTGCGCGTGCTCGACGCCGGTCTCGAAGCGGATGCGGTCGCGGAAGCCGAAGTGATCGACGTAGCTGTCGAAGTACTCCGCGATCTGGTCGTGGCGCGGGAAGTCCGGGTAGTGCTCGGGCATCGGGAAGTCCGTGTAGGCCATGCGACCGCGCGAGGTGTTGATGTGGAGCGAGCGGTACGCGGCCGACATCCCGTTCTTGTTGCCGAAGACCCAGTTGCCGCCGACGCGGTCGGACGTCTCGAAGCAGGTGACGTCGATCCCGCGCTCGTGCAGCGCCTTGACGGCGGCGATCCCGGAGGAGCCGGCTCCGATGACGGCGGCGGTCGGCAGCTGGGGCATGGGACGGTGGACCTCGGTTCTCGGTTCGGTGCGACGGGGAGCGAAGTTGACGCACCCGTCACTTTACACCCTGTCGAGCCTTTCGGGGGACGGCCGGGCGCGTAAGGTCCGGCGGCGATCCGGCAGAGAGAGGGCGTGCCCCGCACAGAGAGAGCCGCCGGCCCGCCCGGCACCCCGCCGGACCGCTGGGCGGTCTACGAGCGCCACCACGCCGCCGTCCGCGCGTACGCGGCGCGGCGGGTCGAGCCCGACGTCGTCGACGACGTCGTCGCCGAGACGTTCGCCGTCGCAGGACGCAAGCGGGTCGGCAGGCAACCGCTTTCGACACCATGTCATGTCACGGTTGACACGGAGCTATCGTTCCGCGCCATGCCGTCCCGCATCGGGACGGGCGCGCTGGCTGCTGCCTGCGCGTTCGTCCTGTCCACCACCCCCGCCGCGGCTCGCGACTACGCCGAGACCGCGCTGAACATCGTCCCCTCCGGCCAGTACGGCGGCGCCCCGGTTCCCGCCGGCGCCGACACGCAGGCCAAGATGTACGACGCGCTCACGCCGCTGTTCGACCAGGTCACGAACGCGGACCTCGAGCGCACGTTCAAGTCCGCCAAGCTCGGCGACGCGCCCGGCCCGACGCGCAACGAGAGCGTGCCGCGCAAGGGCGTCACGATCGTCCGCGACAAGTTCAACGTCCCGCACATCAAGGGCCGGACGCGCGACGACGTCGTCTGGGCCATGGGCTGGGTCCTCCAGGAGGACCGCGGCCTGCTGCTCGCCCAGGGCCGCAACCCGGGCCGCATCGCCGCCCTCGACGTCCCGAACGTGAGCGCGTTCGGCCTCGTCACCAACCTCACGCCGTTCAAGCCCACGAAGGAGGCGGACCGGCTCATCGAGCGCGAGCAGATCCGAAACCTGCGCGCCGAGGGCGAGGACGGCCGCGCGATCCTCCACGAGATCGACGTCTACATCGACGGCATCAACGCCCGCATGAAGGCCGAGAAGTCGACGCAGCCGCCGTTCGGCCGCGCGGACATCTTCGGCTTCATCGCCCTGGCCGGCGAGCTCTTCGGCCGCGGCGGAGGCGACGAGGCGTACCGCTCGACGCTCCTCTCGGGGCTGACGAAGCGGCTCGGCGCCGGCGCCGCGAACAACGTCTTCGACGACCTGACGTCGACGAACGACGCGGACCGTCCGAACACGCTGACCAAGGCGTTCCCGTACAACAAGATCCCGAAGACCCGCGAGGGCAACGCGATCCTCGACGCGGGCTCCTTCAAGCCGACGTCGTACGGCGCCTCGGCCCGTGCCGCGCAGGCGGCCGCCCCGGCCACCCGCTCGACGCCGCACGCGTCGAACTTCCTCATGGTCGCGGGCAACCGGTCCACGAACGGGCACCCGCTCTTCGTCGCCGGCCCGCAGATCGGCTACTACTACCCCGGCCTGACGCTGGAGGCCGACATCTCGTGGCCCGGCCACCAGATGCGCGGCGTCTACTCGCCCGCCCACCCGGGCGTCATCTTCATCGGCCGCGGCCAGGACTTCGCGTACTCGCTGACGTCCGCCGGCAACGACACGGCCGACGAGTTCGTCGAGACGCTGTGCGGCGGCTCGTCGACGAAGTACCGCTACAAGGGCCGCTGCCGCTCGATGGGCAAGGTCAACGTCGGCCTGCTCGGCGGCAAGACGAACATCACGTTCCGCACGACGGTCCACGGCCCGGTCACGGGCTACGGCACGGTCGGCGGCCGCAAGGTCGCGGTCGCGCGTGAGCGGTCGAGCGCCGGCCGCGACGCGCTGTGGATGCTGCCGTTCCGCGACGCGACGCTCGGCAAGATCAAGTCCTCCGAGGACCTGTTCAAGGCCGCCAACCGGCAGCCGTACACGTTCAACGTCGCGTACGCCGACGACCGGGACATCGCGATGTTCTCGGCCGGCCGGCTGCCGCTCCGCAACCCGAAGGTCGACCCGCGGCTGCCCACGAAGGGCACCGGCGAGTACGAGTGGCGCGGCTTCCTCGCCGGCTCGAAGCACCCGCAGCAGAAGAACCCGGCCACCGGCACGCTCCTGAACTGGAACAACCGCCCGGCGCCCGGCTTCGGCTCGGCCGACAACAACTGGGAGCAGGGCCCGCTCCACCGCAACCGGCTCCTCGAGGCGGGGATCGCCAAGCGCGACAAGCACGACCTCGCGTCGGTCGTCTCGGCGATGAACGCCGCGGCGACGCAGGACATCCGGTCGTTCGGCCTGACGCCGACGCTGGTGAAGCTGCTCGCCGGCACCGCGGCGCCGTCGCCGCGCGCGGCGCAGATGCTGGAGATCCTCCGCGCGTGGAACGCCACGGGCTCGTCGCGGCTGGACCGTGACGAGAACGGGACGATCGACGCGGGCGCCGCGCCGGCGATCTGGGACGAGCTCTACCCGCGTCTGCTCGACGCGGTGATGGGCGACGTGCTCGGGCCGCAGCTCGGTCAGCTGAAGGAGATCGTCGGCGAGACGAACAACACCCGCTCGGGCTTCACCGACGGCGGGATCAACTACCTGGACAAGGACCTGCGGTCCCTGACCGGGACGAAGTTCCGCGACCCGTACACCACGCGGTACTGCGGCAAGGGCGACGCGGCGGCGTGCCGCGCCGCGATCTGGAAGGCGTTCGAGGACACCGGCGTCGCGCTGGCCGCGAAGCAGGGCGGCAAGCAGGACCCGGCGGCCTGGACGGCCGACGCGAACGCGGAGCGCATCACGTTCGCCCCGGGCCTCCTCCAGACGAAGATCCGCTACACGAACCGCCCGAGCGGCATCCAGCAGGTCGTGTCCTTCACCGGGCACCGCCCGCGCGGCTAGGGACGTTCTCGCGCCGCCGCGCCCCCTCTGCGGGGCGCGGCGGGTCCGCGCGCCGTCAGCGCGGGAGCAGCGGTGACCGGACGCCGCTGTCGAGGCCGCGCGGCTCTGCCAGCCGTTCGAGCATCAGGGCGGTGTCGGCGATGGCGACGCCGGTGAGGTGCTCGTCGCGGGCGGCGAAGTCGGCGACGATCGCGTCGATGGCGCGCCCGTACGCGGCCTCGTCGCCGGACGCGAGCGCCGCGATGGCGTCGGCGGTGCGGGCGAACGCGTCGCCGCCCTCGCGCATCCGCTCCGCCACCCGGCCGGCGAGCGCGTCGTCGCCTGCCACGAGCGCCGCGATCGCGACCGCGTAGGCCGACGTCGGCGACTGCGGGTCGTCGCCGACGGTGTGGTGGACGTACATCGCGGCGGTCGCGCCCTCGCCGGCGAGGATCGACGCCTTGAGCATCCCCACGAGCCGCCCGAACGCGGTCGGCCCGGCCGCCTCCCACGACTCGCGATACCGGTCCGCGGCGGCGCGCAGGTCGTCCCGCGCGCCCTCCGGGTCGCTCGCCAGCAGCGCTCGCTGGCCGGAGCCGTCGAGCGCCAGGGCCTCCTGCATCAACGCCTTGTCATCGGACACCCCTCTCCCCTACCCCAGGGGCCTGTGGAGGTGCGCCTACTTGTCGTCGCCCTCGCGGTCGCGCTCGCCGGGGTCCTTGATGACCTGGTCGCCGCCCTCGCTGGCCGGGCCGGTGTCGGGCGTGGTGGTGTCCAGCGACTCCGGGCCGGGGTCGGCCGGGAGGGTCGCGTCGGGATCGGGTGCTCCGCCGATGTCGCTCATGTCGGCGGGCTACCCGCCCGCACGCGTCGCCCGGTGAACGACCTGTGACCGCGGCGTCCCGGAGGGAGCGCCGCGGCCGTCAGGCGGACGTTCTAGGCGCCCGGCGCGGCGGACTCGGCGACGACGCCGCCGGAGATGTGCGACGGGGGCGCGTTCGGCCCCTCGTCGGCGGGCGAGACGTTGCCGGTGGCGATCAGGTCGCGTGGCTCCAGCGTGCCGAGGAAGCGGTCGACCATCCGCGCGCACTGCCGGCCCTCGTTGATCGCCCAGACGATCAGGGACTGGCCGCGGCGCGCGTCGCCCGCCGCGAAGACGCCCTTCTCGGTCGTCTCGTACGTCGGGGCCTTCGCGTTGCCGCGCTGGTCCTTGGCGATGCCGAGCTGGTCGAGCAGCGGCTGCTCGGGATGCAGGAAGCCCATCGCGAGCAGCACGAGGTCGGCCTCGATCTCGAACTCGGTGCCGGGCACGGGCGGCCCGAACGGGTTCTCCGGATCGGCCTTCGCGGCGTGCAGCGTCGTGACCCGGCCGTCTTCGCCGGAGAACGAGGTCGTGGCGACGAGGTAGTCCTGCTCGCCGAGGCCGAGCGCCTTCGCCTCCTCCATCGCGTACGACAGACGGAACTTCTGCGGCCACAGCGGCCACGGCGTCTTGTCGTCGGGACGGGACTTGGGCGGCTCGGGCAGCACCTCGAGCTGGACGATCTGCTTCGCGCCCTCGCGCTCGGACTGCGCGACGCAGTCCGCGCCCGTGTCGCCGCCGCCGATGACGACGACGTTCTTGCCCTTGGCGGTGATCGGCGCCTCGTACGTGTTGTCCGCGACCCAGCGGTTGCGGCCGTAGAGGTAGTCCATCGCGGGATGGATGCCCTCGAGGTCGGCGCGGCCGGGCACCGGGAGGTCGCGCGGCGCGCGGGCGCCGGTCGCGATCACGATCGCGTCGTACTCGGCCTTGAGGTCGTCGACCTTCACGTCGACGCCGACGTCCACGCCCAGCCGCAGCTCGACGCCCTCGGCGACCAGCTGCTGCACCCGGCGCTCGACGACGCGCTTCTCGATCTTGAAGTCCGGCACGCCGAAGCGGACCAGGCCGCCGGCGGCCTCGTCGCGCTCGAACAGCGTCACGCGGTGGCCCTCGCGGCGCAGCTGCTGCGCGGCGGCCATGCCGGCGGGGCCGGAGCCGATGACGGCGACGGCGAAGCCGGTCTCGGCCAACGGGGGCTGGGGCTTGACCCAGCCCTCGTCCCACGCGCGGTCGATGATCGAGTTCTCGATCTGCTTGATCGTGACCGCGTCGCCCTCGCGGATCTCCAGCACGCACGCGGCCTCGCACGGGGCGGGGCACAGGCGGCCGGTGAACTCCGGGAAGTTGTTCGTCGCGTGGAGCTGGCGGATCGCGTCGAACCAGCGGTCCCGGTAGACGAGGTCGTTCCAGTCCGGGATCAGGTTGCCGAGCGGGCAGCCGTTGTGGCAGAACGGGATCCCGCACTCCATGCACCGCGCGCCCTGCTCGCGCAGGACCTCGGTCGGCTGCTCGACCAGGAACTCCTGGTAGTCCTGCACCCGCTCCTTGGGATCGCGGTACGCGAAGTTGCGCCGCTCGATCTTCAGGAAGCCTCCGAGCTCACCCACGGCCTTACTCTCCTTCGCCTTCGCGGACCGAGGGGACGCCCACGGCGTCGACCGTGCTGTCCGCCTCGTCGTCCACGTCGTAGGTCTGCGCGTCCTCCTGGGCGCCGAGCTCCTCGAGCACCCGCTTGTAGTCCGCCGGGAAGACCTTCACGAACTTGGCCTTCAGCGTCTCCCACTCGTCGAGCACCCGCTGCGCGACCGGCGAGCCGGTGCGCTCCAGGTGCTCGGACACCAGCGCGTGGACCTCGATCGCGTCCGCCTCGCTGAGCGGCTCCAGGTCCGGCCGAGACGCCGGGTTGACCCGCGACGGGAAGGACCCGTCCTCGTCCAGCACGAACGCCAGGCCGCCCGACATGCCGGCCGCGAAGTTGCGCCCGGTCTTGCCGAGGATCACCGCGCGGCCGCCGGTCATGTACTCGCAGCCGTGGTCGCCCACGCCCTCGACGACGGCGCTGGCGCCCGAGTTGCGGACGCAGAACCGCTCGCCCGCGAGCCCGCGGAAGAACGCCTTGCCGCTCGTCGCGCCGTAGAGGAGCACGTTGCCGACGGCGACGTTCTCCTCCGACTTGTACGTGGCGCCCTCCGGCGGGCGCACGACCAGCGTGCCGCCCGACAGGCCCTTGCCCGCGTAGTCGTTGGCGTCGCCGTGCAGCACGAACGTCACGCCGTGCGCGAGCCACGCGCCGAACGACTGGCCGGCGGTGCCCTTGAAGTCGACCGTCACGCAGTCGTCCTCGAGGCCGTTCGGGCCGTGCTTCTTGGCGATGGAGTGCGAGAGGATGCCGCCGACCGTGCGGTCGACGTTGCGGATCGTCGCGTCGATCTTCACCGGCTCGCCGCGCTCGATGGCCGCCTCGGCCGCCGAGACGAGCTTCCAGTCCGGGTGCTCGTCGAGGTTGCCGGGCGGGAGCGACACGCGGTGGCGCGGCTCACCCTCGGCCAGCTCGGGGAACGCGAGGAGGTTCGACAGGTCGATCCCGCGCTCGCGGTACCGGTCGACCGCCTCGTCGGCCTCGAGCAGGTCCGAGCGGCCGATCATCTCGTTCATCGTGCGGATGCCGAGCGAGGCCATGATCCCCCGCAGCTCCTCCGCGACGAAGAAGAAGAAGTTGACGACGTGCTCGGGCTGGCCCTTGAACCGCTCGACCAGCACCGGGTCCTGCGTCGCGATGCCCACCGGGCAGGTGTTCAGGTGGCAGGCGCGCATCATGATGCAGCCCGTCGCGATCAGCGGGGCGGTCGAGAAGCCGTACTCGTCGGCGCCCAGCATCGCGGCGATCGCGACGTCGCGGCCGGTCTTGAGCTGGCCGTCGGTCTGGACCCAGATGCGGGAGCGCAGGTCGTTGCGCAGCAGCGTCTGCTGCGTCTCGGCCAGGCCGATCTCCCACGGCACGCCCGCGGAGACGATCGAGCTCAAAGGCGACGCGCCCGTACCGCCGTCGTGGCCGGCGATCAGCACGTGGTCGGCGTTCGCCTTCGCCACGCCCGCGGCGACCGTGCCGACGCCGACCTCGGCCACGAGCTTCACCGAGACCGACGCGCCCGGGTTCGCGCAGCGCAGGTCGTAGATGAGCTGCTTGAGGTCCTCGATCGAGTAGATGTCGTGGTGCGGCGGCGGCGAGATCAGGCCGACGCCGGGCGTCGAGTGCCGGATCGAGCCGATGTACTGGTCGACCTTGTGGCCGGGCAGCTGGCCGCCCTCGCCGGGCTTCGCGCCCTGCGCCATCTTGATCTGGATCTGATCGGCGTTCGTGAGGTAGTCGATCGTGACGCCGAAGCGGCCCGACGCGACCTGCTTGATCGCCGAGCGGCGGTCGTCGGCGAAGCGCCGCCGGTCCTCGCCGCCCTCGCCCGTGTTCGAGCGCCCGCCGAGGCGGTTCATCGCCTTCGCGAGCGTCTCGTGCGCGGGCGTGGAGATCGAGCCGAGCGACATCGCGCCGGTGGCGAACCGCTTGACGATCTCCTGCGCCGGCTCGACCTCGTCCAGCGGGACGGGCGCGCCGAGCGGCTTGAACTTCATGAGCCCGCGGAGCGTCGCGCGGCGGTTGGCGTCCTCGTTGGCCAAGCGCGCGTACTCGTCGTACTTGGCCTGGGCGGAGCCGTCCGTCGCCCGCACCGCGTGCTGCAGCGACGACACCGTCTCCGGGTTCCACATGTGGTGCTCGCCGTCGCGGCGCCACGCGTAGACGCCGCCGACGGGCAGGAGCTGCTCGTGCGCGGCCGGGTAGGCGCGCGCGTGGCGGTCGAGCGTCTCCTGGCCGAGCACCTCGATGCCGATGCCGCCGATGCGCGACGCCGTGCCGGTGAAGTGCTTGTCGATCAGGTCCTTGTCCAGGCCGACCGCCTCGAAGATCTGCGCCCCGCAGTAGGACTGGATCGTCGAGATGCCCATCTTGGAGATGGTCTTCAGCAGGCCCTTGCCGATCGCCTTGACGACGTTCTTCTGCGCGACCTCGACGTCCTCGACGTTCGGCACGCGGCCCTGGACGACGAGCTCGTCGACCGTGTCGAAGAGCAGGTACGGGTTGATCGCCGAGGCGCCGTAGCCGATCAGCGTCGCGAAGTGGTGGACCTCGCGCGGCTCGCCGGACTCCAGCACCAGGCCCGCGCGCAGGCGGATGCCCGCGCGGACGAGGTGGTGGTGGACGGCGGCGACGGCCAGCAGCGACGGGAGCGCCGCGCGGTCCTTGCGGACGCGCCGGTCGGAGAGGACGAGGATGTTCGCCCCGCCCGCGATCGCGTCGTACGCGCGGTCGCAGATCTCGGCGACGCGGCGGGCCATGCCCTCCCAGCCGTCCTCGATCGGCCAGGTGATGTCGATGGTCTCCGCGCGGAAGACGTCGTGGGAGACGTTGCGGAGGGTCTCGAGCTCCTGGTTGCGGAGGATCGGCTGGTCCATGACCAGCTGGTGCGCGTGCTCGGGCGACTCCTCGAGCAGGTTGAGCTCCGCCCCGACGCCCGTGCCGAGCGACATGACGATCTCCTCGCGGATCGGGTCGATCGGCGGGTTCGTCACCTGGGCGAACAGCTGCTTGAAGTAGCTGAAGAGCGGCGGCTGCTTGTCCGACATCACCGCGAGGGCGTTGTCGTTGCCCATCGAGCCGATCGGCTCCGCCCCGCTCGCGGCCATCGGCGCGATGAGGACCCGCAGGTCCTCCTGCGTGTACCCGAAGGAGAGCTGGCGGACGGGCGTCGGCTCGACGCCCGTGAGCGTCACGTGCGCGGCCGGCAGGTCGGAGAAGTGGACCGTGTTCTCGCGGAACCACTCGCCGTACGGCTGCTGGGTGGAGACCTGCTCCTTGACGACCTCGTCCGGGACGATCCGCCCCTCCTCGAGGTCGACGAGGAAGAGCTTGCCCGGCTGCAGGCGGCCCAGGCGCTCGATCTGGTCGGCGGGGACGCCGAGCAGGCCGGCCTCCGAGCCGAGGATCACGTGGCCGTCCTTCGTCTGGCACCAGCGGCCCGGCCGGAGGCCGTTGCGGTCCAGCGTGGCGCCGATGACGCGGCCGTCGGTGAAGCACACCGCGGCCGGGCCGTCCCACGGCTCCATCAGGCAGGAGTGGAAGGCGTAGAAGCCCTTGAGATGATCGGGCAGGTCGTCGCGGTCCGCGTACGCCTCCGGGATCATCATCATCACCGCGTGCGGGAGCGAGCGGCCCGCGAGCATGAGCAGCTCGAGGACGTTGTCGAACGTCGCGGAGTCCGACGAGCCGGGGCGGATGATCGGGCTGATCTTCGCCAGGTCGCGGCCGAACAGCTCGGACTGCAGCTGCGACTCGCGCGCCTTCATCCAGTTCGCGTTGCCCATCAGCGTGTTGATCTCGCCGTTGTGGGCGATCACGCGGTACGGGTGGGCGAGCTCCCAGCTCGGGAAGGTGTTCGTGCTGAACCGCGAGTGGACGAGCGCGATCGCGCTCTTCATCGACTCGTGGCGCAGGTCGGGGAAGAAGCCGCCGACCTGGTGCGAGATCAGCATGCCCTTCCAGACGACCGTGCGGCTGGAGAAGGAGGCGGCGTAGAAGTCGGGGCCGGCGGCCAGCTCGACGATCCGGCGGATCACGTAGAGCTTGCGCTCGAACGCGTCGGGATCGTCCTCCCAGCCCGGGCCCGCGCCGACGAAGACCTGCCGCATCACGGGGCGCGTGCGGTCGGCGGTCTCGCCCACGTGGGCGGTGTCCACCGGCACGTCGCGCCACCCGAGGAAGCGCTGGCCCTCGACGCGGATGTTGAGCTCGACGAGCTGCTCGATCTTCTTGCGGCGGGCCTCGTCCTGCGGGAGGAAGCACGCGCCGACGCCGTACTGGCCGACGGGCGGCAGCTCGAAGTCGACGGCCTGGCGGAAGAACTCGTCGGGGATCTGGAGGAGGATCCCTGCGCCGTCGCCCGTGGTGGGGTCGGCACCGGCAGCGCCACGGTGCTCGAGGTTCTCGAGAGCGCGGATGCCCTTCTCGACGACCTCGTGCGTGGGCGTGTTGTCGAGACGCGCGACGAACGCCACACCACAGGCGTCGTGCTCGTATCGGGGGTCGTAGAGGCCCGCGGCCTTCGGCTGAGTTTGCGACATCTGGAAGTGCTCCGGAGACGGCGTGGGCACCGTGAGGCGGAATGGCGATGGTAGAGCATCGCCACGTCGTCCAGGAAGAGCAGGGGCCGATGTCCGTCCCGGACAACCGGCGCGGCGGGATAGGTCAGACGAGTTGACCCAGGCGCTCTCCTACGCCCCTCTTCGCTACCCAGCCCCAACGCGCGGCAGACCGAAAGGGTGCGCGGTTGGCGTGACCACTATGCTCCCGGCCGGTCTCGGCCAAGGACGAATGGGACGTCACCGGCGAGGGCAAGGCATGACGCACGAAGGGTCCACCCCACCACAGGAGGCACGTGCCTCAGATTCGCCGGACGTGATGGCTCCCGATCTCGTCCTCACCCTCCCTGCCCGAGCCGAGAACGTCGCCGTGGTCCGCCATGCCTTTGGCGGTCTGGGCGACGCGCTGGACGTCGACGACCAGGTCCTGGCCGACGTCAAGCTCGCCGTGACCGAGGCGTGCACCAACGTCGTGGTCCACGCGTACCCCGGCGGCGAGGGCCCCATGGAGATCGCCGCGTCCGTGCGCGACGAGCGGCTGTCCATCGTGGTCCGCGACGACGGTCGCGGCATGCTCCCCCGTCCCAACAGCCCCGGCCTCGGCCTCGGGCTGCCCCTGATCGCGACCCTCGCCGAGAGCCTGGAGCTGGGCCGCGGCGAGGACGACCGCACCGAGGTGCGCATGACCTTCCGCCTGCTGCCGGGGAGCGAGGCCGCGTGAGCGCCGTCCCCTCCGCCCGCAACGAGGCCACCATGCTCGTCCGCAACGGCCCGCTCCTCGGGCCGGTGCTCTCCCGCGTCATCGGGATGCTCGCCGCCCGCGCGCAGTGCCCGATCGACCGCCTGGACGACGCCCTGCTCGTCGCCGACACCGTCGCGGCGCACTCGCCCGACCACGCGGTCGACGGCACCGTGCGCGTCGGCCTGGCGGCCGGCGACGGCGTGCTGGAGCTGACGATCGGCCGGCTGGAGTCCGGCGGCGCGGAGGCGCTGCTCAGCGACGCCGAGCTGCCGGGCGTCGGCAACGTGCTGCGCCGCGTGGCCGACCAGGTCGACGTGCGCACGGACGACGCGGACGGCGAGTCGCTGTACGTGCGCCTGGGCTTCGGGGCCTGACCCGCGTTGCACCTGGACGGCATCGTCGAGCTGACGCTCGAGGTGCGCGACCTCGAGGCGCTCGAGACGTTCTATTCCGACGTCTTCGAGATGCGCGTGCTCAAGCGCGACGACGACCGTGTGTGGCTGGAGGCCGGGCCGCGCGCACGGCTGGGCCTCTGGCTCCCCGGCGAGAAGGAGTTCGGGGACCAGGGCGGGCGGCACGTGCATTACGCGTTCAGCGCTGCGCCTGGCTCGCTGGACGCTCTGGTGGACCGGATTCGTGGCCGCGGCATCCCACTGCGCGGCCCGGAGGAGCACCCCGGCGGGGACCGCTCCATCTACCTCGAGGACCCCGAGGGGAACGTCGTCGAGGTGTGGGACTTCTTCGAGCGCGGCGAGGGCGCTGCGAAGGGGACGGATGCCCTCGCGAAGGAGTCTGATTGAATCGTCGTCATGCCAGCTGAGTTCGCACTGTCCGAGGAGTCTCTGGGCGAGGGGCGTCACATCGTCGCCGTGCGCGGTGAGATCGACCTCTTCACCGCTCCGGAGCTCAAGAAGACGCTCGCGGACGCCATCGAGAACGGCGCCTCCCGCGTCGTCGTCGACCTGTCCGAGACGACCTTCCTCGACTCCACGGCCCTCGGCGTGCTCATCGGCGCTGTCAAGCGCCTGCGCTCGCGCGATGGCCAGCTCGTGATCGTGAACACCGACGCGAACATCGCGAAGACGTTCGAGATCACCGGCCTGGATCAGATCTTCACGATCCTGGGCACCCGCGAGGACGCGGTCAGCGCCCTCGACGGCGCCGCGTCCTGAGCCTGAGTCCGCTCAAGGAGCGGGTCCGCTCCTCGTTCATGCGCGCAGGCCGCGCGCGGACGATCCCGGTCGGGATCGCCGCCGGCCTGCGCCTCGAGGTCGACCCCGCCGCGCCCGTCCACGTCTACCTCGGCACGGCCGAGGTGGAGATCGCCTCTGCCATCCGGCGGCTGGCGCGGCCCGGTGTGCGCGCCTTCGACGTCGGCGGCCACAACGCGTACTACGCGATGGTGCTCGCCCGGCTGACCGGCGAGCCGGTGGTGTCGTTCGAGTTCGATCCCGAGGGGATCGCGCGGATGTCGCGCAACCTGGCCCTGAACCCCGCGCTCGCCTCGCAGGTGACCGTCCAGCAGGCGTACCTCGCCGACCGCGACGACGACGCGGCGGGCGCCTACCGGCTCGACACGCTCGTCACGGATCAGGGGTTCGCGTGGCCGGGGTTCCTCAAGATCGACGTGGAGGGCGCCGAGGGCGCGGTGTTGCGGGGCGCTCCCGAGGTCCTGTCCCGCAAGCCGTCGCTGGTCATCGAGACCCACGGCGCCCACGCCGAGGACGAGTGCGCTGACGTCCTCCTCCCCCTCGGCTACCGCCTCTCGGTCGTCACGCAGCGCTCGCGCTTCCGCGAGCACCGGGCCGCGGACAACCGCTGGCTCGTCTGCGAGCCGACCTAGCCCGCTACTCATGAGTGTCACAGGATCGGGGCCTCGCGGCTCTTCTCCTGTGACATGGCCGCGCCGCAGATGGTCCGCGTCGACTCGTCCAGCTTCGTCCTCGAGCCCGGCTTCCCGGCCCGGAGGCTCTGAACCGGCAGCGTTCGCGGGCGGGTTCCGTACGGTGCGGGGAGGGAGTCGTCGATCGAGGAGCTTCGCCATGCGCCGTTCGCGCGTCGTAGCCGTTGCCGTGACCACCGCCGTGACCGCTGTCGGAGGGGGTGCCGGGGTGGCGGAGGCCGGAGGGAAGGGCCGTGGAGGTGACCGGCCCGGGGCGCCGTCGCAGGTGGCCGCGTGGCCGGCGGTGCTGCCGTTGCCGAACGGGTGGAACCCGGAGGGGATCGCGAGCGGGCCGCGCGGGGAGCTGTACGTCGGCTCGATCAACACCGGGCGGGTGCTCGTGCTCGACCCGCGGACGGGGGCGACGCGGGAGGTCGTGCCGCAGCGGCCCGGGCGCGCCGCGATCGGGCTGAAGTACGCGGCCGGGAAGCTCTTCGTCGCCGGCGGCCCGACCGGGCGCGCCTTCGTCTACGACGCGCGCACCGGCGCGGACATCGCGGACATCCCCCTCGCCGTGGACGGGCAGCCGACGTTCGTCAACGACGTGACGGTCACGAAGGGCGCCGCGTACTTCACCGACTCGCAGCGCCGGCAGCTCTACCGCCTGCCGCTCGGCAAGGACGGCACCCCGGCCGCCGCCGCCCAGCCGCTGCCGATCACCGGCGACTTCGCGATCGACGCCTCGACCGAGACGCTGGAGGCGAACGGGATCGCGGCGACGGACGGCGGCCGCACGCTGCTCGTCGTCCAGACGCGCACCGCGAAGCTCTTCGCGATCGACGCGGCGACCGGCGCCTCGCGCGAGATCCCGCTGACCGGTGGCGACCTGCAGCGGGGCGACGGGCTGCTGCTCTTCGGCCGCACGCTGTACGCGGTGAAGAACCAGCTCAACCAGGTCGTCGAGATCCAGCTCGCCCGCGACCTGTCGGGCGGCGCGATCACGCGCGCGCTGACGCAGCCGACGTTCGCCGTGCCGACGACGATCGCGGCGACCGGCAAGGGCCTGTACGCGGTCAACGCCCGGTTCGGCACGCCGGTGACGCCCGAGACGACGTACACCGTCGTGCGGGTCGACGGCGTGCGGGTGAGCGGCGGCAAGGGCCACGGCCACGGCAGCGGCCACGGCCAAGGCGACAAGGGCCGGGGCCACCGCGGCCACGGCGGCCGCTGACCGCGCCACCGGCACGAGGCGCGTGAGGCCGCGCCGGTCCGCGGGAAGGCTCTTTCCCATGGACCGGCGCGGCATCGTCCCGGCTGGCGTCGCCGCGATCGCGGTCACCTTCGGCCTCGCCCGCTACGCGTACGGGCTCTTCGTGCCGGACCTGCGGGAGGAGTTCGACCTCGGCACCGGCGCGCTCGGGGCGATCGCGACCGGCTCCTACGCCCTCTACCTCGCCGCGACCGCCGCGGTCTCCGTCCTCGCCGCCCGCACCGGCCCGCGCGCGCCGATCCTCCTCGGCTGCGCGTGCGCGGCGGTCGGGATGGCCGTCGTCGGGCTCGCGAACGGGCCGGCGGCGCTGGCGGTCGGCGTGCTCGTCGCGGGCGCCGCGGCGGGCTT
>Ga0196960_10000253_pt1 | contig 21254 bp, 16 predicted proteins | sample S3v_5metaG_FD_183187 | JGI IMG/M metagenome (GOLD analysis project Ga0196960, IMG submission 183187) | Soil microbial communities from Anza Borrego desert, Southern California, United States - S3+v_5 | ecosystem: Environmental > Terrestrial > Soil > Desert | place: USA: California | collected...
CGGGTTGCCCGTGGGCCTGCAGATCGTCGGGCCGGCGCGCGGTGACCGGCGGGTGCTGGAGGTCGGCCACGCCTTCGAGCAGGCCACCCGCTTCGGCGAGCGCCGTCCACCCCTGTAACCGGTTCTACGCCTCTCTAGCGGCGCCGCTAGATGCCCTCAGAGCGGGCGAGATGGGCGATGTCGCCCTCCGTGGACCCCGGAAGGAGGCGAGATCGGCGATCTCGCCCCCTCGACGGGACCGTCAGCGCACGGGCCCGTCGGAGCCGGCGGGGTACTCCAGCAGCGGCACCTCATCGGCCGCCCAGGCGGCGAGGATCGGCTCGACGATCCGCCACGACTCCTCGGCCTCGACGTCGCTGATGGACAGTGCCGCCTCGCCGGCGAGGAGCTCCTGGAGCAGCAGCCCGTAGGCCGACAGCCGCGCCGGCGGGAGGTCCACCTCGAGCGCCCGGCGTTCGAGGTCGAAGGGGTTCCCCGCGCCGTTGAGGTTGAGCTCCAGGCTGATGCCGTCGGGGTCCAGCCGGAGGCGGAGGACGTCGGGCTCGGGCGGGCCCTCGCCGTCGTCCCGGCCGAACGCCAGGTGCGGTACCGGCTTGAACCGCAGCACGATCTCGTGCCGGTCGGCGCCCAGCGCCTTGCCCGAGCGCAGCCGGAAGGGCACGCCGGCCCACCGCCAGTTGTCGATGCCGACGGTGTACTCGGCGTAGGTCTCGGTGCCGCGGTCGGCCTCGACGCCGTCCTCCGCGGTGTAGTCGGGGAGCGGACGGTCGCCGACCGTGCCCGCGGTGTACCGGGCGCGCACGGTGTCGCGGCGCATGTCCTCCGGCGACCGGACGGCGCGCAGCACGTCGGACTTGCGCGCCGCCAGCGAGCGGGCGTCCATCGCCGTCGGCGGCTCCATCGCGACGACGGCCAGCATCTGCAGCAGGTGGTTCTGCAGCATGTCGCGCAGCGCGCCGGCGGTGTCGTAGTAGCCGGCCCGGCCCTCCAGGCCGAGGGTCTCGTCGAACACGATGTCCACCCGTTCCACGTGCTGGGCGTTCCACAGCGGCTCGAACATCCGGTTGGCGAACCGGAGGCCGAGGATGTTGAGCACCGTCTGCATCGCCAGGAAGTGGTCGGTGCGGAACACCGCGTCCTCGGGCACCAGCCGGTGCAGGACGGCGTTGAGCGCCCGGGCGTCGGCCAGGTTCCGCCCGAACGGCTTCTCCACGGCGACGACGGCCCCCTCGGGCAGCCCGACCTCGGCCAGCGCCTCGAGCGTCGGCAGGAACACGGTGTTGGGCAGCGCCAGGTAGACCACCGGCACCCCGCCGGCCCGCTCCAGCCCGGCGCGCAGGTCGGCCGCCACGGTGACGTCGCCGTGCCGGTAGCCCAGCCGGTCCACCAGCCGCTCACGCGACTCCTCGGGGACGTGGCCGGCGTGCTCGGCGAGCTGCTCGCGCGCCCAGGCGCGGTACTCGTCGTCGGACCAGTCCTCCTGGCTGACCGCCAGCACGTCCAGCGGCTGCTCCAGGACGTCGGCGTCGACGAGCTCGGCCAGGCCGGGGAGGAGCAGCCGGCCGGTGAGGTCACCGGTGCCGCCGAGGACGAGGAAGGAACGCTTCATCGCCGCGCCTCCTCGGCCCGGGCGAGGTTCCACCCGCTGGTGATGACCCCGACATGGCTGAACGCCTGCGGGAAGTTGCCCAGGAACGCCCCGGTCGACGGGTCGATCTCCTCGGCCAGCAGTCCGACCTCGTTGGCCCGCCCGCAGAGCGAGTCGTAGAGCTCGTGGGCCTCGTCCAGGCGGCCCTGGCCGGCCAGGTTGTCGACCAGCCAGAAGCTGCACAGCAGGAAGGCGCCCTCGCCGCCGGGCAGCCCGTCGGGCGAGGCGGTGTGCAGGTACCGGTAGAGCAGCCCGTCGCCGGCGTCGAGGTGCCGGCGCACCGCCTCGGTGGTCGCCACCATGCGCGGGTCGTCGGCGGCGATCAGCCGGCGCAGCGGCAGCGTCAGCAGCGAGCCGTCCAGGCCACCGCGGTTCCCCTGCCCGGGCGGGGCGAGCTGCTCGGTGAACGTGCCCCGGTCGGCGTCCCAGGCCCGCTCGAGCAGCGTGGCGCGGATGCGGTCGGCCTCCTGCCGCCACCGCTCGCGCGGGTACGGCAGCCCGCAGAGCTCCCCGATCCGCAGCGCGCGGTCGACGGCGACATGGCACATCGCGACCGAGTAGGTGAACGGGCGGCCGGCGTCGCGGATCTCCCAGATCCCGTTGTCCGGGGTGGACCACTGTGCGATGGCCTGCTCGGTGAGCTCGCACAGCGCCCCCCACAGGGGCGGGTCCAGCCGACCGCCGGTGCGCACCCACAGGTAGGCGACGTCGAGCAGCTCTCCGTAGACGTCGTTCTGGACCTGCCGCGCCGCACCGTTGCCCCACCGCACCGGCCGCGACCCCCGGTACCCGGAGAGCGCGAGGTCCTCCCACTCGATGCCCGGCCGGCGGCCGTCGAGGGTGTAGCAGATGCTGGCGCGGTCGTCCCGCTCGATGTTGCGCAACGCCCAGGCGAGGAAGGCGTCGGACTCGTCCCGCATCCCGATCCGCCGCAGCGCGTAGCTGGAGAACGCGGCGTCGCGGACCCAGGTGAAGCGGTAGTCCCAGTTCCGGGAGCCGCCGATCTCCTCCGGGAGCGACGACGTCGCCGCCGCCATGATCGCGCCGGTCGGTGCGTGGTCGAGCAGCTTGAGGGTGAGCGCCGACCGCCGGACCAGGTCCTGCTGCGGGCCGGTGTACTCCAGCCGCGCGGCCCAGCCGCGCCAGGCGGCCGCCGTCTGCTCGACCAGCCGCTGCGGATCGGTGCTCGTGCGGGTGTGCGTGTGGCCGGACCACTGCAGCGCGACGGTCAGCTGCTCGCCGTCGGCGAGCGTCACCCGGCCGCGGAGGGCGCCGTCGCCCGCGACGGTCAGGGGGTGGGAGGACGACACCAGGATCTCCAGCTGCGGCTGGACGGCCCAGTGGATCCGCCAGGAGCCGAGTTCCGGCCGCACGAGGACGCCGTCCAGAGGAGCCAGCCGCACGTCCACCTCGACCGTGCCGCCCACGGCGCGCGCCAGCCGGAGCAGCTCGCCCCGGCCCGACGGCACCGGCTCGGCGAGATCGGCACCCGAGCGGAGGGTGAGGCAGTCGGTGAGCTCCAGCCGCCCGTCGGGGCCCTGCAGCTCGGTCACCAGGATCCCGGTGTCGGGCAGGTAGCGCTGGGCCGACTCCTGCAGGCCCACCGGGGTGACGGCGAAGCTGCCTCCGCGCTCCGCGTCGAGGATGCCGGCGAGGAACGGCCGGCTGTCGAAGTGCGGTAGGCAGAGCCACGGGATGCTGCCGTCCCGCGCGACGAGGGCGCAGGTGAGGCCGTCGCCGATCAGGCCGTGGTCCTCGATGGGGAGGTAGCCGTCGGTGCGGCTGAGCGGGCGGAGCGGCACGGGCGGTCCTCGGGTCGCGCGGGCAGGTTCTCCCGACCCTGCCCGCGCGGGCGACCGCCAACCCCTCCCGGATGTGACGGTTCCATGACTGGCATCCTCTAGAGCTTTCTAGAGAAGCGGCTAGAAAGCGGAAGAACCGTTCAGAACCGGCCCCGATCCGCCGGCTACCCGCCCTCCGGACGGGGAAGGCGGCGGGCCTGACGACGGCGACGCAGCCCGCGCAGGGTGCGGACGGCCACCACCAGCTCGGCCAGCTCCTGGCGGTCGCCGGCGGTGATGTCGGCGAGCTGGCCGGCGGCCCGGCGTTGCGCGGGATCCCACCCCCGCTCCCAGCGAGCCACGAGCTCGGCCGGGCTCTCGCCGTCGGCCGAGCGCAGGCTGAGCACGTCCTCGGTGAGCGAGGACTGCTCCATCGCCAGGTCGTCGCGCAGGGAGGCCCGGGCCATCGAGGGCCACCGCCGGTCGCGCGGCAGGGCTCCGACCAGCTCGCGCAGCGAGACCAGCCCCAGCCGGGCGGCCAGCTGCTGCATCACCTGCCCGGCCAGCGCCACGGGGGCACCGGTCCGTTCGGTGACGACGGCGAGGTCGAGCGCGGCCGGCATCAGCGGCGCGGCGGCCACCTGCGCGGCCAGCTCCTCCGGCAGACCCGCGTCCCGGAAGCGGGCCGACCGGGCGGTGTACGCCTCGGCCTCGCCTCCCCGCAGCCACCCGGGCAGGCCGGCCTGCAGCTCGGTCACCGAGTCGGCGAACCGGCCGGTCACCTCGGCCAGCGGCGGCGGGTCCTCCGCGGTGAGGTCCGGCGAGCGCAGCAGCCAGCGGGTGGCCCGCTCGGCCAGCCGCGTCGCCTCGGTCCGCACCTCCACCTGGACGGCGGCGGGCACCCGGTTGTCCAGCGGCCGCACGCCGTCCCACATCCGGTCGATGCCGAAGACGGCACGGGCCACGGCGTGCGCCCGCACGACCACCGGCAGCGGAATCCCGGTCTCCTCGACCAGGCGGAACAGCCCGGTGACGCCGGCGACGTTCACCGCCCGGTTGGTCAACGCGGTCGCGATGATCTCGCGGCGCAGCGGATGGCCGACCACCGCCGCCGGGAAGCGCTCGCGCAGCGGCCGGGGGAAGTAGCCGACGAGCAGCTCCTCGAACGCCGGGTCGTCGGGCAGCGAGGAGTGCAGCACCGCGTCACCGGTCTGCAGCTTCGCGTAGGCCAGCAGCACCGACAGCTCCGGGCTGGTGAGCGCCTGCCCGTCGCGGCGGCGCTCGGCCAGCGCGCGGTCGTCGGGCAACGCCTCCACGGCGCGCAGCAGCCGCCCGGAGCGCTCCAGCAGGCGGATGAAGCGCTCGTGGGCGTCCATCAGGCTGCGCGCCGAGGCGGTCTCCACGGCCAGCGCCGCGTTCTGGGCGTGGTTGTCGGTCAGGACGGCGACGGCGACGTCGTCGGCCATCTCGCCGAGCAGCGCCGCGCGGCCCTCGGCGTCGATCAGGCCCTCGGCCACGGGCCGGTTGAGGGCGATCTTGATGTTCACCTCGTGGTCGGAGGTGTCCACACCGGCGGAGTTGTCGATGGCGTCCGTGTTCACCCGTCCGCCGGCCAGGGCGTACTCGACCCGGCCGCGCTGGGTCAGCCCGAGGTTCCCGCCCTCCCCCACGACCCGTGCGCGCAGCCGGCCGCCGTCGACGCGGACGGCGTCGTTGGCCTTGTCGCCCACGTCGAGGTGGCTCTCCGACGCCGCCTTCACGTAGGTGCCGATGCCGCCGTTGAAGAGCAGGTCCACCGGCGCCAGCAGGATCGCCCGCATCAGCTCGACCGGGCTCAGCGACGCCACGCCGTCGGCCAGGCCGAGGGCGCTCCGCATCTGCGCCGACACCGGGATCGCCTTGGCCGAGCGCGGCCAGACGCCCCCACCGGTGCTGATCAGCCCGGGGTCGTAGTCCGCCCAGCTGGACCGGGGCAGCTCGAACAGCCGCCTGCGCTCGGCGAACGACGTCGCCGCGTCGGGCGAGGGGTCGACGAACACGTGCCGGTGGTCGAAGGCGGCGACCAGCCGGATGTGCTCGGACAGCAGCATGCCGTTGCCGAAGACGTCGCCGGACATGTCACCGACGCCGACGACGGTGAAGTCCTGGCTCTGCACGTCGAGACCGAGCTCGCGGAAGTGCCGGGTGACCGACTCCCACGCGCCGCGGGCGGTGATGCCCATGGCCTTGTGGTCGTAGCCCACCGATCCACCCGAGGCGAAGGCGTCGCCCAGCCAGTAGCCGCGTTCGAGGGCCACGGCGTTGGCGAGGTCGGAGAACGTGGCGGTGCCCTTGTCGGCGGCGACCACCAGGTAGGAGTCGTCGCCGTCGTGGCGCACCACACGGTCCGGGGGCACGACCTCGCCGCCCAGCAGGTTGTCGGTGAGGGACAGCAGGGCGCCGATGAACAGCTGGTAGCAGGCCTTCGCCTCGGCGAGCACCTCGTCGCGGGAGGCACTGGCCGGAGGCGGGTTCTTGACCACGAACCCGCCCTTGGCACCCGTGGGCACGATGACGGTGTTCTTCACCATCTGCGCCTTGACCAGGCCGAGGATCTCGGTGCGCAGGTCCTCCCGGCGATCGGACCAGCGCAGCCCGCCGCGGGCCACCGTGCCGAAGCGCAGGTGCACGCCCATCACCCGCGGCGAGCTGACCCACACCTCGTGCCTCGGGCGGGGATCGGGGAGATCGGGCACCTGGGCGGGGTCGAGCTTGAGCGCCAGCGCCGGGCGGGCGGGAGAGGACATGGCGTAGTACGTGGTCCGCTGCGTCGCGGTGACCGCGGCCAGCAGCGAGCTGAGCACCCGGTCGGCGTCGAGGGAGGCCACCTCCCCGATCGATCGGCGCAGCGCCTCGATCAGGTCGGCCTGGCGGGACTCCCGGCCGGTTTCCCGATCCGGGGAGAAGCGGGTCTCGAACAGGGCGACCAGGCGGGCGACGACGCCGGGGTGGGCGGCCAGCGTCCGCTCGACGTAGGCCTGGCTGAACGGCAGCCCGGCCTGGCGGAGCCACTGGACATAGGCGCGCACCACGGCGACCTGGCGCCAGGTCAGCCCCGCCAGCAGGACGAGCGCGCCCAGCCCGTCGTCCTCGGCCTCGCCGCGCCAGACCGCACCGACGGCCTCGGTGAACCGCTCGGGCAGGGAGCGCAGCAGCGGCAGCTCCACCTGCGGCAGGGAGAGGCCGAAGTCGTAGATCCAGGTCGGGGGTGCGCCGATGCGGTCGATCTCGTACGGCCGCTCGTCGACGACGTCGACGCCCATGTGCTGCAGCATCGGCAGGATCACCGACAGCAGCAGGCGCTCCCCCACCCGGTAGACCGACAGCCGGCGCTCACCCGGCGCGCCCTCGTCCGGCGTCCACAGCCGCAGCGCGAAGGCGCCGGTGGCCAGGCCCTCGAGCCGGACGAGGTCCTCCACGGCGCGCTCGGCGGAGAAGTCCTCCTGGTAGGCGGCCGGAAAGGCGTCGGCGACCCGCGCGAAGACCTTCTCGGCGTCGCCTCCGAACCGGACGACCAGGGCGTCGGAGAGCGCATCGGCCCAGCTGCGGGCGGCGGCGGCGAGGTCGGCCTGCAGCGTGCCGACGTCGACGCCGACCCGCCGGGGCGCGCCCTTGCGGCCCACCGGCAGGCGGACGACGAAGTGCAGCCGGGCCAGCACCGACTCGGTGGAGCGGGCGGTGAACTCGATGCTGGTGCCGCCGAGGCGCTCGAGCAGCAGCTGCTGCATGCGCGTGCGCACCTCGGTGGTGTAGCGGTCCCGCGGCAGGTAGACCAGCGCCGACCAGAACCGGCCGGTGGGGTCCTGGCGCAGGAAGAGCCGGGTCTGCCGCCGTTCCTGCAGGTGCAGCACGGCCATCGCGACGGGCAGCAGCTCGTCGGCGTCGACCTGCATGAGCTCGTCGCGCGGAAAGGTCTCGAGGACGTCGAGCAGCTCCTTGCCGGTGTGGCTGTCGGCCGGCACGCCGGAGCGGGCCACCACCTCGGCGACCCGGCGCCGTACGAGGGGCACGTCCAGGACGCTGCTGGTGTAGGCGGAGGAGGGGAAGAGCCCGACGAAGCGGTACTGCCGACGAGCACCCGGGGCGTCCGCCGGCACGGTGACGGCGACCAGGTCGAGCCAGGCCCGCCGGTGGACCGAGGCGCGGGTGTCGGCCTTGGTGATGCTGAGCAGGTGGTCGGCCGGCGCCTGCGCGGCCTCGGGGGTGACGGTGGTCCCGCTCATGTCGGCGTCGCTGCGCAGGACCCCGAGCCCGGTGCCGGGAACCGGCCGGACGGGCCACCGCTCGGTCGCGGGGAGCTCCACCTCCCGGGCTCCGAGCAGGACGAAGTTGTCGTCGGCCAGCCAGCGCAGCAGGGCCGCGGCCTCGCCGGGGTCGTCGGCGGGGGACGTCGTCCCCTCGGGCGCGGGCGCCATCCGGTCCAGCCGGGCGGCCAGCTCGCGGATGCGCTCCCGGAGCCGCGCGGTGTCCTCGTGCACCGCCCGCACGTCGTCGAGGACGGTGCGCAGGCCGGTGACGAGGTCCTCGGCCGCCTCGGCGTCCAGCGGTCCGTCGAGGACGACGGCCATCCAGGACTCGGCGACCGCGTCCGCGCCGCACGACGCCGGATCCGCGCTGTCGCAGAAGGCGGTGATCCGGCCGCGCAGGTCGCGGCGGACCACGAGCACCGGGTGGACGATGTGCTCGAGCGCGAACCCCTGGCGCACCACCTCGGCGGTGACGGAGTCGACCAGGTAGGGCATGTCGTCGGTGACCAGCCGCACGACGGCGCGGGCGCGGTCCTCCGGCGGCTGGTGCACGTCGACCGTCGACGCGCCGGGCGGCCGCACCTCGGCCACGGCCAGGTGGCCGAGGGCGAGCGACGCGAGGGCGGCCGGATCGTGGCCGAGGACCTCCTCGGCGGGCTCGCTCCAGTAGTAGCGGCGCATCAGCGCGGGGAGGTCGTCCGGCCGGCAGCCGGCGGGGAGCACCCCCTGCGGTCCCAGGCCGCTCGCGGCGGCCTCCGCCGCCCGGTCGAGCACCCGCCGCTTCTCGCCGCGGGCGGCCTCCAGGGCGGCGAGCTCGGTGCGGGAGCCGCCCGCCGAACTCCCGGGCCGGTCGCGCGCCGGGGTCTCCGGGGCGACGCCGGTGTCACTGGCCATGTCAGGCGACGCTACTGCTCACCCGGACACCCGTCACGACGGCGCGGCGAGCCCCGTCCAGAGGCTCGCCCCGAGCCTGCGAGGGAGGGGTGTTCTCCCGTCAGCGCTCGGTGATCTGGTCGGCCGCCCAGCCTCCGATGGCCAGGAGCACCCCGCCGAGCAGGGCCGTCGTGAACCCGTCGACGGTGAGCCGGTCGGTGATCGCGGCGGTGATGCCGAGCAGCGCCGCGTTGATCACCAGGAGGAAGAGCCCGAGCGTCACCAGGACGAACGGCAACGACAGCAGCCGCAGGACGGGCCCGACGACCGCGTTGACGATCGCGAAGAGCAGCGCGATCCAGAGGAACGTGCCGGCCTCCCCGAGCGGCGCGTCCGGGTTGCCGATGACGTCGACGCCGTCGAGGACCTGGGTGACCAGGTAGAAGACCCCGGCCATGAGCACGACTTTCAACGCGAACCTGAGCACGGGGCCACGCTAGTGGTCGATCGTCGGCGATCAGCGGTACGGCCGCGGCTGGGGCTCCGCGGCGTCGGTCGTGGACGAGCGCAGGATCCGGTCGACGCCCCGGTGACGCGACAGCGGTACCGTGCGCTAGGCGGTTCTATGCCTCTCTAGCCTGCCGGGTAGACGAGCCCATACGGTGGACGACATGGATCCGGTGCGAAACCCCTACGCCCCCGGCGCCGGCCAGCGCCCGCCAGAGCTGGCCGGGCGGGACACCGAGCTGTCCGCGTTCGAGGTGGTGCTCCAGCGCATCGCCCACGGCCGGCCCGAGCGCTCGCTCGTGCTGACCGGGCTGCGCGGAGTCGGCAAGACCGTGCTGCTCAACCAGCTGCGGTCGGCCGCCATCTCCCGGGGCTGGGGAACCGGCAAGATCGAGGCCCGGCCGGAGCAGTCGCTGCGCCGGCCGGTCAGCTCCGCGCTGCACATGGCGCTGCGCGAGCTCGGCCCCCGGCACGGGGACCAGGACTCCATCGCGGAGGTGCTGGGGGTGCTCAAGGCCTTCGCCCAGCGCGGTTCGGTCGGCTCCGACGGCGCGGCCGCGAAGGTGCGGGACCGCTGGCAGCCCGGCATCGACGTCCCCGCCGCCACCGGGCGGGCGGACTCCGGGGACATGGAGATCGACCTGGTCGAGCTGCTCAGCGACGCCGCCGGCGTGGCCGCCGACATCGGCAGCGGCATCGCGCTGTTCATCGACGAGATGCAGGACGTCCAGGCCGACGACGTCTCCGCCATCTGCGCCGCGTGCCACGAGCTCTCCCAGCAGGGTGCGCCGCTGATCGTCGTGGGCGCGGGCCTGCCGCACCTGCCGGCCGTGCTCAGCGCGTCCAAGAGCTACTCCGAGCGGCTGTTCCGGTACCTCCGCATCGACCGGCTGGACCGCGAGGCCGCCGACCGGGCGCTGCTGGCTCCCGCCGAGCGCGAGGACGTCACCTTCGAGCCCGAGGCCCTCGACGCGCTGTACGAGGCCGCCGACGGCTATCCGTACTTCGTCCAGGCCTACGGCAAGGTCACCTGGGACGTCGCGGCCGCCTCCCCCGTCACCGCCGCCGACGTCGCCATGGCCGCACCCGTGGCCGAGGCGGAGCTGGCCGTCGGCTTCTTCGGGTCCCGCTACGACCGGGCCACCCCCGCGGAGCGCGAGTACATGCACGCCATGGCCGAGCTGGGCGGCCCCGGCGGTGCCGCCGTCGCGACGGCGGAGGTCGCCGCCACGCTGGGGCGCAGACCGGCCTCGCTGTCACCCGCGCGCGACTCGCTCATCAAGAAGGGCCTGGTCTACTCCGCCGAGCGCGGGCAGATCGCCTTCACCGTTCCGCACTTCGGCCGCTACCTGCTGCGCCACCCGGACTAGCGGAAGGACCTCCCTGCCCCCCACCACTCGCGAGCTCGCGGCGGGACCCTGCAGGGAGGCCGGGGTCAGCGCGTCACGAGCAGGGGCGGGACGACCTCGGGGCCGGCGTCGAGCGGACGCGCCTCGTCCCGCGGATGGGCGCGGACGGCCAGCACGGCGACGTCGTCCTCGACGCCCTCCCCCAGCATCTCCTCCAGCAGCCGGTCGCACAGCCGGCTCAGCGTCAGCCCGGCCGAGTCCTCCAGCAGCCGCTGCACCCGCGCCCGGCCCTCGTCGAGGGGAACTCCGCGCCGCTCGAACAGGCCGTCGGTGAAGAGGACGAGCGTGCTGCCGTCGGGCATGTCGTCCATCCCGTCGGACCGGGTTCCCGGCCAGCCGATGCCCAGGGGCGGGCCCACCTGCGTGCTGAGGGCGACGACCCGCCCGTCCGGCAGGACCAGCATGGGGTCGGGGTGGCCGGCCGAGGCCCAGTGCAGCCGCCGGACCCCTCCGGCGTCCTGCTCCAGGCGGCACACCAGCGCGGTCGCCATGGCCGGGACCGCCAGCCCCACGAGCGCGTGGTCCACGCGCCCGAGCAGCTCTGCCGGTGCCTCCTGCCGGTCGTAGGCGATGCCGCGCACGAGGGTCTTCACCTGCCCCATCGCGGCCGCCGCCTCGATGTCGTGCCCCATGACGTCGCCGATCACCACGACGGTGTTCCCGTCCGGCTGCAGGAAGGCGTCGTACCAGTCGCCGCCGATCGAGATGCCCTGGTTCGCCGGCCGGTAGCGGACCGCCAGCTCCAGGTGGTCGGGCTGCACCGGCGGCGACAGGAGGCTCATCTGCAGCCGCTCGGCGACCTGCTGGCTGGCCAGGGCCAGCCGGGCGTTGTCGAGGGCCAGGGCGGCCCGGCGCGACGCGATCTCCGCCGTCCGGAGCTCGGCCTCCGTGTGCGCCCCGCGCTCCGGGCCGTTGATCAGGGTGAACCCGCCGATGATCTCGCCCCGGGCGACGAGGGGGAACCCGGCGGCGGCCGCCGGGCGCAGCGGGGCGAGCACCTCCCGGGCCGCTGCGTCGGGAACCATCGACAGGACGGCCTCGGGGGTGATCTCCGGGTAGACCAGCGGCCGGGGGTCGCGCAGCATGCGCGGCACGGGCGCGGTCGCGTCGTTCGTCGCGACGCGGACGTCGGCGTAGCGGTTCATCGCCGGCACCAGGGCGGGGTCCCGGTGCGCGCGTCCGACGTCCCTGCGGGTCCCGTCGGGGTCGACGACGCTGACGAGGCACCAGTCGGCCAGCTGCGGAACGACCAGCTCGGCGAATCGCTGCACGGCCTCGTCGGTGTCGTAGGTCGACGTCATCGCCAGGTTGATGTCCCCGAGCAGGATCAGGTGCCGGCCGGCCTCCTCCGCCTCGCGGGCCGCGCGGGCGGCCTCGGCGACGGCCAGCTCGCGCGCCGCGACGGCGGCCACCCGCTCGTCATCGGCACGGCGCCGCTCGGTGACGTCGTCGTAGTTCACGACCAGCCCGGCGTCGGTGAGGAAGGCGTCGGCGCGGAACCACTTCCCCAGGGGGCCGAACCACGCCTCGACGCCTCCGGGACGGCCGGTGGACCGGACCGTCCGGTAGAGGTCGTCGAAGGGCCCGCCGACCGCCTCGGGGAACTCCGCCCAGATGTCCCTGCCGATCAGCTCGCCGACGTCGCGGGACAGCACCCGGGCGCCGGCGGGGTTGACGTAGGAGAACCGCCACGCCTCGTCCAGCACGAAGAGCGGGCGGTCCATGCCCTCGACCGCCTGGAGCAGCAGGTCGCCGCGGACCAGCGCGGTCTCGTCCTGCGTCATGCCGTGCTCCGCCCGTCCCCGGCCGCGCCGGCGGCAGTAGTCGTCCCACCCTGCAACCTCGGCCTACGGAAAGCAATCGAGCCACGCGGTGCACCCCCCGTGGTGGGGGTCGATCTCCCGCCGACATGACGTTCCGTGGTTGGACCAGCTCCAGGCGGGGCACCCCTGGATGGTCGTGACCCGAGCCGAGGGGGAGGCATGGTGCGATTGGCGTGGCCCGTGCGCCCGCTCCCGGATGGCCGCGGAGAGGTGTGGCGCTGGCGGCTCGACCGTCTGGGGGAACTGGCGGCCGTCCGAGCGGCCCTGCGGTCCCGGCTGAGCGACGTCGGTCGCCCGGCGGAGGGTGCCGACCCCTCCAGCGAGCAGCTGATCCTCGCCTTCGACGAACTGGCCTCCAACGCGCTGCGGCACGGTGAGCGACCCGTCGTCGCCACCGTGGTGGCCGGCAGCGGGGGGTGGCTGCTCGACGTCAGCGACCACGCTCCCCGGACGATGCCCGCCCCCGCCGCCGACCGCGACCCGGCGCAGGGCGGCATGGGTCTGCAGCTGGTGGCCCGGCTGTCGGTCGCGCACGGCTGGTACGTGGACGACGACTGCAAGCACGTCTGGGCCTGCCTCCCGACCGAGGTGCACGTCCAGGAGTCGGCGATCGCCTGATCGCGCTGTTCCACGGGAAACACGCGACCCCCGGCGCCTGAGGGCAACGGGGGTCGCGGTGCATCGGTGCGGTCCGGAGGACCGCAATGTCAGGGGATGACGAAGGACAGCGCACCCTTGCCGTAGGTGGGCACCTCGATGGTGAGGTCGACCCGGTTGAACGCCGCGAGCATGCCCACCAGGTCCCCGGGCAGCTCCTCACCCGGGGCGTACAACCGGTGCAGCTTGGAGTGCGGGGCGCCCGGGGTGTTGAACAGCGCGGAGAGCACGTTCACCACCTCGTGCAGCGCCTCGACCTGCATGCCGGACAGCTCGCCGTCCTCCTCGACCGCATCCTGAGCGCCGCCCGGAGGCAGCAGGGCCAGGGCGGAGCCGGTGTAGGCCGACGCGCCCAGGTCCATCAGGCAGAGGGCGTTGACGGTCATCTGCGGGTCGACGTACACGGCCACGGCGACCGGGCGGTCCGGCGACGGGGTCACCGGGGCTCCGGGGGCGACGGCCACCGGCTTGCCGACCAGGCCGGTCAGCATGTCGCGGACGTCCTTGGCGGCGGGCAGCTGCACGCCGGTGAGGGCGGTCACGCGATCACCCCGTCCAGGTGCTCGGTGAAGGTGTCCGCGGTGAAGGGCTTCGCGATGAGGAACAGCGCGCCGGCGTCGGCGGCCTTCTCCCGCATCTCCGCGGATCCCTCGGAGGTGACGAAGCCGAACGGCACGGCCGAGCCGGACGCGCGCAGCGCCTGGAGGCACTCGATGCCCGACATGTTGGGCATGTTCCAGTCCGACAGGATCAGGTCCGGCTGCTCCGAGCCGACCTTCGCCAGCGCGTCGGCGCCGTCCTCGGCCTCGACGATGTCGTGGTCGTCGTACCCGGCCTGACGCAGGGTGCGGATGACGATCTGCCGCATCACGCGGCTGTCGTCGGCGATCAGGATCTTCACAGGGGCACCTCGTTCTCGCGGAGCGGGTTCTGGGGGGTGGGGCGGAGGACCGGCAGGGGTGGGAGCGCCCCCTGCACGGAGATGGAGACCGGCTCGCCGCGCCAGACGACGTCGACGCGGCAGACGTCGGCCGGGTTGCGGACGACCGGGGCGTTGCCGACCTGGGGCAGGCTCAGCGAGGAGGGGCCGGTCAGCGCGGCCTTCACGTTGCCGCCGACCACGTTGGCGATCTCCCCGAAGGCGTCCTCCACGTCCTCGATCTCGAGCACCTCGGGAGCCGACTCGCGCAGCAGCGCGCGGGACAGCGCCTCGGCGGTGCACCGGCCGGTGGTCAGCACGACGCTGCCGGTCCACGGACCGACGACGTCCACCCAGCTGGACATGATGTCCACCGGGAGCTCGACGGACAGCGGGACGAGCACCTCGTCCTCGCCGACGAGGGCCAGCCACGCCTCCTCCGCGATGGACAGGACGGTGGCCTCGTCGATCAGGGAGGGGATGAGCGGCCGGTGGTCGCTCGAACGGCGGCGCTGGCCGGTGTCGGTGGTCGTCACAGGGCAACCTCCTGCGGGAGCAGGCCGAGCAGCGCGAGCTTGTCGCGGATGGCGTCGGCGGTGAACGGCTTGATCACGTACTCGTGGGCGCCGGCGGCCAGCGCGCGCACGATCTGGGTGTGCTCGCTCTCCGAGGTGACCATCATGATCGTCACGGAGCGCCAGGCCGGGTTCGATCGGACCGCCGACACGAACTGCAGGCCGTCCATCACCGGCATGTTCCAGTCGACGCACACGAGGTCGGGGATCCAGCCCTCGTCCAGGACGTCGAGGCCCTCGCGGCCGTGGCCGGCGTCGCGGATCTCGTAGCCCAGGCCGATGAGGATGCTGCTGACGATCCGGCGCATCGCGCGCGAGTCGTCGATCACCAGTGCACGCATGTCAGGCCCCCTTCAGTGGGCGGTAGGCGGAGCTGCGGCCGACGACGACCCGCTCCCAGGAGTCGTCGACACCGAGGGTGGTCTCGGCGGCGCCGAGGAACAGCCACCCGTCGGGCCGCATGAGGTCCCGCACGCGGCGGAGGATCGACTGCTTGGTGGGCAGGTCGAAGTAGATGAGCACGTTGCGCAGGTAGACCACGTCGAACGGGCCCATCCGGGGCAGGGGCGCGGCGAGGTTGCACTCGCGGGCGTTCACCATGCGGCGGAGGTTCGGGGAGACCTCCCACTCGTTGCCGGCCCGCTGGAAGTGGCGCACGAGCATCGGCGCGGGCAGCCCGCGGTTGACCTCGAGCTGGCTGAACCGTCCCGCCCGGGTGCGCTGGACCATCTCGCGGGACAGGTCGGTCGCCGTGATCGACACCCGCGATGCGGCGCCGGGCAGGGCGTCGTCCAGCAGCATGGCGATCGTGTACGGCTCCTGTCCGCTGGAGCAGGCCGCCGACCAGATGTGCAGCCGCTCGTTGGCCCCGCGCGCCGTCAGCAGTGCGGGCAGCACCGTGGAGGTGAGCGCGGTGAACGGGTCGCCGTCGCGGAACCACGAGGTCTCGTTCGTGGTCAGCGCCTCGACGATCCGCCGCGTGTTCTCGGCGTTCGGGCGCACGCGGACGGCCTCCACGAGCTTGCAGACGTCGGGGTGGCCCATCTGCCGTGCCATGGGGAGGAGGCGCGCCTCCACCAGGTACTCCTTGCCCGGCTGGAGGACGATGGCGCTCTCCTTGCGGACGAGTTCACGGACCCAGTCGAAACTGGTCGCGGTCAGGCTCATCGACGACCTCCTCCGGCCATGGCTGCTGCTGTGCTGAGCGGTGCGCTGCCGGCGAGGTGCCGCTGGATGGCCTCGGCGATCCGGTCGAGCGGCAGCACCTCGTCGGCGTAGCCCGCCTGGGCCACGGCGCCGGGCATGCCCCAGACGACCGACGTCGCCTGGTCCTGCACCAGGACGGTGCCGCCGGCGCTGCGGATCTCGCCGCAACCGTTCCGCCCGTCCGCGCCCATGCCGGTCAGGACCACGCCGAGGACGGCGCCGTCGTAGGCGGCCACGGCCGAGCGGAACAGCGGGTCCACGGCCGGCCGGCAGTAGTTCTCCGGCGGGTTCTGGTTGAGCGAGGTGGTGAAGCCGCGTCCGTTGGCCCGCACGACGAGGTGGTGGTCGCCGGGGGCGAGGTGCACGGTGCCCGGATGCAGTGGCGTGCCGTCGACCGCCTCGACCACGCGCAGGGCGGACAGCCGGTCGAGCCGAGAGGCGAACTGCCGGGTGAAGACCGGCGGCATGTGCTGGGCCAGCAGAACCGGGATCGGCAGGTTCGCCGGTAGTGCGGGGAGCACGCGGGCGAGGGCCTCCGGACCTCCCGTCGAGGAGCCGATGACCAGGACGGCGGGCTTCTTGCCGGGAGCCGTGCGCGGCGCCGCGGCCCGGGGCGGCGGGGGTGGCGGGGCGGCGCTGCGGACCGGCGTCACCGGCCGGCCGGTGAGCCCCTTGATCTTGGGGATCAGCTGCTCGCGCACGCTCTCCATCGACTGCGCGACGCTGCCGACGTTGGCCGGCTTGGTGACGTAGTCGTTCGCGCCGGCGGACAGCGCGTCCAGGGTCGCGGTGGCGCCGCGTTCGGTCAGCGTGCTGAACATGATGATCGGGATCCGGCTGTGCCCTCGTCCCGTTCCGCCACCTCCGCCGGCGCGGATGGCGCGGACCGCCTCGATGCCGTTCATCTCCGGCATCTCGATGTCCATCGTGATCAGGTCGGGCTTCAGCTGCTCGAGCTTGCCCACCGCGACCTTGCCGTTGACGGCTGTGCCGACGACCTCGATCGCCGGGTCCTCGGAGAGCACGTCGGTGACGATCTTGCGGACGACGACCGAGTCGTCGACCACCATCACCCTGATCGGATCCACACGTCCTCCTGGCCCCGCCACCGTCGACCGGCGGGCTAGTTCTCTGTATCGGCATGTCCGCGCACGGGTTGAGCCCTGCGGCGGGTCGCGGCGCCCCGCCCGACCCGGGATGGGTGGGGAAGGAAGGCGTCACGGCACAGCGGGAGGCGTCAGGAGCTCTCGTCGCGGACGACACCGGCACCCGGGATCACCGGGGAGCGGGGCGGGGACGCGGAACTCGAGCGCTCGCAGAACGCCTCGCTCCCCGCGGCTGCGGTGGCTCGGGGCCGAGGACCACTGGTGCTGTGTGGAGATTCTCGGCAGTCCGGGCCGTGGATTCAGCCGACACGCGAACGGTTCCGCGCAATTCTTCTCAGCCCGGGGAAGAGTGCGGTGACCGTTCTCGGAATTGTCGACAAATAACGCGAGAATGGCGGTGGCCGCGGAGATCGGTTCCGGGCCGCGCTCCGCGGGTCAGGCGCCGTCGACGCGGCGGCGGGGCGCGCCCAGCACCCCCGCGGACTCCTCGCCGAGCAGATCGGCCAGGACGATCCCCTGCACGCAGCCGGCGACGGCGTTCCAGACCCCGGCCGCGCCGTCGCGCAGGTCGAAGCCGCCGTCGAGGAACGCCTGGACGGCGAGGAGCTGCGCCGCCGCGAGAGCTCGGGTGCGCCCCGAGACGTGGGCGCCCCAGGACGCCTCGTGCATGGCCGTGGCCCACGGGCGGTGGGCGGCCCGGCCCTCGTCGACCGCCGTCCGCCAGCGGGCGCGGCCGGCGTCGTCCAGTTCCCGCACGGTGCCGAGGAAGGCATGGAGCTCGTCGGCTGCCGGGCCCAGCCCGAGGCCGGGCGTTCCGAGCGGTCCGGCGTCCTGCGCGCGGTCGAAGGCCGCGGTCAGCTCCCGCCGCACGAGAGGCGGCAGGACGCCCGCGGCCCAGTAGCCGACGCCGGCGTCGGCGAGAACGTCGGTGGCCTCGTCCCAGGCGTCGGCGTCGACGTCGGCGCGCACCGGGTGCTCGCGACCCATGACGTCCTCGCGGAGCAGCCGCTCGAGCGTCGGGGCGTCCCCGATCGTGCCCTGCTCCAGCTGGGCGACCAGGATGGCGGTCCGGTCGCCGGCGCCGCGGCCGGCCTCGGCCGCGGACCGCAGGTGCGGCACGCCGGCGGCCATCTCCCGTGCCCGGCGCGACCGGACCGCCCGGACGCCGCGCTGCTCGCGGTCCAGCCCTCGGCCGGGGTGCACCGCGGCGAGACGCTCGACAGCGGCCGGGTCGGCATCCAGCCCGGTGAGCAGGACGCCGGCGAGGGCGCGGCCGCCGGGCAGGCGGACCAGGTCGAATCCCAGGGTGGCGGCACTGACCAGCGAGTAGGGCATGGCAGCGCCTCCAGCGGCTCGGGACGGACAGTCGCCCAATGCTGACGGTGCGCAGCCACAAACGCCACGCGGCCGTCACCCCGACGCAGGAGAGCGCCGGTGCGACGGCCGCGTGTTCGACTGAATTGCGAGCCGGACGATCACGTGGCGTGACTGCCTAGGCAGACACGGCCTTCTGCACGTCGAGAGCCAGGAGCAGCTGACCCTGCAGCTTGTAGGCGCCGCGGATGAGCTCCCGGGCCTGACCTTCCAGCGTGTCCGGCGGCGCCTCGAAGTCGTTGGCGTCGACGTCGACCACGTCGGCGATCGAGTCCACCAGCATGCTGACCGCCTCGCCGTGGAGTCGGACGACGATGACGACGGGGTCGGTGCCCGCGGGCCGGGACGGCCGGCCCAGCCGCTCGCGCAGCTCGATCGCGGTGACGACCTGCCCGCGCAGGTTGATCAGCCCGGCGACGGCGGTCGGCGCCAGCGGCACCCGGGTGAGCTGCTGGCTGCGCAGCACCTCCTGGACGTGCTCGACCTCGATGCCGTACAGGTCACCGTCCAGCCGGAAGGTGGCCAGCTGGCCGCTGGTCGCCGGGGCAGCGAGGTGGGTGGGGGCGGTCACGTCAGACCTCCAGCAGGGAGTCGGGGACGCCGGACGGCGCCGAGGAGGGGTGGAGGGCGGGAGGGCGGGTCGAGTAGAACGCCGGGTCCGCGGCCAGGATCGCCGCGCGCACGTCGAGCAGCTCGGTCACCTTGTCGCCGAGGACGGCGGAGCCGAGCAGGCCCATGTCGTCGATGTCGCTGCGCACCGCGGCCTCGCCGTCGACGATGTCGAGGATCTCCTCGACCACGATCGCCACGCTGCGGCCGTGGTCGGCGTAGACGATGACCTCGAGGACCTCGCGGTCGGAGTCGCCGTAGGCGCCCAGGTGCCGGTCCAGGCGGACGATCGGCAGGATCGCGCCGCGGTACTGCACGACCTCGCGGTTGCCGACCTTCTCCACCGACTCCGTGCGCACCTGCTCGAGACGGGTCACGGTGTCCAGCGGGATGGCGACGCGGCGACCGCCGCCGATGGACGCGAGCAGCATCCGCTGACGCTCGGTCTCGGCCGCGGCGGCCTCGCTGACCGACGCCCGCGACTCCTGGCGTTCCACGGTCTCGGTGCGCAGGGCCCGGCGGGCCAGGGCCTGCACGTCGAGGATGAGGGCGACGGTGCCGTCACCGAGGACGGTGGCACCGGAGTACAGCCCGATCGCCTTGAGCTGACCGCCGACCGCCTTGACGACGATCTCCTCGGTGTTGATGACCCGGTCGACGACCAGGCCGAAGCGCCGCCCCTCGGACCGCAGGACCGCGATGACGACGTGGCCGTCGTGCCGCTCGGAGCTGATGCCCAGGACGTCGGTGAGGCGGACCAGGGGCAGCAGCTCGCCGCGCAGCCGGTAGACCTGCGCACCGCCGACCTCCTCGACCGCGTTCGCGGCCTTCTCGGCGTCCAGGGAGACCAGCTCCTGGAGGCTGATCTGCGGAATGGCGTACCGGTCGGAGGCGCACTCGACGGTCAGCGCCGGGACGATGGCCAGCGTCAGCGGGATGCGCAGCCGGCAGACGGTGCCGGCGCCCGGGTCGGACTCGACCTCGATGGTGCCGCCGATGGCCTCGATGTTGGTCTTGACGACGTCCATGCCGACGCCGCGGCCGGAGACGTTGGTGACCGCGGACGCCGTGGAGAAGCCGGGCAGGAAGATCATCTGCAGGACGTCCGCCGGGCTCATCCGGCTCAGCTGCTCGGCGGTCACCAGACCCCGCTGCAGCGCCTTCGCCCCGAGCTTGACCGGGTCGATCCCGGCGCCGTCGTCGGCCACCTCGACCACGACCTGGCCGCTCTCGTGGCGGGCGCGCAGGGTGAGCACGCCCTCGGCCGGCTTGCCGGCCCTCGTGCGGGCCTCGGGAGCCTCGATGCCGTGGTCGACGCCGTTGCGCACGAGGTGGGTCAACGGGTCCTTGACGGCCTCGAGCAGCGTCTTGTCCAGCTCGGTCTCCCGGCCCTCCATCTCCAGCCGGATGCTCTTCCGCAGCTGCAGGCCGAGATCGCGGACGACGCGTGGCAGCTTCGACCAGATGTGGTCGATCGGCTGCATGCGCGTCTTCATGACGCCCTCCTGCAGCTCGCTGGCGATGAGGTTCAGCCGCTGCGAGGCCCGGATGAGGTCGGTGTCGGTCTGCCGCGCCACGTTCTGCACGATCTGGTTGCGGGTCAGGACCAGCTCGCCGACGAGCAGCATCAGCTCGTCGAGCAGGTCGACGTCGACCCGGATGGTGCTGTCGGCGACGGCGCGGCGGTTCCCACCGGCGGCGTCGGGTGCAGCGGCATCGGGGACAGCGGCGTCGGGAACGGCGGCGTCGGCCTCGGGGTGGTCGGCGACCGCGGCCGCGGGCTCCGGGTGCTCCTCGGCGGCAGCGAGGTCCGGCACGGGAGCGGGAGCCGCGACGGTGGCGGGAGCGGTGGCGACGTCGGCCGGCTCGTCTCCGGACGGCGCCCCGGCGGTGGCCGGGGCGGCGGCCTCGGGGCCGGCGCCGTCCTCCATCGCGGCGCTGATGGCGGTGACGACGGCGGAGACGTCCACGGTGCCCTCTCCCCCGCTGGCCTCGATCGAGGCCAGCAGGGACCGCACGCTGTCGACCATCTGCAGCAGCACGCTCGTGCGGTGCGGGGTCAGCGCCAGCTCGCCGTCGCGGAGCCGCGACAGCATGTTCTCCCCGACGTGCGTGACCTCTTCCAGCCGGTTGAAGGCGAGGAAGCCGCTGGTGCCCTTGATCGTGTGGATCGTGCGGAAGATGCTGGACAGCCGCTCGCGTGAGTCGGGCTCCTGCTCCAGCGCGACGAGGTCGGTGTCGAGCTGGTCGAGGTTCTCGTGGCTCTCGACGAGGAACTCCTCGACGATGTCGTCCAGACCGTCCACTTGGTGCCTTCTCTCTCGTCACGACGGGGCGCAGTCGGCCCCGGTCCGGGTCATCGGCGGGTGGCCGGCGGGATCAAGGTGAACCGCCGGCCACCGCCGGTCGTGCTTGTTATCGGCACCCGCGACAGCGGGTACGAAGCCGCCGCTGTCGCGGCCGGTACCTCAGTAGGTGAAG
>Ga0196960_10000254_pt1 | contig 21230 bp, 18 predicted proteins | sample S3v_5metaG_FD_183187 | JGI IMG/M metagenome (GOLD analysis project Ga0196960, IMG submission 183187) | Soil microbial communities from Anza Borrego desert, Southern California, United States - S3+v_5 | ecosystem: Environmental > Terrestrial > Soil > Desert | place: USA: California | collected...
GCACCAGGCTCTCCGATTTCACCCGTGACGTGGCGTTGACGGACCCATGACGGATGGCAGGCAGCCTGCTGGTAGGCAACCGAGGAGGACAGAATGAGTACCGACACCGACACCGACACCGACACCGACACCGGCACGGGCGGGCGGGAGGACGGCGCAGCCGGATGGCGGCTCGCTGAGCGGACCAGGATCCGGGCCTTCCGCGCCGGCCGCCACCTGCTCCTCGTCGCCGAAGGACAGCTGCCCGACCCCGGGTTCGAGACAGACATCCAGCAGAGCCCGCTGCGGATCTTCCCCCAGCAGTACAACCTGGTCCGGCGGCGGCGACCGGGATTCTTCCCGGCTGTCTTCGTCCCTTACCGGTACGCCGAAGTGGTCCTGTTCCCTCCCGAGGCACCCACCGTGGTCGTGCACCACGCCGACGGGTCGGACTCCGTGGACATCGAGGAGTGCCGGGAGGAGCTCGCCGGCTTCGCGGCCGTGGTGTCCGGCAGCGCGTCGGGTACGCAAGCCGACGAGGTGGAAGCCGTGGGTTCCTCGGCGAGGTTGAGCTTCGACGAGGCGTTCGCCGACGCGGTGGCGAACCTGCCGCCGTTCGAGCCGCCGTTCCCCGACGCGATGGACCGGATCGTCATGGTCGACACCGGTGCGTTGTTCGGTGGCATCGCCGGCCTTCACCACCTCTTCGTGCGGGTCCGTCGCATCCCGGCCTGACCCACACCGCCGGCGGACGCCGCTGGCGCGGCTCCGCGCGACCCACCGCACCCAGGAGGACAGGCCATGGGCTCCCCCGTCACCGACACCACCCGTGGGGCCTTGCGGCGGCTCCCCACCGAGTCGTTGCGGCCTGGCGCCGTCCACCACTTCGTCGTCGGCGAGGACACCCGCCTCCGGGTCCTGGACCATGACGACGCCGCAGGGGAGCTCGGGGACCCGTTCGCCGCGCCTTGCTGCTGAGGGGCATCTCCCCCGGGCCGCAAGCGAGGTCCTCGAGGCACTGGACCGGGCGGCCCCGCCTGGAGCCCCCTCCGCGAGGCTTTCGTCTTCCTGCTATGGGAGGGCAGTCAGGTCGCCATGACCCCGGACATGAGATCGGTGGACCGACGGCTGCGGTTCCTCTGGCCCGCGGGATCGACGCACAGGGCGCCGACGTCCTGCTGAGCGCCTTCCGCCTTGACGAGGGGGACGTCGGGCTCATGTCTGGGACCGCCGCAGCGGTGGTTTCAACTTCTACCGGACCGTGAGCAACAGCTCTGCCTGCCTCTACGCCGGCGATTCCCGCCACGTGCTGCATGACCCGACCCAGGGCAAGGGCCCCTTCGAAAGCCATCTGAGCGGCACCTTCGTCATGAAGGAACTGCGCTTTCCGTGGCTGCACTGGCACTCCAAGGCAGCACCCGTCCTGCCCCCGGTCCTTCCGCGGGAGCCGTTCGTCGGGCACCCGTGGGTGACCGGCGACAGTCCGCAGAAGGCGACATCTGCGAGGTCGAGGTCGCCAAGCCGGGGATCGAGCGCTGGACCAGGCACCGGTTCGACCGGATGCAGGCCGACGGCGGGCGGATGGCGAGGACGATCATGGCTGCGGCCCAGGCCACGCCCGAGGGCAGCCCGGACGCGAGTTCGCGGCTCGCTGGGATCGTGGCGAGGACCTGTCCTCCTTCGACGACGAGCTGAATGCCTACTACGGCGCGGTGGGCAAACGACTGCGCACCCAGGAGGGTTTCGACGCCTACCTCCGGCTCGCGGAGTCCCGTCGCGCGAGCGTGCGCAGGATGCCGATCTCCGAGACGCCGTTGCTGTTCGCCACGATCGACGTGCCGCCCACCGAGCGGGCGATGCAACCCGACGCAACTGTCACGGAGGTGTGACCGTGTCCTTCCTGCTTCGCTTCGACACGCCAGCCCGCCTGCCCGAACCCGATACCGACCGCGACGCCTGGAGCAAGCGGGTCGGTGCCGTGGTGTCGCAACTGGGCGGCACATTCCCGCAGTTCTCGACCCGACGGTCACCGATCCGGGCTCGGACGCGTTGACGCCGGCGACCTCCCGGACCGCCTTTCCCGCGCTGCTGCTGCAGCAGGCCGCCACCCCTCAGGAGCAGCGCTGGGCGGCCGCCGACGAGGTCCGCCCGCGCCAGGACGAGTACTGCGAGTGGGGCGTGGAGCGCGACACCGACGGGGTGGTCACCCGGGTGACCTTCACCTGCGAGACACCGGAGTACTTCGAGCACCTGGCCGAACGCGATCCGGACCGGCTCCTCGCCCTCTACCACGAGCTCGTCGGCAGGTGCGTCTCGATCAGCTGATCATCAACAGCGCCTACCGCCGGGAGAACGTGCACCGGTCGACCGAGGGGCGCCTGGTGCACCTGATCCAGCGCGATAGCACCCCACCACCGCACTACGCCTGGCCGCCAAGGCCACAATCCTCCGTCGCAGCGCCGACTGCTGCCCGGTGACCTCCCCACACGAGCTCACCCGGTGCGGTGGGTTCGGGGAACCCCTCCGGAACAGCGACCCCCAGAAACGCCAGCGCAGTCGACGACGCGGCGGCTCAGGGAGCCGAGGTCTCCCTCGCCGATCCTCTGGGCCTCTACATCCACCGGTTCCTCGTGGGCGGGATGGAGACTCCGGACGGGGAGGACCCGGCGTCCTTCTGGACGTCGAACGGGGCGGCCCGGGCCATGTGCTCAGCGCGAGTTACGCCGTCCCGGCCGAGCGCGGCTACAAGGTCGGGAACATCCGGGCCGACGGCCGACCGATCTGCTTCGGTGCGCAGTTGGGCCGACCGGGTGAGCGTCAGGCTCACCGCGCTCGTCCGCCCGGCGAACCACCAGCCGGTGCGCCTCCCCTGCGTGAGCTGATCGCTGCGTACGGGCGCAGTGCCCGTGTCATGGAGGGCGGGGCCCCGCTGTGACCCCGCACCACTGCAGGCATCAAGCGCCGCTCGCGACGACGTGGACCGTCCCGGTCCGCGCGCTTCCGGCCGGCCCCGGCCGGGAGCCATGGTGGGGAGCGGACGAGGGCGTATCACACGTCCATCCGGCACCTCTTCCAGCACATGAGCAAGCACATCGGCCTCACGGCGGAAGCCTTCGGGGCAATGGAGCGCCCGGAGAAGCTCGAGTGCCTCCGCGACCTGTCCGAGCTGGTGTGGGACATCGAGGAGGAGCTGGCGCAGGCCAAGGCAGCCCGGGCGATGGTCATGACCAGCCTGCAACGGGACCTCCGTCAGCAGGCGTCGTGACGCCCGGGGTGGCGTGGCGGCCGCACGAGCGGAGATGCCACGTCTCGCCTCCGCCGAGCACGACATCGTCGTTCCACGCGCTCGGGAGCTGCGTCCACCCCTCCTCCTCTCGGAGGCCCGGTGCGGACATCGCGGCTGATGGGCCTCGCTGGCTTCGACGGCGCACGCCGGGCGGCTCACGGCGCGACCGGGGCACCAGCACGTCGCCGGACCGATCCGTACAGGACGGGCTCGGGCCCGTGGTATCCACCCAACAGGAGGCGAAGACCATGGTCAACGACACCGTCGTCGACGAGCTGGACCACGTCCTTTCCCGAGCGAGCATCGAGCTGGCTCGAGCGCGGTCACTGCAATCGGCGAAGGACTCGCCGGCCCACCGAGCCGCGGTGGCCCGGTGCCGCGCCGACATCGACGCGCTCCTGGACTGCTATGCCGACTTGTGCCGTATGTCGATGGGAGACGGCGGCGGCTCGCGTGCCGCGTGTATCAGCGGCCGCCCAGCTCCCTCTTCTCCGACGTGACCGTCTTTCGGCGTCGCTGAGAGAGAACGAGGAGAGGATGACCATGCCGCCCACCCAGGAACGATCGGCAGCCACGGTCCGACCGTGGCGTCCCCCGCTGCCGCGTACTGCCGAGCCTACGGAGGTCGGCAGGAGCACCGGGCCCCGGGGGCGGGTCGACGTCGCACTCACCGGGCTCACCGACATCTGCTCCCGGTACGGTCCCGTCGCGCTACGTCTGTCCCTGGCGCTGGTCTTCGTGTGGTTCGGCGCGCTCAAGCTCACCGGAGACTCCCCCGTGGAGGGCCTGATCGGTGCGACCCTGCCGTTCCTGAGCACGGACGTCACGCTCCCCGTTCTCGGCGTCGCCGAGGTCACGCTGGGGCTGGCAGTCGCCGTGGGCAGGGCGCCGCGAGTGGTGCTCCTCGTCCTCGCCGGGCATCTCGCCGGCACGTTCCTGTCGTTCATCACCGCTTCCGAGTTCATGGTCGACAACGGCAATCCGCTGCTGCTCACGGCCGATGGTGAGTTCGTCATCAAGAACCTGGTGTTGATCAGTGCGGCCCTGGTCCTCGTCGGACGCGGGGTCCGAGGACCGCAGTCCCGTCCCGCGCCCACGGTGGCGTGACCGAGCGGCCGGCCACCCGAACTGAGCTCCTGCCCAGCCAGGCGCGAGCTGTCGTTCCCATCGGCCCGAGCCGTCCCCGGCGCGGGCCGGTGGGAACGTTGCCGTGCCCGACAGCGTGCCGTGGTGCTGCACCGTCGTCCCCCGCGCTCTTGATCGCCGGACACGGTGGTCACCGACGAGGCGTCCCCCATCGTGACGCTCACTGTCCAACCCGCCGATCCGGTGACCGAGCGGTGGCGCTGCCGTGACGCCGGGCGGCCATCATCCGGTCAGTCCCACGACGGGAACCTCGACGCCGTCCCCCTGCCGGGTGACCATGTCCGCCCAGAACGCCGGGAGCAGCACATGACCACCACCGATGACGGACAGCAGCCCGCCGACGCGACGGACGTGCCGCGGCCCACGGAGAGGACCGAGGACCCGGCCGACTCGTTCACCCCGCAGCGGGCCACGCGCTGGCTCGAGCCGCGCCTGCTGCTGCAGACGAGCTTGAAGGTCGTCGTCAGCGCCGTACTCGGCGAGTACAACGACAAGCGCGAACTCATGGGCGAGATCGACGCCCCGGGATATCTCGACCTGAGCAAAGTCGACGGTGATCTGTGGATCGACTACGTCTCCGACCTCGGTGACGGCTTCGCCGCCACCTACGCCGTGGCCTCGCTGCTCTCCCGCCCGGAACTCGACGTCGCGCCACCGGGTGGCCCGGCCGAGCGGACCCGGCGCGGCCGATTGCTGATCATGGGCGGCGACGAGTGCTATCCGGCCGCTCACGTCGACGAGTACGAGAACCGGCTCATCGGCCCCTACCGCGCCGCGCTTCCGCAGCCTCCCGCCGACGAGGCACTCCACCTGCAGGTGCTGCCGGGCAACCACGACTGGTACGACGGTCTGACCGCCTTCATGCGGACCTTCTGCCAGAGCCGGTCGGTCGGCGGATGGAAGACCGGGCAGACTCGCAGTTATTTCGCCACCCGCCTGTCGGCCGGCTGGTGGCTGTGGGGCATCGACGTCCAGTTCGACACCTACCTCGACGAGGCGCAGCTCGCCTACTTCAAGGGGATGGCCTCGCTGCTCGCCGAGGGAGACGCGATCCTGCTCTGCACGGCCAAGCCCAGCTGGGTCGCGGCGAGCGAGGACGACGTCGAGGCCTATGCGACCCTCGACTTCTTCGAGCGGACCGTCATCCGCCCCCATAAGGCGAGCGTGCGGCTCGCGCTGACGGGTGATCGGCACCACTACTCCCGCTACGGTGCGGACGACGGCGCGCAGAAGATCACGGCGGGAGGAGGCGGCGCCTTCCTTTCCCCCACCCACCACCTGCCGTCATCGATCCTGGTGCCGCCGCCGACGAGCCGGGCGCGCAGCAAGAGCGGGGCGACGCCGTACCAGTGCCGTGAGGTGTACCCGAAGCGGAACGACTCGCGGCGACTCGGCCGAGGCATCCTGCGGCTGCCGTTCACCACCCCGTCGTTCGCGGCCCTGCTCGGTACGGTCTACGCGCTGCTCGCCCTCGCGGTGGGAGCAGCGCTGAAGGAGCCAGCGCACGGCCTGCTGGCCGACCTGCGCGCGATGACCGTCGGGCTGGGGCGTGCGGACCTCGTCGACGTCGCCTGGGGGCTGGCCAACAGCGTGGCGGGCCTCTTCCTCTGCGCCGTGGTGCTCGGGGGCGCCATCGCCTTCACCAAGCAGGCGTCGCGGTGTCGGGGACGGATCGCGGGTCTCGTCCACGGTCTCCTGCACCTGGCGCTGGCGGTCGTGGTGATCCGCGGTGCCGTCTGGCTGACCGCGGGGGTCCCCGGCGTCTGGCGGCTGGCGCTCGTCGTCCTCCTGGTCTTCGCGGTCGGCGGGCTGCTGGCAGCCGAGCTGGTGGCGGTCTACCTCCTGGTCGCCGACCGGTGGAAGCTCAACAGCAACGAGCTCTTCGCCGGCCAGGCGATACCTGACCACCGCAACTTCCTCCGCCTGCGGCTGCAGCCCGACGGCACGCTGACCGTCTACCCGATCGGCGTCCCGCGGGTACCCCGCCACTGGAACCGCAGGCCGGACTGGGTCCCCGGTGCCCGGGAGCGCTTTGCGCCCGTCGACGGGGACCTGACCTCCTTCCTCATCGAGCGACCCGTCCCGATTTCGCGGACAGGGCCGACGTGAGGCCCACGGCCGACGCCACGACGGGTGGCGCCGCTCGGACGCCGGGAACGAGGCGGTGGTCCCGGAGGAGGAACGCGGAGGCGGTGCAGCCGACCTGCAGGCCCCGGCCGGCGCTGCTGATCTGGTGGGCGCCGGAGGGCATGTGACCCCGAGCCCGTCACCTTGGCCCGACCTCCGGACGGCGAGCTCCGGGACGACCGGTCCCGGTGCCCGTCGGGCAGCGCGGCGGACGCAGGCAGTCGCGGCCGATGGGGCCGTACCGGTCACCGGCTCCTGGCGGCGGTGGCGGTGGCGGTGGCGGTGGCGGTGGCCGGACGGTCTCGGCGGAGCGCTACCACGATGGACCCCCTCGGCGGACGACGCATTCCGGCGAGCAACGCCTCCATGCGGGCCGAGGGAGAAACGCCCATCTCCGCGGCGAGGACTTCCCGGAAAGACTCGTATGCGCGGATGGCCTCGACCAGGTTGCCCTCCGCCAGGTGGATGCGCACCAGCGTCCGGTGGGCGGTCTCCCGCAACGGCTCGACCTGGACGGCGTTGTGCGCGGCCTGGACCGCCTCCCCGTAGCGCCCGAGACGAGCCAACCGGTCGGCCAGGGACTCCATGGCGTGCAGGCGCAACTGCCGGAGTCGCTCGCGCTCCAGCAGGACCCAGTCGTCGTACCAGCCAGGGAGCAGCTCTCCGCGTAGCTCCACCTCCCCGGGCACGACTTCGGGCAGGTCACCTCGCGGGTCGAGCACGCGCTGTGCCCACCGAGCAGTCTCCCGGACATCGACCCGCACGTTCCTCGCCAGGCGCAGGGCGCCCCCGGTCATGTCGACCACGCCGGGCGCGGCCTTGTGCAGCCGCCACAGCGCCGAGCGCAGACTGCCGTGAGCCTGATCTTCGGGGACGTCGGGCCACAGCTGACCGGCGACCGCAGCGCGGGCCGGGCGATGCGCCAGGCTGAGGTGGGCGACGAGCCGCTGCACCCCGCGGGGCAGGTCCGGGACCGCCTCCTCGCCCAGGTCCAATCCGAACCCTCCGAGCAGAGCCACACGCACCGGTCTGACGTCCACGAGCCGTCCCCCTTGGTACCCGGGTGCCGCAATCAGCACTTCCTCGTCTACCGGAGGCCCAACCGGAGCCGTTGATACCGCTGATCGGACGAGGACCAGGTGCGATGCGGCGCCGGCGGCCCGATCGCCGTGATGTCGAAGCCCGTCGGAACGGACGGCGCGCGTTTCACCGCTCCCGGCGGGCGAACGCTTCGAGGAAGTCCTGCACCCGCCCGATCGCGGTCACGATGCTGGTCGTGGCGCTCGACCGCTCAGGTAAGTCGTCCTCGACATCGGCCACCGCGGTCACGGTGATCCGGAGGCAGCCGGGGCCGTCTTCCTCGGCTCGAACTATGCACACCCCTGCCCGCGTGCTCTCGGGAGCGGTCACGTCTGCCATCGGTTCCTCCAGGTAAGAGGTGATCGGTGGGTACCACCGCCCATGAAGGGCGGTGCGTCGAGGCCTGCGGAGCAGGCGCCCGCAGCCGACGGCCGCCGAGCACGTGGGACAGCGCTCCGTGCCACAGCGTGGAGCGATCGACATCCGGCCACATCGGTCATGGTCGCCGGCCACCGTCACCGCGGCGTCGCGACGATGCCGGCGCGCACGGGATGTCGTGGACGGCCGCGCCGTCCGACCGGATCGGGTCGACCGTGCGAGCCCGCTGTGAGGGCCGCCGGCCCGGTCCGGTCGGAACCGGCCGCGAACCCGAGCACGCGCGCCGGGCACGTGCGCCAGCAGGCGACAGCAGGTACCTCCAGGCTGATACACCCGGTGGAGCTCGCCCCCGGCAGTCAGGCCAGACGGCTCACCGCTCGTGCCGTCCGTTGCGGCGGGGCATGCGCCGAAGGCCTGGGCGAACGTGCGTGAGTCGTCGTAGGCGACTCCGGTGGACGCTGCTGACCTGGGCGCGAAAGTGGCAGGATCGGCCTCGTCGGTCCCGGGTCATGCAGGTGGGATGTTCTGGTTGCGCCGGAAGAAGTTCGTCGGATCGTACTTCCGCTTCAGCATCGTGAGGCGCTCGTACTTGGCGTCGCCGTAGGCCTGTCTGACGCGTGCCGCACCTTCCTCCATCAAGAAGTTGACGAAGACGCCGGTGTGGAAGGGCGCCAGCGCCGTCCAGTACTCGCGCGCCCACTCCTTCTGGTCCTCGAACCCGTCCGCGGTCGGGCTGTTGCCGTTGATGTTGAACGTGAACCCCGTGGAGCGTCCGCCGAACGCGGTGGCGTCGTCCGCGACCCGGGCCTCCGCGCCGCCCCGCTGCCACAGGGCGAGGCTCGTGATCGGTGAGCTGATGCGGCGGCCGTGTTCGACCATGACGCCGATCACCTCGTCGGTCAGCGCGGCGACGTCGCAGGAGCGGAAGTAGTACCAGCAGCCATGCTTGAACGACGGGTCGAACATCCGCTCGTGGGCCACGAACGGCTTGGCGGCGAACAGGTCGAGGACCGGGGAGCCGAAGTTCCGCATCGGCCTCAGCACCCGTTCACCCTCGGCGATCTCGCCGGCGTAGCACGCGGCGACGGCGATGACCGGCCGGCCGATCAGCTCGGCCGGTACCACGGGCAGAGCGGGCGCGAGCCGCTGGACGACGATCGTCATCAACTCGTCGGGGCAGTCGGCGATCCACTCCTGGTAGTGGCGGAGCACGGACTCGGCCTCGTCCATGGACCAGAAGGTCGCGCCGGCGAAGACCTGCGGTCCGAGGGGGTGCATGCGGAACCGGAAGTCGGTGACCACGCCGAAGTTGCCGCCGCCGCCCCGCAGGCCCCAGAACAGATCAGCGTTCTCGTCCTCGCTGGCCCGGACGAACTCGCCGTCGGCCGTCACCAGGTCCGCCGACTGGAGGGAGTCCACCGTCAGGCCGTACTTGCGCATGATCCAGCCGAGGCCGCCGCCCAGGGTCAACCCTGCGACGCCGGTGTGGGAGACGACGCCGGCCGGCACCGCAAGCCCGTGCGGCTGGGTCGCCCGGTCCAGTTCGTCGAGCAGGACCCCGGCCTGGGCGCCGGCCACCCGGGTATCCGGGTGGACGCGAACGCCGTTCATGGGCCGTAGGTCGATCAGCAGGCCGTCGTCGCAGGTGGACAGTCCTGGAAAGCTGTGTCCACCACCACGCACGGCGACCGGCAGCTGGTGCTCACGCCCGAACCGGACGGCCCTGCGCACGTCCGCCACGCCGGCGCAGCGGGCGATCAGGGCCGGGTACCGATCGATGGACCCGTTCCACACCCGGCGGTGCTCGTGGTAGCCGCGGTCCGCCGGGCGGATGATCTCCCCCTCGAAGGCAGCGCGGAGTTCGGCGACCGCGGTGTCGCCGACGTGGACAGCCGCGGCGCGGACACTGTTCGGACCCATGGGAATGGCCATGCGCGGAGTGTGGGCTCAGCGCATCCGTCCGGGAGGAACCGAGGTTCCACCCTGCTCGAGGATCAGCCTGCCGGGGTCGAGGATCTCGATGTGATCCGGATGCGTGGTGATCACTCCCGACGCCCGCAGCTCGCGAAGCGCTCGCACGACCACCTCGCGCACGCTTCCCACGGCCTCGGCAAGGTCCCGTTGACTGACCGCCACCCTCAGGTGGGCGCGGGGGCCCGTGGTGGTCCTCGACTCCTCGGCGGCCAGATCCAGCAGGTGACGGGCGACCCGCTGCCGCACGCTGGTGAACGCGCCGTCGGGGATCTCGTGGATGAAGCTCACCACGCGATCGGCCAGTTCGTGCAGCAGCGCGTCGGCGACGTGCACATCCTCGGCAGCGGCACGGCGCACGACATCCGGCGCCAGGCGGAGCAGCTGCGCGTCGACGACCGCTTGCGTGCCCGCCGGCATCCGGAAGTCGGTCGCGTACATCGACACCACGCCGAGGAGCGAGCCCCGGCGGGCATAGCGCACGGTCAAGCTGCGACCGTCAGGGGCGGTGACGAACACCCGGACGAGCCCCGCGACGACCAGTTCCAGGATCTCGGCCTGGTCACCCTCCCAGTGGGTGACCGAACCGGCGGGAACACGCACGGGGCGCGCCCGCACGAGCAGCCGCTCGAGCACGGGCCCGGACAGGCGGGCGAGGGGCGAGGCAGCCAGCGCGGCCGCGACACCGTCGTCCACACCCGAACGGTAGGCCGGGGAAGCGGATGACTCCAGGCTCACGGGACCCGTCCCTGCGCAGCCCGGGCCCACCGCGACGCGGACCGGCCACCTGCGCGGCGTGGGTACACGACGGCGCTTCCCGCGTGCGCGGGACCGTCGGCCCTGGAAGCGGAGGGTTGCGTCCCCGAGGATGGGGCACGCGGGGGCGCGGACGGGACCGGCCGCGGAGGGGACGGGCGATCGTTGTGGACGAATCGGTGCGCAGTGCGGTCCGCTGGGCCGCAACCCACGGAGCGATGCGGGTGGCGATCCGGGCACGCGCCCGCGCAGGCAACGCGGACGCCCTGTTCCTGAGCGACCGGGCTCTTCGCGAGGACCCGTACCCGCACTACGAGCGGCTACGGACGACGGCCCCCTTCGTCCGCGGAGCCCTGGCACGCCTCAGCGTTCACCACGACGTCTGCACCGACGTCCTGCGCAGCGAGGACTTCGGGCAGATCGGTGCGTACCGAACCGACCGGCTGCCGGCAGTGTTACGGCTGGCGCTGCGCCTGGCCGGCCCCCGGCAGAGCGTGAGCCCCATCGACCCGCCGTCGATGGTCGCCGTCGACCCACCCGAGCACACCCGCTACCGCCGGCTGGTCAGCCGGGCGTTCAGCGCCCGGGCCATCGCCGGCCTGCGCGAGCGCACCCACCAGATCGCCAACGAGCTCCTCGACGAGCTCGAGCGCGAGGCCGCGACGCACGGCGGGCAGGCGGACCTCATTCCCCGCTACGCGAGCCTGCTCCCAGTCACCGTCATCTCCGAGATCCTCGGCGTCCCGATGGCGATGCGCGAGCAGTTCCTCGCCTGGGGCGACAGCGCCGCGCCCGTCCTGGACATGGGCCTGGACTGGGCCACCCACCGCGACGTCGAGCGCAGCCTCGCCGAGCTCGACGCCTGGTGGCGCCGGCACCTGCAGCAGCTGCGCCGAAACCCGGGCACGGACCTGCTGTCCAGCTTGGCCACGGAAGTCGACGACGAGGGTGGCGGCCTCACCGAGACCGAACTGCGGGCCACGGCCGCGCTGGTCGTCGGCGCCGGTTTCGAAACCACCGTCAACCTCATCGGCAACGGAGCCGCCCTGCTGTTCGCCCATCCCGACCAGCGCCGGCTGCTCGCCGAGGACCCGTCGCTGTGGGCGAACGCCGTCGATGAGATCCTTCGCGTCGATCCCCCAGTACAGCGAACCGCGCGTCGGGCCCGAAGGCACACCGTCGTCCACGGGGTCCCCGTCGCCGAAGGCGAGTGGTTGATCCTTCTGCTCGCCGCGGCCAACCGGGACCCCCGGGTGTTCCCCGATCCGCACGTCTTCGACGTCGCGCGCACCAACGCGCGCGAGCACCTCGCCTTCGGGAGCGGCATCCACTTCTGTCTCGGCGCCTCGCTCGCGCGCATGGAGGGCGAGGTCGCGCTCCGGGCGCTGTTCGAGCGTTTTCCCGATCTCGACCCCGCAGGCTCCGGGCGCCGCCGTCACACGGTCATCCTGCGTGGCTACCGATCCCTGCCCGTCGTCCTCGGGTCCACGAGCCCGCGAGCTCGGTCCGCGTCCGGTGGGAGCCGGTCCGACCAGGAACCGGCCGGGACCAGTTCGCCCTGACCCTGCGCCAGGCGGCCACGATCCCGCCCTTCCGGCGAAGCCGGCACGCCTGCGAGGCCCGTGCGCAGGGTGGGGCTGTCCCGTTGTCCACCCGGCCGGAGTGGCCGAGGCGGACCGACGGGCGCCGTGCCTCCGCGCGCGCTGGGCACCCGCGCGGGGTCATCCTGAGAGCTTTTCCGGGCTCACCACCCGCCCCCGGAACGCGTCGGTGCGGCGTGTCCGTGAGAACACGCCGATCAGGCGATTCGGGGCCCGGCACTCCCCGCGCCCCCGGCCCCTGGCCTGGCAGCATCGCTGGATGTGAGGTGCATCACAGCGACGCTCGCCGTCCTCAGCCTGCTCGTCACCGGCGTCGGCACCGCCCAGGCCGCACCCGCCGACGGGCCGGTGCCTCCGGGGCCGGTGGCGCTCGACAACCCCGAGTTCAGCGCCAACGTGATGGCGCCGCTGCGGGTGACCGACTGGGCGGCGTTCGAGGCCGATCTCGAGACCGTGGCTGCCTACGGTGTGGACGCCGTGAGTGTCGACGTGTGGTGGGGCGATGTCGAAGGAGAGGCGGACAACCGGTTCGACTGGAGCTACTACGACCGCGTCTTCGCCCTCATCACGTCCAAGGGTCTGGACCTCGCGCCGATCCTCTCCTTCCACCAGGCCGGCGGCAACGTCGGTGACGACTACACGAGCCTGCTGCCGTCGTGGCTGTGGTCCAAGTACGCCGGGGTCACCTATCGCGGCATCGAACTCGGCCTGACGGGGCTCCAGCACCGGAGCGAGCAGGGCAACTACAGCGCCGAGAGCGTGCAGGGCTGGGCCGATCGCGTGGTCCTGGACGAGTACCGCGACTTCACCCAGGCGTTCGAGCAGCAGTACGGCGACGTGTACGCCGACGACGTCATCGAGGTCAACGTCTCCCTCGGGCCGTCCGGTGAACTGCGGTATCCCTCGTACAACCAGCACGACGAGGGCACCGGTTACCCGACCCGAGGCGCCCTGCAGGCCTACTCCCCGTTGGCCGTGCAAGACCTTCGCAGCGAGATGCTGCACCGGTACGGCTCCCTGGAGGCGATCAACCGCGCCTGGGGGACCGACCTCGCGTCGGTGCAGGAAGTCGGCCCGCCAGAGGACGCCGATGCCTTCTTCGCCGGCCTCGACTACCTGGACACGCAGTACGGCCGCGACTTCGTGGACTGGTACAACGGCTCTCTCGTCGAGCACGGCGAGAGGATGCTGTGGACGGTCATCGACGCCCTCGGCAAGGACTTCCCGGATGCCGACATCGGCTACAAGGTGCCGGGGATCCACTGGTCGATGACCAACCCCGCCCACCCCCGGGCGACCGAGGTGACCACCGGTCTGATCCAGACCAGCGTCGACCTCGACTCCTGGACGACCGGGCACGGCTACCAGCGGATCGTCGAGCTGGCCAACCGGTTCGACGGCGGACCGCGCGAGGTGGTTCTGCACTTCACCGCGCTGGAGATGGACGACCAGGACTTCGCGCCCCAGTACTCGCTCGCCCAGACCCTGGTCGGCTGGATCGGCGACTACGCCTACCGCGCCGGCGTGGAGCTCAAGGGCGAGAATGCGCTCGCCGGAGGGGTCGGGTCCGACGAGGGCTGGGACAACATCGACGAGGCCTTCCGGACGTGGGGCTATCTCGGTCTGACCGTGCTCCGGATCGGCGACGTGTCCTCCGGCACCGGGGCGCACCGGTACGCGCAGCTCATCAAGACGTACAGCCCCGACCTCTGACCGCGCGACGGCGGCACCGCTCGCCCGCGGCCTGCGGCTCCCGCCCCGCTGGGATCCGCTAGCCGGCAGCGGGACGGGCGCGGGGCGACGCCGTCGGCCGGGTGGAGCGCGCGTCCGGCAGGCGCACGGCGATCACCGCTGCCGGGGCGCCGTGCTCGGCTCGCGCTGTCGGGATCTCCTCCGGCTGGTTACATCCGGAGCGTGGTGGCGACAGAACGGGGTCGAGCGCCGGACCGGGAACACGGGTCGGGTGTGGCTGATCGCGCACGGGGCTGGAAGGGGCTGCGGCCCGCCCTGCTGGGGATCATGGCGATCCTCGGCGGGTGGGCGGCGGCCGCCTGGCTGGTCGACGTCTGGGACGTCACCGTCGTGGAGCGCGCGTGGCAGGACCGCCTGGTGCTGGTGCTGACCGCCGGTGGGGCGCTCGCCGGCGGCGGGGTCGCCCTCCTGGCCCGTCGGCGCCCGGGGCCGGCGGCGGGGGCCGGCGTGGTCGCGGCCGGCATCCTGCTCGCCGCGGCCGGCACAGCGGCGCTGCACGGCACCCGCTGGGGGTGGTACGGGCTCTACGCCGACACCTCCTTCCGCACGCAGATGGCGACCCGGTACGCCCAGACCCCGGCGCTCGTCGACTACGGCTACCGCGACCTGCCCGCCTACTACCCACCCGCCGTGGGATGGCTCCAGGGTCGGCTGGCGGCCGTCACCGATCTGGCGGGCTGGGAGGCGGTGAAGCCGATCCAATTGCTCGTCGGCGCGCTCGTACCGCTCGCGGCGTACCTGCTCTGGCGACAGGTGGTCGGCGCCCTGCCGGCGTCCGCGGTCGCCGGCCTGGTGACGATCTGGACCGCGCATCTGCACAAGCCCGACGAGTGGCTGGTGCTCAGCTGCCTGGTGCCGTGGTGGCTGCTGGCCGTGCGCGACCTCCGCGCGCCGGGGGTCGAGCGCTGGCCGTCCTGGCGGCTGGGCGTCGTACTCGGACTGCTGCTCCTCGTCCACACGTACTGGTTCCTGCCGTTCGGCGTGGCAACGCTCCTGGCGCTGGCGTACGACGCCGTACGCGCCCGCGCACGCGCACGGCCCGCACCGCGACTGCCCCTGCGACGGGCTCTGGTCATCGGCGGGGTCGGCCTCGCGGTATCGGCCGTGTCGTGGGCACCCGCGGTCCTGGCGAGGCTGCGGCTGCCCTCCGACGACCTGCAGATGCGCTACTCGTACCTCGGCGGCAACGACATCACCTTTCCTGCGCTGCGGGAGGCGGCAGAGGCCGCCGGCGTGGTGGGTCTGGTCTGGCTCGCCTGGGCCGCCTGGCACCGGCTGCGGTCGAACGACCCCCGCGATCGCACCGGCGAGGTCGCCGGAGCCCTGGGCCTGGCCCTCGCCGGCTGCCTGGCCACACTCGGCCTCGGTGCGCTCGCCGAGCGGGCCGACGTCGGATTCCTCGCCTTCAAGACGCAGGACGCCGTGATGGCGGTCCTGCTGACCGCCGGCGTGCTCGGCGTCGCCGACTGGCTGGGGCGGTGGCTCGGGGGTCGGCAGGGTGGCGGATCGGCTCGGGGGTCGTGGATGGCGCGTCTCGCTCCGGTCGTGCTGGCCGGCGCCGCGGCGGCCACTGCCGCGTACCACCTTGCCGACGTCTGGGTCACCGGTCGCCCGGCCCTGGTCGCCCAGACCACCCGCTACCCCGACGGCTCGGTGCCCACCGGCGACCCGGCGCAGAAGCCCTACATAGGCACCTTGTTCGTCGACCCGAGCGACCCGCCGGTCGTGGAGGTCCGCGCCGCATGGCGGGCGCTGCGCCCCGACGTACCGCTGTCGGACGCCACCTTGGTCACCTCGCAGGTCGACCTCCTCGCCACGACGCCGGTCCACGGGTTCCTGGCCTACAAGAGCATCTACTCCCATCCGAACGGCCGGTTCCGGGAACGCGTGGCACTGCTCGAGGAGGTCGCCGGCTGCCCGACGTCCGCGTGCGCCGCCGGGCTCCTGCGGGACAACCCCGATCCGGTCGACGGCCTGGTGCTCCAGCGGGACGAGCAGTCGTTGGTGCTGCCCTTCATGGTCGACACGTTCCCGGACCGCACGCGGCGCGCCGAGGTGACCTTTCCAGACCAGGTGCTCCGCGGCCCGGAGTTCGAGCGGATCGAGCTGGGTCGGATCGTCGTCATCGCGCTTCGACCGTGACGACTACGCGTTCCGCGTCAGGAACGCCGGGTGGCTACCGACCCGAACGATGGACATCGACCTCCACCCGTCCCGCTGCACGGCCGCCGTGATCGCCCGGGGTCGCCGCACACACGGTGGGAAGCGACAGCCAGGCCTGTTCGTGGCCCTCGTGGCGGGGCATGCTCCGGTCCCATGAACGTCGATGCGGATCGCCGCTCCCCGCCCTGCGTCCTCGTGATCTTCGGCGCCTCGGGTGACCTCACCGCCCGCAAGCTGCTGCCGGCACTGCAGCGCCTGGCCGGCTACGGAGCCCTTCCCCCGGAGGTCGCGCTGGTGGGCGTCGCCCGCACCCCCATGACCGACGCCGAGTTCGGCGACCTCTGCCGTCGCACCGTCGGCGGTTCCGACGAGCCCCGCTGGAAGGAGCTCGCGACCACTGCCCGGTACGTCCACGGCGGCTACGACGATCCGGCCACCTACCAGCGCCTGGCCGAGGTCATGGCCGAGTGCGACGAGCGGCTCGGGACCGCAGGCAACCGCGTCTACTACCTCGCCACGCCACCCCGGCTGTTCGGGCCGATCGCGACCAGCATCGGCAAGGCCGGTCTGTCCGTGCCGGTCGGCGACAGCTTCGTGCGTGCGGTCGTCGAGAAACCCTTCGGCTGGGACGAGACCAGCGCCCGCGAGCTCTACGCGGAGCTGTCGTCGGCATTCGTGGAGGAGCAGATCTTCCGGATCGACCACTACCTCGCCAAGGAGACGGTGCAGAACCTGCTGGCCCTGCGGTTCGCCAACTCGATCTTCGAGCCCATCTGGAACCGGACGTGGGTCGACAACGTGCAGATCACCGTCGCGGAGACCCTCGGCGTCGGCGAGCGAGGTGGGTTCTACGAGACCACCGGCGCGATGCGCGACATCGTCCAGAACCACGTCCTGCAGGTTCTCTCCCTCTTCCTCATGGAACCGCCGACCTCGTTCCACTCGGAGGCCATCCGCGACGAGAAGGTGAAGCTGCTGCGCGCGATCCAGCCGCTGGACGAGGAAGCAGACATCGCTGCGCACGCGGTGCGCGCGCAGTACACCCGCGGCGGCACCCGCGAGGACCTCATGCCCGGATATCGCGACGAGCCCGGCGTCGATCCCCTGAGCGCCACGGAGACCTTCGTGGCGATGCGACTCGAGGTCCAGAACTGGCGCTGGACCGGCGTGCCGATCTACGTGCGCACGGGCAAGCGACTGCCCGCGCGCGTCACCGAGGTGGCCATGGAGTTCCACCGCCCCCCGCAGCTGCCGCTGTTCCCGGGCACCGGTCAGGAGCTCGAGCCCGACGCCCTGATCGTGCGCGTGCAACCCGACGAGGGACTGACCCTGCGCTTCGGCGCGAAGGTCCCGGGGCACGCCTTCCGGGTGCAGAAGGCCTCCATGGACTTCTCCTACGAGAGCTTCGAGGAGCAGTCCCCCGACGCCTACGAACGGGTCATCCTCGACGCGCTGATCGGCGATCCCACGCTCTTCATCCGCGCCGACGAGGTCGGGCGGTCGTGGCGCATCGTCGATCCGGTGATGCGCTACTGGGCCGACGACCCCCGGCCCATACCGCTCTACCAGGCGGCCACCTGGGGTCCGCCGGAGGCCGACGCACTGATCGCCCGCGACGGCCGGAGGTGGCGCCACTCGACCTGAGCCCGGCTGCCGGATCGGCGGGACGACGCCGCCGACCCGTCCCGCGTCACGTCAGCCGGCGAGCGCGACCGGCCCGACGGGGAGCGGCAGATGCCCGGGCGGCCCCGGTCTGGCGAGCAGGTAACCGCAGGCGGACTCGACGCCCAGGTCGCGAAGAGCGGTGAGTTGGCCCAGTGTCTCCACGCCCTCGGCGATGACGTGGGCACCGATCGCGTGGGCGAGGGTGACGACGCCCGCGAGGACGGCATGGCCGCGCGGGGTGTCCAGTTCCACCACGAAGGACCGGTCGATCTTGATGACGTCGACCGGGAGCCTGCTGAGGCGGGCCAAGGAGCTGTAGCCGGTGCCGAAGTCGTCGATGGCGATCGCCACCCCGAGCGCTCTGATCCCCTCCAGCGCGTGCGCCAGGCGCCCTCTGTCCGCGAGCGTGGACTCGGTCACCTCGATGCCCAGGCGCTCCGGAGCGAGGCCGACGCGCCCCAGCTCTCGGGCGATCCGCCCCGGCAGCTCCGGATCGGCGAGCTGCTGCGGGGAGACGTTGACCCACACCCGCAGATCCGGGATGTGCGACCACGTCGTCGCCTGGTCCACGGCCTGGGCGATGACCAGTTCCCCCAGGCGGTGGATGAGCCCGGCGTCCTCGGCGACGGGGATGAAATCGTCGGGGGAGACGATGCCTCGCTCGGGATGCCGCCAGCGGACGAGCGCCTCGACATGGGTGATGGCGTCCCGACGGAGGTCGAACGCCGGCTGGTAGTCCAGGTACAGCTCGCCACTGTCCAGGGCCCGCCGTAGGTCGCGCTCGAGCTCGACCCGCAGCACGGACTGCCGGTGCAGGTCCTCGTCGAACCATGCCGCTCCGTCCCGGCCGGCGTCCTTGGCCCGGTACAGCGCGGCGTCGGCGTCGCGCAGGAGTGTTCCGACGTCGGCGCCCGCCGCCGACGACGCCAGGCCGATGCTCGCGGTGACCAGCAAGCGGGATCCGACGTCGACCGGCTCCCGCGCCGCAGTGAGCACCTCCGCGGCCATGGCGTCGACCGTGGCCTGCGGGGTGTCGAAGAGGGCGAGGACGAACTCGTCGCCCCCGAAACGGGCCACCACGTCCTCGGGTCGAGCGATGGCGGAGAGCCGGCCGGCGAAGACCGCGAGCAGCTCGTCGCCGGTGCCGTGCCCCAGGCTGTCATTGATCAACTTGAACCGGTCGAGATCGATGAACATCACCGTGAGCGCGACGTCCGCCCGGCGTACGAGTACGTCCTGCACCCGCTGGGCGAGCCCGGCTCGGTTGAGGAGCCCGGTGAGCTCGTCGTGCTCCGCGCGGTGGGAGAGGTCGAGCTGGGCCCGTTCCGCGGCCTCCCGCGACGTCCGCTCGGCCGCGAGCAGCCGCTCCCGCTCCGCCTCGAGCGCCTTGCGGTCGGCGATGTCGCGGAAGTAGATCCCGATGCCACCCCGGCGCAGCGGGTAGACGCGGACCTCGGTCCACAGGTCGGCCCCGCCGTAGAAGTCCTCCAGCGTCTCCGGTCGCCCGGTGGTCATCACCCGCCGGTACGTCTCCTCGAAGGCTGTGCCGGCCAGCGCGGGGAACCGGAGCCACAGATCGCCGCCCAGGACGTCTGCTCGGCGGACGCCCAGCCGGGCCTCGGCCTGGGCGTTGATGTAGGTGACCCGCCAGCCGCCGTCCACCCCGACGTACATGTCGCTGGTGGACTCCAGGCTGTCGATCACCTCCTCCGCAGCGCGCGAGGTCTCTGCGGTCCTGGCCGCCTCGACCTCCTCCGCGGTCAGGTCCCGGAAGGTGACGTAGGCCCGACGGCCCTCCCCCTCGGGGAACTCCGCACTGGTGACCTCGGCGGGAAAGGCCGTCCCGTCGCTCCGCCGCATCCGCAGCACACCGCGGAACAGGCCCACCCTGGCCCGGGTCTCCAGGGCCACGGTCCACCGAGGATCCCGTCGCTCGGCGATCCCCTCCCGACCGATGGCGACGAGCTCTGCCTCGGTCCAGCCCAGCAACTCGCACGCGCGCGTGTTGGCCCGCTGGATCCGCCCGTCCGGGGTCGTCAGGAGAACGCCGTCCACCCCGTGCACGAACAGCGACTCGAACACGCTGGTCACCGGCGGGCTGTGGGTGAGGGTGTCGGTCACGGACCGGTCATCTGCACCTGGCTCGTCCGACCTCATCCACCTCTACATTAGGAGGAGCCGGCTCGCGCCGCTCCTCGGCGTCCCCACCGTCCGTGACCAGGACACAACCGGGAAGCGTCCGTGACCCCCGCCGCTGCGGTCCTGCTGCGCAGACCGGAAGCATCGCTCCACGGGCCGTCGAGGCGGTTTCCCGGTCCCGTGGCCCGAGGGCGCGCGGCACCCGGCTCGGGACCGCGGACGCCCGTGCGCGGCGGTGCGGTCAGGAGACGAGGGGGTCGACGTCCCTGGTGCAGAACATGCAGACCGAGGCGTCCACCGGGATGAAGCTCATGCAGTGGTTGCACTCCCTGTTGCCCTGCGCCCCAGCGGTCTCCCTGCCGGTGGCCCTCCGGATGGCCTGGACCAGCACCATGATCGTCAGCGCGAGCAGCAGGAAGGAGACCAGGGCGGTCAGGAACGAGCCGTAGCGGATCTCCGCGCCGTTGACCACCAGCACCAGGGCGTCGAAGTTCGGCTCGCCGAAGATCGCCGCCACGAGCGGCAGGATGACGTCACCGACCAGGGACTCGACCACCGTCGCGAAAGCCGCTCCGATCGCCAGGCCGACGGCCAGGTCGACGAGACTGCCGGAAAAGGCGAAGTTGCGGAAATTCCGGAGCAGCGTCCCCACGTGTCCTCCTGTCGTCCCGGGTGCCGAAGCGTAGGGCCGCCGAGCCGCCGCTGCAGGTCGGCGCCAGTCGCAGCCGGACAACGGCCGAGGCCTGCCCATGGGTGCAGAGCGCCTTTCCGAATTGCCCGTGCGACGGCTTCTGAGAGCGGCGCGTTGGCGGGAAGGGCGGCGGCCGTCTCGTCATCGATCAGGTCGGCTGTGTTGATCTTCCAGGCGCCGACACCTCGCCCGTGAGGCGGACACCCCGAGCTACACGAGAGCCTCCGAGCGGATGCGGCCTAGGAGGCGACCCGCGACCACTCGGAGGCTCTCGTTCAGGCCAGACCCGTCGTCACCGACGTTCTCGCCACGTGCGACTAGGGTGTCTGGGCGCCGGTCCCCTGGTCGACGGTTGGAACAGACGTCGCCGCCGACAGCGCGATTGCCTGGCCGCCGTCCCCACCGCTGCCGCCGTTACCGGCGCTTTCGTCGGCGACGATGCTCTCATCACCGCTGCTGCTGTTCCCCGGGGCCTGCGGAGTCGAGCCAGGGGTGA
>Ga0196960_10000255_pt1 | contig 21185 bp, 19 predicted proteins | sample S3v_5metaG_FD_183187 | JGI IMG/M metagenome (GOLD analysis project Ga0196960, IMG submission 183187) | Soil microbial communities from Anza Borrego desert, Southern California, United States - S3+v_5 | ecosystem: Environmental > Terrestrial > Soil > Desert | place: USA: California | collected...
CCGGTTGTCCCGGTAGGCGCGGGTTTTCACCTCCGGCACGGCGATCGCCGGAGGGTCCTGCCTAAAGCGGAACGCCAGCACGTCCGTGCCCTGCACGGCCTGCGCCGGGGTCTGCTTGTAGCGCAGCTTCAGGACCGGGACGCACCACCGGCGCACCTTGCGGTAGAGGGCGCCGGTGACAATCTCCCCGAAGTCCCCATGCCGGATCTTGCGGTCCACGGGGAACTTGTTCTTCCGCAGGTAGCCCGCGACCTCCGGGGCGCCTAGGTCGTCGAAGACGTTGGCGAGCTCGCCGGGGACCAGGTAGTTGCGCATCACCTCGTGGCCCAGCTGTTCGACAAGCTCGTCGTCCTCGATCAGCCCTTCATCAGCGAGCAGCTGATACTCCAGCAGCCCGTCCGACTGTTCCACGTCCTGCGGCCTGAGCCACTTGTCAAACACGCGTCCTTGCCCTCCCCCGGCGCTGCACCTGGTCGGCGAGCGCGCACCTGGGCCAAGGCTAGGTCAGCACGCGCCGTCCGGCCCAGGCGACCGGTAAGGCCGGGTGCGAGCGAGGTCTGCACGCTTGCGTATACGCGCGGGGCGCGTGAGGAGGATCGCCGTCGGATCGCGTCGGCCTAGACTGCGCTCATGAGCGATCAGCCAGTGATCATTGAGGCCGGGGCTTTCCCTCTCACTGCCTGCCTGGGACCGCAGCTGATGTTGATGCAGCCGGTGGACCGGAACGCCGTCGAAGGGCTGGACGAGGCGTACACAGAGGCATGTCTCGACCTCACCACAGGAATTCAGAGCACTGGTACCTCCATCGACGCGCGGTGGAGGGTCGCGCCTGATCACAGTCATGTTCTGCTCCTGCTCTATGGCAGGACGCCCAAGCCCTTCGAGCTGGCGGTCCGCTTCACGCTCGAGACCGCCCAGGAGCGGGAGTTCTTCGTGGGGGTGGCCGAACACGCGGACACCGGACCGGTCAGCCTCTGGATCTACCCCGACAAGGAAGATGTTGCGCGCGCCGCGGTCGCGCTGCAGAAACAAGACATGGCGCTCTTCGGCGGCTTGGGCATCGGTGTCGAAAGCGAGCTGCACTGCCGCACCCTGCACCGCCTTGGCCGAAAACCCAGCTCGGCCATCTGACAGCCACTCAGGGTCGGATACCAGGTCGTTGGGACTGCTGCCCCGAGGCAGGAGGCATGCGGACAACTCGCCTCGAGCCCTGCAGCACGCTGAACGCATGCCGACGCGGCGCGGTTCGCCGCCTGGTGTCCCGGGGGTTTGGTCTACGAGTTGGCCGTGCCGGCGTACGCGATGGTGAGGACGGTCATCGTCGCTGTGTCGTGGCCGAGGAGGATCACCGCGGTGACGTGGCCCTGGGCGACGGTGCGGATGATGCCGTCGTCCTGCCCGTAGGGCTCCGAGTACGCGAGCGGGTCCTGCTGAGCGTCGACCAGGGCGAGCGCGAGGTCTCGCCGGGCGAGCTCGGGGAGCTGCTTGTACGTGTCGAAGACGTCGGTAGGGAAGTGGAGCCGGTAGGTCACGCCGCTCCCTGGCCGCGGTCGTCGCGGTTGTTCTGGCGCGGCTCGGCGTCCCTGAGCACGTCGGCGGTGACGTCCCTGGTCTCCAGGTCGTCCGGAAGAACACCGCGCAGCTTCATGTGGGCGCGAGCGGCCTCGATGAGCGGCCGGGCCGATTCGAGCTGCTCGGCGGCCGAGGCCCATCCTTCGAGCACGACAGGCAGGTCCTCGATCGGGGTGAGGTTGACGTCCTGGAGCAGCTGCTGCCGGGACGCCGAGTGGGGCAGTGCAACGTGCAGTCGGTCCACTGTCCAGTCCTCGTGCGCCATGTGCCCCTCCTGCGGTCACGCTCGGAGTGTCAGAGTAGCGTCAAGGGGGAGCGTCGCGGAGGCGCTCGTGCGTGCTAACGCGCGGGCGCGGTGCCTGTGGAGCAAGCACGAGAGGGCGTACCCCCTGTTCGCCGAGACGGTGTGGTTGCACCGCGAGTTCAGCGAGGGCGCCGGAACGGAGCACCAGGCCCTGTTCGCCGGCCTTCCGCCGATCCCTTCCGACATCCTCTTCCGGAAGATCGCGAACTCGTCCGCGGTGGCATTCCGGAAGCTGACCGAGACCCAGATGACCGAAATCCTCCGCAAGGCCCCGAACGACTACGCGGCGATGCGGTAGGGGTGCTCCTGGGGGTGACGGCTCCGCAGGTGTGCGGCTGATCGAGTCGCACGATTACCCGGATGATCCCGAGTACGACATGAGGGTAGGCGGCATGGCGCTGTCGAACACGGTGCCGGATGCCGCAGGACGTCGCTCCTTGGTCGAGCCTCGCGCGTATTGGCCGAAGCAGTCCCTAGGCCCGGGGCGGCCGTCCTACGATGGGTGCCTCCGTCCATGCCGGGAGGCTGCTGTGTCGCCACACCGTCCCGACTACCCGCCGAAGACCCCGCCGCCGCCCAAGCGGCCCGTCCAGCCTCTACCACCGGAGCAGCAGACTGCCCCGCCGCCCGCTGCGGTCACCATCCGCGGCCGGTCCGTGCGGAACTGGGCTGTCACCCCGAGCAATGGCGCCGCCGCCCGCGTGGGCCAGGAGGTCGCCACGGCATTGCACCAGTGGGGCTACCGGCCGAAGGACGATCAGCCACAGCAGGCCGTCGAGCTCCTGCTCCGCTCGGCCGCTCAGGATGGCGGCCGACGCGTCTCGCTGCACCTGGCCGACGACGAGGACCGGAACCAGGTGATGCTCCTGGCGCTCAGTCACCGCCAGGACATGCCGCCGTGCAACGACGACCAGGCGCTCCGGGACGCCGAGCACATGCGCGCCCTGGCCGCGCTCGGGATCCGCGATGTCGGTATGGAGACCGCGCCAAGCGGGCGCCGCTGGTGGGCAGGGCTCGACCTTCCCCGCCCCGGCCAAGCCCTGGAGCTCAACGAACAGCGGCCTCGTGCGCTCTCTCGCGGACCCAGAAAGCTGGAAGGCCCTCCGATCGGCGCGTAGCTCGCCCGCATAGTCAGGCGCTCAGCTTCCTCTGCACCCGTACCGTGGGGCCTCCGCGCACCATGCCTCGAACCCGTTCATCGCCGTTTGCCTCGGGCGCCAACCCTGCAGCTGCCCCAACACCCGTCCGCCGGCCACTCCTGGGCCTCCAGCGGCCCGGGGCGAGTTCCGCCGCAGCGAGCTGCCCTGAGCCGAGTTCGGCGGCCACCTCCCCGAGCAGGCGCAGTTCCTGCCGGGAGGCCAGGCCTGACAGCTTCACCCCGTCCCAGCGGCGGCGCCGTTCCTCGAGGGTGAAGCCCTCCCATTCCGAGAACACGGTGCCGCTGGCCTCTTTCTGAGGGGTCGCGGCCAGGGCGCGCCGGGCTTCGCTGAAGGGCACGGCGTGCTGGGCCATGTAGGCCCGCACGGCCCGGTCGTGCTCGCGGGTGGTGTTCTTGGACATGCCGATCCTCGTCCTCGGCCCGACACTCCACGCCTCGCGAGCCGCTGAAAGACCAAGCCGTCCGACAAGAAGAACTGCACAGTGGTGTGCGCGTCGCAGACTCTTGGCCTCAGGGTCCCCCTCGCGGCGTGGGCACGGGAACGGGGCAGCAGGCCGGCGCACCGGCCCTGTGCCGTCCATCGTAACGGCCTGGGGAGCCCCCGGCGCGGAACGCTGGACTTCTCGGACCGGGGAGATGGCGGTGCCGCGTACCGCACGGCGGGCAAAATTCTGGACAATGTACGGATTTTTTCGGCTGTGATGCCCTGGGCCGGTGGCTGGGCACCGGGTTGCTGGCCGTGCTACCAGCGCATGTTCGGCCGGGGCCGAGGAGACAGTTCAGCCTGCTCAGCGGTGGCGAGGAGACGCTCGGTGGTTTCCTCGCCGACCGTCTCGAGGAGTCGCTCGACGCTGGAGGCGACCAGGATCCAGGACCGCCCCGGCAGTCGGCTCAGGCGGTCGACGGCGTCCGTCAGGGCTCCCGCCTCCACTGCCATCAGCGCCTGGATGTCGGCGGAGTCCGTCTCCAGCGGCACCGTGGCCTCGCGCACCAGGTCGACGGAGACCGTCACGTCGTCGATCACCGTGACCCTGGGTGCGTTCTCGATCATGCCGGGCTCGTAGGTGCCTTTGAGCTCCATGGCCTGGTGAACGGTGATGTCCGCCGCGGGGTACCCGGCGGCCAGAAGGCGGCGCAGCGCGGCATAGGCGGTGTGGGACTTGCCGGACCAGTGCGGCCCCAGGAGCAGCAGGCGGGCGGTGTCGCCGGTCAGGATGGTGGTGCACCACTGGGCGATGGCGGGGTGGTCGGTCTCGGCATCGCGGAAACGGGCGGGTATGACGGACATCGGCCCAGCGTAGCCGTACCTGTTGTGCGGCAAGGAAGGTTGGGGGTTCCTGGAGTCCGTTGGGGTGGGGGCGTGGACGGAATATTGTCCTCGCAGGGTGTGACCTGCGGCCTGTCACGGACGGGTGTGTACGCCTCTTCGGGGTTGGAGGGAAGCGGGTCGCACGGAGCCGGTGAGCGCTGCCACGATCGGTGTCACCGCGCCGGGCGCTGCCGCCCGCGGGTGTTTGTCCGACTCCCTGCTGCCGATTCCGAGGTACCGCCATGTCTCCTCCCCTCTTCCTCTCCCCTCCCCCGTCCGCGGGTTCACCGGGCTGTTCCTGCGCCGGGGGCCGTCTCGGCGTGGGCGAGGCGGCCGTCGCCGTGGTGCCCGTCGTCTGCGTCACGGTGCTCGCCGCCCTGGAGCGCCCTCTGCCCGGGGTTCTGGTCGCGTTCTCCGCGGCCGCCGGGGCACTGGTCGTGCCGGGCCGGTGGGGCTGCCTGATCGGTGTGTGTGCCGGGAGTGGCCGGTGAACCGCCGTACTGCCGCCACCTCGTGGCCCGAGCTGGAGGCCCTGCACAGCTGGATGCGTGAGGCCCGGGGCGAGCTGACGTTCGTGCAGTTGGCCAAGCGGTCCCTCGAGGCCGGGCATCCGGCGTCGGAGCGGACGCTGCGGCGCGCCTTCGGAGTGCGGCTGCCCCAGGAGGAGACCGTCCGCGCCTACGCCGGGGCGTGGGCGCGGTGGACCTCGGCCAAGAATCCCAAGGTCGACAGAGTCAACGAAGCCGGTCAGGCCGTCTGGCGTGCGTTCGAGGCGCGTGGCCTGGAACTGCTCGCCGACGCCGTGTCCACCGCACCCGAACGCCCGGCGCTCCTGTGGCCGCCGCCGGTCTACGTGCCCGGGCCCATCAGTACCTGGCCGACGCTGACCAAGGGGCTGAAGCGCATCTACGAGGAAACGGGCGCGCCTCCCCTGCGCCGGCTGGCCGCCTCCCCCGGGGCGGGCGGATGCCTCTCCAAGAGCACGATCGGCAACATCCTCAACGGCAAGCACCCGACCCTGGAGCAGCTGACCGCTCTCCTGGCGGCCTTCGGCGCATCGCGCAAGACGACCAACGGGATGCTCGCCGCGTACTGGCGGATCGTCGCCGAGCCCGAGTCCCCCGCCGTGTACCCCTGCGACGTCGTCGACCGGGCCGAGAGGGAGAGAGAGGCGCTCCACGTCGGGGAGGAGGCGAGGCGCCGGTACCGCGGCATCGAGCCTGAGCCGGAACTCGACTGGTACGACCAGCAGTTGCGCGACGAAGAGGAGACGAAGCGGCGGCAGCTGGAGATGTGGATCGACAGCCTCAGCGACGAGGAGCTCGCCGCCCTGAACCAGGCCGCAGCCGTGCCGGGGCGCGATCTGCGCAGTGAACTGAACGATGTCCCGTAACTGCCTGGGAAAGGCGCCCGGCCCGCCTCAGACCGCCTGATTCGTTCATCCCACAGGTGTTACGGGCCTTGTTCTCGGAGTATGTCGTAGCCGGGCCGCTCGTTCCACCGTCGCGCCCAGAAGGTCCTTCCCGGCGCGGCGGTGGTCGTTCATGAGGCGAGGAGGCCCCAGCCGGGGTCCTGGTCCTGCCGGGTGCTGTGCGGGTTCGGGGTGGTGTTCATGGGCGGAGCGTACACCCCGGCTCTCCGCACGAAACACCCTTGCGCCCCGAGCGGCTGGCAGAGGTCGCCGGGGCCAGTGATCGGTTCCGCCCATGGACGGATTCGGGTGCTTTCGGTCCTGAGACGGTGACCATCCGGCCCGCTGGGAGTTGCCGCGGCGTGGCAGTTTGACCAGCCCCGCGCCCGAGGCGTTTCATCGGTCCTGGGCCCGTGGGCGCCCGGCCGCGCGAGGGAGCAGCCCCGTTGATCCCTCGCCCAGGACCGGTCAGAAGCTCGCTTTCATCCGTTTCATCATCGTTGTGAGCCGTCGCCCTGACCGCCGGCCGTACGGGGCCGGTCCGGCGTGGAAAGACCGCGATGAGTTCATCGAAGGCCCTGGGCCGTACCGCCGACCGGCGCCGCAGCACGGGTGAGTTGCACCAGGCCCTCGCCCCGCTCCTCCCGGGCGACGACAGCGTGCTCCTCATCCCGGCCGCCCGCTATGAGGAGCAGGCGCGGCTGGAGGCGGAAGTCTTCCTTGGGCTCCGCGCGGTCGGCGGTCTGTCCGCGCATCCGCTCGGTATCGTCCGCCTGCGCCCAGAGGCTGACCGGCTCACCATCCGGGTGACCGACGCACCGTATGTGGTCATGTGCTGGGCGGACGAGCTCCTCCCCCGGTCCACCGGCGAACCCTCCGGCGATCCCCGCGACCTCATCACGGGCGTCCCCGGGCTCCGGTACCACCGCGACCGCGGCGGCGTCCATCTCCACCGGCCGGGGATGCCCGCCCGGATCACCCTCACCGGGTTCCCCGCCCGCTGGTGGGACCGCATCACCGACCGGATGCACCGCGACCACGACGGCCGCCTTCTCCAGCCTCACACCGGCTGGACCCCGGGCGAACGGGCCGCCTACGACGTTGACTCCGGCTGGCCCTTCCCACCCGGCCCGGTCTTCTCGCCCCTGTTGCGCCGGATCCGGGCAACGGCCGGCCCCGGAACGGTGAACTCCACCGACGCCTGGAGCTCGGACGGTGGCTACCGGATGGAGGCCACCGACGGGCCGCCCTGCCCTGAGCTGATCCGGCTCCTCGGTGACGGCCCCACGGGGGCCGACTGGCAGGTCACCCACAAACGTTGCACCTGCCGGTGCGACCACGAGCACGGCAGCTGCACCGTGGACTTCCTCGACCCGGCCACGGGGATCGCCGTCCGCTACGGCAACGGCCGCTGGGGCCGCACCGCCGACAAGAACTACGAGCAGCACGTGGCCGAACTCAACGCCAAGGCCTTCGAGTGAGTACGGCGCCGAAGCAGGCCGCGGCGCGTGGTCGCAGAGCGCTGGGTAACTCTCTTCCTGGCCGGGTTCTGGGAGGATTTGGGGATGTTCGCGGGGGCGAGCTGCAGAATCACCACCGTCGCAGTCTTGGCGACGGCCCGCTCGAAGGGACTCAGGTCCGCAGCAGGGTGCGCACCGGCCCCAGTCTGCTTCTCCGTGGCCACGTTCGGGGCACTGCGTTCGTCGTGCAGTGGGGTGCGCAGACCTGCTTGGACTGGTGGCCGATCCGGCTGTTGGGTCAGGCGTCGTCGTGGGCGAGGCTCAGCTCAATCCGGGTGTCGTGGAAGTGGACCCAGTCCATGATCAGGCGGAAGCGGTGGTGTGGCTCCAGGCGTTCGGGGTCGGCCGGATCCTGCCCGCGCAGGACCTTGGCGTCGTCGCACTGGACGAGTTCCGCGACGGCCAGGCGCAGGTCGTTGACGTCCTGGCTGGTGGCGGCGGCCAGGCGGTCCAGGGAGGTGAGAATTTCCTGCGGTTCACCCAGTTCGTTGATCAGGTGGTTGACGAGGACGTCGACGAGGGGGCCGGTGCGCATGATCCAGCGGATCTTGTCGAGGCGCCGGGTGAGTTCGGTGTCCAGGGGCAGCAGGTCGCCGGGGAGCGGCAGGACGGTCGGCATCGACCACCGGGTTCCCTGGGAGGTTTCGTGGCGGCGGGCCAGGCCCCAGGTTAGGTAGAGCTCGACGAGGTCCCTCACCGTGGTGGGCACGGGGTAGCCGGCGGCGGTGAGCATGGCGTCGAACTTCTCCCAGCGTGCCGCCTCGCACGCCTCCCGGCCTTCGGGGGCTTCCTCGTAGTCCCACTCCTCAGCGTGCCAGGTGAAGGTAAGGACACCGTCGAGGTCGCCGCCGATCATGTCCCAGTGGCCGTCGAAGATCTCCTGGAGGAGGTCGTCCAGGGAGCCGGTGAAGCCGGGCTGGGAGGCGGTGCCCGTCAGCATGGTCAGGGCGAGGGCTTGGCGGGGCAGGACGTGCTCCCATCCGGAGACGAACCAGTCGTTGTGCATCGCCATGCCCCGGCGCTGGCCGGGTACAGAGGGGTTCTCCATCATCCGTATCTCTCTGTGAAAACGGCCGGACGAGCGCAGCGTACGCACAGAAACGGGGCCCCTTTTGTCACCGGCGGCCGACCCATGCCTGGTGGTGGGGGCGACGTGCAGGTGCTCGCGCAGGCGGCCCCGCAGGACCCCGACGCGTGTCCGGCCCTCCAGGACCTGCAGCCCGCCAGTGTCCGGGTCCAGGAGACGCCGCTCGATCAGGAGCGGCGGGCGCAGCCAGGTCCCGTGCGTCTCCCAGTGGAGGGCGATCTGCGGGGGCCGGACGGTGACCCAGTGCACCGGGTTTTGCGCGTAGCTCTCGATGCAGCCGACGTCAGAGGCTCCGGTCGGCATGCCGGTGAAGTGGGCGGCGGGGAGGGTCTCCAGCTGCCAGGTGATGATGTGCAGGTTGATGGTGTTGTAGTCGTTGACGAAGGCGGTGTTGTCGCCGTGGTCGAAGAGGAACTGTTCCAGGACGTCGTCCGGCCACCGCAGGGCGGCCACCGTCGGATCGGTACGGAAGCGCTCGAAACTGAGCGCGCCGTCCCGGCGGCGGCCCATCAGCGGCCGAAGGTCGGTGAGCCTCATGCCACCAGGCCGGAGTCGGTGGCCGGTGCGGCCGGGCTTGTCGTCAGGGCCGGTCACCCAGTGCCTCTGCGAACAGGGCTTCCGAGCCCAGGGAGCGCAGCAGCGGGCCCAGGAGCCGGCGGGTGACGGTGCCCGGTTGGTCGCGGAGTTCGGCCAGGGTGGTGCCGGTGGTCTCCTCGTAGGTGTCGTCGCTGTAGCGGTCGTCGGTGGGAAAGCCCGACTCTCCGCCGTACCGTCGGCGCCCGTGCAGCCGGTTCGCGCCGGCCCCGATCGCCCAGTTACCGTGGTAGCCGACCTCTTCGGAGACCAGCCGCATCAGCTCCAGCACGCGCCAGGTGAGAAGCACGGCGGCGCCGTCGAACAGCATCTGCTCCTCGCCCTTCTCCGGCTGGTAACGACTGGAGACGCCGGTGGAGAGGCGGGACATGTACAGGCGCAGCCCCCCGTCCTCAAAGAGCTGGACCTCGATCACGCTGTTGTCACCCCACTCCGGGTGCTCATTGGTATACGTGCGGTCGGAGTTGAGGCCCCTGGAGGCCAGCGCCACTCCCCTGGCCCGGCGCTGCGGCTGGTGTACGTAGTCGAGGTCGGGGTGGAACCTCGTCAGGGCGGTGGGTAGGGCCTCGCTCGTGCGGGCCTTGGTGATCAACGCGGTAAGGCGCATCTGCCACTCGGGGGCGCCGGTAATGGGCAGGCACACGTCGCGGCGCGCGGCTGTGGGGCGGGCCACGAGGAAGAGGTGGGACTGGTCGTCGACGTTGCGCAGCGGGTCGTTGTCCATCTCCGTGCGCAGCAGGGTCATGGTGTCGGCTTCGGCGCTGCGCCGCCGGACGTGGAGGGAGACGACCTCGGCGTCACCGAGTTGGTACTTCGTCTTGTCGCCGCGGCCGTAGTACTTGTTGTCGACCATGTGCGGGGCCACGGGGCTGGCCGGGATGTGCACGATGAGGTACCCAGTGCCGTCCGCTGCCTTGGAGGTGATCTCCTCGGTGGTGACGGTGAGCGGGGGGTCGGGGATCGTGCGGGCGACCGACTCGATCTTCTCCGGGAGCCCGTTGAGCGGCTGGGGGGAGAGCTCGAAGGTCCGGCTCTCCTTGTTCTCCTGGACGCCGATGACCAGGGTGCCGCCGTCGATGGCGAACGAGGCCAGGTCCCGGGCCAGCTCCCTGTTGTCGCTCTTGGTGCCCGGGGCCTTCTTGAGGTCGAGGTGGTGGTTCTCCTCGAACAGGCCGCCGTCGATCGCGGCTTGGAGGTCCTCCTCGGACCGCGGTACCCAGCGTGGATTGTCGGAGGAGAGGTAGATCGAGGTCACGCGCGTCCCGCTCTCGTGCAGAGGCCCGGGCCCGGGCCGCAACTTGCCTTGAGCTCAAGGGTAGGGAGGGGCACTGACACCCGGGCGCTGTCCGCGTTGTCATCGGCGGCCTCCGGTCCCGGGCGGGTGCGCAATGCGGGCGATGGACGTCCTTGCCGGTTCGGCCGCCTCCCGCGCACCGCAGCCGCGGCTGCCGTGCGCGGGAACGGTCTTCGCCGGTGCGGGGCCTCGTTCAGGTCGCTCCGGGAAGCCCGCCTTGACCGCATGGCCGAACGGGTCGACGGAGTGACTGGCCGAGCTCAACGCGCTGCAGGACCAGGCGCGCTCGGCTTCCGGCGCGGGGCTCTCCTCGCCGAAGCCCACCGCGTCACCACCGGTGAGTCGGCCCCCGCTGAGCGCTCCTCGCGGGTATCGGTGGGGGCGCGGGGCACTGCCGGCAAGCAGTAATTCGCTCAACCGATCGAGCAAGAAGGGGTAAATCCCCCCTACCGTTCCGCCGCAGCAAAAAGAAGCGCACGGATGGCCACTCGGATTACCTCCCGCCTGATCCGGTGGCTGGAGACGTTGCTGTCGGCTCAGCAGGTCTGCGGCTCCGGTTCACCGGGAGCGGTGGTGGGCTCTTGGGCCCCCGGGAGGGGGCGGCCCGCTGGAGCGCCTGGCCCAGGTGCCACAGGGTCACGGCCGGAAGGAGCCCGCCGAGGCGGTCCGCAGCCCTCAGGTGGCCAACCGCACCGGACAGTTCGGCCCGGGTGGAGGAGGAGGTGACGTGGTGGAGGTTCGCTGCGGCGTCCTCCAGGAGGACGGCCAGCTCGGCCACCCCGGGGGGTCTTCGGGCACCTGCCCGCCCCAGTCGGTCACGGCGCGGCTGAGCTCGGTGATGAGGCGGCCGCGCGCGCCGGCCAGCCGTGCTGAGAGATAACAGCGCGTGGGCTCCTGTGGTGGGCTCATCCGGGGCGGTCCGGCCCCGGACGGTGAACCGAGGATGGGGGGATGCGTTCGAAGGTGCTGCGTCCGGTGCGGGGGTCCAGTACGGCGACCCGCAGCGGGACCCTGGCGGCGGCCCGGATGCGGGCGAGCCAGGTGTGGTCGGGGACGAGGATGTCGAGCTTCTCCGGCCAGCGGGTGAGGGCGTGCGGGTCGGGGCAGACGACGGCGGCCAGGGTGTATCCGCCGTCGGTTCCCCGGGCCCGGGCGTGGACCAGCAAGCCGTTGCCGTAGCGGGGGCTCTGCTCCCCGTAGGCGATCGTCTTTCCGGAGGCGGAGCGGACCAGCCTGGTGAAGGTGTCCCAGGCTGTGAGGTCGAACCCGGTGCGCTGGAAGAACCCCGCCAGCCGCTGCATCTCGTTGTGCCGTTCTTCAAGGTCGGCCTGGCGGTCCAGGGCCCGCTGCTCGGCGGCCCGGCGGCGCCGGTCGGCGGCCGCGGCCTGTTCACGGCGGCGCTCCGCGGCGGCCTCCTGCTCGGCGGCTTCGGCCTCGGCCTCCAGCCGGGCACGCTCCAGGGCCCGTTCTTCGTAGGCGGGCGCGGTCCACCACACCGTCCCGTTCACCGCCGTGTGCACGCGCACCTTCCCTTGGAGGATCCATGCGAGGGCGTCGCCGAGCGGGCAGGTGATGTGTTCCCACGTGGCCTTCGCCTTCAGGGTGCGGGGTGTCCAGGTGTAGCGGGCCAGCCCGTGCCGCACCGTCCAGGACTCCTCTCCCTCGGCGGGGGCGCTGGCCCTGAGTGTGGGCACGGCGCGCGTCCAGGGGCGGTCCTGCAGGGCGACCCAGCACACTCCCACCCCGTCGCGCGCGTAGCGGTCGGTGCGCATCCTGGCCTCGGTGGGCGTCATCGGCGACAGTTGCGCCTCCAGCGCCATGAAGGGCCGGTCCCGGTCGTCGAAGACCAGGACGTCGGCCCGCCAGTCCCGTAGGTCGCTACTGACCTCCAGTTCCGCGCGCCACCCGGCCGCCCGGGCCGCCATGGCCAGCTCCAGCTTCAGGAAGTGATGCTCCGGTGACTCGTTCGCCAGCTCGCAGTCCGGCGGCCGTACCTGGTGGTAGAAGTGGCGCAGGCCGTAGCGGGAGGATCGGGCGAAGACTCTTCCACCGCACTCCGGACACGCCAGCCGCAGTCCCTTGACCCGGTGGATCTCCCCCCAGGTGTGCCCGCACCCCAGATCGTTGAGCGACACGTCCAGCCGGCCCCAGACCGGATGCACAGCGGTGTACCCCATCAGCCCCCCTGCCCTGACACCCCTCGGCATGCCCAGTGTCGCCGCGACCGGACGGGCACGGTGCTCCTCTCGGGAATCGGCCGGGCACGGAACCCTGGGTACTGGCCGGTGAGGGAGGTGGGGCCGTGTGCGGTCGCCGTGCTGGGTTAGCCTCGCCGTATGTCGACATGGTTGGCCTTGCCACGCCGGGGAGGGTGCCTGGGACAGCAGGCTCTTGAGGAGGAGCTCCTGCGCGTGTGGGCGCAGGCCGAGGATGACGGGATCGTGGATCCCGGTCCGGCCGGGCTGCGGCTGGGCCAGGCCTGCTTCCATCTCGATCTGCGGCCCGATCCTCTGTTCTTCTCGTTTCTTCTCGCCGTGATGGTCCCCTGTCTGGAGACCCCGGCCGGTGGCGTGCCGGTCTTCTCGGGCGTCGCCGGGCTGCGGCTGGTGTCCACGGACACGCACCGCTTCGTCCTGCGGCGGTGGGACGGGCACGGATGCCTGGTCCTGCATACCGACGGGCACGGAGTTGACCAGTGGCAGGAGTGGACGGCCGTCAAACCGCAGGAGTCAGCTGATGCCGGCAGCTGCTTCGAGCCCTTGTGGCACCGCGAAGGACTCTGCGAGCAGGAGATCCAGGCTCTCTCGCTCGCCGGCGGTGCCAGCGGAGCGGTCATGGCCGAGGATGCTGCGGGGCGGCACCCGGCGCAGCGTGTCCCCGAGGATCTGCGGCTGGCCCACGAGCCCCGCCGGGGCGGCATCCGACGCCCCGCACCGCCTGGCGCGGTGATTCCCGCTCCCCGGGGCCGGGGCCCTGTGGAGCTCACGGCGGCCGAACTGGCCCCGCTCACGGGGCCGGTGAGCCCCGCGCTGCTGGGGGACGGCCTGGCCCGGCAGTTGGTCGGGCTGCTGGAGGCCGGGCGGATCCGGTCGGGTGATGTCCTGATCGATCATGTGGCTCTGGTGACGAAGCTCGGCGGCAGAGCGGCAGCCGCCCGCTGGGCACAGCTCGTGATCGTGCATGTCGCCACACGGTACGGGCTGCTGCGGTATCGCAGGAGGCAGCCGCAAGACCCCGTCGGCCGCCGTCCACAGGATCATGTCTGGGCGGTGAGCGAGAGTGCCCCGGCTATGGCCTCGATAGCAGCCGCCGAACTCGGCCTCCCTAGGGGGTCGGCTCCGGAACGTCGCCGACCGGACGGAGGCTAGAGGGCCTGCCGCCGGTGGTGGTCCGGAAGGGCTTGGGCGAGCCAGCCGGGATCGGCGCCGGCCGCGATGAGCTGCCCGTACTCCCGCGTCACATCGCGGCCGGCGGCGCTTCGCCTGAAGTGGATACGCAGGCGGCGGACTGGCTCACCGACGCCTGCGCCGTCACCGGGCAGGCGGGCAAGCGTGTCCCCCCACTCCTCTGCCCGGCTAGCGGGACGGCGCCGGGGTGGTCACCTCGGGCGGCCTTCGCCAGGTCACGCCTCGGTGCCGGTCTCAGGCCGGGGCTTTCGACGACGGGTGAACTCTTTGGCCCGTTCGACGCGTGAGCGGTGCGGGCCGCTCGGCGTCGTGCACCGCGCGTCAGCGCCCTGGCCACAGTCAGGACAGGTCACCTCATACACCCGCCACGGCGGAGGCGGCTTCGGCTGGTGCCTCTGCCGTTCCCTGCGTTCGTCGATGATCGGCTGCAGCCGCTCGTCATGGGGCACGTACCGCACCTGACGACTGTGGCTCCCGTCATCGACGACGCATTCCTGCCCGCTGCCCACCCGGCAGCGCGGACAGCTTGTCTTTATCCAGTGCCGCCGTGCTACCTGCTTGTGCAGCTGCGGGCGCCGGTGCGGCTGCACATCCGACACGCGGGGCGCGGCGGCCTGGGGCGTGGCCGGCTTGTTGAGGCCGGCGCGAGCCTTCCAGGCAGCAACCTGGTCCTCCTGGCGCGGCCTCAAACGGCCGGCGTCGGCCGCTGCCTGAATCAGCTGCTGAACCTGGGGGCGCAGAACGTGCGCGGCCACGCCCCGGGGGAGGTGACGGAGGTCCTCCAGGAGGGTATGTACGCGCTCGGCCGCCGCCGAGGCGACCGTGGCAACGTGGTCGGCGGCCTTACCGACCACGCGGGTCTCCTCCTCGGTGCGGTCTGAGGCGGCAGTCGCGTTGACGTGGGTGAGCAGCGTCCGAACGCGCTGGGTGTGGCCGGCAGCCACTGCGGCGTCCAGGTCGGCGAGGAGGCCACGGCGGGCCTCGGTCTGCTGCTCCAGCCAATGCCGGGCGTCCGCGACGGCGGCCGCAAGTTGAACCTGCGTCTCCTTCTTGGCGTCGGTGATATCGGCGATCTGGCCGCACAGCCGGGTCACGACGACGACGGCCTCCAGCTTACGAGCGTCGGCAAGCTGACGCAGCAGAACCTGCGCCCGCAACTCGGCATCCGGGGCTGTGCGTGTCCTGCCCGCCGTCCGGGCCGGGGCGGGCGGCCGGCTGGTACGGGAGCGGATGATCTTCTCTACCGCCGGTGTCGACAGGCCGCGCTCAGTCATCTGGCACGTGTCCAGCTCGAACCACTCGACGGGCCGTGCGAACGCCTCGGTGCCGATCTGTACCCGGCGGGCGGTGCCTTCACTGTCCAGGCGGATCCGGTGCACGTACCAGCGGCGGATCAGGGTGTCCCGGTCGACCGGCACAGACATCCCCAGCACCGGCTCGATGCCGTCGTCGTCCCACACCGGATCCAGCGACTGGTCCAGGTGCACGTGCAGCCGGCGGTGACGGGAGGTGATGTCCACCAGCGAGCCGACCGGTGACCCGTTGGGCTGGGCGAAGGCGATGTCGGCTTCCTCGCCCCTGCTCCGGAACCAGGCGGCGGCCGCGGACTTCACGTACAGGTGGTCGGCGCTGGAGATGCCTCGGGCGCGGCGGCCGCAGATGTGGGGTTGGCCGTCGGGGCCAGGGTGATGGGCGAAGTGGCAGACCCGGTCGGTGTAGAGCTTCGTCGTCAGCTGACCACCGCAACCTCCCAGAAGGAGCCCGCACCAGAAGGAGTCGTGTTCGTGGAGGTTGCGGAAGGCATCGAGTTCGATGGCCTCCAGCGGCAGAACGAGCGGCTCTTCGGAATCCGCCCTGCCGAGTACCGCTGTCTGGATCTGTCGTCGATCATGCCGCACACGCCTCACCCTTCTCCTCAACACAGCGTGCCAGCCGCCCCTTCGCTGCGCAGCCGATCACCTGTTTCCCAGCGCGTTGGTGCGCTCACGCCGTACAACTCCCCGGGGCTGGCCACGGAGCCGCAGCGTGCAGTCTGCGGATGCCTGCGCCGAGAGTGCCCCGAGCCGGGGGCCGCTCGTTGAAGTAGGCGGACTCACCTGCCCTGCCGTGATCCCCATCGAAGAAGGCTGCGTGCGATGACCAGGACTCCCCGAACCGCTGATGCTGTCGCGACCACGCTGGATGCCGCAGCCAAGTTGAGCCCGAGCCCGGGCTACATCAACGGTGACGACTACGGGGAGTGGTACATCGAGGCCGGCCCGGAGCTGCTGCGGGCGCTGTCCCAGTTGGCGCTCGCCCACGGCTTGGACACGTTGGCCGCCCGGCTGGAGGCCCTCTGCCACCCGCTGTGCATGGAACCGCTGGACGACGTCCTGACGCCGGGCACCATGCCGCGGCAGTGGTGCGGCACCTCGGTCGAGAAGGAGGGCAACCCGTGTGAGGCGCACGTCCCTGAGCGCGCTGCTGAAATGGGCCGCTGCACCTGGGTGTGCTCGGACACTGAGTGGACGGTGTCCGCCCGGCGGATCTGCCGCGACACCCCTGTACCGGAGGATGACCGCTGCAGGAGGCATGCCCCGCTCTGCAGGGCGGTCCAGCGCAACAAGAAGGTCTGCAACCGGCCCAACTGCACCATCTCCAAGCACCAGGAGGCAGCCACAAGCCGGTGAACCCGCCCCGTGTTGCGTCACCCCCGGGGGCACAACACAGCGGAATGTCGGCCGCGCTGACATTTCTGTCGGTGCGGCCGACGTTTGCTGTCGTGTTCACGGCCGTGGCCCCGCCGGCCGCTGGGTGGGGTTCAGCCTCGGCGGTTACGGAGGGTGGGGCGGGCTGCGGTGTAGGCGTCCCCTAGGGAGGGGGTGGGGCGGCCTGCGAGGACCCAGTCGTCCTGGACTGCGGTGAAGGGGTAGGCGAGGCCGTCGGATCCACGAGCGGGACGGCGAGCCGGGCTGGGTGCTGTGCCTGGTGCCCGGGCGCCGTCCGGTCGCCGTCGCCGCCCCCGTATGGCAGGCGATCGTCGAAGCCGGCCAGCGAGATGCTCGCGGCGTTGAAGGCTGGACGTCTTTCGCTTCTCGACATCCTGGACCGCAGCGACGACACCGCCCGGCAGACACGCGCTCTCAATCTCCTGCAGTCTCTCCCCGGCGTCGGCGCGGTGAAGGCCCGCCGTCATCTCGTGGACCTCGGCATCTCGGAAAAACGAAGGATCCAGGGGCTCGGCGAACGACAGCGCGCCCGCCTGATCGAGCTGTTCCCGCCCCAAGCCTGACTGACTGGCCGCCTCTGCGCTCCCCGCCCGCCCAGAACTCAGTGGTGCAGCATCCGGCGCAGGCTGTCGACACGCTCTTAGCCCTGCTCGGAAGGCCGTGGATGCGCTTTCAGGGTGACCGCACAACAGCGACGTGGCGAGCGCGGCAGGAAAGGGCGAAGCACTTCGGCGCGGGTACGTTCCTCGCCATTCGCAACGTCGCAGCCCACGCGGAGGCTGTGAACTGGTCTCGGCAGGAGGCGCTGGAGCATCTGACCGGACAACCCGGCGATGCGGGTTAGAACGCGACCCCCGATGACCTCTGCCAGGGGAGCAGGGCGCAACCGTCGCACCATTCGTTCCGGCTGTGTCCCGCCTCTGCCTGGTGCCGGCGTTTCATCGCCCAGAATGCCTCGTGGTACGCCTGCCGGGCCTGCACACACTCCTGCTGCTCCCTCTTGGTCAGATGCGACCAGCAGGCCCCGGGATCCTCTGCGCCATATCCGCGCGGCCATTCCGCCGCCTGCCGCTCGCAGGCCCGCCCGTCCCTTCTGCGGCGTAGGCAGGTCTCCTTCACTCCGTCGGTGCGGGCACCCCATGGCGGCGAGGTGAACCGGACCCAATCTGCGGGAAGCACGCGCTTCTTGCCCGGAGCAGGCCGCGTGGTGTCGAGGTACACCCGGCCGCTATAGGGCGCCTGCCCCGGCACGTACCTGGCCGGCTGAACGGCGGGTGGCCCGCTCGTCATCCAGGTGCCCGACAGCAGCTCGGCAATCTGCCGCACGGTCGTCTCGTCGACCCCGGCGATGTCGACGTAGGCCGTACCGGGCCCGGACAGGTGCGCCGTAGCGATGTCTCCCATGCCTGCAAGACGCCCGCCTCCGCATCCGGGTTACGGCCTGCGCCAAAGTTCACCTGGAAGAAGACGCGCACAGAGGTGGCCGACTTGCGGGCCTCACCGACTTCGCGGTCCGACGGAACAGCGGTTCGGTACCGACCGTCCCAGCGCCTGCGCGTGCGCCCTGGGGCGTGTCCGTGCAGGCGGCGTCGCCTCCGGAAAGCGGGCCGTTCGACGCGACCGCGGTGAGCCGCCCGGGGTCGGTGTGACGATCGGCATCGTGGCCGGGGCGCGGTGCCGGTGGTGCGGCCCGGCCGGTCGACGTGCGAAGGGCGCCCGGCCGGGCTCCGTTCGCCATGATCGGGCGCTTGCCCCGGGGGCGGGGGCTGACGAGGCCGGGTCGGGGCCCGTACGAGTGACCGCGGTGCTGGGCCGGATGCTGGAAGGCCTCACGTCAGGTCAGCCGGGGTGGCGTTCGGGGTGCACCAGTCTCCGTCGAAGAGGGAGGCAATCAGGGCGGCGTGTTCGGCGGGGAGTTGGTCCTCGCGGTACTTGGTGCGGGTTTTGGCGAACCAGGGGCCGATCTGGACGGTGTCGCCGTCGACACGGAGGGTTTCGCGGGCGGTGGGGGCGCGGCCGTGGCGGTGGAGGAAGAGTTCCAGGAGCTGCACGGTCTGGGCGAAGGTGCGGCGGGTGCGGCGGGCCGGTGCCAGGGGGCTGGTGGCGGGGGTGAGGCGCAGTGCGGTGAGCAGGTCGCGCTGGCCGGGGTGCAGGGTGGTGAAGCGGGTGAGCTGGCGGGTGAGCCAGGAGGTGATGTTGACGCCGGCGATGCGGGTGTCGGGGGTGAGGGCGGCGGGGTCGTTTCCTGCTTGGAGGTGGGTGCGCAGGAGGTGGTACTTGCGGTGCCAGTCCGCACCGTAGGGCAGGCGCCAGTTCGGGTCGATGGCGGTCAGCGCGTCGGTCCGGGCGGGGGCGAGCTGGTCGTTGGCTGCAAGGTGTCGTTGTTCGGCGAGCCAGGCGCCGAGCGGGGTGGTGGCGGGGACGGCGAGGTGGCCGTGGGTGCGGTGGTGGTCGGCTGCCGCGGTGAGGTGGGAGCGCCAGGCGGCGTCGTGCTTGTCCCAGATCATGTCCAGGGCGTCGAGTTCGGCGGTCCAGTCGGCTTCGAGGCGGCCGGCTTTGCGGGCGTCGCGCATGGTGGTGATGAAGGTGCCCAGGGTGTGGCCGGTGGGGTCGGTGTAGTCGGCGGGGACGTCGAGGTGGCCGTATTGGTCGTGGTAGGCCTGGGCGGCGGCGAGGCCGAGGCGGCGGGAGCGGGATGTGGCGGGGTCTCGGGGGTCGAAGGAGACCAGGTCCATGGCCTGAGCGATGCGTTCGGGGTGGACGGTGAAGTCGAAGTGCCAGCGGCGTGCGATGACGTCGCTGGTCTCCTTGGGAAGGCGGTTGGCCTTGTCGGGCAGGCGTTCCAGGATGCGGTGGTCGTGGCTGGCCAGGGCGGAGGCGATCGCCCAGACCGGTTCGTAGGCGGTGCCGAGGATGTCTTCGGGGCTCGCGTCGGGCGGGAGGCAGACGGGGACGATGAGGGAGGCGGTCTTGCCGGATACGTCCAGGCGCAGGGCGCGGCCCAGGGCCTGGACGCAGCGGACGACGCTGCGGGTGGGGTCGGCGAAGACGACGGCGTCCACGCTGGGAAGGTCGACGCCTTCGGCGACCAGGCGTGCGTTGGTCAGGATCGCGGTGGGGGCTTGGGCGAAGCGGGTGAAGGTCTTTTCGCGCTGCTGGGGGGTGTCCTCGCCGTGGACGAACAGCGTCTCCGGCGTGATGGCGGGGACCAGGTGGGGGTCCGTGCGGGTGAGCCGACGCAGGGTGTGAGGCAGTTCGCGGGCGAAGAGACGGGCGTCGGAGGTCAGGTTGAAGTAGACCAGCACCTTCTTCAGGCCGTGGTCGGCCATGGCGCGCAGCACGGCCAGGTGCAGGGCGGTGGTGCGCAGGGCCTGGTCCGGTCCCTCGCCCTCGCCGTCGGGGTCGGGTGCGGGGAGGTTGATGCGGCGGCGCAGGTCGTCGTCGGTGAGGGTGGGCACCACGATGCGGTAGTCCGGTGCCCGGCCGTCCTCGATCGCCTGCGCCAGCGGGTAATCCCAGATCTTTTTGCCGTAGACCTGTTCGTTGTCCATGGAGTTGGCGAACAGGTCGGCTGCCGGGCCGGGGGCGGTGAGGGTGTGGCGGCGGGGGCGGGTGGTGTCGGCGGACTCGGCCAGGTCGGGGGCGGCGAAGATACGGGGGGTGGCGGTCATATAGAGGCGTCGGTCGGCCCGGATGCGCTGGTTGTCGTGGACGGCGGCCCACTTCTTGTCCGGACGTCCGGCGATACGGTGCGCCTCGTCCATGATCGCCAGGTCGAACGGCGGGACCGCGTATGCGGTGTTGCGGGTCTCCTGGATCTTGTCGAGTGAGTCGTAGGTGCAGATCAGTGTCAGGGCCGGGATCTGGTCATTCCTCTCCCCCACCACCGACATGAGGGCGGCCAGGGTGACGGGGTCGCTGCTGGACATGACGCGGGCGGCGACCAGGGCGTCGCGGCCGGCGGCGTCCATGGAGGAGACGATGACCATGTGCTCGGTGTGGCCGTCGCGCCGCCAGGCCAGTGCGGTCTGGGCGGCCAGGTCGAGGGTGGGCACGACGAACAGCACCAGGCGCGCCTGGAGCTCGTCGGCGACCCGGATCGAGACCAGGGTCTTGCCCGTCCCGGTCGCCGAGACGAACAGCCCCCGCGTCCCGGGGCGGCGCAGATGCCGTGCCACCCGGGACACCGCTTCCGCCTGGTCGGGGAAGAGTGCCCACTTACCGGGCGGGCCGGGGGCGGTGGCGGCAGCCACGGTCATACAGCACTCCTGAGGGTGGCGCAGGTGGCGGCGGGCGGCCGCGCCCCGCTGAGGGGCGCGGTAGGTCTTCTTCGAGAGCCCTGACCGGTTCACGCTACCACCGCCACTCCCTCGGAGTACGGCTAATGAACGCTATTCGAGCGGTAGTTGTAAGGTTGATGCTCGTTTCAGGGGTATAGTTAGTGGTGGAGGTTCACCATGTCCGAGTTGTTCGATGCTGTTGACGCGCTCGTCGCGTCCCGGTCGCCGCTTCCCCCGCCCCCCGAGCGAAAGCGCCTGCGGCAGGCCCACGGGCTCACCCTCGAAGAGGTGGCCACCGCCCTCGACGTGCGGCGGGCGACCGTCGGCGCGTGGGAGTCGGGCAAGACCGAACCCCGCCCGCCCCAGCGGGAGCCCTACGCGCACCTGCTGCAGCAGCTCGCGCAGCTCTACCCCGCCCCGGCGGCCACCTCATCCATCACGGGGAGCGGCCCGCTGGGGGCGGAACCGGCCGCGGTGGCACCCACCGAACCCGCTGTGCCGGCCGGGTCTGCGCGCGACGATGCGGGCAAGGTGACGCCC
>Ga0196960_10000256_pt1 | contig 21178 bp, 24 predicted proteins | sample S3v_5metaG_FD_183187 | JGI IMG/M metagenome (GOLD analysis project Ga0196960, IMG submission 183187) | Soil microbial communities from Anza Borrego desert, Southern California, United States - S3+v_5 | ecosystem: Environmental > Terrestrial > Soil > Desert | place: USA: California | collected...
CGGGTAGCCCGCGGCGACGCTGTCGCCGAGCAGTTCCATGGTGAACCGGCCGCCCGCGAGGTCGGCACACAACCTGCTGGAGGGCGCCGCGGCGCGGGCGGCCGGAGCGGCGGCGGGCACCGCGGCGATGGTGGCGGCCAGGGTCAGGGCGGCCAGCAGCAGCGCGCGGGTTCGGGTCATGCCTTCTGGCCGTACTTGATCAGCACGGCGAGGTGGTCGGCGCTGATCTCGGCGAGGGTGACACCGCCCTGCACTGCGGCCCACTCGGCGGGGTCGACCGGCCCGCGCCAGCGCACCGCGGCGGCGGAGAAGTCCATGCAGTAGATGGCGGGCTTGGCCCGGTCCTTGACGTACCTGGTGATCACAGTGTCCTCCTCGGAGGCGGAGATGGTGGGAGTGGCGGCGACGGACAGGGCGGGCAGGACCAGCGAGGTCATCTGCCGGATGCGCGGGGCGCCGGGGCAGTCCTTCCCGATCGCCGTTGTCCACCAGTTCAGGTTGGGTTGGGCGCGGGTGTTGATGCCCCACATGGAGTGCCAGCCGATGCCGGACCCGTCCCACCGGTCGCACTGGCGGCGGGGGATGTTGTGGGTGGTGCACAGCCAGTCGAGGAGCTTGATGATGGTCTTGAGCATCACCGGGGACCATGGGGTTGCCCGCGGGTTGCCGTCGTCCTCGGTCTCGATGCTGACCGCGAAACTGTTGGCCCTGTAGTTGGCTTCGGCGATCACGGCAGTGTCCATGTACTGCGTGACGCGGCCGTCGTTGTGGACAAAGAAGTGCGATTCGAGGCCGCTCTGCTTGAACCAGCCGTAAAGGTCGGTGTCACCGGGGGCGTCGACCGCGGTGTGCAGGATCGCCACGCGCGGGACCATCCGGACTTGCTTGGTGTTCGCGGGCAGCGGCTTCCAGGCGGCGAACGGGCAGATGGCCATGGGGGTTCTTCCTCACTGGAGAGCTAGCACGCTGTCGAGTAGTTCCCTGTCAACCCCGGCGCTCACGAGCATCCGGTAGACGTCGAGCTTGTACTTGGCGAAGTGCACATCCAGGGCGTTGCGCTCCCGTTCGGTCTTCTCCAGTTCCTCTTCGAGGTTCTCGATCCGGTCGCGCAGGTCCTTCTCGCGCAGCTCGCGGCGCTGTTCCAGAGCTTCGATTTCCTTGTTCTTCCGGTCGATCTCCGAGCGGAGCTCGGCGCGGATCGCCGCAGCTTCGTCGATACGGACCTTGCCCCGGTCAAGGAGCCGGTCGACTAGTCGCTTGAGGATGTACGCTCCGGCTCCGGCTCCACCGAGGGCTGTGGCGATGAGGGCGACGGGGTCCATCTGAGGATCTCCTCACGGGTCAGGTAGTAGAGGTAACCGGTGAGAAGCCCCAAGCCGATCACGCAAGCCCCCGCCGCGTAACGCTTCCAGTCCAGGATCACCGTGAGACCCCCGCAGTACATGTAGGTAACGAACACGGCCAGCAGGGCACGTTTGCGTCGTGCGAGGCTGCGCACCGCCAGCAGCCACACTCCCGGCCCGGCGATCAGGACGGCGAAGATCACCTTCACCGTGTAGGTGCCGTAGATCGTGGCGCCCAATGGCAGCGCGGTGCGTGTAGCGATGACCAGCAATACGACAGCAAGGATCAGCTCCTCGACCCGGGTCCTGCCGGTGTGTCCGATTCTCATGAGTGACGCACTCCCCGATCCCCCAGGTGGTTTCGTCGGTCAGGTTTGGCGTTGACAGATCAGTTCACGGATTGGTCGGGCGAGGTGCCCAGACCATGACCTCGACGCTGCCCGCGGTGGGCCCGGCGCCGACGTTGACCGTGAAGCCGCTGGTCGAGTAGGCGGTGATCGCGTGCGTGCAGGCGGTGGAGGCTTTCACCGCGTATATCGGGTACGGCACGGTTTTGTAGGTGTTCGGATAGGTGACGGTGATGTTGCCCGCAGACTGGCCGGTGACCTTGCCGATGTACCAGGCGGCGGAATTGTCGACGAAGTTGCCGATGGTGCCGATGGGGGTGATGCCCCCGGACGGGTCCATCGCCAGCCACTGCATTTCCCCCGCGCCGCCGACGTCGGGGTAGGCGAAGAGGTCCAGCCCGGCGGGGCTGTGGCGCACCACCCCGCCGACGTGGTTGTCGGACTCGGGGGTGTAGTAGCCGGACTCGGCCACGTGGAGTGGTGCGGCGATGTACCAGTAGAAGTACGCGTCGGGTTTGGAGACCAGGTCCGGGTAGATGCGGACGCGGGAGTCGGTGAGAACGAGCTTGCGGGTGCCGTCGGCTGACATGATCGTCAGGGCGCCGTCCCCCGGGATGGTCGTGGCGGCGGCGGTCCGCGCCGCGGCCATCTCCCGCACTTGCCGTTTCAGGTCGGCGATGTCGCGTTTGAGGGAGTCGATCGCGGACAGGTCCACTTGGCTGTCGGGCAGGCTCACGACACCACCTCGTCCCCTGGTGTGAGCAGGATCGGGGACACCGTCCCGGCGTTGGGGTCGAGGGTCCAGCCGATGGCGCGGGCCTGCCCTGTGAGCCCGGTGGGGTGGCCGGGGCCGATGACGTCATAGCCGATGTCGTCGCCAATGTTCCAGTCGGTGCCCAGGACAGGGTCGGCGTCGGCGCGGGCGGTGATGGTGAGTGGGTGCGCCCCGGTGGACATCAACGCCAGGGCGGATCGTGCTGCGGAGTCTAGGTCGTCGAGGTCGGTGATGTTTGACCCCGGCGAGAATCGGTGTTCCCACCGGGGCGCCAGCCCGGCGGTGAGGTTCGCCGACCGGGCCGGGAGCGACTGCGGGCGTGTGTCGCCCTGCCCGGAGGATGTGGCGATGACGTGGTTCGCGCCGCGGCCTGCGGTAAAGTCGTCGACGAACTCGTAGGTGGACGACGCCCCCCCGCGGCTGTCGAGGACCGCGTTCGGGCGCACATCGAACACCGCCGACGGGATGCTGGCTCGCTGGCCGATGCGGTGCCGCACTCGGGCGATCTTCGACACCACGTTCTGGTTGCCGTCCGCCCATTGCAGGTCAATGGTCCACTCGGGTCCGTCTTCCATGGCCATGATGGTGCGCAGCGCGGAATACACGGTTTTGTCGTCCTGGTCCTTGATGTCCACTGACCGGGTGGTGGTGCACACGGGGGCGTCGATGACGATCCCGATACCCTCGTCGTTGGCCTCTTGGAGCAGGCCCTTCATGATCACTGAGCATTCGTTGGCCAAGGTCCACGCCTGGTCCCCGGTGAACCGCCTGTCGAGGTAGCCCTCCAGGGACACCAGCCCGAGGGTGACCACCGGGTCGGACCCGCGCGAGCGGCGAACCGGGATGCCCGCCCACACCGGCACCCCGGCGAGAACGGCGACGATCATGGACCGGTCCGGTTCGGTCGCGGCCACCCACTCCAGGGGCGTCTTGACCGGGCCACTGGTCGCCAACGGCAGCGTGGCTTGGGCGCTGGTGTAGGTGGCCAGCAGGCGGGAGATGGACCCCGACACCTGCAACCCGGGCAGCTCCTCGATCACCCGGCCGGTGCGCAGATCGCACCCGACCCACCGCAGGTCCAGGGCCACTACAGGTCCACACCGGTGTCGGGGACGTCGGCGCCGATGTCCTCGACCCACAAGTTGATGGAGTCGATGGAGGCCGCGTTGGTGGCGAGCCCGACGTTTCCCGTCCCCGCCAAACGCCCCACTGTCAGCAGGAAAGAAGCGACGACGTCGACCGCACCCGGGTTGATCAGGGTGGTGATGCTGGCGTGCTCAGACAAGAACACGTCGGTCAGCCGGGCTTGCACGATCGATCCGGGCAGGATCGGGCTGGCGATGGTGGCCTGCGTGTTGTCCATGGTGTACCTGATCCGGGCCAGCACCTCGTCGTTGACAACGCTGGAATCCAGCGGCAGGGGCCCGGTGGACACCTTGTACAGGCGCCCTGCTTTCAGCGGCACGGAGTCGATGCGCAGGACCGGAATGTCGGGGTTGATCCCGTAGGATGACGCGGTTCCGCGGTTGCCGCGGGCGATGATGCCCCGCGGGGTGCGGGGGGACGCGGCTTCTTGCCACCCACTGCCCGCGTAGTAGATGTAGAGGGTGTTGTTGCCCATCGCCAACTGCCCGCTGTACGGGTTGTCGATGGCGGTGGCCAGGTCCGCGGGGTTGGACAGGTAGGCGGTGCCGATGACCCGCCAAGCGGTGCCGTCGTGGCCCTCAATCCACCTGCGGTCGCGCCGGTAGCAGAGCATCCCCGGGTACGGGGAGAGGGCGTCGCGCTCGTCCTTGGACCGGCACGGGATGACACCACCGGACGCCACCGTGTAGGGCGCGTTGACGGTGACCACCGGGGACCCTCCGCCGGAGGCGGGGACGTCGATGGTGGCCAACCGGAGCGCCCCGGCGGGCACCGCGGGTTCAACCGGGGTGCTGGCCGCGGTACCGGGGATGTACTCGGTGCGGACCAGGCGCAGCCCGGAGGAGTCCTCGTCATTGTCGTACACCCGGACGACGACAATGTCCTTGCGGGGGTTCGTGGCGTTCGCGGGGACCAAGTTGCCGCCGGTGGGGGTCTGCACCACCTCCAGGCAATAGGTGTACGGGCCCTGTGTGGTGGTCAACCCGGGGTCGATGATCCCCACATGCGGCTGCACGGTGACGTTGACCCCGGACACCTGCACGTAGGTGGTGGCCCCACCCGGTCGAACCCCGTGGCGGGCGCCGAGGACGCGGCCCCCGTAGATGTAGGACATGGCGTCGAGTCGACGCAGGACCGCCGCGGAGTAGGCGGGGGCACCGGCGTTGGCGTTGATCCAGGACACGTCAGGCATATGCGTCCTCCCAGGACACCAGTAGGGACGCGGTGGACGAATAGACTCCGGCGTCGAACGACACCTCCGACACCCCGGGGGGGAGGAGGGGGAAGTCACCGGACATGTAGCCGCGGCGGGAAACAGCGTCGTTGAGATACGCGGTGCGTGCCTCGGTGTGGACGGTGAGCCACTGGCCCGCGGCGAGAGTGAACCCCGCCCGGAGAACGGTGGTCACGCCGCCGCTGATCACCGTCACCCGCGGTTCCTGCAAGGCGGACCCGTTGGCGTTGAACCGGACCCGTAATCCGGTCGTGGCTTTGCCGGTGTTGATGATGGTGGCCCGACCGGAGACGGTGGTGGCACCGATGGTGAACGGGACCGTGAACGGCAGCGTCAACCCGCCCGTGGTCACCGGCAGCCCCAACTCGACCGTGGAGGTGCTGTCCTTGTACACCCTCGGGTCGAGAGCTTTCAGCGCCACCGTCACCGGCCCCCACCCGTAGGCGGCAGTGGTGACGTTCGGGTCCACCAGTCGCGGGCGGACCGACATCCGGTACACGGTGCCCGACCACCGCCACCGCAGCAGCACGTCGGTTGAGGACGCGGACAATGCGGCCATCAGGGTATGCAGGGCGTCCAACCAAGCGGCGGGATCGGCGGTGTCAATGACAATCGGCAGGGGGATCGCCACCGCTTCGGTGTCTTCCCGCCCCGACCACGCCCCCGGCCCCCAGACCCGGTCGGCCTCGGTGAACCGGACCGACCGGGTCCACATGTTGAACTCGGCCATCACCATGTAGGTGGTGCCCGGCCCCAACAGCAAGCCGTTGATCTCCACCTGCCCATCCAGGGTGAGGGGGGCCATCAGTGGATACCCGCGTACTTGAGGGTTTCCTCCACCTGCGACAAACGGAACCTGTCGTCCAGGGCGTTGAGAGTGAGGTTCTCGACCACCACACCCCCAGGCCTCGTCGATCCGGTCCGGCTACCCGCAGCGGTGGTGGAGGCAACGCCCCCGTTGGCGTAGAGACGAGTCAGGGCAAACCCCATCTCCCGAGCGGTTTGGGCGAGGACCCCTTCGGACCGGCTGGACCCGGGAACGATGGGGATGTACGCCTCACGGTCCCGAAGCCGGTCACCGATGACCCGCCACGTGTTCGGCGGCACAATGTCGGCGTACCCGCCCCGCATCGGAGTCAGCTGCTGAGCTAACCCACCCGCGGCGAACCCCTTAGCGCTGGCGATCCCGCCGTTGGCGTAGGCGGCGAGGATGCCGCCCGTTGCCATGGCGCCGACAGCACGCGCGTTGACCGCGACACCGATCCGGATCTGCTTCGACCCGTAGGCGCCGATGAAACCATCGATCGCTTCCCGGGCCGCGCTGGTGTTCGCGCCCACGTTGATGGTGCCGGTGCGGGTGTTGATGTACCCGATCACCTGTCCGGTTGCGTCGTAAGCGGGCTTGAAGTCCGCCCGTCCGGTTGTGGTGGCGTAGGAACGGTTCACGAACCCGATGAACTGGCCTGCGGAGTTGTACGCCGGGGCTAGGTTCGCGTCACCAGTGACCGTGCCTTTAGACCGGTCGATGTGCTGGATCAACCTGCCGGTGGCGTCGTATGCGGGTTGCGGGTCCCCCGCGATCTTCGCTGTTCCCGTGCTGGAGTTGACTACGGCCAGCAGGTTTTGCAGCTGCGACATGGCCGCTTCGTCATCGGCGGTGATCCTCACCGTGCCGTCTTCCATCTTCTCGATCTTGAACCCGAGGGCGAGCAGGGACTTCTCGGCTTCCGCCGTCAGTGCCTTGACGGTCACCGACTTGTCCTTGATCGCTAGCAGGCTGCCGCCGAGGAGCTTCGCCGCTTCCGTCGCAGGCCCGATGCCGGGGGTGTTGACTTGGATGGACACGTCCTGCGGGAACAGGCCCATCGAGTCGACCAGCTTGATCGCCTCTGCCCTCGTGCCCGCGATGGGCTCAAGGGCGTTGATCGCGGCGTCCCGCATCGCACCAAGGCCCGTCGCGATCTCAGCGGACGACTTACCAGCTTGGGACTGGGCCGCCGCATAGTCGGTGAACCCCGTCTGCATGGTCTTCAACGTCTCGTTGAGCTGGCGACCCTTCTCGCTGGTCACATCGAACTGGCCGTTCGTGACGGTCAGTTTGCCTGTCGCGTTGCCGAGCCGCTCCGCTAGTCCGTCGATCGCACCGTAGAAGGTCGCCTGGGCGTCCCGTGCATCCTGCACCCCACCGGTCAGAGCGCGCATGGCTTCGCGTAGCCCATTGGCCCGGTCTTGTGCCGTGGCGGTAGATGAAGACACCTTGCCCATGGCCGCAGCGAAGTCGTTCAAGGGCCCCTTGGCGGTGCCCTGAGCCGCTGCCACGTCCTTCGTGTTCTGGGCTGCAACACCGAGTTCGTCGTTGGATATGCCGAGCGCTTGAGCCAACGCCCGGTACTTCGGGTCGGCCTTCGACACCTCTTCGACGAGGAGGGACAGTACCTGGGCATTTTCCGGGTACTGCTCTTGCAGCTTCTTGAGCGCAGACTCGTTCCCCAAGGTGGCTTCCGTGAACAGATCAAGGAAACCGGGGGAGTCCGCGAACAGGCGGACGTACTCCTGGACTATCCCACTACTGGAAGCGAACTGCTTCGCGTTCGACCGTAGAGCCAAGTTCACGCTCTCGATCGCTGGGGCTTGTCCTGTGAACGCATCGACCAAGTCGCTCTGCGATATCGCGAGCTTGGACGCAGTAGCGAAAAGACCGGACTCGGCCAGTTCCTTCGCCTTGAGTTCCCTCGTCGCCTTGGTCGCAGCACCCGTCTGCCGGTCCAACGTGTCAGCAACTTGGGCAATCCGACGCTGGTGTTCTGCCGCCGACTGCGCCGCCTTGGCCTGATGGTCTGCCAAGAGCCCTAGGCCGATGCTAGCCCCGGCGATGGCGATTCCGAAGGGCCCGCCAAGCGCGCCAACCAGTCCGGAGGCGGCGCGGACGAGCCCCGTCCCGACGGCGGCCGTAGTACCTGCGGCGACTGCGGCAAGTCGCCCGAAGGCGGACCCGGTCCCATCTACCGCGGTTGACGCGCGGGTGAACGACGCGGCGACTGCGGACAGCCCTGACGAGCGTTCCACCACAGTGCCGATCGCGGCGCCGAACGCGGACATGGGCTGTCCGGCCCCGGCTGCCGCGTCGCGGATGGCGACGGTCTGATCCCGGAAGGATCGTGCCGCCGCCACTGCGGGGATGGTGGAGGTGTTGAACGCGGCGGTGTACCCGGCGAGTTTCCCCACCGCCGGGCCTGCGGTTGCGGCACCGGCGCCGATGTTGGTGATGTGGTCCCGCAGCCCGCCCAGGGATTGGGCGACGCGCGCCTCGTCGTTGAACTGGCGGACGGTGGAAGCCACTGAGCTGAGTCCACCGGCGACGAGACGCACAGGCGCGGTGACGGTGGAGAACGCCCGCCCGAGGAGCCCGGTGGACTTGGCTGCCCCGTCGGCTTCGGTGCGGACACCGGTGAACGCGTTCCGCAGCGACCCCAGCAGGGACGGGCCGAACCGCAGTGCCAGTAGCGCGATCGCCGCGGTCTGGATGGGGCCCGGCAGGTCGGTGGCGGCACCGACCAGTGCGGTGGCGACGTCGACCACTGGGGACAGGATGTTGACGAGCCCGGAGGCGGCGTCGTACATGATCCCCAGGGCTGCACCGGCGGCGCCGATCGGACCACCCGCGTTGGACAGCGACCCGACCAATTCCCCCACCCCGCGGGCGAGGGGGGTGACCGTGTCGACGGCGTTGCGGGCGACGTCGGAGAAGCCCTTGACCGCGGTGATGGCGACGTTGACGCCGCCGTTGGCGACATCCACCAGTCCGCGGGCGAGGGGCTCCACGAGTTTGCGGCCGACGTTGGCGAGGTCCCCTGCCTTGGATTGCAGGGCGGCGGCCAGTTTCGGGCCGAACGTGGTGCCCACGTCCACGGCGGTCTGGATGCCGGACACCACGGTGGGGGTGAGGCGGGTGAGGCCCTCCGACGCCGCGCGCACGGCTTTGTCCAGGGATGGGGCGATGGCTTCGTAGATGCCGATCTGAAGGGTTTCCACCTGTGACTGGAAACCTTCGAGGGCACCGCCGAGTCCCTTGGTGCGGGCGGCGGCGACTTCGGCTGCCCCGCCTTGGCGGGCGACGGCCTTGGCCATCTCGTCGAAACCCTTGGTGCCCTCAGCCGCCAATGCGTTCGCGGCGGTGAGCCCCTCGTTCCCAAACGCGGTGGACGCTGCGGCGGCGAACTGCTGATCGGTGAGTCGCCCCTTGGCCTTGGCGAGTTGGTCAGTGAAGACGCGGAGGCCTACGAACTTGCCCTGCGCGTCGAACACCGACAACCCCAGCGCGTCCATGGCCTTCTTGGCCTCTTTGGACGGCGAGGACAGGGACGCGAGGATGCCGCGCAGGCTGGTGCCCGCCTGCTCACCCTTGACACCCTGGTTGGCCAACAGTCCGATCGCGGAGGCGGTGTCCTCGATGCTGATCTTCAACGCGGCGGCGACGGGGGCCACGTATTTGAGGGAGTACCCGACGTCGATGATGCTGCCCGCGGCGGCGTTGCTGGTGTTGGCCAGCACGTCAGCGACACGGCTCGCTTGCCCGGCCGCCAACCCGAACGCGTTCAGCGCCGACGACTGGATCTCGGCTGCGGTGGCGCCGTCGGTCTGCGCGGCGGCGGCGAGTTGCAGGGTGCCCTTGGCGGCCTTCATCGCCTCATCGACGCTGAGCCCACCCTTAGCCAGTTCCACCATCGCCGCGGCGGCATCCGCCGCCGAGGTGGCGGGCAGGGTCAGGTCCCCGCCGAGCGCCTTGGCGGTGTCCCCGACACGGCGCATCTGGTCCGCAGTCGCACCGGAGACCGCCTGAATCTCGTTGAGATTCCCCTGGTACTCGTTGCCGAGGGTGATGACCTGCTTGAGGCCCACCGCGGCGACGGCGGTACCAGCGGCAACGGCGACGCCGAGACCCTTGCCGATGGAGCCAGCGAGCCCAGACACCCCTCGCAGCCCGGAGGAGAGCTTGCCGGGGAACTGGTTGAGGTCGGGGACGACCTCGATTTCGATGCGCCCGGTGGGGTTGGTCAACGTCCACCCCCTGTCACAGTCGGCTGATCACCGCGTCGAAGTTGTCCAACGTGGGCGGTGTTTGCTGCTGGTCTTGGGGGGTGAGGCGGTGCACGTACTCGTCAAGCAGGGCTTGGGTAACGCCCTCTGGGCGTAGCGCCACGGGCCGGATGGGCGGGTCCTCAGGAGGCCTGCTGCGTCCCGCTTTGCGTAGGGCCCGTTCCCGGGCGATGGCTTGGTCGTCTGGGTCGGTAATCCGGTCGATCCATGCTTGCTCCTGCTGGTAGTACAGGGCATCCAACAGGCGGGCGGTGTTCTCCTCGTGCGGGCCCCAGTCGTCGTCGCCGAGCAGAGCGCGGCGCAGGCAGGTGCCTTTCTGCGCCACCAGCTGCTTCACCACGGCGACCACATCCACGGCCGGTCGGGTAGCGAGGTCGATGCGCAGGTCCCGGCCCATCTGCCACCAGTCGGTGAGGCAGGCGTCCCACCAGAGTCCGTAAACCCCGGTCAGGACGCCGAGGATTCCCCCATGTCGGCCCCGGACATGAGGTGGTTCACGATGCGGGCGGCGTACTCGCTTTCGTCTTTGGCGTTGAGGGGTTGGTGCTGCACCTTCCATGCCTTCGCCAGTTCGTCGGCTTCGGTGGGGTCTACCAGCATGAGGGACGTGATCTGCACAAGGTCGCCCTTCTCCAGGGCGGCTGCGAACGCGGTGACCTGTTCGCTGGTGCCGGACCCGGTGAAGCGGAACCACTTGCCGCCGATCTTCATGCGCTTCTCGGTGAGACCGCGCACGGCGAGCCAGTCGTCTAGGTCGAGTTCCTGGGGGTTGGTGGTGGGCTTGGTGCGGGGCTTGGGAGTGCGGGTGCCTTGCGTCATGACGGTCTACTCCTAGGCGAGCGGGTTGTCGGAGGTGAACGGGATGATCGGCTTCCCACCGGAAGCGGGGGTGAGGACGTTGATCTCCAGGTCCCAGCCCATGAGCTGCTGGTCGTTCAGCGTCTCCGGGGGGCGGTTGTTCAGTTCGCCCTTCTCGACGTAGTACGCCTTCTTGCGGGAAGCGTCGTTCACGCGGACGATCAGCGCGAAGTTCTCGGCGTCACCCTCAACCCACTTGTAGCCGCCGTTCGCGGCGGTGATCGAGCCGCCGGTGAGCAGGGTCAGAGCGGACGCCTTGGACAGGTCGACGGCGCGCAGCTTGATGACCGGCTCTTCCTGGCTCTTGCGGGACTTGTAGGTGCCCGTGGCGTTGAAGATCGGGTACTTGGTGACTTCCTGGGGGCGTTCCACCGTGAATCCGGCCTCGACGCCACCGAACGCGTCCCACCCGGGGAGGGCGGTGGCGAAGATGTCGGCGGGGATCGCGGTCCCGGCGGGGGCGCGGAAAGCGTCGCCGTCCAGCCAGACTGTGGCCTTCGACGAGTCGGCGTAGGTAGACAAGAGTGTCCTCCTGCACTAGTGCCCGACAGTCGGGCCAAGGGGTTAGGGGTTGGGTGCCTTGCAGGAGTCGTGCACGGGTGCCTTGTAGGTATGGCCCGCCCGCCGCCGCAAGGCACCCAGCCATAAAACGGCGGGCGGGGGTTCAACGGAGGTGCAAGGCGAGCACTGCCCGGACCGTGCATCTCACGAGTGGGGTCGACTCGCCGCGTGACGTGTCGTACCCAGGGATGGGGCCGTCGACGAGGCGACCGGAGAGGGTGACGTCACCGACAGTTCGGTTGCGGGTGCGGTGCAGCACTTGCCCCGCGGTGGCCACCAGGTTCCACACTACGTCCTCAGCGGTGTCCCCGGGTGGGGCGTAGGCGTCAACCTGGATCAGTGGCCGCCACAGCACCAGGTCCCCGTTGGCGGGGGACGCGTTGGGACACTGCACCCGCACGAACGGCGCGGTGACCGGGGTCGGCACCGTGTACCCCAGGCGGGCGGCGGGGATGAGGGCGGAGAAGCCGGGGTCCTCGTGGAGGATCTGACGGGCGATGAGGTCCATGCGTGGCAGGACCACAGGTCACCTCCGCCCGGGTGTGAACCCCGTGTACCGGCCGTGTGGGCGGGCCGCGTCGGTCAGAGTGGCGTGCGCCGGGGTGTCGACGGTCCCGTATTCCTTCCAGAAGGCTTCCGGGTCGTTGTCGCGTACGGACACCCGGTCACCGGAGACGGTGACCCCGATGCCGCCCCGGTACTCGCCAGTGACGACGGGGGCGGTGTCGATGGCATTGGAAGCGATCTCCTCGGCGATCTCCACCCGTCGAGGTGTGGACGCCTTGTAGGCGGCGGCGATCGCGGCGGCGGCGTTGACGGTGACCTTGACCCCGGCCATCGGCTCTACACCTGGTAGGCGATGTAAGTGATGGTGTTCACCGAGGCGGTGAAGGTCAGCTCGGCGCCGTAGATGCTGACCGGCCACCCACCGACGAGGCGGGGCGTGGTGCCGGTGAGCGTGTAGGTCAGTGGAGACACGGTCTGCCCGTCGACCTTGTTCGGGAACGTGACGGTGACCGTGCCGCCCGCGGCGGGGGTGAACTCGATCATCAGCGTGCCCCCGTTGGGGACCCGGTTGCCGTTGACCGCGTCGCAGGCGACGGGGGTGGGGCGGTTGATGGGGGTGATGTGGTCGAGGCTGTAGACGGTGCCGAGCGTTGCGGCCATCTGGGGCTCCTATTGCATGTCGGAGATGAGCCGCATGGCTGCGGCGATGAACACGGGGTCGTGGTCGGGGCGCCCGGTGGGATTGCCCTCGATCTGCCACTTCCGCCCGGTGGCTGGGTGCTCGACGGTGGATTGGGAAGTGACGGTGGTGCCGACCGGCAGGAGCACCGTCCACGCGGAGATGGTGGTTGCCTGACCGATGTTGTTCTCGGTGGCGGCGGAGACGTTAGCCACCGGTGCCTGGCTGACCCTGCCGTGGACGCTTTCGCTGCGAGGCGCCGGTGTCACTGTCCGCCCCGTCTGCGGGTCCGTCGTCGCCGGGAGTGGGGTCGTCACCACCAGTGGGTGCGTCAGGACCCTGCGGATGTTCGCCGATGGTGGCATGGTTGGCCTCCTCGGTGACTTCGGTGAGGGTGCCGTCGGCGAGCCCGTTCATCGCGAACTCCGACGTTGGTGAGGTCCAGTGGGCGTTTCCGTCACCGTCGCGGAGGACGGTGACAGTGGGGTCGGTCATGGTCGCTCTCCTCAGATGCTGAATGCCCCACCGCGGCGGACACCGATCGCCGTCATGGTGGCGCGGATGGTGCCCACTGCCCCGGCGCCGAGTGTTTCGGTGGCGTAGGTCTCCGAGTACTCGGGCACCTGCCAGGACCGGAGCCCGGAGGGGTTGGTGTAGTCGGGTTTGAGGGCGTCCAGCACGACCTTGAGGATCGCGTCGGGGACTTCCCGGTACCCGTGGGAATAGGTGACCGACACGTACGGTGCCCATACTCCGCGGCCCCGGGTGTAGGGCCACCCCTGTAGGCGGGACGCGCCCCACCACCACGCGTCCGGGCCGCGGTCGAGGCGGCCGCCGACGCGGGTGTAGCCGACGTTCTCGACCACGGGGGTGCCGGGGGCAGTTCCGTTGACCATCTCGGTCACGGTCAGCGGGTTGTCTGCGTCGACCACCACGGGTCGTTGGGGCAGGGTCAGGTACTGCTCGCCGCCGGTGAGTACGACGGTGTCGTGGGCGACGAATGTGATGTCCTGTCCTGCCACCCACCGCACGAGCCCGGACACCAGTCGCAGGTCCTGTTCCGCGGCGACGACGTCGAGTTCGCCGATCGGGACGCGAAGGTGGGTGGCGAGTTGCGGGACTGTGGCCAGCGGTTGCACCACCCACCTCCGTTCCTGATCAGTGGGCGGTGTCGCCCTTGCCGATGTCGTCGAGCTTGGCGATCAGCCGGGAGCGGGCCTTGTCGCCCTTGGACTCCTCGACGGTCTTGGCCTGCCCTGCCCGGGTGATGTCGTCACCGACCCAGGCGAGGACGTCGTCGATCTTGGCGTCCGCACCCGGCTGCGCACCCGCGTCCGGGGTGTCATCGCCGGTGGTCTCCGGGGTGCCCGCGAACTCGGCGGGGGTGTCGGGGACGGTGCGCTGCGCGGTGTCGGAGACGGTGCCGTCCTTGTTCACCACGACCCCGGGCGGGGGGTTGTTGGCGTCGACGAACCCGGTGGACACGTCGCGCCGGGGGTCCGGCACGGCACCCTCGGGGGCGATGGCGGTGCCGTACGGGGGGCGGCCCTTGGGGCCCTTGTGGGTGGGGTCCTGCTGGACCTCGCCGATCTCGTCGCGCCCGGCGAAGTCGTTGTCCGCCACTTCGGCGGCCACCTTCTCCGCGTCGGCGTCGTCGGCGGTGACCGCGGCGCCGGTGCGGATCAGGTAGGCGGCGACGTCGCCGGTGACGACCTCGCCGTCGCGGTAGGTGAGCTGCTGGCCGTCCTTCACGGCGACCAGATCACCGTTGACTCGTGCCCTCATCAGGGTGTGTTCCTTCCGTGGTACAGGGGGTGATCAGGAGGCGTGCTCGACCATGACCGCGCGCTTGTAGCGGGCGGGGTCGCCGGTGGCGGCGGTCTGGTCGGAGGGCACACCGAAGTCGCCGACCCACGACCACGTGGTGGAGATGTTCTGCTGGAACCGGTCCTGCGGGGGGCGGACGATCAGCGCGACCTGCACGCCGGTGGCCGGTCCGACCATCATGATGTTCGGCGAACCCTCGACGCCGGTGCCGCCCAGCAGGGACCCGATGTTCTCGAACGGGTTCGCCGTGAGCGCCCCGTCGCCGACGACCAGCGGGCGCTGCACCTGCACGCCGGTGGCCGAGGTGGCGGTGGGGGTCTCGTTGTTGCGCACCCAGTCGATGCCCGCGAACCGGCCGATCGACAGATCCCGGTACACCGGGGAGTCGATGCGGCCCTGCAACGCCTGCTTGAAGTCGGCGTCGGCGAACAGTTGCGCCTCGGTGTCCGGGGGGATGTGCGCGGTGTAGTAGCCGCCGTTGGAGGGCACGTTCTGCTTGCGCAGCCGGGTCACCGCCGACCGGAACAGGGCCAGGGTGGCCACGTCGGAGGAGGTGATGTCGTAGGCGGTGGCGCGGGCCGACGCCCGGTAGGACAGGGGGGCGTTGGAAGCGACGACGGCGTCACCGAGGACGTCGGCGCGGGCGGTGCCCAGGGTGAGGACCTGCCCGGCGACACCGGTCACGGTGTTCGCGACACCGCCGATGGTCACCGGCAGCGGGTTAGCCCCCGACACCGGAGTCGGGACACCGTTGACGTTGACGGTGGTGAACCCGGCGGTGGAGGCGACCGTGATGGACGAGTCGGAGGTGCCCGCCACGGTGCACCAGGTGCGGCCACCGGCGTACGCCCCGTACAGCTTGTTGCGCGCCACCTGGTTGAGGGTCTGCCCCGCGTTGATGGCCAGGGTTTGGGCGTCACGCAGGTACTTCGGGCCGAGGGTCATCGCCGACACCAGCATGTTGGTGTCGATCGAGTTGCCGTACTGGTCCATCGTCACGGACCACTGCTCGATGGCGTAGGTCGACGGCGACGGGTCCGAGCCGGTGATGGGGGCGGGGGTGGTGGCGATCAGCCCGGTGCGGGTGCGGGTCGCGGTGTCGCCGACACCCGCCGCCCACGGCTCGTTGTCGGCGATCGCGGCGAACTGGAACTCCGGCAGCAGGGCGTCCTGGAAGGTCCGCTCGAGCAACCCGTTCTGCATGAGGGCCTGGATGGCCGCGGGCATCGTCGACCGCACATCGTGACGGTCGAGCGTGAACCACGGCCGGATGGCGGTCGCGCTGGTCATGTACTACTCCTGTGTGGTGATCTGGATGGACACAAGGTCCGGGTATGCCTGGGCGTACTGCTCGAGCCCCAGGACCGCGGTTTGGGTGATGGCGGTGATCGCGGCGCACACTTGGCCGCCGACGGCGTGGCCCTCGTGTCCGGTCACCTCGATGGAGGTGCGTCCCGCGGTGAGCGTGACGGCGACGTGGATCACGAGCGGGTTCGGAGCCCGAGCTTGGCCATCTCCGCCTGGTATTCCTCGGGGGTGGCGGTGCGGAAGTCGACCTTCCCGTCGCCACCTCGAGGTCCCTGCCCGGGGTCGGGCTTGGGGCTGCGTGGCTTCGGCGGGGTGTCGGCGGGCTTGCGCCAGTGCGGCTTCGCGGCGAGGGTTTCCTCGAGCTTGGCCTTGATGGCCTCGACGTCGATGTCTCCGTCGTCGCCGATGTAGTCGGCGGGAGTGATGACGGTTTCGGCGTCGGTGGGGTCGGCGAACTCGGTGGAGGCCAGGGCCTTGACTTCGGCGAACACGGCCCGCTTGATGGCGGCGGCGGCTTGTGCTTCGGCCCTCTCCTTGGCGGCGGTGAGCTTCTCCGTCTCGGTCAGGTTCTGCGCGTCGATCTCCGCCAGGCGCTTCGCCGCGGCGGCGTTCTTCTTGGCCTCGGCTTCGTGCTTGCGGGACTGGGCCTTCCACTTCTCGACCTCGGCAGCCGGGTCCTTGCCCTTGGCAGGCGGTTCCGGCGCGGGTTCGGGCTCCGGTTCGGGGTCCGGGTCGGGCGTGGGTTCCGGGTCGGTGGGCGGGTCCTGCGGGTCCGGGTCCTCGTGTCGAGTGATCACGAACCAGTCGGGGGCGACCTTCAACCAGGGTTGGGTGTTACGCACGTGCATCTCCCATGTCGGGTGATCGCGGGCCCCATGTCGGCGCCACGCGGGGTGCTAGATGAGGTAGCCGTAGTTGGTGAGGAGCCTGATCGCCTCGGCCCGGCTACTGGCCGTGGTGATGATCTGATCGGCCGTGGGCCGTGGTGTGGCGGCGAACCGGTACGCGTACCGCTGTTCCCGCCCCGTCGAGGTGATCCGGGTGTGGGTGGTTCCGCGGCGGAACAGGGCCGCGTATCGGTTGATCAGGTACCGGTCCACCGTCAGGTTCGTGTACGTCTTGTCCGCTGTATCCCACCCCAAGGACTGGTCCAGTGCCTTGGCCAAGATCCGGGCACCGCCAATCGCCCGCCGAGATGTTCCGGTGCGGGTGAACTGGTAACCGCCAGCGGTGTACATGCCGGACTGGGCGTTGACCACCTGGGCCGGGTCGGCGCCGAGACGGATCGCTTCGGTGTTCGCGGCGGACAGTCCGCGGACGTGGCCGTCGAGGACGGCTTGACGGGGGTCGAACTCGGACCCGTCCCCGGCAGTATGGACAGGTACATGAGTGCAGTCGCACCGCGGGTGTCGACGGAACCCACTGTTCCACCGGTAAAAACGGCCCGCCAAGATCGCGCACCGTGCGCACGACGGGAGCCGCAGGCGCCGGTAGTAGCCCGCCGCGTGTGACGCCGCCGTGGCCGCGCCCGCAGCTTGGCGTCCGGCGTCGGTCACCGCAGTCTCGGTGTACATGGCGACCTTGTTGCGGGCCTGCTGCCACCACCGAGCCTCACCGGTCCAGCCTTGCAACGGCAGCGTCAGCAGCGACGTCAAGTCGTAGCCACCGGACCCGGTCCCGGCGAAGCCGTCAGCGGCCACCTCGGCGAGCAGGTCTTCCCCGAGGGCGGCGGCCACGTACGGGCCACCCATCTCCGCGGCCACGGTTTGGGCAGCCATCATCACCGCGGTCGCTGTGGCGACCAACGGCGGCCAGTGCCGGAACGCGTTGAGTGGAGTGGTGCGGTCGAACAGTGCCAGCACCAGAGCCAAGGCCCTGCGGGTGACACCGGTCAACTCCTGCTGGTAGGTCTCCGGCGACGTCACGCCGGGACCGGAACCGGGGCAGGGGCCGCCGGGGCGGGGCCCGGGGGCTTCGGTGGGCCGAACAACGCGTTGGTCTCCCGCTCGAGAGCCCTGGCGTCTTCCTCTTCCATGCGCTCGATTTCGATGTCGGTGTACCCGAGGTCCTCGCGGGTCTGCCGCAACGGCACGATCTTGTCGGCGTGCTTCTTGACCGCGGCGTCCGCCTGTTGGGCAACCGTCGGGGTAGCGGCGGGAACCCACATGGTCTCCATGCGCTTGTACTCGTCCGACCACTCGCCGGTGCGGATGCGGTTGGCGATGCGCATGACTTCCTCCCAGGTGCCCGACCACGGCACCCGCTTGCGCTCCGCCCGCTTGATCAGCCGGGTTTCCGACGACCGCATCGCATCCGCGGACGCCGGGTTGTCGGTGGTGAACCCCATGAACTGCGGCGGCAACGCACCCATCGACGCCACGAACTGCGCCAGCAGTTTCAACGTCTCGTGGAAGTTGCTGAGCTGCGCCTCCGGGAACTGCCCGACCTCGGCGCCATCCTTCTTGGACTTCCTCGACGCCCAGATACGGCCGATGATCCGCGAGAACGCGGACACCCTGTTGCCGTTCTCATCCTGGAAGTCCTCCGGGTCGAACCCCAACGCCCACCGGCGGGGGGCCGCGTGAAACTCGGAGGTGACCATCATGTCCGTCGCCGACTTGCACGCCGCGTCGGACAGGGGGATGACGTCCTTGAGTTCGCTGACCCCGTCCATCTTCCCGGTGCGCGCCCGGTTCACCAGCGGCACCACCGGCACCACACCCAGCTCGTGTTCGTCGACCTCGTAGTCGGGATCGAGTTCCCACTTGCCGTCGGTCTTGCGGTAATACCGGGTGGAGTCGGGCAGGTACAGGGTGACGTACTCGATGGTCTTGCCGTCCGGGTCGACATCCGACCACTTCTTGTAGGCGGCTGCCACCTTGCGGGTACGTGGGTCGTGGCAGGCGTACGCCTCGAGCGGGGACTCCACGGTGATCCGCGGGGTGTCCTCGTCGTCCTCATTCGTCCCGATGATCACATACGACCGACCCATGACCAGGGCATCGACGTGAGCCTGCTGGGACAGCTCGTCGAGGTTGTTGTACTGCCACAGCCGCCACAGATCCGCGTCTCCCCGGGCCTGACCGGGAAGCCGGAACCCGCGAACATCCATGCGCTCCTCGACGGAGTCGACCACCAGCCGCGGCCAGTTGATGACAACCGCGCGCAGACGGTCACCCATCTCGGCGAGCAATTCGGGGGCGAGGTAGGACAGCTCCTGCTCACCCTCGTAATAGGAGTTCCACCTCTGCAACTGCTCGAGCTTGGCGTTGTGCTCGATCTGCAACTTCGCCAACCACTGCTCAGGGGTGCGTTCCACCGCCACCCCCTCATCGCATCACGATCATCTTGGCCGGTTTCTTGCGTTCCCAACCACCGCGGGCAATGACGGTCCGCTGGGCTTCCCACGACAGGCACCCAGCCATCGCCAGGTCGATGTACTTGTCGGAGTCGGGGCGCTCCTTGTAGATGGTCCACAGCGGGGTCTCGTCGTCGTCCCGGATCTTCAGGTCACCTTTGCGGGCGTTCGCGATGTGCCGGGCGTAGTCCTTGTCACCGTTGTGCCCAAGAGCCCCTGTGCGCTGAGCCGTGGCGAACGCGCGCATCGACTTCCCAATCCACAGCGGGCGGTTGGTGTACCACTCGAGGACCTTCTTGTCCCCCCACTTACCCGCCCACCGGGCGACGTTCGACTCGAACCGGGGCGGGTCGGCGTGCAACAACACCACGTCCCACCGATCCATGACGTCCGCCAACGCCCCGTCGACCTGGGCGTCGGTGACCTCCCAGTCGTCGAGTTGGTCGACGTTCTCCCACACCGCGAGCGGCCACTGCCACCCGGTCTCCACGTGGGTGGCGACGAACCCGCAGGCGTCACGCCAGCGGGCCCCGTCGAACCCCACCGTGATGGGGTCCCCCTCGGGGATAGTCTCGGAGTAGGCCAAGTCATCCCATCGGATCGGGTCGAACGCCTGCCGATCAGACGCCACCCACCGGTTGAGCCACACCCGCTCCCAGAACGAGCGGTCAGTATCCGGTTGGTGGTACAGGGAAGCGATGCCCTCAATGTCCGACCACGCGGCCACCACCGGGCCGGACGCCTCGACGATCGCCGCCTCCAGCCCCTCCTGAGTCTCGAGGTTGTGCGAGGGACCCGCCGACCGGTGGAAGTAGAACAGCTTCGCGTCGCGAACCTTGCCTGCGGCGACGTCCTCGGCGTACTGCTTCTCCCCCTCAGCCACCGACCCCTGCCCGGGGACACCGGCCGTAGTGGTGGACAGAGTCCAGGGTTCCGCCAGCGGTCGTTTCGGGATGTTCGCCAGCATCGTCTGGTGCGCCTGCTTCAACCGAGGCGACACCATACGGTGCGGCTCGTCGAAATGCTGGCAGGTGGTGCGAGCGCCGTCGCGGGAGTCCGGGGCCGCAGCCAACGCCACGGCCTTGCCATCCCCACCGATCCGCGTGATCCGCTCGAGGCCGATGTCGAACAGGTCCGCGTCCTCACCCTCCGACAGGATCGCGTACAGCGCCCCGTAGGCGAGTTCCTCAGTCTGTTCCTCGGTGTAGGCCACCATCGGGATGTAGGGGTCCTTGACCGGTCGGCCCACCGGGTTGCCGTAGGCATCGAACCCATCGCACCGGACCGGTCCTTCGGGGTGCAGTTCCACCCCGACGATCCACGCGGCGAGTTCCGTCTTCGCCGTCCCCTTGCGAAGCGAGATCGCAACCCGGTTGAACCGGCGCTTCCCCGCCTTCGGGTGCCCCCGCGGGTACACCTCGTAGGCCCGGTACAACAGCGCCCGCTTCTCCCCGTCGACCACCGCGGGCTCGCCACGCAGGTCGCCAGGGCCGAACACGAACCGGGCCTCGATCAGGTCCACAACCTGCGGCCCGAGGGTCGGCCACGGTTCAGCGTCGAACGGGGGGACGATCAGGCTGGTCACGCCAGGCGCAGCACGTTCCGCGGGTCATCACCCGGGACCGGCTGCCCCGCCGGGGCCTGCGGCTTGGCCCGTCGCCGCTTGCCGCGGTCCTGGGCCTCGTCGGTCTTCTCGATCGTCCACTGCAACCGGCGGCGGTCGATCGGGGTCAGGCCGAAACACTGCCGCTGCTGCCTGATCTCTGCGGCCAGCAAGATGCGATCCCGCGCCGACGAGGACGGCGACCAGAACAGGTCCACCAAATCGGCCAGCAGGAACAGCCCATGCAGGTCGGAAGACAGAAACTCCGGGGCCATCGGGGACGCCCAGATGTCCTCCCACCACGCCACCGTCAACTCGTTCCAGTCAACCTCGCGGGCAGGCAGAGGAGGGGCCTGCACGTCGTGGTCAACGGTCAGCGTCGCCGCTGTCGGGGACACGTTTCTCCGCGCCGGGTTCGCCTTCGGTACAGCCATGGCTGTCCTCCCATGTCGGGTGGACCCCGGCCCGCATGTCGCCGACCAGGGACGCCGTCAAAAGTCTGGAGTCCGTACACAGAGAAAACGCCCTTCCCCGC
>Ga0196960_10000257_pt1 | contig 21150 bp, 16 predicted proteins | sample S3v_5metaG_FD_183187 | JGI IMG/M metagenome (GOLD analysis project Ga0196960, IMG submission 183187) | Soil microbial communities from Anza Borrego desert, Southern California, United States - S3+v_5 | ecosystem: Environmental > Terrestrial > Soil > Desert | place: USA: California | collected...
TCATCCAGGTCGGCACGATCGGCCTGATCAAGGCGATCGACCGCTTCGACCTGTCGCGCGAGGTGGAGTTCGCCACGTTCGCGGTGCCCTACATCGTGGGCGAGATCAAGCGGTTCTTCCGTGACACGACCTGGTCCGTGCACGTGCCGCGCCGCCTCCAGGAGCTGCGGGTCGAACTGGCGAAGGCCAAGGAACTCCTCTCCTCCAAGCTCGACCGCGACCCGACGGTCGCGGAACTCGCCGCACATCTCGATCTCCCCGAGGAGGAGATCATCGAGGGCCTGGTCGCAGCCAACGGCTACTCGGCGGGCTCGCTGGACACCCCGAGCGCCGACAGCGAATCGGGCAGCGAGCAGCGCGCCTACGCCGATCTCCTGGGTGAGGAGGACCCCGGGATGGAGAGCGTCGAGAATCTGCACACCCTGGCTCCGCTGCTGCGGCAGCTGGACGAGCGGGAACAGAAGATCGTCCGCATGCGTTTCGGCCAGGAGATGACTCAGGCGCAGATCGGCGCGGAGCTGGGCGTGTCCCAGATGCACGTGTCGCGCCTGCTCAGCAGGATCGTGCAGCGCCTGCGCGCGGGCATGAGCGTCGAGGCTTGATCCAGTCACCCGCACATTGAATGACCGAGGCCCGGCCGAGCGCCGGGCCTCGGTCACATATGCTTCCTGCCGAAACGGCTGTGAACGTTCTGTGCCGTCAGTCGGAGGGAGTGGAGTGTGGCCGAGATGCCGTTGGACACCTCTGCGCGCGTGAAGGAGCTGGGCGGGATCCCCCCGCAGCAGCGGGTGCTGACCGCAGGCGACACTTCCGTCTGGGACGTCGACGCGGCTCTCCTCCTGGTCGAGGACGACTCCGGGGACGCACTCCTGGTCGAGGAGATGCTCACCGACAGTGAGCTGGACGCCCCTCTCACATGGTGCAAGACGCTGGCCGAGGCCCGGCGGTTCCTGCTGAGCTGCCGGACCTCCGTCTGTGTCCTGCTGGACCTGCACCTGCCCGACGTGAACGGCCTCGACGCCGTCCGCCAGCTCGTCGAGTCCGCCCCCGACGCGGCGGTCATCGTGCTGACGGGCCTGGACGAGTCGAAGACCGGATTGTCCGCAGTGGCGCAGGGTGCCCAGGACTACCTCGTGAAGGGCCGGATCGATCCCGAGGTCCTGGGCCGCGCGGTCCGTTACGCCCTCCAGCGCAAGCACGCCGAACGGTCGGCGGCGGCCATGCGGACCAGCCGGCTGATCGCCCAGGAGAACGCCCGTCTGGAGCGTGCCCTGCTGCCGATCCCCCTGCTGCTGGACGACAGCTTCCAGGTGGCCGCCCGCTACGAGGCCGGGCGCGCCCACGGGCTGCTGAGCGGCGACTTCTACGACGTGGTGCAGACCGCCGACGGCGCGGTGCACGCGGTGATCGGCGATGTGTCGGGGCACGGTGCCGCCGAGGCCGCCCTGGGGGTCTGTCTGCGGGTCGCCTGGCGCACGGCCGTACTGACCGGGGTCACTCAGCTGGAGACGACCGGTCTCCTGGAGGAGATACTCGTCGCCGAGCGGTCCGACCCCCATGTGTTCGCCACCGTGACCACGCTCGTCTTTCCGCCCGGCCGGGACAGGGTGCTCGTCGCGCGGGCCGGGCACCCCGGCCTGCTGCTGCGGCGCGGCCCGGAGGTCGGCTGGGTGGAGCCCGAAGCGGGTATGGCTCTAGGATTGCTGCCCGGCGCCGGCCGCTGGACGATCACGGAGCTGGAGCTCTCCCCCGAGAGCGAGCTCGTCCTGTTCACCGACGGCCTGTTCGAGGGGCGCACGGGACCCAAGTCCCGGCTGGGCGAGGACGGCCTGCTGGCCATGGCCGGCAGATACGGCGCCCTGGAACCCCGCGCGTTCGTCGACGCGCTGGTCGCCGAGGCCACCGAAAGCGCCTCTCCGTACGGCGGGCTGGCCGATGACGTCGCCGTCCTGCACCTTGGCTGGAAGGCGAACTCATGAGCACCACCGGACCGTCGGCAGACGGGCGGGGCGGCCGGATAGCGCGGCTGTCCGTCCAGAACTGGGTCCATCTGATCCTGGCCGGCTTCGTGCTGGTGGTCTGCGGATGCCTCGTCGTGGGCGGGTTCGTCCTCTCCCGCATCTCCGACCGGACCACGGATCTGGTGGACCGCATCCAGCCGGCCCGCTCCGCCTCGTTCCAGCTGCAGAACTCGCTCCTCGACCAGGAGACCGGGGTGCGCGGTTTCGCACTCACCGGTGACCCCTCGTTCCTGGAGCCCTACGAGAGCGGGAGGCGGGCCGAACGCGAGCGGGCCGCCCAGGTGCGTTCGCTGATCGGGGACGAGCAGCCGTACGGCGCGGACCTGGAGCGGATCGAGAAGGCCGCCCAGCAGTGGCGCACCCTGCGGGCCGAGCCACTGATCGCCGCGGTGCAGGCGAGCGGGCCCACCGGTGCGTCCTCCGCCCCGCTCACCCGGAGCAAGGCGGAGTTCGACGCGTTGCGCCTGCTCTACACCACCCAGCAGAGCCGTCTGGACGACGCACGCGACCGTGTCCGCGGCGAGCTCGACAGCGCGCACACCACCCGCGACCGGGTGCTCCTCGCCCTGGTCATCGGCTTCGTGCTGTCGGTCGTGTCGCTCAGCCTGCTGCTGCACCGCATGGTGGGCCGGCCGCTGAGCGCGCTGACCGCGGCGTCGAACAAGGTGAGGTCGGGCGCGTTCAACGGCAGGATCGAGGTCAGCGGTCCGTCGGACGTCAGGGCCGTGGCCGCCGCGGCCGAGGACATGCGCCGGCGGCTGGCCGCGGAGCTCGCCGAGTCCCAGGAGCGGGAGACGCTGCTGTCCGAGCAGACGGCGGAGCTGCGCCGGTCCAACTCCGAACTGGAGCAGTTCGCCTACGTCGCCTCGCACGACCTCCAGGAACCGCTGCGGAAGGTCGCCTCCTTCTGCCAGCTGCTGGAGAAGCGCTACGGCTCGGAACTGGACGCACGCGGCCGGCAGTACATCGACTTCGCGGTCGACGGCGCCAAGCGGATGCAGGTGCTCATCAACGACCTGCTGACCTTCTCGCGGGTGGGCCGGGTGCAGCAGAGCTGGAAGCCCGTCGATCTCGGTGCCGCCCTGGACAGGTCCCTGTCCAATCTCACCCTGGCCATGGAGGAGTCCGGAGCCGTCGTCGTACGCGAGGATCCGTTGCCGGAGCTCCTCGGCGACTCGACCTCGCTCACCATGGTGTGGCAGAACCTCATCGGGAACGCGGTCAAGTTCCGCCGGGCCGACGTGCCGTGCCGGATCACTGTCGGGTGCGTCCAGGAGGACGACAACTGGCATCTGACGGTCGCCGACAACGGCATCGGGATCGCGCCGGAATTCGCCGACAAGGTGTTCATCATCTTCCAGCGTCTGCATGCCCGGGACGAGTACGAGGGCACCGGAATCGGTCTCTCGCTCTGCCGCAAGATCATCGAATTCCACGGTGGCCGGATCTGGCTGGATCCGGAGCCGGCAGAGGGCACGGTGTTCCACTTCACCCTCCCCGTCCTGCCTGAAGCACCCACCCACACCACGGCGGAGCTGCTCGCCCCCGCCGCGCTCACCCCCCGGTCGGGAGACACCCAGTGAACGACGACGTCAAGCCCATCGAGGTCCTGCTGGTCGAGGACGACCCCGGTGATGAGCTGATGACCCGTGAGGCGTTCGAGGACAACAAGATCCGCAACACCCTGCATGTGGTGCGTGACGGCCAGGAGGCGCTGGACTTCCTCTACCGCCAGGGCCAGTACACCGATGCGCCTCGCCCCGATCTGGTGCTCCTCGACCTGAATCTGCCGAGGTACGACGGCAGGCAGGTGCTCGAGCGGATCAAGACCGACCCGGAGATGGCGCTGATCCCGGTCGTGGTCCTCACCACTTCCTCGGCCGAGGAGGACATTCTGCGGAGCTACAAACTGCACGCCAACGCCTATGTCACCAAGCCGGTCGACCTGGAGCAGTTCATCGGGGCGGTGCGTCAGATCGACGACTTCTTCGTGAGCGTGGTCCGGCTCCCTCCGCGTGCGTAAGATCTGAGGACATGACCCCGAGTGGGATCTTTCGACGTGGGTACACGAACGGCGAGAAGAGGTCCACGACCTCCCCTGCGGCGCCCTGGCTGGAGCACATGAACGAACAGGCCACATCACGGCCGGACAGCCCCCTTCCGGGGCCTCCGGCCTCCGATGTGCTGCTCATCGCCGAGGTGTTCGACGGCGAGCCCGGATGCATCGCTCAGGCCCGCGCGCTCGCCGACCGTTTTCTGACACGGCTCGTGGCCGAGTGGTTCGCGGTCCTCGGCGAGCACACCCGCAGCGACCTGATGCTGGCGGTGAGCGAGCTCATCACCAACGCGGACCGTTACAGTCACGGCCCCTACCTGCTGGAGCTGGAGGGCGACGCGCGGCGCATCAGCGTCACGGTGTACGACAGCAGCACGGCGCTCCCCGTGCTCTACTCCCCCGACCCGTCCCGCCTCGGCGGTCACGGTATGGAGATCGTGGTCGCGCTCTGCGACCGGCTCACGGCCGAGCGGGTGCCCGTCGGCAAACGCATCCGTGCCGAGTTCATGCTCAGCACCTGAACGACGCCGCGCTCTCCGGTGCACTGCTCCGGCCCGGCAGGGGCGCGGTCCCGTTCACCCCGTGAAGTGGAGCGGCAGCACGGCGTCACCGTCCCGGCGAAGTTCTGAGCCTTCGGGCAAGGAGGACTACCGTCGGGAGGAGGACCAGGAGTGATGGACGTACTACTGGAGCAGTACGCCGGATCGCCGCCTCAGGGACGACGACGCGGCGGCTCCGACGGGACATCGTGGTGTCATGAGTTCCCTCGCGCTCTCCGTGCTGCTGTCACTGGTCTCCGCGGTCGCCTACGCGGCCGGCGCGATCGTCCAGGAGCGCGTGGCCGCGGCCGGTGACAGCCGCCCGTACGCACCGCTGCGCAACGGCGTCTGGTGGGTGGCGGTGGCGCTCAACGGTGTGGGAGCGCTGCTGCACGTCGTGGCGCTGGCGTACGGGCCGCTCAGCCTCGTACAGCCCCTCGGAGCCCTGACGATCGTCTTCGCGCTGCCGATGGCGGCGGTCTTCGTCCGGCGCCGGGCGGGGCGGACCGCCTGGCGCGGCGCCGTGATGGCCACCGTCGGCCTGGCCGGGCTGCTGGCTCTCACGGGGAGCGCGGGATCCCGCACGCTGGCCGGGCCGGAGCAGTTCATGCTCGGGACCGGGACCTTCGGTGCCGTGGTGGTCCTGCTGGTTCTCGCCAAGGGGCTGCACCGGCCGATGCCGCACAGCGTGGCGCTGGCCGTCGGCGCCGGTGTCGCCTTCGGCATGGCGTCGGTGTTCACGAAGACCGTTGCGGTGGAGTGGACCTCCGGCTCGGTCGTGTCCGGGCTGCCGACCCTCCTGGTCATCGCGGGGCTCGCGTCGGCGGGGCTGCTGCTCTCCCAGGCGGCGTACCGGGGCGCCGGGCTGACGGCGCCACTGGCGACGGTCACCGTGGTCAATCCGGTCGTGGCGGCCGTGGTGGGCATCACCATGTTCGGGGAGCAGTTCCGCTACGGCATCACGGGGACCCTGCTCGCCCTCGGCTGCGGAGCGCTGGCGGCGGCGGGTCTGGTGCTGCTGACCACGGAACGGGAGGAAGCGGGGCGGACGGAGTCCGGGGAGCGTGTGCCCGGGGAGCCCGCCGAGGATCCGGACGTGCCGCGCCCGGTGGTGCGGTCCGGGCCGGCGAGACCCGTGCTTACCCAGGGCTCGGCGGTACTGCCGGGTCCTTTCCCGGGGCCGACCGCTCTCTCCCTCCCGCTGGCCCTGCCGTCGGACCACGGCGGCGGGCGCGTGGAGTTCGGCGGCGGGCGGCCCGCGGCCGACCAGGCCGGCCGGGGTGACCCGGAGGGTCCGGCGGCGAGGGCCGTTCAGACGTTGACGCCACCGGCCCGGAGGTAGGCCAGGGGGTCGATGTCGGATCCGTAGCCGGGGCCGGTACGGATCTCGAAGTGCAGGTGCGGGCCGGTGCTGTTGCCTGTGGATCCCGAGCGCGCGATCCGCTGGCCGCTGCCGACCTGCTGGCCCTCGCGCACGTGGAGCGAGGAGAGGTGGGCGTACTGGCTGTATCTGCCGTCGCTGTGCCGGATGACGATCTCGTAGCCGTACGCGCCCGCCCAGCCGGCCGAGACGATCTTCCCTGAGGCCACGGCCTTGACGGAGGTGCCGGTGGGGACCGGGAAGTCGACGCCTGTGTGGTAGCCGCTGGACCATGAGCCCGACTGGCGGTACGGGGTTCCGGTGCGGGCCGCCACGGGGGCGGTGAGGCCGGACCGCGGTTTGGCCGTCTTCTTCTCGGCGGCGGGCTTCGCCGCCTGCCTGGGAGCGGCCGGCTTCGACTTCTCCTTGGCCTTGGGCGCGGCGGTCCTCGGGGCCGCCTTCTCCGTGGCCTTCGGAGCGGCGGTCCTGGGCGCCGCCTTCTCCGTGGCCTTCGGAGCGGCGGTCCTGGGCGCCGCCTTCTCCGGGGCCTTGGGCGCGGCGGTCCTGGGCGCCGCCTTCCGCTCCGTCGGCGGCGTCCCTGCCACGTCGAGGGTCAGCCGCTGTCCCGGGAGGATGAGGTCGGGGTCGGCACCCACCACGGCGCGGTTGGCCGTGTACAGCTGCTGCCAGCCGCCCTGGACCCGCTCGGCGGAGGCGATGCCGGAGAGGGAGTCGCCGCGCGCCACGGTGTAGGACTCGCGCTGACCGGGCACGGCGGCCGGCGATGCCTTCGCCGCTCCGGTGTCGCGGGCCTTCTTCTTCCCGGAGCCGGCCTCCGGTGCCTTGTCCTGCCCGGTCTGGGCGGCCACCTGCCGCTCCGGCCGGGGAGCGAGGTCCGGCGCGTCGCCACCCTGTTCCAGGCCGGCCCGGGCGGAACACGTCGGCCAGGCTCCCGGGCCCTGCCCGTCGAGCACCTTCTCGGCCACGGCGATCTGCTGGTCCTTGGTGGCCAGATCGGCGCGCGCGGCGTAGGCCGTGCCGCCGTAGGCCGCCCAGGTCGACCGGGTGAACTGCAGACCCCCGTAGTAGCCGTTACCCGTGTTGATGTGCCAGTTTCCGGTCGACTCGCAGGCGGCGACCTTCTCCCACACGTCGGCCGGGGCAGCTCCTGCCGAGGCAGCCGTGAGAAGCGGGAGCGCGAGGCCCGCGCCTCCCGCTGTCACCGTGAGCGAAGCGCGGTTGATCCGGCTGGGCTGGTATCTGCGGTGCCGACCGTTCGCGGCCATGATAGGGCTCCCCCACTGCAGTAGAACGCGTCGCAAGCGGCCAACTTATGGGCATACGACGGGTGGTGACAAGTGAACATTCTCCACCTGCCGTCCACGCGCCCCGGCGCGTGACCCCTGCGAACGGAACCGGCACCCCCGGCCGCCCCCCTCCGGCCCTGGCGGGAGAGCGCTCCCCCACTTGTCCGCCCGGTGCTGTGAAGGCGGTCATGACGGATGCTCCGCGACCGGCCGGCGCGGCCCCCACCCTGGAGGACGTGGCGTGGGCGGCCGGTGTCTCACGCGCGACCGTCTCACGAGTGATCAACGGGGTGCGCAACGTCGATCCGGCGATCCAGGAGGCTGTACGGCAGGCGGTCGCCGTCACCGGCTACGCGCCCAACCGCGCGGCTCGCTCCCTGGTCACCCGGCGCACGGACGCCGTCGCGCCGGTGGTGTCGGGAGCGGGGGCCGCGGGCCCGGAGGAGGGGGCCGGGCCCGCCGGAGAAGGGGGCTTCACCGCTCAGGTCTTCGCCGACCCGTTCTTCGGCCGGGTGGTGACGGGGGTCGTCACCATCAGCGGACCGCTGGACCTGTCCGCCGGACAGGAGAGGCCGGCGGGCTTCCGGGACGCGCTGGCGCAGCACGGGGTCTCCCGTGCGCCTGTCGTCGAGGGGCAGTTCACCCAGGAGAGCGGCGGGACGGCGATGGAGCGCCTCCTGACCGAACACCCCGATCTGGACGGGGTGTTCGCGGGGAACGACCTGATGGCGACGGGCGCCTGCCATGTGCTGCGGGAGCGCGGCAGGCGTGTCCCCGAGGACGTCTCCGTGATCGGGTTCGACGACAGCAGCGCCGCCTCGGCCTGCCGGCCGCCGCTCACGACGGTGCGGCAGACGGTGGAGGACATGGCAGCGGAGACGGCCGGACTGCTGCTGGACCGGCTGGCGGTGCCGGACCGGCCGGTGACATCGGTGATCTTCGAACCGGTGCTGGTGGTGAGGGATTCCGCCTGAGGGCCTGACGGCGGGCGCCCCGAGCACGAGTTCCGCCCCCCTGCCCTTCGGCCCCATGCCCTTCGCGCTCAGCCGGCCACGGTGCGGCCGCGGCCCGGCATCATGCGGTCCCGGGCCGGAGTGGCGCCCGGGAGGGATTCCGGCCCGGGGCGGGTGCCGCCGCGGGCCAGGAAGTCGGACAGGGGCAGAGTCGCCGCACCCACCGTGACCGCGTCCGGGCCCAGGCGGCCCAGATCGATCGTGGTGCGGGCGGCCGCGTGCCGGAGCGCGTACTCCCGGGCGTACCGGCGGATCTCCGGGAGCAGGTGGGGGCCGATGAGCAGACCCGCCCAGCCGCCGAGCAGGATGCGTTCCGGCAGGAAGAGATTGACCAGGTCGGCCAGGGCGGCGCCCAGGCACTCGGCCGTCTCGTCGAGGATCGAGACCGCCACCGGGTCCGGAGCACCGTCGGCGGTCCCCGGGTAGGCGGCCGCGAGCAGTGCGGCAAGGGCGGTCTCGTCGTCGGCGTCCGGGGGCAGCGGGCCTCCCGCTTCCTGCCAGCGCTCCCGCATGGCCTCCGCGCCCGCGTACGCCTCCAGGCAGCCCATGGAGCCGCAACGGCAGCGGCGGCCCCGTAGCTGCACCGTGGTGTGTCCCCACTCCAGGGCCGCGTCGGAGAGGTCCTCGTCGAGGATGTCCCCCCGGCTGACGCTCGCACCCACTCCCGAGCCGATCAGGACGACGGCGGCCGTGCCGGCGCCACGGCCGCCGCCGAACCGCATCTCGGCCTGCCCCAGGGTCTTCGCACCGTTGTCGATGAAGAACGGCACCTCCGGAGGTACGTCCACGGCCTCGCGGAGCAGCCGCTCGAAAGGAACGGCACTCCATCCGATGGTCTGGCCGTGGACGACCGCACCCGGGCCGCCCGCGGACTCCGGGGCGTCGCGTTCGATGATGCCGGGCACCCCGACGCCGATGCCGAGCAGCGTGCCGGGGTCGGCGCCCGCGTCGCGCAGGACGTCGGAGACACCCCGACGGACATGGCCGACGACGCACTCGACGTCGTATCCGTGCTGGGCCAGCAGGCGGTCGGTGCGGGCGAGTTCCGTCAGCGAGAGGTCGAAGAGCTCGACGCGTACCCGGGTCTCACCGATGTCGATGCCCACGAACAGTCCTCCGCCGGGGGCGATCCGCAGCAACGTGCGGGGGCGTCCTCCGTCGGAGTCGACGATGCCGGCCTCCTCCAGGAGGCCCTCGGAGGCCAGCTCGGTGACCACGTTGCTGATGGAGCCCGAACTCAGCCCTGTCGCGGGCCCCAGCTCCTGGCGGCTCAACGGTCCGTCGAAATACAACCGTTGCAACACCCGCGCCCGATTGCCCCTTCGCAGGTCACGCACCGTCCGTCTACTGCGCTCAGCCATGTCGCCCCCTTCGCCCCGGCAACATACCCCGGCTCTGGGCACCCAGTTATTTCATCTCTTTAATTAATACGAGGAAGATCGCGCGGGTCCCGGACCGCGTCCTCCCCGGAAAAGGGCCGCCCCGCATGCGTCGTCTCAGAGCCGCTGCGGCCACCGCCCTCGCCATGCCCGTCGCCGCCGGTGCCACCGGCTGCGGCGGCGGGGCACCCCCGGCCGGCGGCAGCGACGAGTCACCGAAGACGCCGGCGCGCCGGGGCGTCCGACCAGGGCCCGGGCATCGGGGCCGGCAGGAAGATCCTCACTCCCGGACCCAAGAACATCGAGAAGCGGAGCGGGACCGAGGTGAGGCTGGAGCCCGTCCCTGCTCGAACTCCTCATCCGCCCGATCCCGGTGACCGCCGGCATCGTGATGACCTTCCGTCAACTCACCCAGTTCTTCCTCGGCGACCGGGACACGGCTCAGAACGACGTGCACTGGAATCAGGCCGTGGCCACCCCGCTCGTCGTGAGCGTGCCGATGACGTGACCCGGCACCGCACCGTCAGGGCCGGGGGCCGGCGCCCTGCGGAGCCGCTCCGCGAATTCACCGACGACAGACCGCTCAAGACGGCCTGAGCCCTTCCCGGGTCCAGGTCCGAGCTCCGTACGCCGGCAGCCCCACCTGCCGGCGTACGGGGGGCATCTGCTGCCCGGCACACCACCGGCGGGCTGTCAGGCAGGCGAGACCTGACGCTTATGCTCACCGTATGGAGCAGAGCGAAGTCCTCAAGCGAGTGATCGGCATCCTCACGGAGGCGGGCGAGATGCAGCGCCACGCCGAGGAGGACGCGAGCGGCGGTGACCTGGACGCAGGCGGAAACATGGTGACAACCCTTCTCAACGAGACGATGCCGCACATCGCGATCCCCTCCGACGCCACCGTCGAGGAGATGGCCGCCCTGGTGGGACGCGAGGTCGGCGGCGCCGTGGAGCAGCTGGTCGGAGCCTTCACACTGGCCTTCATCGCGCTCGCCCAGATCCATGACTCCGGTCAGCAGGACGTGTCCTCCGCCGATGTGCTCCAGGACCTCGCGCTGCGGGCCGAGGAGCTGAGTTCGGGTGACGAGGGCCCGGAGGGGCCCCTCTGAGGGTGCGCGTCGAGGCATCGCACTCCGCCCCTCGCCCCTTCGCATCCTGGGTGCCGCGCCCGGCCTCGCTGCGCGCATGCGCGAGTCCGCGGCGGGCCACGGACGATCCATGGTCCGCCGCGGACCTCCCGGCCGCACCGACGGCGGGGAACAGGACGGTGCGGCGGCTTCTGCGAGCGGTCGGCTCCGGTGGACGCCGAACTCGTGGAGCGAGTGGTCCCAGGCCGTGCCGCGCACGGATGGGTCCACCCGTAGGTGGCGCGCTTCACCCGTGACGTCGATGCCGTCGATACCGCCGTTTCCTTCGGCGACGGCGAGACGCCCCCGTCACATGTCCGCGGCCGGCCCAGTGGACGGGACGTGGCAGCCGCATGGGGATGCGGCTGCCCTCATGGAGGATCAGGGGAGCGCTCTCCCGCGTGTTGCCAGTGTTGCGTCGCCGTCGAGAACATGCCAAGAGTTGGCGAACAGCGCTTATCGCACCGGAAGTCGGCCGTCCCACCCCCTGCGGGCGCAGGGCCGGGAGGCACAAGGCCGACGCGCTGCGGGGCCCGCTCTTCAGGGCTCACCGTGATGCGGTCGGGACCGGTCCCCCGAGGACCGGCCGGACCGTAGGCCGGTGGCGGGACCGCCGGCGCTCACAGCGGAGGTCCGCCGCGGCAGGGGGGCACCCCGTTGCCGCAGCGGACCGGTCGTGTTCGCGCCGGGTCAGCAGGTCCCGGCGGTGTCATCCGTCATGCCGTGTGGAGGGTCAGCCCGTAGCGGTTGAGGATCTCGTTGATGGGCTGGTGCCAGGTCTCACCGCCGCCGCTGCAGTTGCCCCAGCCGCCCGACGTGACGCCCTGGGCCTGATCGCCGCTGATGAACGCGCCGCCGGAGTCACCCGGTTCGGCGCATACGCTGGTCTTGGTCATCTGATGGACGGCGCCCTGGCTGTAGTTCACGGTCTCGTTCTTGGCGAGGACACTGCCGCAGTGCCAGTGGGTGGTGGAACCCGAGCGGCAGATCGAGGCGCCGATGGGGGCCTCGTTGGAGCCGCGGACCAGCTGGTCGGACACCGTGCCCCAGCCGAGGACCACCGGGACGGTCCACCAGCCGCTGCCCACGTTCACCCAGGCGTAGTCGTCACCGGGGAAGGACGAACCCTGGAAGTTTCCGATGGCCGAGCCGTCCCAGCCTCTCACCGCTCCGCCCGCACGGCCGCAGTGGCCCGCCGTGACGAAGCCGCCGTGCACCGAGAAGCCTATGGAGCAGCGGACGTTGCCGGTGTAGTAGGGGTCGCCGCCGACCGTTCCCGCGGCGAAGGTCTGCGGGGCCCCGGCGGTCTGCTCCACCGTGACGGGGCCGGCCTTGCGCGCCTTGGCGAGGAACGCGCGGACATCGTTGTCACCCTGTGCGGAGGCGACGACGTCCACCACGACGCTGTTCGCCCGGGGGTCGACGTGCCAGCTGCTGATCCCCTCAGGGGCGGAGAGTGCGTCCAGCTTGTTCTTGACGGCGTCGAGCTCGCGCTCCGTGTGGTCGACCACCCGGGTCTGCGCACCGGTCGCACGGACGGCACCGGCCTTGGCGTCGTCCGTGACGGCCACCGTCAGCTTGCCGCTGCCCGCGTCGAACCAGGAGCCGCCGTACGACGCCCCGGCCGCGCTGCGCGCCTTTCCCTGCAGTGCTGTTGCCCGCTTCTCCGCGGTGAGCCGCGCCTCTGCCTGGCTTTTCGTCAGTCCGAGGTCGCGCTGCATGGCCGTGATGATCCCGGACGAGGCCTGGGGTGCGGCGGAGGAGGGGGAGCCGGCGGCCGAGGCCTGGGTGAGCCCGGCGGTCGCCCAGGCACCGATGATGAGCAGTGCGGAGAGACCGGTCCGCACCATCGTCGTATGTCTCAAGGGATTGCTCCTTCTGTTGTTCCAGCATCGTGGGGGTGGAACAGGAAGCGTCCAAGAGCCGTCTGAGAGCGCTCTCAGAGGTATCACCTACGGACTGTAGTCCAGTTCGACGGTCAGGTCCATGCCAATGACATCCCCCGATCGGTGCGGTGGGTCAGGGCGTGATCAGGGGGAGCCCCGAGGCGCGCCATGGGGCACGGAACGCGTCCCACCGGCCACTGGGCACATCCGAGGAGACGGTGTCCCAGATCCGTACGGGGCTGCCCGCCGCGTCGAGCGGCGGCCAGCCGGGGTCGCCGGTGGCCGCGAACTCCGCCCATGCGCGCGCCATGCGCGACGAGAGCTCGCGGTCCGCGGCACCCGGAGGCCCTCCGATGAGGAAGTGGACGTTCTCGTCGTCCACGGTGCCGAAGGCGAACGGGATGTCCGCGCAGTGCCAGGCCCTGACGGGCCTCCCCCGGCCGTCGTGCCGCCGGACGAAGCGTGAGAGCCGGGTCCGGCCCCCTCCCCCCGCGTGGACCTCGGCCAGCCTGCAGCTGTACTCGGCGAACTGGAGGTCCCCGTACAGGGCCAGATAGGTCTCGTGCACGGATGCCTCCGGTGCGAGCCGACGATAGGCGTCCAGCACCGCGTCCTGGATGTGGAGATCCGCTGCGAAGACGGCGAGTCGGCTCTCTTCGGTGACCTTCGCACAGCTACCCGTCTCGTCCAGCAGCCAGAATTCCTCCGCCGTGTGACAGACCAGCAGGTCGGCCTCCCGGCCGGCTCCGGAGGCGAACGCCGTGAGCGGGTCGAGGGGCAAGGCGGTGCCCCCCGCCACCGGCCCGTAGATCGCCGGATCGTAGTGGCGTGCTCCGGATGCGGGATCGCGCCGGTATCCGTCGGCCACCCGGTCGGAGGCATCGACCAGTGCCTTCGGGGAGGCGGACACCAGCCCGGCGTACGTGGCCGGCACACCGGCCTCCGCGGCCACCTCCGCCGTGGTACGGGCGGCGGAAGCAGGCGAGGCGCAGGCGTTCACGGGGCTGTGGGCGATGGCGCGCCGGAACAGTCCGCGCGCCCCGTCCATCGCCATCAGGCAGGCGACCGAGGTCGCCCCGGAGGACTGTCCGGCCACGGTGACGAGGCCTGGGTCACCGCCGAACGCCGCGATGTTGTCCCGCACCCATGCGAGCGCGGCGATCTGGTCGAGCAGTCCCCGGTTGTCCGGGCAGGGCTCGGTGCCGGCGGCGGGCGGGACATGGCCGAATCCCTCGAAGCCCAGCCGGTAGTTGAGCGTGACGACCACGAGCCCGTGGGCGGCCAGGACGGCACCGTCGAAGTCCGGCTGCGCCGAGGAGCCGAAGGCGTAGGCACCACCATGGATCCAGACGAGCACGGGCAGCGCGTCGCCGTCGTTCCCGGGCGTCCAGATGTTGAGGCTGAGCACGTCCTCGTCACCCGGGGACCAGGCAGGCGCTCCCGGCAGTTGCGCCGACTGCGGGGCCACGGGGCCGAAGGCGGTGCAGTTCCTGGTCCCGCCCCAGGCCGCTGCCGGGCGCGGCGCCCGGAACCGGTCGGCGCCGAACGGCGGCGCGGCGTACGGGATCCCGCGCAGTACGGCCACTCCGGGCGCGTACGTGGACACGGCTCCCGCGACCGCCCCGCTCTTCGTCGTGAACACCGTCATCCGCACTCCCGCTCCCCCGCTGTCCCGCCACCGGCCGGGCGGGCGTGGCGATCAGCTTCGCAGCGGGCGGGCGGCCCGGGCCAACACCGGGATCGCGACGATTGACGCAGTCACGATGTGAATGACCGCAGGTGCTGCTTCCCGTGCCGAGGCGGCTCCGGTCGGTTCCGTACGAGGGCGGTCTCCGGCAGGAGCGCCCGGACACGAGGGCTCCTGCCCTGCGTGTGGGGCCGGCCTGTTCTCCGGGGTCAGTTCCCGGTGAGTTCCCGCACGGTTGCCATGTCGCTGAACGGCAGGAGCGTCTCACCGACGATCTGGTACGGCTCGCTGCCCTTGCCGGCGATCAGGACGATGTCCTCCGGTCCGGCCGCCTCCAGCGCGAAGGCGATGGCACGCCGGCGGTCGGTGAAGCGTTCGTACGGCGTACCCGTTTCCGCGATGCCCGGAGCCACCTGGTCCAGAATCGTCTCCGGGTCCTCGTTGCGCGGGTTGTCCGAGGTCAGGACGCACAGGTCGGAATGTGTTCCGGCGATCGTCCCCATCTCGGCGCGCTTGGTGGTGTCCCGGTCCCCGCCACAGCCGAAAACGGTGATGACCTCGGCGCGGGCGAAACCGCGAATGGTGCTCAGCACCTTGTTCAGCGAGTCCGGGGAGTGGGCGTAGTCCACGATCACCGAGGTGCCGTCGGCAGTCGTGAAGCGTTCGAAGCGGCCTGGGATCTGCGGCATCCGTTCGAGCGCGGCGACCAGTCCCGGCAGGCTGTGCCCCAAGGTGTGGCAGGCCGCCACCGTGGCCAGCGCGTTCGACACGGAGAACCTGCCGGGCGCGGGGATGGCGGCCGGGTACTTGCGGCCGTCGTGGTGCAGCGTGAAGCGGGTGCCCGAGGCGTCGACGACCAGGTCGGTGGCCCGGTAGTCGGCCTCGGTGTCGAGGGCGTACGTGGTCACTGCGCCGGGCATCATCGCCTCGATACGGGCACTCACCGGGTCGTCCGCGTTGACCACGGCGTGCCCGCACAGCCCCTGGAAGAGCCGGAGTTTGGCGTCCCGGTAGCTGTCCATCGTCCCGTGGTCGTCCAGGTGGTCCTGGCTCAGGTTGGTGAAGACCCCGACGTCGACGAAGGTACGGTCGACCCGGTGCGTCAGCAGGCCCATGGACGTTGCCTCCAGCACGACGGTGCCCACCCCGCGGTCGCGCATGCACCCCAGCAGATACTGCAGGTCGGGAGATTCCGGAGTGGTCAGCACCGACCGGGGCATGGGGATCAGCTCGTCGCCGATGCGACTCCCGGCCGTGCCGATGACCCCTGCTCCCGCCCCCTCGGAGATCCGCAGCACGGATTCGACCATGTACGAGACGGAGGTCTTCCCGTTGGTACCGGTGATCGCCACCATGTCCATCCGCCGCCCCGGCTCGCCGTAGTAGCGCGAGGCGACGACGGCGGCCGCGATCCGGGCGTCCGGCACCTGTACGACACAGACGTCACCCACCGTCGCGGGCAGTGTGCGACCGCCCTCCACGAGAACCGCTGCGGCGCCCCGGGCGAGGGCGGGGGCGACCGCGTCCGGGCCTCCCTCGATGTGCCCGGGCACGGCGATGAACAGGGATCCCGGCGCCACGCGGTCCGCGTCGAAAGCCGCCCCGGCGGTGATGTGCGTCTTGTCCGGGTCTCCCTGCAGGATGCGGTGGTTCTGTCCGGCCAGCAGCTCGCTCAGCTTCAAGGTGGTCCCTTCGAGGGTGGCTCGGACCGTGGTGCGGCCGTCGCCGGAACGCCGCGACGGCGGTGCGCCGGGGCAGCGGTGGTGAAGTGGAGCGTGTGCGATGTGGAGGCGGTCCGTGGTGTGGTCACGGGAGGCGCGGGAGCATGACACAGAGGCAGGCCGGCGTCGCCGGACCGGTGACAGAGCGCTGAAGGCCGCTAGCCGTGTCCGTGCAGGACTGCGCGGCAGCTCGCGGGCACACAGGGGGCGGCCCGGTGCGGGCACTTCCCTGTGGCGCCGGTGTCATCCATGCACCGAGTGTACGTCCGTGCGGACGGCCCGGATTCCGCTCAGGGGCGCACCCCGGTCCCCCGCCCCTGTGAGGCACGGACCAGTGAGACCGTGAACGGGTGCCGGGGGGCGGTCAGGATCTGTTCCGCCGGCCCCTCCTCCACCACCTCGCCCCCGTCCAGCACGGCCATACGCGTCGCCGGTGCCGCGGTGTCGAGGTCGTGCGTGATCAGGATGATGCCCGGAGCGTCCGGCCGGCGGACCAGCGCGGCGAGCAGATCGAGCAGGGAGCGCCTGGTGACGGGGTCGAGTCCCGAGGTGATCTCGTCGCAGACCAGTACCCGGGGCCGCGCGAGGAGCGCTCTGGCGAGGGCGGCACGCTGCAGTTCACCGCCGGAGAGCCGCCCGGGAAGCCTGCGCACGAGGCTCTCGTCCAGCCCGAGGTCCGTCAGCACCCTCTGGGCCTCGGCAGCCGCTTCCCTGCGCTCGGTGCCGTGCAGCCGTACCGCTGTGCGGGCCACCTGGTCCAGGACCGGCCGGTGCTCGTCGAAGGCGGCCCGCGCGTCCTGGAAGACGTACTGCACGGCGGCGAGCTGCCCGCGGCTGCGGTCCCGCACGCTGCGCGGCAGTGCTGCGCCGTCGAGCAGGACCTGCCCGGTGTGGTCGCGGTGGAGGCCTGCGAGACAGCGGCCGAGGGTGGTCTTGCCGCTGCCCGAGCGGCCGACGACGGCGAGGCATTCGCCGCTGCGGAGGGCGAGCCCGTCCACGCTCAGCACCGGGACGCGGGCGCCGCCGGCCCGGTGAAGGGCGGTGAGTCCGCTGACCGTCAGCACCTCCGCACCGGTGTGCCCGGGATCCGCGTACGGCAGGGTCCTCGGTTCGGCGAGCAGTTCCTTGGTCCACGGGTGCGTGGGAGCGTCCAGGATGCGGTGGACCGGGCCCTGCTCCACCACACGGCCGCCGCGCATCACCAGTACCTCGTCGGCCAGTTCGCGTACGACGTCGAGGTCGTGACTGAGCAGCAGTACGGCGATGCCCCGGCCGGCCACCGCCGCGAGCTGGTCGACGACGCGACGCCTGGTCAGGGCGTCCTGTCCGGTGGTGGGCTCGTCGGCGACGATGACGCGGGCGCCGAGGAGCAGCGCCTGCGCCAGGACGACACGCTGCTGCTGGCCGCCGGACAGCTGGTGCGGGTAGCGGCCCAGCACTTCGCCGGGATCGGTGAGCTGGGCATCGGCGAGAGCCTCGGCCACGCGCTGCCGTGCTGCGGCCCGGCGTTGCGGCCTGGGCAGGCCACGCACTTGCTGCCGCGCCATGTCCCGCAGCAGGGATCCGGTGCGGCGGGCCGGATTGAGGACGGCCGCGGGGTGCTGGGGGATGTAGCCGATCCGGGTGTCGTGCACGGCCACCTCACCCGTCACCCGCGCTCCCTCGGGGTACTCGCCGAGCAGCGCGAGGCCCGTCGTGGTCTTGCCGCTGCCCGACGCACCGACCAGGGCCGTGACGGTGCCGGGCCGGAGCCGGAGCGAGACCCGGTCGACGAGCGCCCGGCCGTCGGCCTCGACGGTCAGCCCGGAGACGGCGGCGATCACAGGCTGGTCGTTCATGGGCGACGGCCCTTCCGGGACGGGGTGCGGTTCTCCATGGCGGCGTCGACGAGCAGATTGCTGCCCATGGTCAGTGCGACGATGAGCAGCGCCGGCACGACGACCGCCCAGGGCTGGATGAGCAGTCCGGTGCGGTTGCGGTCCACCATCACGGCCCAGTCGGCTGCGTCCGGGGCGACTCCGATGCCCAGGAAGGCCGCGGTGGCCACGAGGTAGAGGACCCCGGTCAGCCGGATTCCGGCGTCGGTGGCGAGGGTGCGCAGGATGGACCGTCCGACGTATCCGACGGCGAGGCGCCACCAGCTCTCCCCCTGCATGCGCAGCGCCTCCACCGCGGGCCTGGACGCCGCCTCCGCCGCGGCCGCGCGCACGATCCGGGCCGCATCCGGGACGGAGACGAAGGCCACCAGCAGCGTGAGTCCCGCGGCTCCGGGCGGAAAGGCTGCGGCGACCAGCAGGATCATGAGCAGCGAGGGGACGGCGAGGAGCACGTCCAGGGGGCGCATCAGCACTTCCTCCAGCCACCTGCGGTGGGTGAGCGCGCTGATCAGCCCGAGCGGCAGGGCGACGAGGTACGCGAGAGCCGTGGCGGCCAGCGCGACGAGGACGACGGGCCGTCCGCCGAGCAGCACCTGCTGCACGACGTCCCGGCCGACGAAGTCCGTGCCCAGCCAGTGGCCGCCGCCGAGGGTGAAGGAGGCACTGCGGGCGGAGGGCTCCCCCACGAGGAACGGCCCTGCCAGGGCGAGGCCGAGCGGGAGCGCGGCGACGGCCGCCCCGGGGCCGTATCTGCGAAGCCGCTTCACGCAGCCACCCCCGAGCGGGGTGCGAGCCGGTGGGTGACGAGGTCGGCGCCGAGGTTGAGCACGACGGTGGCGAGGCCGAAGACCACCGCGAGGCCCTGTACGACGGGGATGTCGCGGTCGGCGACCGCGTTCATGAGGACGGTGCCGAGCCCGGGGATCACGTAGAGGGCCTCCACGACGATGACGCCGCACAGCAGCCAGTCGATGGTGCGGGCGAGTTGCTGGGTGGCGGGAGCGAGGGCGTTGGGCAGGGCGTGTCCGTAGCGGATGCGGGCACCGGAGATTCCGTACCGCTTGGCATGGGCAGTGTAAGGGGCGGCGAGCGCCTCGATCATTGCGGCCCTGACCAGCCGGGCCAGTGAGCAGACGGGCCGGGCGAGCAGGACCAGCACGGGCAGGACCAGCACGGTGGGGTGGGCGAGCAGACCGTTGCCGTAGCCGACGGCGGTGGGCGGGAACCAGCCGAGCCGGAGGGCGAAGACGCTCACCAGCAGCACTCCGAGGGCGAATTCGGGGACGGCGTAGACACCGAGGGTCGCGGAGCTGATCAGCCGGTCGGTGAACCGCCCTTCGTGGCGGGCGGCCAGGACGCCGAGGCCCACCCCCGCCGGGACCAGGAGCAGGACCGTGACCGTGGCGAGGAGCAGGGTCGGGCCGAAGCCGTCCACGAGGAACCCGGACACGGGACGCCCGGAGGTGAGCGAGGTGCCGAAGTCGCCGTGCAGCAGCCCGGTGACCCAGTCGGCCAGGCGCTCGTGGGCGGGCCGGTCGAGTCCCATCGCCTCGCGGACGGCCGCGATGCGCTGCGGGTCCGGCTGGTCCCCGGCGAAGGCCACCGCCGCGTCGCCCGGCAGCGCTTCGGTGAGTGCGAAGACCAGCAGCACCACGGCCGCGGTCTGCAGGGCGCCGAGGAGCAGCCGCCGGGCGATCCAGGAACGCAGGCCGTTCACGCCAGCCAGACCTTGTCGAAGCGCGCCCAGTCCAGGGTGTTGGCGGGTGCTTCACGGGCCACACCCCGCAGGGAGCGTGCGGTGCCGAGGATCCAGTCGCCGAAGCCCCAGACGAGGAAGCCCCCCTCGGCGTGCAGCTGCCGCTGCATCCGTCCGTAGAGCGCGGCCCGTGCCGCCTTGTCCTTGGTGGACTGGGCCTGCCGGTAGAGCGTGTCGAAGGCCTTGTCCTGCCATTTGGTGGCGTTGGTGGTGGAGTCGGTGAGCAGGCGCTGGGAGATGTGGGACTCGATGGGCATGGCTCCGGACCGGTAGCAGCACAGGGTGCCCGAGTCGAGGATGTCCTTCCAGTAGGAGTCCTTGCTGCCCATCCGTACGTCGACGGTGACTCCGGCGCGCGCTGCCTGGTCCCGGAAGATCCCGGCGGCCTCGGTGAATCCGGCGGCGACGGCCGAGGTGTCGAGAGTGACCTTCAGGCCTTGCGCGCCCGCCTGTTCGAGGAGACGGCGGGCACGGCCGATGTCCTGTCGGCGCTGCGGGAGTTCGTCCGCGTAGTACTCGTATCCCTTTCCGAACAGGTCGTTGCCCGTCTCGCCCGCTCCGGACAGGGCACCGTCCACGAGTTCCTGGCGGTCGGCGATGAGGAAGAACGCCTCGCGGACCCGGGGATCGTCGAAGGGCGGACGGTCGGTCTTCATGGCGAAGGCCTGCATCGCGCTGTTGCGCAGTCGGACGATCTCGATGCTGTCCGCCTTCTCGTGGGCGCGTCCGGTGGCGGGGTTGAGCTCGTGCGCGTACTCGACCTGGCCACCGAGGAGGGCGTTGATCCGGGCGGACTCCTCGTTGGCGACGACGAATTCGAGCTCGTCCAGGTGCGGGGCCCCGTCCCAGTGCGCTTCGTTGCGCCGCAGGACGGTGGAGCGGCCCGGTGTGAAGGAGACGAACCGGAAGGGCCCGGAACCGATCGGCTCGCGGTCGAACGCGGTGGCGCCGTCCTGGACGATGTAGGTGCCGAAGGCGGCCAGCACGTTGGGGAATTCGGCGGTCGGCCGCTTGAGCACGAACTCGACGGCCCGCTCCCCCGTCGCCCGGCTCGCCTTCAGATCGATGGGTTCCAGCGATGCGCGGGCGCGGTACGCCTTGTCGGGGTCGGCGATGCGGCGGTAGCTGTACAGGACGTCGGCGGCGGTCACCGGTTTCCCGTCGTGGAATTCCGCCTGTCTCAGCGTGACGGTCCAGCGGTCGAGGCCGGCGTTCGGCTCCCAGGACTCGGCCAGGCGCGGCACCGCGGACAGGTCGGCGCCGTAGTCGGCGAGCTTGTCGAAGAGCGCCTTGCTGCGGGCGGCGTCGGCGAAGAGGTTTCCCAGGTGCGGGTCGAGGGTTTCGCTCGCGCCTCCTCCTGCGAAGGCGGCGCGCAGCCGCCCGCCGCGCCGGGGGGCGCCGTCCCCGTTGCCGGCGGCCGT
>Ga0196960_10000258_pt1 | contig 21107 bp, 21 predicted proteins | sample S3v_5metaG_FD_183187 | JGI IMG/M metagenome (GOLD analysis project Ga0196960, IMG submission 183187) | Soil microbial communities from Anza Borrego desert, Southern California, United States - S3+v_5 | ecosystem: Environmental > Terrestrial > Soil > Desert | place: USA: California | collected...
AAGGAGTGACCGTGACCATGACCAGTACGGATGCCGCGATGGAGGGGCACAAGGCCACCGCGCTCCTGGAGCACACCCGTGACGCGGTGGACCCGCATCTGCGCGCAGCCGTCGAAACACTGCCCGGGGCGATCCGCCGCGTCGCCATGTACCACTTCGGCTGGCAGAACGCCGACGGGACGCCCGCCTCCGGAGAGGCGGGCAAGGCCATCAGACCGGCGCTCGTCCTGGCCGCCGCGCGTGCGCTGGGAGGGGACCCGGACACGGCGATGCGGGCGGCCGTCGCCGTCGAACTCGCGCACAACTTCACCCTGCTGCACGACGATGTCATCGACGAGGACACCACCCGGCGCCACCGGCCCACGGCCTGGGCGGTGTTCGGTGTGCCGGACGCCGTGATCACGGGTGACGCCATGCTCTCCCTCGCTCTGCGGCTGCTGGCGGACGACCCGCACCCGGCATCCGCGCACGCAGCGGTGCGGCTCTCCACCTGCGTCATCGAGCTCTGCGCGGGACAGCAGGCCGACTGCGCCCTGGAGGAGCGCGGCCCCGACGACGTCACGCTGGACGAGTGCCTGGCCATGGCCATGGCCAAGACGGGCGCTCTGCTCGGCTGCGCCTGCGCCCTGGGCGCGCTCTACGCCGGAGCAGGGGAACAGGCGGTCCGCGCCATGGACGGCTTCGGCCGCGAGGCCGGTCTCGCCTTCCAGCTCATCGACGATCTGATCGGCATCTGGGGGGACACCGCCCGCACGGGCAAACCGGTCGGGGCGGACCTGACCGCCCACAAGAAGTCCCTGCCGGTGGTCGCGGCGCTCACCTCGGGCACCCCGGCCGCCGCCGAACTCGCCGCGCTCTACCGCGGCGTCATGAACACCCCGGGAGAGGTGAGGAGCGCCGCCGACGCGGTCGACCGGGCCGGCGGCCGCGACTGGGCCCAGACCGCCGCGGCGGACCGGATGGCGCGCGCCGTGCACCACCTGTCACGTGCGGTGCCCGCGCCGGACCGTGCCGGAGACCTGCTGGCCCTGGCCGAATTCGTCACCCGCAGAACCCGCTGAACCGGGCCGCTCCGACCGGCGCGGGGACCGGACTCCAGTACCCCGGGGGCCCGTTCGGACGACCACCACGGGCTGGAGGAGCGGGGCAGGTCATGGGCGTACGCGCACGGCAGGCAGGCAGGCAGGCAGGCGGGCCGGCAGGGCAGGGGCCGGGCCGTACGGATCCTGGAAGAGGCGTCCCGCGACGGCCCGGTGAGCAGCTGGGTCTTTCCCGCGGGCCGGGCCGTCGATCCCCCGCACGGCCCGTCGAGGTGGCCCATGGGGCATGAGCCGCAGGGCGGAAGAGCGGGACCCGGCCACCGGGAACACGGAAGGGGAGGGCGCCACGGGGCGGGTCCAGGGGCACGGGCTACAGTCCCTGCTCATGACAGATGAGTCGTGGGCAGGCTGGTACCGGGACCGCCGTGGTTCCGAAGCCGTCATTCTCACCACGGACGGGCAGCAGCTCCGTATCCGCATCCGGGGCACGGATTTCGAGGGCGGAAGCTTCGACGGCCTGGGCCCCGCGCCGGGATCATCGCCCCCGGCGGGTCTGTTCGACCTGACGGACGGAGTGCTCGACGACTGCGTCCTGGAGTGGGATCTCCCGCTGCCGGTCCTCGTGTCCGGAACGGTCCGCCAGGCCACGCTCAGCTGCCTGCTGTCCCTGCGCAGGGCCGACCCGGATCTGTATCTCGCCCTCCATCTGGACGGGGCGGTGTACGAGTCGAACCGCGCCGAGGGCGACTTCGCCGCCGCACTGGCCACGGTCCAGCGGGTCCTGCCACCGGGCATGCATCTGCAGACGTGCATAGCCTGCGCGTTCTCCGACTACTTCCCGGCCCCGGCCCGCGGTCTGTCCGGCGGGCTCGCCTGCTTCCGCGGCGCGAAGGACGCCTACCGCGATGCGGCGGGCGGGGACGACGTCGCAGGCCTCTGGGACCGGCGCACCGGATTCGTCCAGGAGATATGGAGCTGCCGGGAGTTCGAACCGCGTCCGGCACACGGCGCCGGCACGGGCCACCGGGGCGCCTTCCCGCTCGAACTGGCCTGACGGCCCCGCCCTCCGGGGCCGCTCCGCACTGCCGAGGAGTACCACCGGCTGCTGCTGCGCCCCCGCAGCCCCTGCGCGCGCACGTCCTGAACCGGGGAGTTCCCCGTTCTGCCGACAGCGAGGATCTGTTTCCCCCTTCCAGGCGGGAGGGCACGCTTTCCGCATGAGGCTCTTGATGCTGGGCGGCACGGAATTCGTCGGGCGCGCGGTCACCGACTCGGCGCTCGGCCGCGGATGGGAGGTCACCGTCTTCCACCGCGGCCGCCACGCGGCACCGGCCGGAGTACGGACGCTGACCGGGGACCGGACGACGGGTGAGGAGGGCCTCGCGGCCCTGGCCGACGGCACCTGGGACCTGGTGGTCGACACCTGGAGCGGAGCCCCCTCGGCGGTGAGGGACGCCGCCCGGCTGCTGTCGGACAGGGCCGGCCACTTCAGCTACGTCTCCAGCAGGTCCGTGTACGCCTTCCCCACCCCGGCCGGGCTGCCGGAGGACGGCCCGCTGGTCACCGGGGCCTCGCCCGACGCCGGCCCCGAGGTCTCGTACGCCCTGGCCAAACGCGGCGGGGAGCTCGCGGCAGCCGACGCCTTCGGCGACCGGGCGCTGCTGGCCCGCGCCGGGCTGATCCTCGGACCCGGGGAGAACATCGGCCGCCTGCCGTGGTGGCTGGGCCGGACAGCACGGGGCGGCCCGGTCGTCGCGCCGGGGCCGCCGGACGCAGGCCTCCAGTACATCGACGCCCGGGACCTGGCGGACTGGCTCCTGGACGCCGCCGCGAAGGGTTTGTCCGGGGCGTACAACACCGTGAGCCACCCCGGGCACACCACCATGGGCGAGTTCCTGGACGCCTGCGTCCGTGCCACCGGCTCGCGCGCCCGGCTGCGCTGGACCGACCCGGAGGTGATCCTGGCGGCGGGTGTCGAACCGTGGACGGACCTGCCGGTCTGGCTGCCCGCCGGAGAGCTCTACGACAGCCTGCACCAGGGCGATGCCACCAAGGTGCATGCCGCCGGTCTGCGCTGCCGGCCCGTCGGTGAAACGGTCGCCGACACATGGGCGTGGCTGCGCGGACGGGGAGGCACGGCCCCGCAGCGTCCGGACCGGCCGGCGCTCGGACTCGACGCGCGGACCGAGGCGAAGCTCCTCGCGGCGCCGGGCAGCCCTTAGCGTGGCCCGATGACCGAACAGCTGCTGCACCTCACGGAAGAGCCCCTGTGGGAGGCCGCCCGCAGGGCGGGGACGTACGAGATGTCGACCAGGGGCCGCACCTTGCGGGAGGAGGGTTTCATCCACTGCTCGCTGCCCCATCAGCTCCCCGCCGTGGCCCGGGCGCTGTACGGGCCGGACAAGGAGGACCTGGTGGTCCTCGTCATCGACACCGGCCGCCTCACGGCGCCCGTCCGGTACGAGGCGATGAAGGCCGGCGGCGAGGAGTTCCCGCACCTCTACGGACCACTGCCGGTGAGCGCGGTCGTGGAGGTGCGCTCCTGGAGCGGGCACATGGCACCGGAGGAAGGTGAGGCGGGATGATCAGCCCTCTCGTGGCGGTGACCGGCGCGAGCGGGGCGGTCGGCAGCCGGGTGGCCGCACGGCTGGCCCGGACCGGCGTCCCCGTGCGTCTCCTCGGCCGGGACCCCTCCCGGCTGCCCCGGCTGCCCGGCACGGTCACCGCACCCCCCGCACCGTACGGCGACGGCGAGGCCATGCACCGCGCTCTCGACGGCGCGCACACCCTGTTCCTCGTCTCGGCGCACGAAAGCCCGGACCGGGTCATGGAGCACACCACGGCGGTGGACGCGGCGCTCGCCGCAGGCGTCGAGCGCATCGTGTACGTGTCGTTCCTCGGTGCGGCGCCCGATGCGACCTTCACGTTCGCGCGCGACCACTGGCACACCGAGGCGCACATCCGGATGACCGGTGTGCGCCACACCTTCCTCCGGGACAGCTGGTATCTCGCGGCGATTCCCGCGATGACGGGAACCGACGGCATCCTGCGCGGTCCCGGCGGCGAGGGACGGGTCTCTGCCGTCTCCCACGAGGACATCGCGGACTCGGCGTCAGCCGTCCTGCTGGACGAGGGAAGGGACCACGACGGCGCCACGTACGACCTGACGGGGCCCGAGGCGTTCACCCTGGCCGACGCGGCCGCCGAGCTGAGCCGGTGCACCGGCCGCACGATCAGGTACGTGCCCGAGACCAGGGAGGAGGCCTACGCCTCCCGCGCCCACTACGGCGCCGAGGACTGGGAGGTGAGCGGCTGGGTCACGTCGTACGAGGCGATCGCCGCAGGTGAGCTGGACACCGTCTCGGACTCCGTGCCCACCCTCACGGGCCGCCCGGCCCGGAACCTGGCCACGTTCCTCCAGGAGAACCCGGACAGCTACCGCCATCTCCTGCCGGACTCCTGACCCGGCGGCAGAACACAGCCGCAACGAGACCACCCGCCCACCGGGGATGTTCGACGGGCGGGCGATCGTCCGGGAGGAGGGGCAAAATGCGTCAGGCCTGACGCTGACGCGAGATCATGCAGATCAGAGTTTTGTCGAGCGCCCCGCGAACTCCCGGAACGGATCCACGAACGACGCCGGGACCCGGGCGATCGCATCCGGCTCCTGCGCTCTGGCGCGTGTGTCACCCAGGAAGCTTTCGCGGAGATGACCGGTATCGGCCGGCACACCCTCCAGCGCGTTGAGCGCGGTACCAGCGACCCGAGAATCAGTGATCTTGCGCTGATCGCCGTAGCGCTCGTCCTGCCGCTCGCCGGCCTCGTCCAGGAGGAACCCCTGCCCGCACCCCGGTCGCCGGCCTCGGGCGGGAAGTTCAGTACTTCGGATTCATCTCGCTCGCTTCGGAGTTCATCGCCTGCCGAAGGATCCTTTTGGCGGGCACCTTCGGTCGGCACTGCGGGCTACGGGGCGGGTGGGCGTAGGCAGGTGAGCGGGCGCCGGACATGGATTCGCCGGGCCCGACCAGGACTGATGGCCCGGTGATGGTCTGATCGCAGTCCACGCAGATCACCGGCGGGCCTTCCGCCAGGCGCGCCCGAGCTGTATGGACGTCACGCAGGGGGCGGTGCGGCAGGCCCCGCACGTAGCAGTGTGATCGAACCAGACCTTGTACGACGTTTCGGCCGACGTCGTCATGACCTCCCCTTCCGGCAGGTCGGGCAGCATCGGGGGAACCAGAGCACCGCAACGCCGTGCGCCTCGAGCGGACGGGCGCCGAGGTCATGAGCCGCGGTGGTGGCCAGCGGGGCAGCACACCACACGCAGGACGTGCCACGTTGCTGCTCGTCGGACAGCGTCAGAGGCGGCGGTAACTCCGTCGTCTTCATAGTGCTCACCCTTGTTCGTCACGGTGTCCAGGGATGACCAGCGTGACGGGCCCGAGGAGGTCCAACACTCACAGATCTGTGAGTGCCTACAGACCGATCCACGCGGCCATGTGAGTGAGCCCCTCGGGCGGGCGCCGCATCGTGTGTACAAGGCCGTTCACGGCATCCCGGGCCCCTTGGAGATACCGTGTTTGCTCCGGAGCCAGGCTCCGGGCGTCCACAAGGTGCCGCAGCGACGCGGCGGCATGTCCGGTCTCCATTTCCACCACAGCTCGGTCGACCAGATACCGGGCGCGGCGTGATGTCGGAGTCGTCGGCGGCAGGCGCATCGCGCGGGCCTGCGCCAATCCCTCGTCCCACTGCTTCATCCGTACCTGTGCGCCCAGGGCGTGAAGGTCGATGTTGGTCTGGCCGAACGAGAGCCAGTGGACCTCTCCTGCCTCACCGCCGATCTGCCGCGCCAGATCACGCGCCGCTTCGAGGTGGCCGCACACGGCTGTCCGGTTTCCGGCCCGCGCGGCCACAGCGACAGCGCCGAGGTGGAGCTGTCCGGCGACGACCAGGGACTCCCGGGTCGTTTCGCCATCGAGGAGCGCGTGGCCGGCCTGAACGAGCCGTTGCCCAAGACCCTCCGACTCCTGGCGCGCCAGTGCCCGCTTGTACTGGCGGACGGCGGCGAGACAGGGGTCCGACCCACGTTCGGCCGCCCATCCCATGCGGTCGAGCGCAACGGCAGCCAGGTCGGGATAGCCGATCTTCAGCGCGACATCGTGAGCTGTCCGGTACGTAGAGGCCAGCGCCCGCCAGCTTTCGGTCCCTGGCCGGGTGCGCACGATGCGGGTCAGGCTGGTGATGACACCGGGCAGTTCGCTGGCGGCAGCTCGCAGGCGCGTAGCCCGTACTTGCTGGCACAGGGCGTCAGCGGCAGCCACCAGCTCGGACAGGGGGGCGGTTTCTACCGTCGGATCAGGGTCCAGGTCAAACAGATCGAAGGCGTCGCGGATGGGGCGGACCAGCGCAGCAAGGCGTTGACGTTGCAGGGTTGTCACGGTATCGGGCTCCGTCAGCACGCTGACGTCGATCCGGAGAGCTACCGCGACCGCGGTGATGAGACCAGGTGACGCCTCCCTCGCACCGCACTCGACCTGGTTGAGCAGGCTGTACGAGTAGGGCAGCCGAGCGGCGAGCTGTCGCTGGGTGAGGTGAGCCAGTCGACGTCGCTCCCGGATGCGGGCACCCGTGCGTCCGTCGTCGCGAATTGGCATGCTGGGCTCCGTTTCTGACTTGGCATCTGGAACGCTACTTACCCGGTGGTGACCTCGCGCCGCTCCCGATCCCGCCCGGGACCGGGAGCGGAAGCATGTGGTGCGATGGCGGGATGACGACTCCGACTCTGTACCTGTTCTGCGCCGCCGCGCCGCCGATCCACTACGTGGCTGAGGCCATCGAGAACGCGCAGGCCCGCGGCTGGACGGTCTGCCTCGGTCTCACCCCGACGGCCGCCACCTGGATGGAGGACCACCTCGCCGGCCTTGAGGCGCTCACCGGGCACCGCGTGCGATCGACGTACCGGATGCCGGAAGACACGATCAGCTGGCCGGCACCGGACGTGATCTGCTTCGCGCCGATCACCACGAACTCGCTGAACGCGTGGGCGCTCGGGCTCACCCCGTCTTGGCCGGTCGGCGTGGTTGTGGAAGCGGTGGGTAAGGGGACCCCGGTGGTGGCGATGCCTTGTATGAATCAGGCTCTTGCCGCGCACCCGCAGGTTGACCGGTCGGTGGCAGTGCTCCGCGAGATGGGCGTGGCTGTGCTGTACGGCGAGGGTGGGTGGGTGCCAAACCCGCCCGGTCAAGGTCGACCAGCGGAATACCCGTGGCACTTGGCCGTTGACGCTGCGGACCGCTTCGTACCGCAGCTGTGAACGTGCCGAAGTGCCCCCTGCCCGGACCCGTAAAGGGGCATGCAGGGAGCACAGCTCATACCTGTTTCTGAACCCATGAGATGTTCTACCCGGTGCATTGAGCCGGATGTGGCCCGATCGCGCCGCCCTGCGCCGGAATTCCGGTCATGGCAGGAAGTTATCTCAGGTCGTCAACGCTTCCCGGTCGCCGTGGCGCCGTCGACCGCCACTCTGTGGCCGCGACGGCGCCTCCGGCACCACCCGTTCAGGAGGAGCCCTCCGGCAGCTCTTCACAGAGCCCTCGTGCTCGGTCCAGGCTCAGACAGTACGCCAGTCACCCAGATAGATGGTCAGGTCTCCGTTCTGCTGGACGAGCCGCACCTTGGTAATGGTCACGCCAGTCGGAGCAGTACCCGAACCGCATCCGGCCGAAGCCCCGTTACCGTCGCTGATGGTCCCGCTCTTACCGTCGGACCGCTGGTACGCCGCCCGGAACCCCAGCCCGTCCGCCTCTTCGTCGCACACCTTCAGAGTCCGGTGACTGTTACTTATGTAGGCGGTCCCACAGTTCTGCGCAAGAACGCCGCAGGCATACCATTGGAATTTGGTGTCATGAGCCTGAGCGGCAGTCCCACCCCCCAAGGCAAAGGCAACTGCAGCAGCACCGATGGTGGCAATTGAACGCTTTCGCAACGCATCTCCCTGGAAGGTCTCAGGATCGAACGCACCTGGCGTGCCGCCAGCATGGGTGCCCTACGTCGCCGGCGTACCCGGTCCCGTAGCGCACCCCGTGCGCCGCTTGAGAGTGAGCATCGCTGACGCGAGCACGACTGGCGAGGCCCTTGCGCCCTGCCGCAAAAGCACAGGTCAGGTCCGGAACGCCGGTGTCGACGGCGAAGGGAACTTTCCGAGATCCTGGAACACCTCCGCTCGGCGACGCCTCGGGCGCGAGGACTGTGAGCCATCCCGGTAGGCCGCGTACCTCACGGCGATGAACGGCGGTCCGAACACACCGGAGATCGCAGGTGCACAGTTGTGCTTCGCAGTCCGGACCCGGCAGGCCGAGACAACCGGCTCCGCCGTAACGGATCGACGGAGTCCGCTTGGTCTGCTGCGTGACCGCCTTGCGAGCTGCCGTTATGTCGGGTTGCGGCGCCTTCTCTGCAGGTGGGGTCGATCTGGCGGCGTGAGGGACGTTAGGCATGGTGCCGCACGGCCTGTGTCACGGCCACAAGGTCTGGTTGGACGAGCAGGGGCGCCCGCGCGGAGCAGTGGAGGAACGCATGGGGCACCGCCTCAAGGGCGTGGAGGGTACGTACTCGCATGCCTCCCCGGAGATGGAGTTCGGCATCGCCAAGGGTCTGCGGCGCGCGTGGCCGGAGTCGTTCAGTGAGGACACGGGAGAGGTCGCAGAGCGGCGGGGGAGACGCTCCTCCTGACCTCGTCTCCCCAAGGTGTCCCAAAGGTTCTTCGCCAGCGAGAGAGCCCAGCCGCACGAAGCGGCTGGGCTCTTCATTTTACCCGTCTGACCTGCGGCGGAGCCGAGGTCGTCTGAGCGGGTGATCAGGCCTTCTTGGTCTCCCAGAAGATCTTGTCGATCTGGGCGATCAGGTCCAGAGCCTTCTGGCCCGTGGCCGGGTCGTTCGAGCCCTTGGCCGCGGAGAGCGCCTTCAGGGTGTCGTTGACCAGCTGGTGCAGCTCCGGGTACTTCTCGAAGTGCGGGGGCTTGAAGTAGTCGCTCCAGAGCACCGAGACGTGGTGCTTCGCGAGCTCGGCACGCTGTTCCTTGATCAGAACGGCGCGCGTGCGGAAGTCCGCGTCATCGTTGGCCTGGTACTTCTCCTGGACGGCCTTGACGGACTCCGCCTCGATGCGGGCCTGGGCCGGGTCGTACACGCCGCAGGGCAGGTCGCAGTGGGCGCTGACCTTCACCTTGGGGGCAAACAGGCGGGAAAGCATGGAGCTGTCCTTCCTCGTGATCGTCTTCTCAGGTGGGACATTACTCCGTGGGAAGCCGCTTTTTGCGGCTGCCCCCTGGGGCTTAGGTCAAAAGTCCGGGGTGAGGACGGGACCGGCGGCCGAAATGCGCAGTGGTGCGCGCAGCCGGGTGCCGGAGGATGGACGGGGAGGTGCCACAGATGCCGGAACCGGCACAGGAGCCGTGGAGCGGGCGGGCGGCGCGTAAGCCGTTCCAGGTGGTGGAGGTGACAGGGCCGTCGATGGTGCCCACGCTCCACCACGGGGACTGGCTGCTCGTGCAGCGGGGGGCGCCGGTGCGCCCGGGGGACGTGGTGATCCTGCGCCATCCGTTCCAGCAGGACCTGCTGGTCGTCAAGCGGGCCGCCGAGCGACGCGGCGGCGGCTGGTGGGTGCTGGGCGACAACCCGTACGCCGGCGGGGACAGCACGGACTACGGGGTGGTGCCCGAGGAGCTCGTGCTGGCCCGGGTGCGGGCCCGCTACAGGCCGCTGCGCAAGGATCAGCGATCGGTGCTCGGGCTACTGGGCTGGGCGGAGTCCGCGGTGCGCCGCATCCCGCCGGCACCTTCCGCCTCCAGGCGCTTGCGGGCGCGGTAGGCCGCCACGTTGGCCCGGGTCGCGCAGCGGTCCGAGCAGTAGCGCCGGGAGCGGTTGGTCGAGGTGTCGAGGTAGGCGTTGCGGCACGGCGCCGCCTCGCACAGGCCGAGGCGCTCCACGCCGTGCGAGGTGAGGTGGAAGGCGAGGCCCATGGCCGCGATCGCGGCGAAGCCCGCCGTCGCGTTCGACGGGTGATCGGCGAGATGCATGTGCCAGTCCGGTTTGCCGTCCTCGTCCCGTGTGTCATGGCCGGAGACCTGCGGGCTCACCGGGAACTCCAGCAGCAGTGAGTTGAGCAGATCGACCGCGAGGGTCTCGTCTCCGCCGTCGGCCGCCTCGAAGACCGCGCGCAGCCGGGCCCGCACGGACCGGAAGCGGGTCACGTCCGCGTCGGTGGCGCGGCGGGCGGCCTGGGCGTTGGCGCCGAACAGTTCACGGACGGACTCGACCGTGGTGAGGGAGTCCTTGTTGCGGGCCGGCTCCTCGGTGTTGACCAGACGCACGGCGTAGTCCGAGTAATAGGCCAGTTCCACTTGTAGTCCTTACGGCGTCGGTCTATGGTCGATGTGGCGACCAGTGTAATGGGTGGTCGCGCTCGAAGGGGCTTACGAATCCGAATGCAGTGGAGGTTCGAGTGACGGCGACGGGCACCGACTGGCAGTCCTGGCAGGAAAGCTGGGACAGGCAGCAGGAGTGGTACATGCCGGACCGCGAGGAGCGGTTCCGGGTGATGCTGGACATGGTCGAGGCCGTCGTGGGGCCCGAACCGAGAGTGCTCGACCTGGCGTGCGGTACGGGCAGTATCACCGACCGGCTCCTCAAGCGGTTCCCGAACGCCACCAGTACCGGAGTCGACCTCGACCCCGCGCTGCTCGCCATCGCGCGCGGCACCTTCGAGGGGGACGGCCGCGTCACCTTCGTGACCGCCGACCTGAAGGACGCCGCCTGGACGGAGCGGCTCCCGTACCGGTCGTACGACGCGGTGCTCACCGCCACCGCCCTGCACTGGCTGCACACCGAGCCGCTCGCCGCCCTGTACGGGCAGATCGGCGGGCTGGTCAGGGACGGCGGGGTCTTCATGAACGCGGATCACATGATCGACGCCGACACCCCCCGCATCAACGCCGCCGAGCGCGCCCACCGGCACGCGGCCATGGACCGGGCCCGGGCCGCGGGCGCGGTGGACTGGGCGGAATGGTGGGCGACGGCGGCGAAGGACCCGGTGCTCGCGGCGCCCACCGCCGAGCGCTTCGCGATCTACGGCGAGCACGCGGACGGCGACATGCCGTCGGTCCACTGGCACGCCCGCACCCTCCGCGAAGCCGGTTTCGCGGAGGCGCGCCCGGTCTGGGCCTCACCGTCGGACAGTCTGGTGCTCGCGGTGAAGTAGGCCGCGCCTCGGTACAGCCCCCGGCGGGTGCCCTCCCGGGCCCCTGGTGTGCGCAGACGGCGAGGAGGGCGGTACGGACCCCGGGTCCGTACCGCCCTCCTCGCCGTCTGCGACGGTGTTACAGCACCTTCGACAGGAACGACTTCGTCCGGTCGTGCTGCGGGTTCGTCAGGACGTCGCGCGGGTGGCCGGACTCGACCACCACGCCGTCGTCCATGAAGACCAGCGCGTCACCGACCTCACGGGCGAAGCCCATCTCATGCGTGACGACGATCATCGTCATGCCGTCCTCGGCCAGCCCGCGCATGACGTCCAGGACATCGCCGACCAGCTCCGGGTCGAGAGCCGAGGTCGGCTCGTCGAACAGCATCAGCTTCGGTTCCATGGCCAGGGCGCGGGCGATGGCCACCCGCTGCTGCTGCCCGCCGGAGAGCTGGGACGGGTAGTTCTTCGCCTTGTCGGACAGGCCGACCCGGTCCAGCAGCCGCTCCGCCCGGGCCCGGGCGACGGCCTTGGCCTCGCCCTTGACCTGGATCGGCGCCTCCATGACGTTCTCGAGGGCCGTCATGTGCGGGAACAGGTTGAAGCGCTGGAAGACCATGCCGATGTCCCGGCGCTGCAGGGCGACTTCGCTGTCCTTGAGCTCGTAGAGCCTGTCGCCCTTCTGCCGGTAGCCCACCAGGTCGCCGTCGACGTACAGCCGGCCGGCGTTGATCTGCTCCAGGTGGTTGATGCACCGCAGGAACGTCGACTTGCCGGAGCCGGACGGGCCGATCAGGCAGAAGACCTCACGGGGGGCGACCTCCAGGTCGATGCCCTTGAGGATGTGCGCGGGGCCGAAGGACTTGTGTACGCCCTCGGCCTTCACCATGGCGGTCATGCGGAGACACCTCCAGAGGGACGGTTGCTGAAGGAGGTGAGGGCGAGCTTGGCCCGCTGGAACGGGGTGAGCGGCAGGTTCCGCAGCGAGCCCCGGGCGTAGCGGCGCTCCAGGTAGTACTGGCCCACGCTGAACACGCTGGTCATCACGATGTACCAGATCGAGGCGACGAAGAGCATCTCCATCACCGCGTAGCTGGTCGAGCCGATCTGCGACGTGGAGCGCAGCAGCTCGTTGTAGGTGACCGCGTAGACCAGCGACGAGGTCTTCAGCATGTTGATGAACTCGTTGCCGGTCGGCGGGATGATCACCCGCAGGGCCTGCGGGAGCACCACACGGCGCATGGTCTTCGCCTGGGTCATGCCGAGCGCGTGCGAGGCCTCGGTCTGGCCCTCGTCCACCGACTGGATGCCCGCCCGGACGATCTCCGCCATGTACGCGGCCTCGTTGAGCGCGAGGCCCAGCAGGGCGCACATGAACGGCGTCATCACATCGGTCATCTCGTCCTTGTAGATGAACGGGATGTTGAGGACCGGGAAGATCAGGGCCAGGTTGAACCAGAGCAGCAGCTGCACGTAGACCGGAGTGCCGCGGAAGAACCAGATGTACAGCCATGCCACCCAGCTGGTCACCGGGTTCCTGGAGAGCCGCATGACGGCGAGCACCACACCCAGGGCCACACCGAGGACCATGGCGAGCACACTGATCATCAGCGTGCGGCCGGCTCCCGCCAGGACGGTGTCGTCGAACAGCTTGTCCTGGACCGCCTGCCACTGGATGTCGCCCTGCGAGAAGGCGTACGCCAGGCCGGCGATCAGCGCGAGCACGACCACGCCGCTGATCCAGCGGCCGTAGTGCCGGACGGGAATGGCCCTGATGGTCTCCGGTGCGACGGTGGTGGCCTTGGAGACGGGTGCGGCGGCCGATGTGCCGCCGGACACCTTGTCGAACTTGTCAGTCATCTCGACTGCCCTTCGGTGGTGCGCCGGTCACTTGCCGCCGTTGATGGTGGCCTTGTCGATCGCGCCGGTGCCGGCACCCCACTTGTCGAGCACCTTCTTGTAGGAGCCGTCGGCGATGATCGCGTCCACGGCCTCCTTGAGCACGTCGCGCAGCTCGGTGTTGTCCTTGTTCACGGCGATGCCGAACGGGCCGGCGTCGATCTGCTCACCGACGACCTCGAAGTCCTTGCCGCCCCCGGCCTTGCGGGCCAGGTCGACCGCGACGGGGTAGTCGTTGACACCGGCGACGGCGCCGCCCGACTTCACGCGGGTCTGGGCCTCGGTGTCGTTCTCGAAGGATTCGATCTTGACGGCCTTCTTCCCGCCGTCCGTGCAGGCCTTCGACTGCTTCTCCAGGGCCTCCTCGTACGTGGTGCCGCGCTGGACCGCCGCGACCTTGCCGCACAGGTCCTCGATGGACTTGACGCCCTCGGGGTTGCCCTTCTTGGTGTACACGGCGGTACCGGCCAGGAAGTAGTCGACGAAGTCGACGCCCTTGCCCAGCTTCTTGCCGCTGTCGTCCAGGCCCTCCTGGCGCTGCTTGTTGTCCGTGATGGACGACATGGCGATGTCGTGGCGGCCGGTGTTGAGCGCGGTGATCAGGCCGTCGAAGGAGCCGGAGGTGAACTCGAACTTCACACCCAGCTGCTTGCCGAGGGCGTCGGCGATGTCGGGGTCCACACCGACGATCCTGCCGTTCTCGACGGACTCCATCGGGGCGTACTCGGCATTCGTGCCGACCTTGATGACACCGGACTTCCGGTACTTCTCCGGGAGCTTGTCGAAGAGCGGGGCGCTGTTCTCGGCCGTGCCGTCGCCGGCCTTCGTCGAGCCGCCGTCGGTCTGGTCGCCGCAGGCGGTCAGCAGCAGGGTGCCGGCGACCGCGACTGCGCAGACCGCGGCAATCCGGGACTTCGCGGTCGTACGACAGAGGGTGCTTGCGGTCATGATCGGAATCCTCCGGCGGTGAGGGAATGCTGGTCAGGTGGGTGCGCACGCACCTTCGGGTGTCGCCACCTTGTGTGATTAGGGCATCTTGCCATTCGGACTCGCCCGATCAGGGGGCCGGGCATGTCAAAATCGGGTAACGGGCGACCCCCGAACCTCAACGGGCTGGTACGGCAGGGCCGGACCTTCTGCTGGAAAGTGCGTGTTCCTCCGGAGAATCTTCGGTGCGTCTCGACCTACGGACGGCCTTTGTAGCCCTTGGTGGACTTGTCCAGATATTCGGCTATGAGTCATGTCACCGAGTCGATACCGACTCGTAAGAGGCCTGGTCCGTCCGGTAAAAAAGACCTTTACACCCCTCATCCGGGGCTCAGGGCGCGTGTGCGGCGCGCCCGCGCGTATGTGCCTCCCCTGCCGGAGCGGTCCAACCGTTCAGCGCCGGGAACGTACGCGGTGCCCGCCCACCCCTCCTCAACCAGGAGTGGCCACCCTCAACTGATGAAGACTTAAGGGGTCAACACAATGGCAGCGGAGATCGTCAATCCTCGCAGCGACAGCAAGACGCACGGCACGGCCGATGCGGTGGGACTCAGCAGTGCGGACGAGCCCTTCGATCCGGCCTTCGCCCTCCACCGCGGCGGGAAGATGGCCGTGCAGGCCACCGTTCCGATCCGCGACAAGGACGACCTGTCCCTCGCGTACACGCCCGGCGTGGCCAAGGTGTGCAGCGCCATCGCCGAGAAGCCCGAGCTCGTCCACGACTACACCTGGAAGTCACAGGTCGTGGCCGTCGTCACGGACGGCACCGCCGTCCTCGGCCTGGGGGACATCGGCCCCGAGGCGTCCCTCCCGGTGATGGAGGGCAAAGCAATCCTCTTCAAGCAGTTCGGCGGGGTCGACGCGGTGCCGATCGCGCTCGCCACGACCGACGCGGACGAGATCATCGACACCGTCGTGCGCCTCGCTCCGTCCTTCGGCGGGGTGAACCTGGAGGACATCTCGGCACCCCGGTGCTTCGAGATCGAGCGCAAGCTCCAGGAGCGTCTGGACATCCCGGTCTTCCACGACGACCAGCACGGCACCGCCGTGGTGACACTCGCGGCCCTGCGCAACGCGGCGAAGCTGTCGGGCCGGACGCTCGGTGATCTGCGCGCCGTCATCTCCGGCGCCGGTGCGGCGGGTGTGGCCATCGCGAAGTTCCTGCTGGAGGCGGGCATCGGTGACGTCGCCGTCGCCGACCGCAAGGGCATCGTCAGCGGCGACCGTGACGACCTCACGGACGTCAAGCGTGAACTGGCGGAGCTCACCAACCGGGCCGGCATCACCGGTTCCCTGGAGACGGCGCTGGCCGGCGCCGACGTCTTCATCGGGGTCTCCGGCGGTACGGTCCCCGAGCCGGCCGTCGCCTCGATGGCGCCCGGCGCGTTCGTGTTCGCCATGGCCAACCCGAACCCGGAGGTCCACCCCGACGTCGCCCACAAGTACGCGGCCGTGGTGGCGACCGGACGGTCGGACTACCCGAACCAGATCAACAACGTGCTGGCGTTCCCGGGCATCTTCGCCGGCGCGCTGCAGGTGCGGGCCTCCCGGATCACCGAAGGGATGAAGATCGCCGCGGCGAACGCGCTGGCGGACGTCGTCGGCGACGAGCTGGCCGCGGACTACGTGATCCCGTCGCCGTTCGACGAGCGGGTCGCTCCCGCCGTCACCGCCGCGGTGGCGGCGGCCGCCCGTGCGGAGGGTGTCGCGCGGCGCTGACGCCGTACGAGGGGCGGGGCGGGGCGCGGGTCGTGTCACAGGCGACGCCGTCCCCGCCCCGCCCTTGCGCATCACCCGCAGGCTCGGCACCCGGTCGCACTCCCGGGTGCCCGAGCTGGGGTGTGTGTCACACCATCGAACGGTTACGTCACGGCACGTCACGGCCTATTGTCGTGGCCATGTTCGCCGCCTACGCAGCCCGCATCGACCGTGACCGGCCCCTCGACGGACTCGTGCTGGGCGAACGCCCGGCGCCCGGGGCGCGGCCCGGGTGGTCCACCGTCCAGGTCAAGGCCGCATCGCTCAATCATCACGACCTCTGGTCCCTGCGCGGCGTGGGCCTCGCCGAGGACAAGCTCCCCATGATTCTCGGCTGCGACGCCGCAGGGATCGACGAGGACGGCAACGAGGTCGTCCTGCACTCCGTCATCGGCCAGACGGGACACGGTGTCGGCCCGGACGAGCCGCGCTCCATCCTCACCGAGCGCTACCAGGGCACTTTCGCCGAGCAGGTCACCGTCCCCAGCTGGAATGTGCTGCCCAAGCCGAAGGAGCTCACCTTCGCGCAGGCCGCCTGCCTGCCGACCGCCTGGCTGACGGCGTATCGGATGCTGTTCACCAATGCCGGTGTGCGGCCCGGTGACTCCGTCCTCGTGCAGGGGGCCGGCGGCGGTGTGGCCACCGCCGCGATCGTGCTCGGCAAGGCCGCCGGGCTCCGGATGTTCGCCACCAGCCGTGACGAGGCCAAGCGCAGGCGGGCCGTCGAACTGGGAGCCGTCGAGGCCTACGAGCCCGGTGCCCGGCTGCCGCAGCGTGTCGACGCCGTCATCGAGACCGTGGGGGCGGCGACCTGGTCGCACTCGGTGAAATCGCTGCGGCCCGGGGGCACCCTGGTCATCTCGGGTGCCACCAGCGGTGACCGGCCCTCGCATGCCGAGCTGACCAGGATCTTCTTCCTGGAACTCAAGGTGGTCGGCTCCACGATGGGTTCCAAGGACGAACTGGAAGACCTGCTGTCGTTCTGCGCGGCCACCGGTGTGCGGCCCGTCATCGACGAGACCCTTCCGCTGGACCGGGCCCGCGAGGGCTTCGAGCGGCTCGCTGCCGGAGACCTGTTCGGGAAGATCGTGCTCACCACCTCGTGAACGGGGCGGCGGAGCTGCCGACGCCGCAGGGGTTGCTGCTGAGGCCCTGGCGGCCCGAGGACGCGCCGGACGTCCTCCGTGCCTTCGTGCCCGAGGAGATGGCCCGCCAGGCGGGCAGGCCCGTCACGACCATGGCCGAGGTACTGGACTGGGTCGCGGCCCGGGAGGAGGAGCGGAAGGCGGGCACCGCGTACACATGGGCCGTCGTCCGGGAGGGGGTCCCGCTCGGGTCCGTGGCCGTGGCGGCGGCGAATCACACCCACGACACCGGCTGGGTCCCGTACTGGACCGTCGAGGCGGCGCGCGGGAGAGGCGTCGCGGTGGAGGGCGTACGGGCGCTGGCCCGCTGGGCCTTCGACGAATTGGACCTCTACCGGCTGGAGCTCGGACACCGGACGGACAACCCCGCTTCCTGCACGGTCGCCCTGCGGGCCGGCTTTGCCGCCGAGGGCATCGACCGGAAGAAGCTCCGCCACGGCGACGAACGGTATGACGTGGAGCGGCACGCCCGCCTCGCAACCGATGATGTCAACAATGGTTGACAGAAGCCCTGATGTCAACGTAAGTTGACGTCATGACCGAAGCAACGGATCTCGCCGCACGCGCCGGTGACCATGACCCGCGCGTCGGGCTGCGTGCCGTCGCCGCGCTGCGGCGGCTGCTCGAACAACTCGAAGCCGTCCAGGTGAGAAGCGCCCGCGTCCAGGGGTGGTCGTGGCAGGAAATCGCTGCCGAGCTGGGTGTCAGCAGACAGGCCGTGCACAAGAAGTACGGGAGGCATTGATGTTCGAGCGATTCACCAAGGGCGCCCGGGCCGCCGTGACCGGAGCGGTGACCCATGCCGAGCGGGCCGGAGCGGACTCGGTCACCGAGGAGCACCTGCTGCTCTCCTTGCTGGACCAGGAGGGCAGCCGGGCCTCCTTCGCCGTCACCGCCCTCGGGCTCACCGACCGGCGCTCCTCGGTGGAGACGGCGCTCGCCGAGGCCCGCCGTCGTGGCGGGCTCACCAAGGCCGACGCGGAGGCGCTCGCCGGTATCGGCATCGACGTCACCGAGATCGTGGCCCGGGTCGAGGAGGCCCACGGCGAAGGCGTCCTGGCGGGCGGCCGGGGGAACCGCCGATGGCGGTCCGGCCACCGCCCCTTCACGGGCGGCGCCAAGAGCATCCTGGAGAAGTCCCTGCGCGTCGCCCTCGGCCGGCGCGATCGCTTCATCGGAGAGGAACACCTGCTGCTGGCCCTGACCGCCTGCCCCGGTGTCGTCGCCGATGTCCTCGCCGAACACGGCGCGACCTACGCGACGGTGGAGCGCGCCCTGTACGGGGACGGGGGGCAGGGGCGGGCCCGGGCGAGCTGACCGGGCGCCGCCGCCCGGCCGGGAAGGCCGGCCGGGCCCCCGGTCGGGCCGGGCGGCGGCCGGGGTCAGGAGGTGCCGGAGGTGCCAGTCGCCTCGTCGGCCGTCCTCCGCAGAGCCGAGTCGATGTGTATCGCGGCTGTGGCCAGATGGCGGCGGGCCTCCGCGAGCTGGGCCTCGGTGACGCCGCGGTCCCGGGCCGTGTCGCGGATGTCGTCGCGGAAGCGGTCCAGCAGGCGGTCCAGGTCACGGGCCGGATCGCCCGTGCTCGTGGCGTCGGCGGCCCACTCGATGCCCGGCTCCTGGGATGCCGGCCGGCTGTACGAGGGCCAGGTGCCGGTCCTGGCGAAACTGCCGAGCTGGCCGGTGATCTCGGCCAGGCCGTCCCGCACACCCGCGGGCCAGTCACCCCGCGCGAAGCGTTCCTGGACCTGACGCGCCGCATTCTGCATCTGCTCCCGCGCCTTCTCGTGTGCCTCCTGGGCCTGACGGCGAGCCTGCTCCGCGTCCTCGCGGGCCTTGCGGGACTCGTCCTTCGCTCTGCGGGCCTGTTCCTTCCACTCCTGCTTGGCCTTGCGCAGCTCCTCCTTCGCGGTGCTCCACGCCTCGCTGTCCCCGAGGCCGGCGTCCCACCCGCTCCGGGCGCCGCCGGAGGTGTGCCGGGACTCCGAGGCTGCCGCGCGCATCTCGCTGCGGAGCCGGCCGGCCGCGCCCCGTACGTCGTCACGGATCTCGGCGGCCAGCTCGGAGACGGAGTCACGGATCTCCAGCTCCAGATCGGCCAGTTCACCGCCGCGTCCCGCCAGCTCGGCCCGTCCGGCGTCCGTGATGGAGTAGACCTTGCGGCCGCCCTCGGTGGCGTGGGTGACCAGGCCCTCGGCCTCCAGCTTGGCGAGCCGGGGATAGACGGTGCCGGCCGACGGTGCGTACAGCCCTTGGAAGCGCTCCTCCAGGAGACGGATCACCTCGTATCCATGGCGGGGCGCTTCGTCCAGCAGCTTGAGGAGGTACAGGCGCAGACGGCCGTGGGCGAATACGGGAGCCATGTCAGAGCACCTTTCCGGTCGGCTCGGCATCGTGGGTGTTGTTCTGGGCGGGCGGGCGGCGCAACAGGGCGATCGAACCCGAGACGGTGGTCGCCTTCAGCTTCCCCGTGCCCGCGCCCAGTGTGCCGGTGATCTTCTTCGCACCCCACTGACCGCCCACCCGCAGGTCCTCGAACGCGTTGGAGACCGTACCGCTCGCGGTGTTCGCCTCGACCTTCGCGTCCGCCGGGTGCGGCAGCCGGATGGCGATCTCGCCGGACACCGAGGTCAGCCTGATGTCCGTCGGTGTCGGCGAGGTGTCGAGATCGAGCACCATGTGGCCGGTGACGGACTCCGCCCGGACCGAGGTGCCGGCGCCGTCGAGGACCGTCAGATCGCCCGACACGGACTGGAAGCGGAGGTCGCCGGTGACGGTCTGGGCCTCCAGGCTGCCGGACACCGTCTCGGCCCGGACAGCTCCGGAAAGACCCACCAGAGTGCTGTCGCCGGAGATGCCCCGCAGCTCGGTGCGTCCCCGGATGCCCGAGACGACGGCCTCGGCGGCGATCACGCCGACCTCCACCGCCGCGCCGGCCGGCACGGCGAGCGAGACCGCGGCGCTGCGGCGCGGGCTCCTGCGGTCGAGCCAGGTGAGGAGGCCCTGCCACGGCAGATCCTCGTAGGCGACGGTGAGGGTGCCGTCCTCCAGGGTCACGGTCAGCGGCGGTCCCTCGATCGCGGACACCTCCAGCCGCGCGGCCGGCCCGTCGGTGCCGACAACATTGATCATGCCGTCGACGATGCGCACGTTGAGGGCTGTCACAGGGTCGTCGAAGGTGAGCTTCTGGGGCTCGGCGACGGTCCACGTCGACTCCGGCATGGGTCTGACCTCCCGCTGGGTGGCATGACGCAACATATCGCGTCCTCTTGAAAACACGATATATCGCGGATCGTGAAAGTCAAGAAGGAATCGAAAGGATGCTCGTGGAGGGTGGGAGCGGGTGGGTCAAAAGCGTTCATTCGTGAGCAAATTGCCCTAGCGTGTGGGACATGACCGCAACATCCGCAGGCGCCCTGCTCCTCTGCCGGGCCGGCCCCGGGTCCGTACGGCCCGTGGCCCGTCTGCTGCCGGAGCGCATGCTGCTCGTGCCCGCCGGGGCCGGCTGGAGCGTACTGGTCCCCGAAGGGAAGCCCTGGCGGAAGGCCGGCCGCGAGGACCACCGGGGAACACCGGCCGCCGGGGACCCGCCGGACGAAGGAAGCGCCGAGCCCGTCGACCGCGTCGTCGGCGGCTGGGCCACCGCCCTCGCGGTGGGCTCCACCTGGCCGGTGCTCGCCCTGTGGTGGGACGGCGACCGGTCCGGATACACCCTCGCCGCGGGTTTCCGCCGCCCTGCCGGCTACACCTGGCTCGCTGACGGCACCCCGGCCGCCGAGGAGGAGGCCATGCGGACGTCTGCCGCCCGGCTGGGCCTCGACCCCGTCCTGGACGTGCAGGCGCTGGAGGCACTCACCCGCCCGGACCCAGAGGCGGACGCCGACGCACGGCTGCGCGGACTGCTCGCCGTACTCGCGCGGGCCGGGGTGGCCCTGCCGCCCGGTCTCACGCCCGGCGAGCCCGCCGACAGACTCCGCTCGGCTGCCGGGGCCCACCCGGAAGCGGAACAGGTCGAACGGGCCGGCCGGCGCGATGCCGTGC
>Ga0196960_10000259_pt1 | contig 20991 bp, 25 predicted proteins | sample S3v_5metaG_FD_183187 | JGI IMG/M metagenome (GOLD analysis project Ga0196960, IMG submission 183187) | Soil microbial communities from Anza Borrego desert, Southern California, United States - S3+v_5 | ecosystem: Environmental > Terrestrial > Soil > Desert | place: USA: California | collected...
GACGGTGACGATGTCGTCGGACTCGGCGATCACGGTTCCGTTCCACGTTGCGGTGGTCATGGTCCGATCCTCCTCGCCGGCGGGACGCCGGTCACCCCGCATGGCCGGCCGGTCAGCGGTCGAGGAGGGCGAACGTCGCCACGGCGTGCACGAGGTCCTTGCCGTCCTGCTGCACATCGGCCTCGCAGACGGTCAGGTGCTCACCGCGGGTGCGCAGCCGCGCGGTGACCTGCAGCGGCCCGGGCTTTCCCGGCCGCAGGTAGGTGACGGTCAGCTGGCTGGTCGCGGGGACCTCGCCCTCGCTGGTCGTCGTGCGGACCGCCAGGCCCATCGCGGTGTCCACCAGGGTGGCCAGCACCCCGCCGTGCAGGGTTCCGGCCGGGTTGAGGTGCTCCTCGGTCGCCTCGAAGGAGATCCGGGCTGATCCGTCGTCGGCCGCCTCCGGGCGCGCGCCCAGTCGCTCGGAGAACCCGCCCGTGGCCACGTCGTCGCTCATGTCCGGCGCGTACCCCGGCCGGCCCGTGGGCACGCGCCCGCCGCGGCCCGGTCCTCCGCCGGCGTGGGGTAGACGCGCGAGCAGCACCCGGGCCAGTGCCACCGCGCCCGGATCCGGCTCGTCGGCGGCGGCCGCGGCGGACAGCCAGCCGGCGAGGGGCCCGGCCACCGCGGGGGAGAGGGCGACGATCCAGGCCGCGGTCCCGGCGCGGGCCTCCGCCACGTGCTCGGTGCCGCCGTCCGGGTCGTGCGCGACCACCTCGGGCCGGCTGGCCAGCAGACCGCCTCCCCGCCAGTCGCCGGGCGTCGTCCGGGTGGCCAGGGCCAGGAGCCGTTCGGCGGCGGTGCGCAGCATGCCGGCGTCGTCGGCGGTCATGCCGCCTCGCGGCGCATCGGCACGTGCGGGATGCCGTCCTCGACGTAGCCCGGCCCGCTGCGCCGGAAGCCGAACCGCTCGTACCAGCCCTCCAGGTGGGCCTGGGCGCCGAGCGTCAGCGGGCCGCCGCCGTAGCTCGACAGCGCCTCCCGGATCAGCCGCCCCGCCAGCCCTCGCCCGCGGGCGGGAACCGCGGTGGCCACGCGGCCGATCGCGCGGCTCGCGCCGTCGTCCAGCACGCGGATGGTGGCCAGCACCTCGCCGTCGGCCTCCGCCCACAGGTGCTCGGTCGCCGGCTCCACGTCCCGTCCGTCCAGCTCGGGATAGGGGCACTCCTGCTCGACGACGAAGACGTCGACCCGCAGCCGGCAGAGCGCGTACACCTCGAACGGCGTGAGGTCGGCGAACCGGGCGCGGCGCAGGGACGGGGCGGTGGAGCTCATGCAGGAGTTGTAGCCCAGGGTTCGGGTAGGAAGCCGGGCATGTCGATGTCGAGCCCGCTCGAACCGCACCTCGGTCTTCCCGACGAGGGCATCCCGGCCGCTGACGCGGGCGCCGGGGCGCCGCCCCCCGCAGAGGGGTTCGGCCTGGCAGGTGAGGAACCGGACCGGCCCGAGGAGACCGACGGCGGATCCCCCGCCGAGCCGTCCTCCCCGCCGGCGGATCCGCCGTTCCGCACACCCGACCCGCGGGACGTGGGCCGGAGCGGGGCGAGCTGACCGGTCAGAGGCCCAGGGCCGACGTCGCCTTGTCGACGAGGTGGAAGTGGCCGACGGCCCAGAACACGGCGGCGGCAGCGGCCAGACCGCCGACGGTCACGGCCAGGGAGCTGACCGGGTGCTGGCGTGCGTGGCGCCAGGCGGCGACCGCCTTCCGCTTGAAGGTGGCGAAGAACCGGCGGGCCCAGTCGAACTCCGTCGACCACACCCAGAGGCCGGCCAGGACCGGCGGGATGGTCAGGGGGCCGGGCAGCACGGTGAGCGCCAGACCCAGCATGACCAGCAGCAGGCCGGCGGCGAAGACGACGACGCGGTAGGCGATCCGGGTGCCCGGGTTGCCGTGCATCCGTGCGCGGAACGAGCCCGGCTTCAGCTCACGCGGCGCGCCCAGGCCGTCGGTGCAGTCGGGGCAGCGGGTGGCGCCCCGTTCGCCGGCCGGGTGGTCGGCGGCGTGGTTGCCGGTCACCCGGAAGTCGGCGGTACGGGTGGTCTGCCGCGCTGGAGCCATGCGGTCGGCTGTACCCGCGCTCGCGCCCGGTCATTCCGATCGCGCACAACCAAACTGGAGTCCGTCCGCGGTCAGGTGCCGTACCGCACGGCGGCCCGGGCCCGCGCCTTGGCGGCCTCCACCTCCCGGTCCTTGGGCGCGGCGGTGGTCACCAGCGACTCGAGCAGCCGGGCCGACGCCGCGGTCACCTCGGCCACCGCGCGGTCGAACGCCTCGGCGTTCGCCCGGGACGGCTTGGCGGTTCCGCTGATCTTCCGGACGTACTGCAGCGCGGCGGCCTCGATCTCCTCGCCCGCGGCGGGCGGCTCGAAGTTGGCCAGCGGTCGGATGTTGCGGCACATGCGCCGCACCCTAAGGCTGTGGCCCCCTGCAGGGTCCCGCCACGAGCGTGCGAGTGGCGGGGGGCAGGGGGTCCCTTCTCAGGAGACGTCGAAGCCTGCGCGGTCGACCTTGCGGTGGTACCGCTCGCCGAGCTTGCCGCCCAGGACGGCGCCCAGGAGCGTGGCCAGCAGGACGGCGGCCAGCGTGATGATGCCGGCGGTGGTGGCCGTTCCCTCGTCGACGGGGATGCGCGGCAGGTTCAGCTGCTGCAGCACGTTGTACTCCGAGCCGAGGATGGCCCCGGCCGCGGCGAGCGCGAGCACCACGAGCAGGCCGATCAGCCAGACCGCGAGGCCCTGGCGGAAGCCGTCGAAGCGGGACATGCGGCCGGCCACGTACCCGCCGGCCAGGTAGGCGAGGAAGAGGATGACGAGGACGGCGATGCCGCCGCCGAGGCCGATCCCGGTGGTCACCTGCTCGGCGGCCTCGTCGGCGGTGTCGAGCCCCTGCGAGAGGCCGAGCGCCACCCCGGCGGCGGACAGCAGGGCGAGGAGGAGAACCGCCAGCCCGTTGGCCGACAGCCAGCCGAAGAAGGCCGCGCCCCACTTCATCCCGCCGTAGCGGGCCCGCTGGGCCCCGACCGCGTCGCGGACGGTTCCGCGGGACATGGAGGCTCCCGCGCCGTGGCCGGCGGTGCCCGTGGCGGCCGCCGCGGGGATGCTCACGGTGGCATCGCGGTCGTGGCTCGCGTGCTCGTTCCCGGCCATGGTGTCCCTCTCGTCCGACGGAGCCGCCGTTCCCCGGGCGGTGGTGCGGGGCATGCCCGTGGGTCGCGGAGGGGAAACGACCAGGTGAGGACGACCACTCGTCCGGTGGAGGTGCCCGTGACCGTGCTGCTGGTCGACGTCGCCAACGTCGTCGGTTCCCGTCCCGACGGCTGGTGGCGCGACCGCGCGGGGGCGGCCACCCGGCTGCTCGCCCAGCTGGCCGCCCTGCCGCGGGCCCTGTCCGGGCCCGACGGGGCGCTCCTGACCCTCACCGCCACCGTGGCCGTCGTCGAAGGTGCCGCCCGGGAGGCTGCCGAGCCCGGCGGCGTCCGGGTCGTCCGGGCACCCGGCAGCGGTGACGACGCGCTCGTGGAGGTCGCCGGGGAACTGGCCGGCGGCGGGGAGCTGCTGGTGGTCACCGCGGACCGCGGGCTCCGTGCCCGGCTCCCGGACGGGACCGCGTGCGCCGGGCCGGGCTGGCTGCGGGCCCGGCTGGACGAGGGCGGCATGGGTCCGCGCTCCGGCGGGTAGTCGGTTGCGCACGACGGACGTCGCGACGGCGGCGGTCCGCACCCGTGGCGAGGAGAGCCCGTGCCGATCCCCGAGCAAGCCGGAACCCCGATCACCGCGCTGGTCACCGGCGCGTCCAGCGGCATCGGCCGGGCCACCGCCGTGCAGCTGGGCGGCCGTGGCGCGCGGGTGGTGCTGCTCGCCCGGGGGCGGGAGTCGCTGGAGGCCGCGGCCCGGGAGGTCCGCGACGCCGGGGCAGCCGCGGTCACCGTCTGCCCCGCGGACCTGCTCGACGAGGACGCGGTCCGCGCGGTCGTCGACTCCGCCGTCGCGGAGTTCGGCCGGCTCGACGTCGTCGTCCACTCCGCCCAGGTCATGGCGTACGGCCGGGTCGAGGACGTGCCCACGGACGTCTACGAGCGGGTCGTGGACACCGCGGTGCACGGCACCGCGAACCTCGCGCGCTCCGTGCTACCGGTGTTCCGTCGCCAGGGCGCCGGTCACCTGGTCATCATCAACTCGTTGCTGGGCAACGTCGCCGCTCCGCTCATGGGCAGCTACGTCGTGGCCAAGTGGGGTCAGCTCGGGCTGGCGCGGGTGCTCCAGCAGGAGGTCCGCGACGAGCCCGGCATCTCCGTGTCCATCGTCCAGCCGGGCGGGGTGAACACGCCGATCTACGCCCAGGGTGCCTCCTACGTCGGCAGCACCGGGCGGCCGCCGCCGCCGGTCTACTCGCCGCAGCGGGTGGCGCGGCACGTGCTGGCGACGCTCGACCGGCCGCGCCGGGTGGTGCAGGCGGGCCTGTTCAACCCGCTGGTCACCGCGGGTTTCCGGCTGCTCCCGGGCGTCTACGACGTGCTCATCGGACCGCTGCTGCAGAAGCTGGCGATCGCGAACGACGAGGTGCCGCCGACCGAGGGCAACGTCTTCCGGTCCGACCCCGAGGGCAACGCCGCCGAGGGGCGCTGGCGCAGCATCTGAGGCGGCGGTGTCAACAGCTCGTTCCGTTCCGTCGCGGTCGTTGTGCGCCCGGCCGACCGGCCCCAGGCTGGCGGCACCCCGACCACGCGGGGGTGCACGGGAGGGCCGGGTCATGTCGCTGGTGCCCGCCGCAGCCGGCGAGGGCGTGCGGTGATCCGGCGGAGCACCGTCGGCGGGCACACGTACGAGTTCCCGTCGCTGTCGGACCTGCTCGCCAGGGCGACGCCTGCCCGCTCCGGTGACGTGCTGGCCGGGTGCGCCGCGGAGTCCGCGGCCCAGCGGGTGGCAGCCCAGCTGGTGCTCGCCGACCTGCCGCTGGCCACGTTCCTGGACGAGCAGGTCGTCGGTTACGACGAGGACGACGTGACCCGGCTGATCATCGACAGCCACGACGCGGCGGCCTTCGCGCCGGTCGCGTCGCTGACGGTGGGGGAGTTCCGCGACCGCCTGCTCGCCTGGGCCGCCGGCGGGGACGAGGCGTCGATCAGCGCGCTCGCCCCCGGGTTGACGCCGGAGATGGTGGCGGCGGTGTCCAAGCTGATGCGCAACGCCGACCTCGTCGCCGTGGGCCGCCGCACCCGGGTGGTGACCGGCCTGCGCAGCACCCTGGGCCTGCCCGGCCGGCTGGCCTCCCGGCTCCAGCCGAACTCTCCCACCGACGACCCGCTCGGCGTGACGGCGTCGATCGTCGACGGGCTGCTGCACGGGTCGGGGGACGCGGTCATCGGGATCAACCCGGCCACCGACTCGCCGGGGCGGACCGTCGCCCTGCTCGAGCTGGTCGACGCGGTGATCCGGCGCTACGAGATCCCGACCCAGTCCTGCGTCCTGGCCCACGTGACCACGACCCTGCGGGCGCTGGAGAAGGGGGCTCCGGTGGACCTGGTCTTCCAGTCGGTCGCCGGCACCCAGGCGGCCAACCGCGGCTTCGGCGTCACCCTCGACCTGCTGGCCGAGGCGCGGGCCGGCGCCCTGGAGCTGGGCAGGGGCACGGTCGGGCGCAACGTGACCTACTTCGAGACCGGGCAGGGGTCGGCGCTCTCGGCCGACGCGCACCGCGGCGTGGACGGGCGACCGGTGGACCAGCAGACCCTGGAGTGCCGTGCCTACGCGGTGGCCCGCCGGTTCGAGCCGCTGCTGGTCAACAGCGTCGTCGGCTTCATCGGGCCGGAGTACCTCTACGACGGCAAGCAGGTGATCCGTGCCGGGTTGGAGGACCACGCCTGCGGCAAGCTGCTCGGCCTCCCGATGGGGGTCGACGTCTGCTACACCAACCACGCCGAGGTCGACGGCGACGACACCGACGGCCTGGCGCTCCTGCTCGGGGCGGCCGGCTGCTCGTTCGTCATCGCGGTGCCCGGCTCGGACGACGTGATGCTGCACTACCAGTCCCTGTCGTTCTCCGACGTCCTGACCGTGCGCCAGGTGCTGGGCCTGCGGCCGGCGCCGGAGTTCGAGGCGTGGCTGGCCCGGATGGACCTGCTCGACGACGAGGGGCGCGTGCTGTCGCCGGCGCCCGACGCCCCGGCGGCCCGGGCACTGCTCGCGGCAGCCCGGTCGTGAGCCTCCCGGCCGGCCCTGCCGGCCCCGACCCGTGGGCGGTGCTGCGCGGGAAGACCAGTGCCCGGGTGGCGCTCGGACGAGCCGGCGACGGGCTGCCCACGGCACGGGAGCTGGAGTTCCGGCTCGCGCACGCCGTGGCGCGCGACGCCGTGCACACGCCGCTGCGACCCGACGTCGTCAGGGGCGGGCTGGGGGACCTGGACGTGGTGGAGGTGCGCTCGGCCGCCGCCGACCGGGCCGAGTACCTGCAGCGGCCCGACCTCGGACGCCGTCTCGCACCCGGCACCGACCTGCCGAGGACGGGAGCGGACCTGGGCGTCGTCATCGCCGACGGGCTCTCGCCGCGAGCGGTGCACGAGCACGCGGCGGGCACGCTGACGGCGCTGCTGGACCGGCTGCCGGAGTGGTCGGTGGCCCCGGTGGTGATCGCCTCCCAGGCGCGGGTCGCGCTGGGCGACGAGATCGGCGCGGCGCTGGGCGTGCGGGCCGTCGTCGTGCTCGTCGGGGAGCGACCGGGCCTCTCCTCGGCGGACTCCCTCGGGATCTACCTGACCTGGGATCCCCGCCCGGGCCGGGCCGACTCCGAGCGCAACTGCGTCTCCAACGTCCGGCCACCCTCGGGGCTCTCCTACGCCGACGCCGCCGGAACCGTTGCCGCGTTGCTGGCCGCGGCGCGGGAGCTCGGGGCCTCGGGCGTGGCGATCAAGGACGAGGGCCCCGCGCTCCCGTCCGGCGCCGGCTGAGCGGCGGAACGGGAACGCGGGGCCCGGATCGGACGGCCGCGGGGTCAGACGCCCCTCGTACCCCCGTCATCGGGCTTCGAGCCGGCCTCGTCGCGGCGGTCCGGCGCGCGCCGCTCCGCCGGGACCGAGACGGAGTCGGTCAGCCCGTGGTGGTGGTGGGCCTCCTCGATCTCGTGCGTGGCCTCCTCCAGGACGCTGGGCACGACCTTCCGGGGGAGGAACCGCCGGACCAGCGGCCACAGCAGGATCAGCGCGACGATGACGTACACGACGACCGACAGCGGGTCGAACAGGCCGCCCACGTCGCCGTTGCTGATCTGCAGCGCCTGACGCAGCTCCTGCTCGGCGAACGGGCCGAGGATCACCCCGATGATCGCCGGCAGGACCGGCAGGCCGTAGCGGCGCATCATGAATCCGAGCGCACCGATGACCAGCAGCAGGAACAGGTCGAAGACGTTGGCGTTCGCCGCGTACGCGCCGAGGCTGGAGAAGAAGAGGATGCCGGCGTACAGGTACGTCCGGGGGATCCGCAGCAGCCTGGCCCAGAGAGGAGCCAGCGGCAGGTTGAGCAGCAGCAGCACGGTGTTGCCGATGAAGAGGCTGGCGATCAGTCCCCAGACCAGCTCGGGCTCGTTGTCGAACAGCTGCGGTCCGGGCTCGATGCCGTAGCTGCTGATGGCCGCCAGCAGGACCGCCGCGGTGGCGGTGGTCGGGATGCCGAGGGTGAGCATGGGCACCAGCCCACCGGCGGCGGACGCGTTGTTCGTCGCCTCGGGCCCCGCGACGCCCTCGATCGCACCGTGGCCGAACTCCTCGGGGTGCTTCGAGAGCCGCTTCTCCGTCACGTAGGAGAGGAACGTCGGGATCTCCGCGCCACCGGCCGGCACGGCGCCGAACGGGAAGCCGATGGCGGTGCCGCGCAGCCACGGCTTCCAGGAGCGCCGGAAGTCGCTGCGGCTCATCCGCGGGTTCCCGACCGGGATCACGTCGATCGGCTTGCGGCGGAGGTGAGCGGCGGTCCACAGCGCCTCGCCGACGGCGAACAGCCCGACCGCGACGACGACGACGTCGATGCCGTCGGCGAGCTCGGCGATGCCGAAGGTGAGCCGCTGCTGGCCCGAGGTCGGGTCGATGCCGATGAGGCCGATCGTCAGGCCGAGCCCGAGCGAGGCCAGCCCGCGGACGCGGGAACTGCCCAGCACCGAGGTCACCGCGATGAAGGCCAGCACCATGATCGCGAAGGTGTCGGCCGGTGAGACCTCGACCGCCAGATCGGCGACCGTGGGCGCCAGGAGGGCGAGCAGCAGGGTGGCGATGGTGCCCGCGACGAACGAGCCGATGGCCGCGGTGGCCAGGGCCTGAGCGGCGCGGCCGGATCTCGCCATCTTGTTGCCCTCGATGGCGGTGACCACCGAGGCGCTCTCGCCGGGGGTGTTGAGCAGGATCGACGTCGTCGACCCGCCGTACATGCCGCCGTAGTAGATGCCGGCGAACATGATGAGCGCGCCGGTGACGTCCAGGCCGCGGGTCAGCGGCAGCAGCAGCGCGACGGTCATGGCCGGGCCGATGCCCGGCAGCACGCCGATCGCGGTGCCCAGCAGGACGCCGATGAAGGCGTACAGCAGGTTCGTCGGAGTCAGGGCGGTGGCGAAGCCGCCGGCCAGCTCGGTGAACGCGTCCATCAGAGGATCCCCTCCAGGATGCCGGGGGGCAGCACGACGTCGAGCCCGAGGGCGAACAGGTAGAAGGAACCGAAGGAGAGGGCGAACGCGAGGAGCACGTCGCGCACGTAGTGCCGGCTGCCCAGGGCGAACGCCGATCCCCAGAAGAGGACGGCGCCCGAGAACCACCAGCCCATCGACTCGATCAGCAGGGCGTTGGCGACGAACGCCGCCGCCAGCAGCAGGACCGTGCGCCAGTCGCTGCTGCCGCTCAGCTCGACGTCCTCGCCGCCCTCCGGCTCACCGCGGCCACCGCGGGAGACGTCGAGCGCCAGGAAGCCGGCGACGATCACCATCAGCGCGCCGACGACGATCGGAACGGTGGCGGGGCCGACCGGCCCGCGCGCGATCCGGCTCTCCGGCAGGAGCAGCGCCTGGACGACGACGAGGATCCCGAGGGCCGCGAGGAACAGGGCCACCCCGTACTCGGAGCGGCCCTGTTCCGTCGTGCCGCCGGGAGCGGCAGAGCTCACGCCAGCCCCAGCTCGCTCATGACCGACTCGACGCGGGCGCTCTCCTCGTCGAGGAAGGAGCTGAACTCGTCGCCGGTCTGGAAGGCGTCGGTCCAGCCCTGGTCCTCCAGCACCTGCTGCCAGGCCTCGCTCCCGTGCATCTCGGTGACCGCGTCGACGAAGGTCTGCGCCTCGTCGTCGGAGATGCCGGGCGCCGCCACGATCCCGCGCCAGTTCGCGAAGACCAGGTCGATGCCCTCCTCGGTCAGCGTCGGGGCGTCGACGCCCTCGACCGCCTCCTCGCTGGTCACCGCCAGGATGCGCACCTCGCCGGCCGCGGCCGCCTCGGTGACCTCACCGACGCCGGTCGCGGCGAACTCGACGTCGCCGCCGAGGATGCCGGCCAGCAGCTCGCCGCCGCCGTCGTAGGCCACGTAGTTGACGTCGGCCGGCGTGACCCCCACCTCCTGGGCGAGGAGCATCGGCGTCAGGTGGTCGGGACCGCCCGGGTTGGACGCGCCACCGACCGGGGTGTTGCCCGGGTCGGCCTCCCACGCGGCCACGAGGTCGTCCATCGACTGGAACGGGGAGTCGCCGGGGACGACGATCGCCTCGGCCTCCTCGATCAGCTTGGCGATCGGGGTGGTCTCGTCGAGGGTGGCCTCGGACTGGTTGCTGAACTGCGCACCGACGACGCCGAGGCCCATCTGCATGAGCATCTTGGCGTTGCCGTCCTCGTTCACCAGGCGCTGGAGCCCGACGGTGCCGCCGGCGCCCTCCAGGTTGAAGACCTCGATGCCCGACGCCAGCTCCTCGTCCTCCATGACCTGGGCGACCGCCCGGGCGGTGGTGTCGTACCCGCTGCCGGGGGAGTTGGGGACCAGCACCCGGAGGCCGGTGATGGGGCCGTCGCCGCCGCCCTCGGCCGAGCCGCCCTCGGCCGTGGTGCCGCAGCCGGTGAGCACGAGCCCGGCGGCGACGGCGCCGACGGTGAGCTTCCGCACGGAAGCAGTGCGCATCTTGTCCTCCTGTGTGTCCGGTGGCTGACCACCGCGTGAGCCGAACATGGCCGTCGGCGTGGCCCGTGTCACGCTTGCGTGCGCAATGGGCTTTGTGGTCGTTGTGTCCACCCTCGTCCCCCGGCGGCTACGCCGCCGGGTGACGGCGGCCATCCACCCGGCGTCAGGAGGAGCGGATGAGCAGGCGGCTGTCGCTGGCCGGCCAGCTGCTGGCGCTGCAGGTGGTCATCGTCTGCGTGGTCCTGGTCGGTGTCACCGCGGTGACCGTCGCCCAGTCGAGCCAGCGCGCAGAGGAGTCCGAGGGCCGCCGGGCGGCCGGCGTGGCCGAGACGCTGGCCAACGCCCGGAGCACGCGGTCGGCGATGGAGGAGGGGTCGGTCTACTACATCCGGGTGGCCGCGGAGAACCTGCGCAGCGCCTCGGACTCGGAGTCCGTGGTGGTGGCGCGGGCCGACCGCACGGTCATCGCCACGGCGGATCCCGCGCAGATGGACACCCGGTACGACCTCGCGGGCAGCGACGTCCTGACGGGGCGGTCGTGGGCCGGCGACACCGACCTCGACGGCGGCCGGGCCGCCGTGGCCATGGCGCCGATCCTCCCGTCGCGGGGGTCGGAGGTGCTCGGGTTCGTCGCGGTGGTGCGGCCCTATCCGGGCATCCTCGGGACCCTCGCGGACGAGGCGCCGACCCTGCTCACCTACCTCGGGCTCGCGAGCGCGGTCGGCATCGGCGGGTCGCTGCTGGTGGCCCGGCGGGTGAAGCGGCAGACGCTGGGGCTGGAGCCGGCCGAGATCACCAGCCTGGTGGAGCACCGGGACGCGATGCTGCACGGCATCCGGGAGGGGGTCGTCGGCCTGGACCTGCGGGGGCGGGTGACGCTGGTCAACGAGGAGGCGATCCGGCTGCTGCGCATCCCCGGCGACGCCATCGGCCGGACCCTCGCCGACCTGGGCGTGGGGGAGGAGCTGCTGGATGCCTTCCTCGCCGGTGACGTGGAGCGTGACCGGGCGGTCGCCAGCGCCGGGCGGGTGCTGGTCGTGAACCGGCTGCCGATCGCCAGCCGCGGCCGGCCGATCGGCTCGGTGACGACGCTGCGGGACCGCACCGAGCTGCTGGAGCTGCGCCGCGAGCTGGACCTGACCCGGCACGTCACCGACACGCTGAGGGCCCAGGCGCACGAGTTCAGCAACCGGCTGCACACCATCGCCGGCCTCATCGAGATCGGCGAGGCCGAGGAAGCGGTGCGCTTCGTGCACCGGGTCAGCTCCAGCCGGTCGGAGTTCACCGACGAGGTGACCTCGGCGGTCCGCGATCCCTCGATCGCCGCCCTGCTCATCGCCAAGGGGAGCCAGGCCGACGAGCTGGGTGTCGACCTGCGCGTCGACCCCGACTCCGCGCTGCCGCTGCTGCCCGCCGAGCTGAGCACCGACGTCGCCACGGTGATCGGCAACCTGGTCGACAACGCGCTGGACGCGGCGTCCGGAGCCGCCCAGCGCTGGGTCGAGGTCTCGGTCGGCCTGGTCGACGGAGAGGTGGAGGTCGTCGTGCGCGACTCCGGGCCAGGGGTTCCGGCGGGGATGGAGCGCGAGGTGTTCCGTCGCGGCGTCTCCACCAAGGGCGCCGTGCCGGGGGTGCACTCCTCCGGCGAGCGGGGAATCGGGCTGTCCCTGGTGCACCTGCTGTGCACCCGGCGCGGTGGCGACGTCACCGCGACCTCGGAGGGCGGCTCGGCCTTCACCGCCCGCATCCCGGCCGACGCCGCGCTGGTTCCCTCGTGATCGGCGTCCTGATCGTCGACGACGACTTCATGGTCGCCAAGGTGCACGCCGCCTTCGTGGCCGCGCTCGACGGTTTCCAGGTGGTCGGGACGGCGACGACGGGCGCTGCCGCCCTCGCCGAGGTCGAGCGACTCCGGCCGGACCTCGTGCTGCTGGACGTGTACCTGCCGGACATGACCGGGCTGGACGTGCTGCGCCGGCTGCGCGCGGACGGGTCCGCCGTCGACGTGGTGGTGATCAGCGCGGCCCGCGACGTGGACAGCATCCGCAGCGCCCTGCACGGCGGCGTCCTGCACTACCTGGTGAAGCCGTTCGACCGGCGCACGTTCGAGGAGCGGCTGCGGCAGTACGCGGCCCTGCGCGGCGAGCTGGCCGAGCTCGACGTCGCCGGGCAGAGCGACGTCGACCGGGTGTTCGGCGGTTCGCGGAGCGGGGCGGTGGCGGCGCCGGCGACGCCCAAGGGCATCGCGCCCGAGACGCTGGAGCTCGTGCGACAGGCCCTGGCCGCGGCGGCCGACCAGGGGTTGTCGGCCACGGAGTGCAGCCAGCGGACGGGCCTCGCGCGGGTCAGCGCCCGGCGGTACCTGGAGCAGCTGGTCGCCCAGCAGCAGGCCGACGTCCGGCAGCGGTACGGCACCGCCGGCCGGCCGGAGCGACGCTTCACGCTCCGCCACGCCGGCCGCTGACCGGACCGCGAGCACCCGGGCGTGGCCGCACGTCCCTGGGCGTGGCCGCAATGACCGAAACAACCGATAGGCGCGCAAGGGTGACGGCGCCGACGCGGCCGGGAAGGCTGGCTGCATGACGATCGTCGTGGGCTACGTCCCCACTCCCGAGGGCGAGGCCGCGCTGGACGCGGCGATCACCGAGGCGCGCCGGCGGGACGAGCCGCTGCACGTCGTGAACACCTCGCGCGGCGATGCGTACGTCGACACCAGGTACGTGTCGGAGGAGCGGCTGGCGACGCTGCGCGAGCGGCTGGACGGCACCGGCGTCGTCTACGAGATCGACCAGCGGGTGCGCGGTCACGAGGCGGCCGACGAGGTGGTCGAGGCTGCCGACCGGGTGCACGCCAGCCTGCTCGTCATCGGGATCCGCCGCCGCTCGCCGACCGGCAAGCTCATCACCGGCAGCCAGGCGCAGCGGATCCTCCTCGATGCCAACTGCCCGGTGCTGGCGGTCAAGGCCGACTGAAGGACCCCCTGCCCCCCGCCACTCGCAGGCTCGCGGCGGGCCCCTGCAGGGGGCCGAACTTAGCTGAGCAGGTCCAGGCCCTCGGCGGGACCGCGGGCGAGGTTGCGGAAGATCGTCTCCAGGCTCAGCGCGAGGTGCTCGGCGATCGCCGCCGCCGCCTCGTCGGCATCCCCGGCCAGCAGTGCCTCGCACATGCGGAGGTGCTCGGCGACGGAGACCTCCACGCGCTGGGGATCGACGTGGGAGAGGTTGCGCAGCCGTGCGGTGTGCGGCCGGAGCTCGGCGATGGTCCGCCGCAGGTGCTCGTTGCGGGTGGCGCCGATGATCGCCCAGTCGAACCGGTCGGCCAGCTCGTAGAACGCGCGGGACCGCGCCTGGGAGGGCACCCGTCGCACCGTCCGGGCGAACTCGCTGCGCATCGTCGCGAACACCCGCCGCAGCTCCGGGTCGGCCGCGGCGGCCTCGGTCGCCTGGCGCATGGCCTCCGGCTCCAGGAGCGACCGGAAGTCGAAGAGGTCCCGGACGCTCTGCAGGGACACCCGGGACACCCGCGCGCCCTGCCGTGGCACCAGGTCCACCAGGCCCTCGGCCGCCAGCCGGCGCAGCGCCTCCCGCACCGGTGTCCGGGAGGCGCCGGTGCGCTCGACCAGCCAGAGCTCGGACAGCGGCGTGCCAGGAGCGAGCTCACCGAGCTCGATCTCCTCCTTGAGCTGCCGGTGGACCAGATCGGCCTTGCTGGCGTCGCCGGCGACGGAGCCGCTCATCCGGCCGGCTCGAAGCGGACGCCGGTCGCACCCGCCAGGGCCCGGAGCTCCGCCAGCGAGCCCTCGGCGAGCTCGATCCCGCCGGCCGCCAGCGCGGCCGCCTCCGCACGGTCCTCGACCTCACCCGGGAGGAAGACCTCGTCGAACCCCTCGGCGAGGGGGACGGAGCGCACCTCGTCCACCAGCTGCCGGACCCGTTGCTCGTAGCCGGCCGCATCGCCGAAGGCGGCAGGGTCCAGGGCGAGGAAGAGGTGGCCGCACCCGCTGCGGGCCTCGGCCTCGTAGGGGCCGTGCACGCCCGTGCCCACCGCGCTGCCGGTGAGGGCGCCGGAGAGCACGTCCATGAGGAACGTGATCGCGTAGCCCTTGTGGCCGGCCATCGGCAGGATCACGCCGAGCACCCCCTCCGCCGGATCGGTCGTCGGCGCGCCGTCCGCCGTGAGCGCCCAGTTCCCCGGGATGGCCTCGCCGCGGTTCTTCGCCAGGTAGATCTTGCCCCGCGCCACCGCGGTGTTGGCGATGTCCACGGCGACGACGCGCCCGTCGGGAGCCGGGGCGGCGATCGACCACGGGTTGGTGCCGAGCACCTTCTCCCGGCCGCCCCACGGCGCCATCGCCGGGCTGGCGTTGGTGGTCAGGATCGCCACGAACCCGTCGCGGGCGGCCCGGCGGGTGAAGTACATGGCCGTGCCGAAGTGGTTGGAGTTCCGCACCCCGACGACGCCGACGCCGTGCGCCCGGGCGCGCTCGGCGGCCAGGTCGCGGGCCCGGTCGGCGAGCACCTGGCCGATGCCGTCGCGCCCGTCGAGGAGCAGCAGGGGACCGGTGTCGGAGAGGACGGCGGGCTCGGTGACCGCGCGCATGGCACCGGAGCGCAGCCGGGCGGCGTACCAGGGAAGCCGCAGGAAGCCGTGCGACTGGTGGCCCCAGAGGTCGGCCTGCACCAGGCTGTCGGCCACCAGCCTGCCGTCGTGCTCGGGCACGCCCAGGGTGGCGAGCACCCGCGTGCCGAACGTGCGCAGGTACTCGGGATCGATCCGGTCGGTCATCGTGCGTCCTCTTCCTCGCGGCTGCCGATACTGTATACAAGCTGTATACAGATCTACGACATGGAGGCGCACGTGTTCAGCCTGATGGTGCAGATGCAGGTCCGACCGGGGAAGCGGCAGGAGTTCCTCGCCGGCATCACGGCCAACGCCGAGGCGTCGGTGCGGGACGAACCCGGATGCCTGCGGTTCGACGTCTGCTCGGTGGACGGCGACGGTGACCGCTTCCTCCTCTACGAGCTCTACACCGACGCCGCGGCCTTCGCGGCGCACAAGGCCGCCCCCCACTTCGCCCAGTGGCGCCAGGTCGCCGAGCAGGTGCTGGCCGGCCAGGTCAACACCCCCGGCGAGCTGCTCGTCACCCACACCTCCGAGGAGTCCGCATGAGCACCGAGCACCACCCCGTACCGCCGTCGATGGTCCTGCGGCCCGACGACATCGAGCGCTTCGACCGCGGCAACGGCGTCGCGACGATCCCGTTCGTCGGCAAGTGGAACTGCACGGAGAACCGGGTGACCACGGGGATGACCGTCTTCTCCCCGGGCACGGGCATCCCGCTGCACTCGCACAACGTGGAGGAGACCGTCCTCGTCTTCGAGGGCGAGGCCACCGCCGTCATCGGCGACGACGAGTTCGACCTCGTCGCCGGTCAGGCGACCTGGGTGCCCGCCGGGGTGCCGCACTGCTTCCGCAACCGCGGCGAGGGCTCGATGACCATCTACTGGGTCTACGGCGGGCGCGACGTCACCCGCACCGTCACCGCCACGGGCGAGACGTTCGAGCACCTGTCGGACAGGGACCGTGGCGCTGGACCCGCGCGCCCGAGTGACAGCGCGACTCCGGCATGAGTGCCGTCACCACCTGCAACCCGGCGACCGGCGAGCCGCTGACCGGGTACGCCGCCTTCTCCGAGGCCGACGTCGATGCCGCGCTCGACCGCGCGGCGGCGGCGCAGGCCGGCTGGTCGGCGCTGCCCTTCGGGGACCGGGCGGCCGTCCTCCGACGGGCCGGCGAGCTGCTGCGCGCCGAGGTCGACGAACTGGCCCTGCTGGTCACCCAGGAGATGGGCAAGCCCCTGGCAGAGGCCCGTGCCGAGGTGGAGAAGTGCGCCACGGCCTGCGACTACTACGCCGAGCACGCCGGGGACTTCCTGGCCGACGAGCCGGTGACGACGTCGGCCGACCGCAGCTGGATCGGCTACGAGCCGGTCGGGGTGGTGCTCGCCGTGATGCCCTGGAACTTCCCGCTCTGGCAGGTGCTCCGGTTCGCCGCTCCGGCGCTGATGGCCGGCAACGCCGCCCTGCTCAAGCACTCGCCGAACACGACCGGCTGCGCACTGGCCGTGGAGCGCGTGCTCGCCGCCTCCGGTGCGCCGCAGGGGCTGTTCACCGCCCTCGTGGTGGCCGAGCCCGACGTCCCGGCGGTGACCACCCGGCTGATCGCCGATCCGCGCATCGGCGCGGTCACCATCACCGGCAGCGAGCGGGCCGGCCGGGCCGTGGGCGCGGCCGCGGGCGACGCCGTCAAGAAGTCGGTGCTCGAGCTCGGCGGCTCCGACCCGTTCGTCGTCCTCGCCGACGCCGACCTGCCGGCGGTGGCCGCCATGGCAGCCCGCGGCCGCTTCCTCAATGCGGGGCAGAGCTGCATCTCGCCCAAGCGGCTCATCGTGGACGCGTCGGTGGCCGACGAGTTCACCCGGCTGCTGGTCGCGGAGGTGGCGCAGCTCGTCGTCGGCGACCCGGAGGCGCCCGGAACCGATGTCGGGCCGATGGCCCGGGCCGACCTGCTCGACGGCGTCCACGCCCAGGTCGAGGCCTCCGTCGCCGCCGGCGCCCGCCTGCTGGCCGGCGGCCACCGGATCGAGCGCCCAGGCTTCTTCTACGCGCCGACCGTGCTGGCCGGCGTGCGCCCCGGCACTCCGGCGTACGACGAGGAGATCTTCGGCCCGGTGGCGTGCGTCGTCGTGGCCGAGGGCGAGGACGACGCCGTCCGGATCGCGAACGACACCCGCTTCGGCCTCGGCGCCAGCGTGTGGACCGCGGACCCGGAGCGCGGTCTCGCCGTCGCCCGCCGGATCCGCTCCGGCGCCGTGTTCGTCAACGCCATCGTCGCCTCCGACGTCCGCATGCCCTTCGGCGGCACGCGGGCCAGCGGCTACGGCCGTGAGCTCGCCGCCGCCGGGATCCGCGAGTTCGTCAACGTCCGCACGTGGTGGGTCATGGACCAGGCCGCCACCACGGCCCCCGCATCCGAGTAGGAGATCCATGACCACGACCCGCCGCTACCGCCTCGGTGTGATGCCGGGCGACGGCATCGGACCCGAGATCGTCCCCGCGTCGGTGCGCGTCGTCGACGCCGCACTCGCCGCCGCCGGCGCCGAGCCGGTCGAGTGGCAGGAGCTGCCCCTGGGCGCCTCGGCCATCGACACGCACGGCAGCGCCGTCCCCGGATCCACGATGGAGGCGCTGGCCGGGCTCGACGGCTGGCTGCTCGGGCCGCACGACAGCGCGGCCTATCCCGAGCCGTACCGGTCGCAGCTGAATCCGAGCGGTGCCATCCGGAAGCGCTTCGACCTGTACGCGAACATCCGTCCCGCCCGCGGGTTCGGCAGCGGCAAGGCGATCGCTCCCGACGCCGACCTCGTCATCGTGCGGGAGAACACCGAGGGCTTCTACGCCGATCGCAACACCTACGCCGGCACGGGGGAGTACATGCCCACCGCCGACGTCGCGATCACCATGGGCGTGTTCACCCGGCCGGCGATCGAGCGGATCGCCAGGAGCGCGTTCGAGCTGGCCCGGCGCCGGCGGAACAAGGTCACCATCGTGCACAAGGCCAACGTCCTGCAGCTGAGCTCCGGCCTCTTCAAGCGGATCTGCCTCGAGATCGCCGAGCAGTACCCCGACGTGGCGGTCGACGACTTCCACATCGACGCGATGACGGTGCACCTGCTGCGCCGGGCGGCGGCCTTCGACGTACTGGTGGCCGAGAACATGTTCGGCGACATCCTGTCCGACATGGCCGGCGAGCTGGCCGGCTCGCTGGGGATCGCGCCGTCCATCAACGCCTCCGACGACCGGTGCATGGCGCAGGCCGCGCACGGGTCCGCACCCGACATCGCCGGACAGGGACTGGCCAACCCCGTCGCCATGATGCTGTCGTCCGGGATGCTGCTGGACTGGCTGGGCACCCGCCACGACGACGCCCGAGCGGCCGACGCAGCCCTGCGGGTCGAGGACGGCGTGCGCGCAACCGTGCGCGGCGGGGTGAGCACCCGCGACCTCGGGGGTGCGGCCTCGACCGGCGAGTTCACCGACGCGGTGGTCGCGCGGATCGCCGGGCGGGGCTAGCGGTCAGGACGCCCAGGTTCAGGTCTCAGGTCGCCGGGCCGCCGTCCACGGCCAGCCGCCGCGCCGCGACCCCGGCGGCCGCGAGCGCGGCGGCGGTGGCGGCCAGCACGCCGGCGGCGCCCACCCCCGCCGCGACGAGACCCACGCCGCTGGGGATGAGCACCTGGCCGAGCCGGTTGCCGGTGAGCCGCAGCGACATGGCCCGCCCCCGCAGGCCCGGGGGCGCCACCTCGGCGAGCCAGGACATGGTCAGCGGCTGACCCACTCCGAGGCCCAGCCCGAGCAGCACGACCACCCCGGCCATGGCCGCCGTCGGCAGGGGCAGGGCCACGACCGCCATGGCGACGGCCGACAGCGTCACGCTCACGATCATCAGCCGGCGCCGGCCGGTCCAGCCGACCAGTCGGCCGAGGAAGAACCGCGACGTCATCGAGGCCACGGCGCGCAACGTCAGCAGCAGCCCGACCGTGCCCGCGGCCAGTCCGCGGTCCGCGCCCAGGGCGGGCAGGTACACGAGCGTGATGTCCACCGCGGCCAGCACGATGCAGCTGATCAGCAGCGCCCGGAGCAGTCCCGGTATGCGCAGGAGGGTGCCCATGCCCCCACCGGCGGCGTCCGCGCCCGCTCGTGCGCGGTGCGGCATCCGGAGCGCCGCGGTGCAGGCCAGCAGGACGACGCCCAGCACGGTGGCGGTCGCGAAGATCGGCGTGGTGTCGGGCAGCGCGTCGTTCCCGCCGAGCACCGGGATGAGGGCCGGGCCGGCCGCCTGGCCCAGCGACGCGGCGAAGGTGTAGTAGCCGAAGGCGGTGTCGAACCCGCCGGGGGCGGCGGTGTTCGCCACTGCGGCCTGCTGGCCGACGACCGACAGGAGGTGGCCGGTGCCGAGGACGACGCTGCCCAGGACCAGCCCGGCGGCCCCGCCCCGCTCGGTCCAGAAGACCGCACCCGACAGCGCCATCAGGACGGCGCCGACGAGCATCACCCGTCGCTCCCCGAAGCGGTCGGTGGCCTGACCCGAGGGCACGGCCAGCACCAGCGGCACGACGGCGAAGGAGGCGGTGAGCGCGCCCAGCCAGGCGGTGGGCACGTCGAGCTCGAGCGCCCGGTACGCCGACGTGGGGCGGAGGACGAACGTGATCACCTGGGTGATCACGGAGTGCAGCAGGAGGAGCCCGAGCAGGGTGCGCCCGGGTCCGCCGGAGCCGTCGCCGGCCCTGCTCACCGGGAGGGTTCCGGATCGGCCAGGCGATCGGCCGACCGGGCGCCCAGGCTGGACTCCACGTGGCGCTGCATGAGGTCCGCGGCCGTCTCCACGTCGCCGTCCCGGACCGCCTCGAACAGCCGCCGGTGCTCCGTCGCCCGCGCCTGCCGCTCCTCGTCGCTGCGGCCGGCCTCCAGCCCGTGCCTCCGGTAGCGGTCGGTCTTGACCCACAGGCCGTCCAGCGTCTCCACCAGCAACGCGTTGTGGGAGGCGCGGTGGACCGCTGCGTGGAAGCGGGCATGGCTCGCCAGCTGCGCGACCGACGGGCTGGCGGGCAGCGCCTCGAGCCCGTCCAGGGCGGTCCGGATGCGGACGAGGTCCTCCTCGGTCCGGCGCTGCGCGGCCAGGCGGGCGGCCAGCGGGTCCAGGCTGCGGCGCATCTCCAGGAGGTCGCGCGCCTCGGTGGCGTCCAGCGGACGGACCCGGGCGTCGCGGTGGGCGTCGAGGTCGACGAGCCCCTCCTGCTTGAGCCGGCGCAGAGCCTCGCGGAGGGGGGTCGTGCTGATGCCGATCTCCTGCGCGAGCGCGGCCTGGGGGAGCACTGCGCCGGGCGCCAGTTCACCGGAGAGGATCAGGCCGCGAACGCGCGTGTAGGCCAGATCGCTCTTGGTCACGTACTCCGCCATCGGTTCCGACATGCCGATCCTTTCGTCGCTATAGGTTATAACCTGCTGGACGAGACGCGAGCACTGCCACCGAGCCGAGAGCGAGCACGCCGCATGAGCACCGACGGGACCACCGCTGACGGATCCACCACCGACGGAACGGCCTTCGCCACGACCGACGTCTCCGATGCCCACCCCGAGGCGCAGGTGTGCGACCCGGTCTTCCAGATCTTCGGCGGGTCCCTGCGGTTCAGCGGCCGCATCGCCACGCTCAAGGTCTTCGAGGACAACACCCTGGTCAAGCAGGCCGTCGAGGGCCCGGGGGACGGGCGGGTGCTGGTCGTCGACGGTGGCGGCTCGATGCGCTGCGGCCTGGTCGGCGGCAACCTCGCCGTGTCGGCGGCGACCAACGGCTGGGCCGGGATCGTGGTCCACGGCTGCATCCGCGACGCCGACGAGCTCGGCGAGCAGCCCCTCGGCGTTCGGGCCCTGGCGGCCATGCCCCGCAAGAGCCAGCGCGGTCTGCACTCCGGTCAGGCCGGGATTCCGGTCTCCTTCGCCGGAGTGGTGTTCCGCGACGGCGAGTGGCTCTGCGCCGACCGGGACGGGATCGTCGTCCTGCCCGAGGCGCCCTCGGAAGCCTGATCCCCGGAAGGCGGAACCGCCGCGGCCGGGCTGCTACTTGGAGGCCTTCTGCCCGTCGCGGGCTCGCTGCCAGAACGGCACCAGCACCCACCACCACGCCAGCAGGGCGGCGATGATCCCGGCCGTGGCCCAGGCCTGCGTGCGTGAGAACAGCACGTCGACCACCAGCAGGA
>Ga0196960_10000260_pt1 | contig 20973 bp, 23 predicted proteins | sample S3v_5metaG_FD_183187 | JGI IMG/M metagenome (GOLD analysis project Ga0196960, IMG submission 183187) | Soil microbial communities from Anza Borrego desert, Southern California, United States - S3+v_5 | ecosystem: Environmental > Terrestrial > Soil > Desert | place: USA: California | collected...
GGCGGCGACCCGGGCGACCCCGGCGGCGGCCGCGACGCGCGCGCGGTTCACTTCCACCGCGGCCGGGTCGTCGTCGGTGAACGGACCGAGGTTGAGCGAGGCGTACGGCGCGCGCGAGACGCCGCCGCGGCGGCCGGTGAAGAGCGCGCGGGCGCCGTGCCCGAGGTCGATCGCGACGTGCTCGCCCGCCCAGGCGAAGGGCGCGGGGAGCTCGGCGGGCGCGGCGACGGCTGCCATCGCCGCCAGAGGCTAGCCGCCATCTCGTGTCGAGTTCTCCCCCCCTGCGGTGGAGAAGTCGACGCGCGATGCGTCAGCGCCCGCGCGAGCGCGAGCGCTCCTTGGCGGCGTAGAGCGAGGCGTCGGCGGCGACGAAGGTCTCGTCCGGGTCGGCGGTCGCGCCGTCGAGGATCGCGTAGCCCGCGCTGACCGAGACGTCGACCTCCCGCCCGGCCGCCAGCGCGGGCCGCTCCGCCACCGCCGCGCACAGCCCCTCCACCGCAGCGGGCGCCGCCGGCGCGGGGGTCGTGCCGAGCAGCACCGCGAACTCGTCGCCGCCGATCCGCGCGACCGCGTCGCTCGCGCGCACCCGTGAGGCGAGCTGGCGGGCGACGTGGAGGATCACGTCGTCGCCGCCCTTGTGCCCGAGCCGGTCGTTGATCGCCTTGAGCCCGTCGACGTCGAGCACGACGAGGATCGCGCAGTCCCCGTGCCGCCGGCAGCGCGCGAGCTGGCGGACGAGCTCCTGGTCGAACCGGCGCCGGTTCCACAGCCCGGTCAGCGACTCGCGCTCGGCCAGCCGCTGCAGCTCCGCCGCGCGCACGTGGGCGGCCGTCACGTCGGTGAGCTGCACCACCGCGCCGCCGCTGTCAGGGAGCCGCGCCACGCGCAGCTCCATCCACCGCCACTCGCGCCCCGCGCGCACCCGCCGCTCGGCCCGCCACGTCCGCCGGCCGCGCTGGAGCACCCGCGGTGCGTGCCGGTCCACCAGCTCCTCCACGCCCGCGCCGGCCGGCCCGTCGAGCAGGAGCGCCAGCGCCGCGTTCGCCCGCACGAGGCGCCCGTCCGCATCGAGGATGCCCGCGGCGATCGGCGCGTGCTCGAACGCCTCGCCGACCCCGACCGACCTCACGGCATCCATACCCGGACGGAGTTCTCCCGCATCCGCAGCGCCTCCTGGGAGAACGCGGCGCGATTACGTCGGATCGAGGAGGCCGAAGCTCCCACCAACCCCTCAAGAACCGCTCAGCGGCGTCGGTGGGCTGTTCACCCGTCGCCTACCGACGGTCAGACAGCCCACCGTCGCCCAGCGCCGCCGCAAGCTCCTCATCGGGCGTGGTCGCGACGCCGTCGAGCTTGGCCGCGAGCGCCGCGCGCAGCCGCTCGCCCAGCTCGCGTCCCTGCGGGACCCCCGCGCGGAGGAGGTCCTCCGCGCCGATGGTGAGCCGGACGTCGCGCAGGCCGCCGAACCACGCCCGCGCCTCGTCCTCCGCCCCGAGCGCACCCGCCAGCGCGATCTCCGGGACGGTGCGGCGCGCGAGCAGCGCGTGGAGCGCGGACGGCGCGCCGGCGGAGCGCATCGCCTCAGCCAGCTCGTCGGAGCCGGTCGCCGCCGCCAGGACGGGCCCGGGGGTCGGGACGTGCGCAGCCTCCAGCCACGCCCGCACCTCACCCTCGTCGCCGCCGTGCAGCAGCGCCGCGAGCGTCACCGGCACCGCATCCTCCCCGGCCGGCAGCACCGAGAGCGCCCGCCTTCTCAGCGGGATGTCGATGCGGAGCGGCGCGAGCCCGTCGCCGGCGAGGTCGGCGAGCAGCGCGAGCGCGGCATCGGGATCCGGCTCGCGCAGCAGCAGCATCAGCTCCCGCGCGATCCGCGCCACCCCCGCCGTCTCCGGCGCGCCCGCGGCGAACGCCGCCCGCGCCAGCGCCTCCGTCCCCGGCTCCACCACGTACCCCAGCCGCGCCGCGTACCGCACCATCCGCAGCAGCCGCGTCGGATCGTCGACGAAGCTCGCGTCGTGCAGCACCCGCAGCCGCCCGGCGTGCAGGTCCTCCAACGTCCCGTCCACGGCGGTCAGCGCACCGGCGACGTCCGCGCTCAGGCCCACCGCGATCGCGTTGAGCGTGAAGTCCCGCCGCCCCAGGTCCTCCGCCACCGACGCCGCCGGCTCCACCTCCGGCAGCGCCCCCGGCCGCGCGTACGTCTCCGTCCGCGCCCGCGCGACGTCGAGCAGCGCCCCGCCCGGCGCCTCCACCGTCGCCGTCCCGAACGGCTCGTGCACCCGCACCACGTCCCCGCCCAGCCGCTCCGCCAGCACGCGCGCCACCGCGACCCCGTCCCCCACGACGACGACGTCGAACTCGCGCGGCACGACGCCCGACAGCAGGTCCCGCACCGCACCCCCGACGAGGTGCACGCCGCGCACGCCGTCGAGCGCGCTCAGCAGCCGCGCACCCGCCGGCAGCGCACGCAGGCGCTCCAGGACGATGGCGGCAGTGGGATCGGGACCGACCGGTACCATTCCCCGACATGTTCGCGCGACTGCGCAGCCGAGGGCGGCTGCTCGCGCTGGCGTGCGTGGCGATCGTCTCCGTCGTCGCCGGAGTCGGGGTCGCCGTCCTGACCGATCAGCCCGGCGACGTCTCGAATCCGGACGTGGAGTTCCAGGCGGAGGAGGCGCCCGAGACGACCGCCCCCGCGCCGCAGGAGCGTTCCGGCCGCCCGTCCACCGACTTCGAGTGGCCCGACTACGGGCTCACGCCCCAAAGGACCAAGTTCCTGCGGATGAACGAGCCGCTCCGGCCGCCGTACACGTTCGTCTGGGCGGTCCGCGGCTCGATCCTGCTCGAGTTCCCGCCCGTCGCCGGCGGCCGCCAGCTCTTCCTCCTGAAGAACAACGGCGCGCTGTACGGGATCAGCCGGCGGACGGGCGAGATCCGGTGGAAGCGCAAGATGGGGTACCTCGCCGCCGCGTCGCCCGCCTACCACCGCGGCACGGTCTACGTGACGATCCTCCAGCGCGGGAAGGGGATCCGCGGCGGCCGCATCGCCGCCGTCGACGCCGCCACCGGCCGCACGAAGTGGTCGCGCAAGCTCGCCGGCCGCAGCGAGTCGTCGCCGATCTACTCAGGCGGGAACCTCTTCTTCGGCGCCGAGGACGGGACGATGTACGGCCTCCGGGCGAGCGACGGCTTCGTCCGCTGGCGCTACCGCGCGGGCGGCGCGATCAAGGGCGCCCCGGCGCTCGACCGCGGCCGGCTCTTCTTCGGCGACTACGACGGCCGCGTCCACGCGATCCGCGCCTCCAACGGGCGCAAGCTGTGGACGACGGGTACCTCCGGCAGCCGGTTCGGCCTCAGCAGCGGCAACTTCTACTCGACGCCGGCGGTCGCCTACGGCCGCGTCTACATCGGCAACACCGACGGCAACGTCTACTCCTTCGCCGCCCGCAACGGGAAGCTCGCGTGGCGCAAGAAGACGGGCGGGTTCGTCTACTCCTCCCCCGCCGTCGGCTACCAGACGGTCTACATCGGCTCGTACGACAAGAAGCTCTACGCCCTCGACGCGCGCAGCGGGAAGACGAAGTGGAGCCGCGACACCGGCGGCCGGATCAGCGGCGGCCCGGTGATCCTCGGCGACATGGTCTTCGTCTCCAACCTGGCGAAGCGGACGTTCGCGTTCGGCGCGCGCACCGGCACGACGCTGTGGCGGACGAACAAGGGCGCCTACAACGCGGCGATCGCGGACGGGGAGCGGATCTACCTCGTCGGCTACGCCTCGCTCTTCGCGATGAAGCCGCGCGAGAGCGCGCAGAAGGCCCGCCGTGAGCGCGCCTCCAAGCGCGCCTCCGACCGGGCCCGGGCACGGCGCCAGCGGTACGAGAGGAACCGGTACGGCAAGCACGGCCACCGGCACTCCAACGGCCGCGTCGGCCGGCACTGCCACAAGCACAAACACGTGGACCGCGTGGGCAGCCGAGTGATCGTCGTCGAGCACTCGCACTGCCACACGCATGTCCGGTAGCCGCTAGCTGCGCACCTGCACGTCGATCCCCGGCGCCGTCGTCGGCGCCTTCGACCCGCCGCGCGGCTCCTCGCTCACGAGCACCCGCACCACGTCGTGCAGGTCGCCCGGCACGTCGACGGTCGCCGTCCCGCCGTTGGACGCGTTGAACAGCGCGTCGGTCGGCTCGGGCACGTTGGAGCCCTTCCGCATCAGCCACACCTGGTAGACGCGGCCGTCCGGCGCCGCGGGCATCTTCGCCACGTGCAGCGTCCCGTCGCCGTCCTCCAGCTCCAGCGACGCCCGGCACCCGGGCGCACACGTCCCGGCGTACGTCTTCGCGTCGTCGGGCGTGTCGGAGGAGCCGGTCACGCCGACCCCCACGCCGATCCCGACGATCAGCGCCGCGCACGCCGCGGCGAGCACCGGCAGCGGACGGCGGAACCACGACGGCGCCGCGCCACCCCGGCGCGCCGACGACGACCGCGAGCCCTCGCGCACGACCCGTGCGGCGGCGGCGTCCCGCTCGACCTCCGCCATGATCGCGCGCTTGAGCGACGCGGGCGGCTCGATCTCCTCCACCGTCGTCGGCAGCCCCTCGACCACCGGCTTGAGCTCATCCAGGTCGGCCTGGCACATCGTGCAGGTCGCCAGGTGCGCCTCGAAGCGCGAGGCGTCGGGGCCCGGCAGGGCGCCCAGCAGGTACGGGGCGACGTCGTCGCTCCACTCGTGTCGCGCGCTCATCGCCACGCCTCCACCGGATCTTCGCCCAGCTGCGTCCGCAGCTTCTCCAGCGCCAGCCGCATCCGCCCCTTCACGGTGCCGAGCGGGGCCTCCAGCATCTCGGCGATCTCGGTCTGCGAGAACCCGCCGAAGTACGCGAGGTGGATGACCTTCTGCTGATCGTCCGGGAGCTCGCTCAGCGCGCCCCGCAGGCGGTCGGCCCCCTCGCGCCGGACGACCTCGGTGTCGACCCGGTCCGGCGACTCGATGCGCTCGGCCAGGCTGTCGTCGCCGGCGATGTCGCGGCCCTGGTGGACGCTGGCCCGCCGGAGGCCGTCGATGGCCCGGTTGCGGACGATGCCGAGGAGGAAGGTCCGGAGCGAGCCGCGGGACGCGTCGAAGCGGTCCAGCGACCGCCACAGCGCGAGGAACGCCTCCTGGACGACGTTCTCGGCCGCGCCCCGCTGACCCACGATGCGGTAGGCCAGCGAGTAGGCGGCAGTGCTGTGGCGGTCGTAGATCACGCTGAAGGGCTCCGTGTCTCCGTCCTGGACGAGCTGGACGAGCTCCTCGTCGGCCAGCGCCTCGAGCTTGCGGCGGGGCTTGCGTCGAAACGGCGGCATCAGATCATCCGGACCATACGCGTTCCCGTACGGATTACGCGCCCGTCGGGACCACGATCTTCGCGACGCCGATGACGAGACCCGGCTCGAGCGCGGTCACGCCGAACGTCTGGTTGAGCAGATCGGCGGCCTCGGCCTTGAGCTTGACCGTCGTGCCCTCGAGCACCGCGCGGCCGTCGTCCGTCGTGCGGAGCGGCTTGAGCGTGCGGCCGTCGAGGAAGAAGAGCGGCGCGCTGGGCGCGGCGACCTCGCCGTCGACGGTGACCTTGCCGGTGAGCACGGACTTGCCGGGATCGATGACGAAGTCGGTCAGCTCGACCTTCTTGCCGCCGCCCTCGAGGCTGAGGCCCGCGCCGTCATGGTCGATCTCGCCCTGCACGTACGGGGAGATGGAGCCCGGCTCGTAGTACGTCACGTTGCCGCCGGTGATCGGGAACTTGGCGCTCCCGTTCTCGATCTTCGCGTCGCCGACCGGGCCGGGCGTCAGCTTGAGCGTGCCGAGCGCCTCGACGAAGCCCGCGTCGAGCTTGACCGACGTCGTGTCGCCCGTGAGCGCGTCGAGCTGCGCGACCGGCTTGGGCTTGGACTCGGTCGTCTCCTGCTTGGAGCTGGCCGAGCCGCTGACGGCGGCGTCGTCGTTCTCGTCGTCGCCACAAGCAGCGGCGCCGAAGGCGAGGGCTGCGGAGGTGAGCAGGACTGCCGGCTTGGTGAGGTTCATCATGCTCAGTCCTTCGCAGCCCGCCCGCGAACGGATGTGCCAACTTCGGACACGGCTACGGCTTGAGGATCACCTTCAGGCAGTCGTCGGTCTTGTGCTTGAACGTCTCGTAGCCGTGCGGCGCCTCGTCCAGCGGCAGCGTGTGGGTGTGCACGAACGTCGGGTCGATCTCGCCCTTCTCGATCCGCTCGAGCAGCGGCCGCATGTACCGATGCACGTGGCACTGGCCGGCGCGCAGGGTGATCGACCGGTTCATCAGCGAGCCGATGGGGAACTTGTCGACGAACCCGCCGAAGACGCCGACGATCGACACCGTGCCGCCGCTGCGGCAGGCCATGATCGCCTCGCGCAGCGCGTAGGCGCGCTCGGTCTCCATCCGCGCCGCCTGCTTGACGCGGTCGTAGGCGTAGACGTGCGTGTGGCCGTGGTGGGCCTCCATGCCGACGGCCTCGATGCACCGGTCCGGCCCGCGCCCGCCGGTGAGCTCCTTGAGCGTCTCGACGACGTTCGGGTGCTCCTCGTAGTTGAGCGTCTCCGACCCGGCGTCGGCCGCGACCTTGAGCCGGTACGGGAACCGGTCGATGACGATCACCCGCTCGGCGCCGAGCATCCGCGCGCTCGCCGCCGCGAACTGGCCGACGGCGCCCGCGCCCCACACCGCGACGGTGTCGCCGGGCTGGATGTCCGCCATCTCCGCGCCCATGTAGCCGGTCGGGAAGACGTCGGAGAGGAAGAGGACCTGCTCGTCGGTGAGGTCGTCGTTCTCGATCTTGATCGGGCCGACGTCCGCGAACGGGACGCGCGCGTACTCCGCCTGCCCGCCCGCGTAGCCGCCGGTGAGGTGCGAGTAGCCGAAGATGCCGGCGGTCGGGTGGCCGAACATGCCCGCGGCCATGTCGGCGTTGGGGTTCGAGTTCTCGCAGACCGAGAAGTTGCCGGCCGCGCACTGCGCGCAGCCCCCGCACGCGATGGGGAACGGCACGACGACGCGGTCGCCGACCTTCAGGTTCGAGACGCCCTTGCCGACCTCGACGATCTCGCCCATGAACTCGTGGCCGAGGATGTCGCCGCGCTTCATCGTCGGCATGTAGCCGTCGTAGAGGTGCAGGTCCGAGCCGCAGATCGCGGTGGACGAGATCTTCACGATCGCGTCGCGCTGGCTGAGGAGCTGCGGGTCGGGGACGTTCTCGACCTGGACCGTGTTGCGGCCCGACCAGACGGTGGCCTTCATGACTCGTCTCCTGCGTTCGTCGCGAGCGGCTGGGCGCGGTGCTGCTTGGTGGCGCGGTGGAGCGCCGGGCCGTCCGGGTTGCCGTCGGAGCGGACGATCTCGCCGGTCTCGATGACCTGCTTGATGCGGCGCAGCCCCTCCATCACCTGCTCGGTCGTGGCCTTCGCGCCGAGCTTGCCGGGGAGCCGGCTGCTCGGCAGCTCCGCCTCGACGTGGATCTCGACGCCGCGCTTGCCGGGCGCGTCCTGGAACCACGTGGTGCCGGTGGCGCCGCTCGCCGCGCGCCAGAAGAAGCGGCTCTCGCCGGCCTCCTCGACCTGCAGGCTCTGCAGCGCCTCGGGGAGGTGCTCGCCGGAGACGAACTGGTCGTGCAGCTCCTGCTTGGAGGCGCGCGCGGTGACCGTCGCGTGGACGCGGACCGGCCCGGTGACGCGCACGGTCTCGCCGGTGTCCTCGCCGCCGCGGCCCTGCTGCTCGGCGGGCGGCGGCGACGGGTCGTGCTTGCGCGCGGCGATCGCGTCGACCACGGTGATCGCGGCGACGTTGCCGATCGCGGCGAGCAGCCGCGTGCGGTCCTTCGGGCCGCGCGCGAGGTTGAGGCCGAGGATGCCCAGGTGGAGCAGGTCGCCGCCCACCCGCGCGTAGAGCAGCCCGTACGGCCGCGGCCGCGCGAGGATCCCCGCGCCCACCGCCAGCTCCTGCACCCCGACGCCGCGCGCGATCGCGCGCGCCCGCGGCGTGCTCTCCAGCCCGATCGCCTCGACGAACCGGCCCGGTTGCGTCAGCGCCGGCGCACCGAGCACGAGGCTGAACGCCCCGAGCCCTTGCGCCAGCCCGCTCTTCTGCTGCGAAGCACCCATGCCGGGGCAGTCCCCGGCGGCGGCGCCCTCTACGCCTTCTTCAGCGCGTCCGGCTTGTGGACGGCGGTGCCGCCCGACTTCTCCGACTTGACGAGGTACTGCGGCTCGTCCTTGGAGGCGCGGACCTGGCGGCCGGCCTCCTTGGTGTCGGAGGTGATCTTCTTCTCCACGGTTCCCACGGCCTCGCCGCCGTGGGAGTTCCACTTGACCCTGTCGCCCTTCGAGAACTCAGCCATGGTCCGGCGGTACCCGGACCGGCTGGCCCCTTTGCGCCAGGTGGTCCTTGGCCTCGCCGACCGTGTGTTTGCCGAAGTGGAAGAGCGAGGCGACGAGCGCGGCGTCCGCGCCGGCCTCGAGCGCGTCGGCCATGTGGTCGAGCGTGCCCGCGCCGCCCGACGCGATGATCGGCACGTTCGTGGCGGCGGCCACCGCGCGCGTGAGATCGAGGTCGTAGCCCGCGTTCGTGCCGTCGCGGTCCATCGACGTGAGCATGATCTCGCCCGCGCCCCGCTCGGTCGCCTCGCGCGCCCACGTGATCGCGTCGATCCCCGTCCCGCGACGGCCGCCCGCGACGAAGACCTCCCACGAGTCGCCGACGCGCTTGGCGTCGATCGCCAGCACGACGCACTGCACGCCGAAGACGCCGGCCATCTCGTCGATCAGCTCCGGCCGCGCGACCGCCGCGCTGTTCACGCCGACCTTGTCCGCGCCCGCGTCCAGCACCGCCTGCGCGTCGCGCACGCTCCGGATCCCGCCGCCGATCGTGAACGGCACGAAGACGTTGTCCGCCGTCCGCCGCGCGAGCTCCACCATCGTTTCGCGCTTGTCCGACGTGGCCGTGATGTCGAGAAAGATCAGCTCGTCGGCGCCCTCGCGGTCGTAGCGCTCGGCCAGCTCGACCGGATCGCCCGCGTCGCGGATGTCGACGAAGTTCGTGCCCTTGACGACGCGGCCCGCGTCGACGTCCAGGCACGGGATGACCCGCTTCAGATGCATCAGGCCGCGGCGGGCGCGTCGTCCGGCGTGCCCTCCGAGGGCGCGCCGTCCGGGTCCGACGGATCGAGCTTGCCGTCCAGCACGGCCTGCCCCTCGGCCACGGTGAACCGCTTCTCGAACAGCGCCTTGCCGACGATCACGCCGGCGAGGTTGACCTGCCGCAGCGCGCGGATGCCCGCCAGGTCCTCCAGCGTCCCGACGCCGCCCGAGTAGATGAACCGCCCGCGGATGACGGACGCGATGGACTTGACCTCCTCGAGGTCCACCCCGCCGAGCATCCCGTCGCGGTCGACGTTCGAGTAGACGAACTGCTTGACGCCCCGGTCGCGCAGCCGCTCGATCACGTCGGCGGCCGGCATCTGCGTCGTCTGCGTCCATCCCGCGGTGGTCACGAACCCCTCGCGCGCGTCGACCGACACGATCACCCGGTCGCCGAACGCGGCGATGGTCTCGTCGAGGAAGTCGACGTCGGTGAACGCCGCCGTCCCGAGGATCACCCGCGCCGCGCCGGCCCGCAGCGCATCCCGCACGGCGGGCAGGGAACGGAGCCCGCCACCCACCTGCACGGGCACGCCGAGCTCGCCGGCGATCCGCTCGATGTGGTGCAGGTTCGCGGGCTTGCCCGTCTTCGCCCCGTCGAGGTCGATCACGTGGAGGAACCGCGCGCCCGCGTCGACCCACGCCTTGGCGGCGTCGAACGGGTCGTCCTCGTAGGTGGTCTGCTGGTCGAAGTCCCCGCGGGCCAGGCGCACGGCCTTGCCTCCACGGATGTCGACGGCGGGATAGAGGATCACTTGGCGGTCACTCCACTGCATACGCGGACGAAGTTGCCGAGCAGGCGCAGGCCCTCGGTGGAGGACTTCTCGGGGTGGCACTGCGCCCCGAAGACCCGGCCGCGCTCGACGAAGGAGACGAAGGGGGTGCCGTACTCGCCGCGGCCCAGGACGACGTCCTCGTCGCCGGCGGGCGGGACGGGCGCGAGCGAGTGCACGTGGTAGAAGGCGGCGGGGTCCGGGAGGCCCTCGGTCAGCGGCGACGAGCGCGTCCACGACACCGTGTTCCACCCGATGTGGGGGATCTTGAGCCCGGCGGCATCGAGCGGCTCGACCCGCCCGGGCAGGAGCCCCAGGCCTGTCTCGCCCTCGTGCTCGGCCGATCCCTCGAAGAGCAGCTGCATCCCGAGGCAGAGCCCGATCACCGGCACGCCCGCCTCGGCGCGCTCGCGGATCACCGCATCGAGGCCCGACGCGCGCAGCCGCCGCATCGCCTCGGGGAACGCGCCGACGCCCGGCACGACGAGCCCGTCCACACCGCGCAGCTCGTCCGCGTCACCCGTGAGCTTCGGCGCCGCGCCGACCTTCTCGAACGCCTTCTCGACCGAGCGGCGGTTGCCCATCCCGTAGTCGACGATGCCGATGCGCCCAGCGCTCACAGCACGCCCTTGGTCGACGGGATGCCGCTCTCGGTCGGATCGATCGAGACCGCCTGGCGCACCGCGCGGGCGAACGCCTTGAAGGCCGCCTCGATCATGTGGTGCGCGTTCGTGCCCGTCTCGATCTTCAGGTGGAGCGTCAGCTTGGCCGCCGACGAGACCGCGCGGAAGAACTCCTCGGCCAGGTCGACGTCGAACGTCGCCACCGACCCGCCGCGCGGGAGCAGCCCGCCGTCGTCCCACACGAGGAACGGCCGGCCGCTGACGTCGATCGCGCACGACGCGCGCGCCTCGTCCATCGGCACCACCGCGTGGCCGTACCGGACGATCCCGGCGCGGTCGCCCAGCGCCCGGTCCAGCGCCTGCCCCAGCACGATGCCGGTGTCCTCGACCGTGTGGTGCGCGCCGGTCTCGAGGTCCCCGCGCACGTGCGCGTCGAGGTCGAGACGCCCGTGGCGGGCGACGGCGTCGAGCATGTGGTCGAAGAAGCCCACGCCCGTGGCGCGGGTCCCGGCCCCCGACCCGTCCAGGGTCAGGCGCAGCTGGATGTCGGTCTCCTTGGTGGCGCGGGAGATCTCGGCGGAGCGGCTCATGGTGTGCCGCCATTCTGCCGGGCCTCCATCGAGCGCGCGTGCAGCTCGAAGCCCTCAGCCCGCGCGACCGGCGCGCCGGCCTTGGCCAGCGTCGCGGCCGCGTCGCGTCCGATGTGCACCTCGGCCATCCGGCGGCGGAAGTGGCGGACCGACAACGCGCTGCCGAACCGCGCGCTGCCGCCGGTGGGGAGCGAGTGGTTCGAGCCCGCGACGTAGTCGCCGAACGCGGTGCCGCCGCCGACGAAGATCGCGCCCGCGCGCCGCACCGCCGGCGCCAGCGGCTCGGCGTCGCGGCCCATGAGCTCCAGGTGCTCGGGCGCGAACGCCTCGCTCACCGCCAGCGCGTCGAAGAGCGAGTCGACGTCGACGAGCCCGCCGACGGCCTCGGAGTCCAGCTCCGCCAGCCGGCCCTCGACCGCGTCGATCAGGGCCGGCGAGTCGGTCGCCAGCCCCACGATCGTCCCCGCGCCGTGCTCGGCCTGCGCCAGCAGATCCGCGAGCACCAGCTCGGGGTCCGCGTCGCCGGAGGCCACGATGAAGACGTCGCTCGGCCCGAGGAACCCGTCGATCCCGACGTCCCCGCTCACGTGCCGCTTGGCCTCCTGCACGTGCAGGCCGCCCGGGCCCGCGATGACGTCCGCGCGGCGGATCGTCTCCGTCCCGTACGCCGCCGCCGCGACCGCGTGCGCCCCGCCGACGCGGTAGACCTCGTCCACCCCGCACAGCGCGCACGCCGCGAGCACCACCGGGTGCGCGCCCGGCGAGAGCACCGCGATGTCGTCGACGCCCGCGACCCGCGCGGTGACGACGCCCATCAGCACCGTGCTCGGATACGGGTTGCGGCCGCCCGGCGCGTAGATCGCGGCCCGGTCGACCGGCAGCTCGCGCACGAGCACGCGCTGGCCCTGGTTGAGCCGCAGCTCGCGGTCGTCGCCCAGCGACGCGCCGGCCACCGCCGCGATGTTCACCATCGCCAGCTCCAGGCCGTACCGCAGGTCGCTGCGCAGCGACGCGGCGGCCGCGTCGATCTCCTGCGCCGGGACCCGCAGCGCGGCGCCCGGCTCCACGCGGTCGAACCGCTCCGCGTACTCGCGCAGCGCCTCGTCCCCGCCGCCATGCACCGCGTCGACGATCGTCTCGACGTCCCCGCGCACGTCGCGCCCCGCGGGCACCAGCGCACGGATCCGCTCGACCGCCGCCGCGGCCGTGTTCACGTCGGTCAGCCGGAACCGCTCAACGCGCACGCAGGCGCTCCAGCACGTCGTCGATCGCCGCCGCCTTGAGCTTGTGCGAGACCGGGTTGGCGATCAGCCGCGCCGTCGCGACCGCGATCTCCTCGCGCACGATCAGCCCGTTCTCGCGCAGCGTCGTCCCGGTCGCGGTGAGGTCGACGATCGCCTCGGCCAGACCGGTCAGCGGCGCGAGCTCGACCGAGCCCTTGACCTCCACGATCTCCGCCTGCCGACCCGTCGCCTCGAAGTAGTTCGTCGCGATCTTCTTGTACTTCGTCGCGACGCGCATCACGCCCAGCCGCCGCAGCGCCTCGGCCGCCTTGTCCTCCCCGGCCTCGCTGGCGAGCACCATCCTGCACTCGCCGTAGCCCAGGTCCAGCAGCTCGTACAGCTCCCGCTCGGACTGCTCCATGAGCACGTCCTTGCCGGTGATGCCGATGTCGGCGGCGCCCGCCTCGACGTACGTCGGCACGTCGGAGGGCCGCATCGTGATGATGCCGACGTCCTCGAACAGCAGCTTGCGGTCGTTCGCCCGCACCTCGGTCGTGTCGACGCCGAGGAAGTCCAGGACGTCGAGCGTCCCCTTCATCAGCGCGCCGCGCGGCACCGCGAAGCGCAGTCCACCGAGACCCGTCATCGCGCCTGCTCCTCGCCCGTGATCGCCTCGTGCAGCCGCTCGATCCCCAGCGCGAAGCCCACCGCGGGCAGCGAGCGGCCGAACTTGCCGAGCAGGTCGTCGTAGCGCCCGCCGCGGCCGATCGGCACGCCGAGCGCCGGGTCGTAGACCTCGAAGACCGCACCCGTGTAGTAGCCGAGCTGTCGCACGAGGCCGAGGTCGAAGATCACGCGCCGCTGGACGTCGGGCTCGAGGAGCGCGTGGAGCCGCTGGAGCATCTCGCCGCTCCCGCCCAGCCGCTCGTCGGCCAGGATCTCGACGCCGCCGCGCAGCCCGGGAACGCGCAGGAGCGCCTCGGTCCCGCGCGCGTCGAGCGATAGCGACCGCACCGCGTTCTCCAGCGCGACCAGGTCGCGCCGCACGAGCGCCCCGAGCAGCACCTCGCGCTGCTCGGCCGGCACGCCCGCCTGCTCCATCAGCGCCGGGTACAGCGCGGCGTCGCCCAGGCCGATCCGGTAGTCGCGCAGCCCCGCCGCGTCCAGCGCGCGGCACAGCACGTGCAGCGCCTCCGCCGTCCCGTCCGGCGCGGGCGAGCCGACCAGCTCGATCCCCGCCTGGAGGAACTCGCGCGGCTGCGCCCGCCCCTGCCGCACGTCGCGGTAGGCGTGCGCGAAGTACGAGAAGCGCAGCGGCGGCTCGGCCGTCGCGTACCGCGTGGCGACGACGCGCGCGATCGGCACCGTCATGTCCCAGCGCAGCGTCAGCACCTGGCCGCGCTCGTCGAACGTGCGGTACACGGCGCGGTCCTGCGCCAGGCCGGCGCGCTCGAGCACCTCCTCGTACTCGAGCGCCGGGGTGCGGACCTCGCCGTACCCGTGGCGCTCGAAGACGGCGCGGATCGCGCCCGTGATCGCGTTGATCTCCCGCGCCTCGTCCGGCAGGACGTCACGCGTGCCGGACGGCGTGGGGAGGATCGTCACTCGGCCGACACCCGCTCGATGCGCGCGCCGAGGTCGCGCAGGCGCTCGTCGATCCGCTCGTAGCCGCGGTCGATCATCCAGATGTTCGCGATCTCCGAGCGGCCCTCCGCGGCCAGCGCGGCGATCAGCATCGCCATGCCCGCGCGGATGTCCGGTGACGTCGCCGACACCGGCCGCAGACGGGACGGCCCGGTGATGATCGCCCGGTGCGGGTCGCACATCACGACGTCCGCGCCCATCAGCACGAGCTTGTCGGTGAAGATCAGGCGGTTCTCGAACATCCACTCGTGGATGAGGATCGAGCCCGCGCACTGCGTCGCCAGCGCCACCGCGATCGACGTCAGGTCGGCCGGGAACGCGGGCCACGGGCCGTCCTGCACCTTCGACTTGTACTCGCCGAGGTCGCGCGAGACGACGAGCGTCTGGTCGCCGGGGACGATGACGTCGTCTCCGTCCAGCTCGCTGTGCAGGCCGAGCCGCTCGAAGACCAGGCGGATCATCCGCAGGTCGCCGGGGATCGTGTCCTTGATCCGCACCTCGCCGCCCGTCACGCCGGCCAGCGCCATGAAGGATCCGATCTCGATGTGGTCGGGGCTGATCGTGTGGGTGCAGCCGCCGAGCTCGGTCTGGCCGTGGACCGTAAGGACGTTGGAGCCGATCCCCTCGATCTTCGCGCCCATCTTGGTGAGCATGCGCGCGAGGTCCTGGACGTGCGGCTCGCACGCGACGTTCCCCATGACGGTCTTGCCGGGGGTGAGCGCGGCGGCGAGGAGCGCGTTCTCGGTCGCCATGACCGAGGGCTCGTCCATGAACACCTCGGCGGCCTTGAGGCCGTTCGGGGCGGTGAGCTTGATGGTGCCGTTGAGCTCGTGCTCGGCGCCCAGTGCGCGGAGCGCGTCCAGGTGCGGGTCGAGCCGGCGGCGGCCGATGACGTCGCCTCCGGGAGGCGGCATGGTCGCGCGTCCGTTGCGGGCGAGGAGCGGACCGGCGAGGAGGAAGGAGGCACGGATCTCGACGGCCAGGTCGTGGTCGACCTCACCGCTCTCGCGATCCATGTCCTTCGCGCAGAGCGCGACCTCGTTCGGGCCGCGCCACTCCACGGACACGCCGAGCTGCTCGAGGATGTCGAGCATGGTCTGGACGTCCCTGATGCGAGGGACGTTGCGCAGCACCACTTCCTCGTCGGTGAGCACCGAGGCGGCGAGGATGGGGAGCGCGCCGTTCTTGTTGCCGGCGGGCACGACGGTGCCGTTGAGCGGCACGCCGCCGTCGATGACGAATTTCTCCATGAGTGAGGGCGCGGCTAGGGTACCGAGCATGTCGCGTCGGGTTTCGCGTGCGGAGGCCTGGGACCTCCTGACCGATTGGGTCGAGTCGGCGTCGCTGCGACGCCATTGCCTTGCCGTGTCCGCCTCCATGGCGGCCTACGCGTCGAAGCTCGGCGAGGACGTCGAGCAGTGGGAGGTCACCGGCCTCCTGCACGACATGGACTACGAGAAGCACCCGGACATGGACGACGCCGAGGCGGGCCATCCGCGCACGGCGATGAAGGTGCTGACCGAGATGGACGTGGATCCCGCCGTGGTCCGCGCGATCGCCTCGCATGCGGACTACATGGGCGTCTCGCGCGACTCGGCGCTGGAGAAGACGCTTGCCGCCGTCGACGAGCTCTCCGGCTTCGTCGTCGCGGTCGCCGCGATCCGCCCGACCGGAGTGCACGGCCTCACGCCCAAGTCGGTCAAGAAGAAGCTCAAGACGCCGGCGTTCGCCGCGGCGGTGTCGCGGGAGGAGATCCACGCGAACGCCGAGGCGCTCGGCGTGGACTTCGACGAGCACCTGCGCACCGTCATCGCCGCCATCGAGGCGCGCGCGGACGAGCTGGACCTGAACGGCTCCGAAGCGGCGGCCTGACTGCCTGGCCCTTCCGGCGCGGCCGGGGTGCCCGGCGCCCCGGCCGCTCCCGCGCCGCCGCCTGACGCGTCCGGGGCCGTCGGCCTCGCGCGGTTCCGCGCGCTGCTGCGCACGCCGGGGGTCGCCCGGATCGCGGTCTCGTCGCTCTTCGCGCGGCTCCCGTTCGGGACCGAGACCTTGGCGCTGCTGCTGTACGTCCAGGACGCGACGGGCTCGTTCGGCTCCGGCGGGCTGGTCAGCGCGGCTTTGGCGCTCTCGTCCGCGCTGGCGATGCCGTTCCTCGGGCGGCTCGTCGACCGGCTCGGCCAGACGCCCGTCCTGCTCGCCACGGCCGCGGTCCACGTCTGCGCGATCTCGCTCGTGCTCGTGCTCGGCGCGGCGGGCGCGCCGACGTGGTCGCTCGTGCTCGCGGCGGCGAGCGCCGGCATCTACCCGCCGATCTCCCCGGCGCTGCGAGGGCTGTGGGGGCCGCTGCTCGGCGAGGACGAGGAGCGCGTGCGCACCGCCCTGGCGCTCGACGCGGTCCTGCTCGAGCTCGTCTTCATCGGCGGCCCGCTGCTGGCGGCGGCGATCTTCGCCTTCGCGTCGCCGGCCGCCGCGCTCGTCGCCGTGCTCGTCCTGGCGACCGGCGGGACGCTCGCGTTCGCGTCGTCGGAGCCGTCGCGCGCCTGGCGCGGCGGCGGTGGAGGCGGGCACGTCTTCGCGGTGCTCGCGTCGCCGGGGATGCGGACGCTGCTCTACGGCGCGCTACCGGTGGGCGTGGCGCTGGGCGCGATCGACGTCGCCCTGCCCGCGTTCGGGGTCGAGCACGGGAACGAGTCGATCGGCGCCGCGGCCATCGCCTGCCTGGCCGTGGGGAGCGCGGCCGGCGGGATCGTCTACGGCGTCCGCGTGCCGTCCGACGTGCGCCGGACGTACCTCGCGCTCGTCTCCGCGCTCCCGCTCGGCGTCCTGCTCCTCGCCGCCGCCGGCCCGACGTGGACGCTGTTCGCCCTCGCACCGATCGCCGGTGCCGTCATCGCGCCCCTGACCGCGACGGAGAACGAGCTCACCGCCCACGTCGCCCCGGAGGGCACGGTCACCGAGGCCTACTCGTGGGTGATCATGGCCATGGCCGGCGGCATCTCCGTCGGCGCCGCCGCGGGCGGCGCGCTCGTGGACACCTTCGACTGGCGCGCCGCCATCCTCGCCGGCGCCGCCGTCTCCGCGCTCGCCACCCTCGCCGTCCTCACCCGCCGCATCACGCTCGCCTGAGCCGCGACGCGCCGCGCCGCGCGCGTCGCTCAGGCCGCTCCGCGCCAGCGACCGCCCGCCTTCGCCCAGTCGAGCAGGTGATCGGCGTTGCAGAACGCGTCGGCGATCCGGTGCTCGCCACGGTGCCGCACGAGCAGGACGAACGTCTCGTCCAGCCCGCCCGCGCAGTGCGCGCAGCGGCCGAGGCCGTGCCCCGGGTCGGGGTCGATGCCGGGCAGCGTCCCCGGCTCCCAGTGCGGCCCCTGGATCGCCCACGGCACGACGTGCTCGAGGCGGCAGAAGACCGCCATGCGCTCGCCCGCCGGCTCGGTGGCGCGGAAGCCTTCCGTGCCGTCCACCGCGACGCCGCACCAGCTGCAGACCTGGCTCATGCGCGGGAAAGGTACCGGCGGGGGACGACGGGGCCGCTCCGATTCCCACGCCCGCCCCGTGACCGCATCCGGGCTCCCCTCGATCGCGAGCGCTTCGGCCTCTCCGGCGTGCCGGTCAGGCGGAAGGGCCGGCGCCGTGGGTTCGGGCCGCGGCGAGGACGGCTTCGCGGGTCCGGTCGTCGGCCGCCAACGCGGGGTCGGCTTCGACGGCCGGCGCCAGATGCGCGAGCAGCAGCGCGATGTCGGGTACCCACGGCGTGGAGAAGCGCCGGGCGAGCGGGGCGTCGGGCGTCTTGACGGCGAGCGTCCAGGTCCCGGAGACGGTGCTGCCGAGCGCCGCGCCCTTGCTCGTCAGGGCCAGGCTGCTGCCGGGGACCAGCTCGAGGACGTCGTGACGCCACAGGACCCGTGCGTGGATGCGCCGGCATCCGGTGACGGGGTCGGCCTCGACCCAGGTGCGCTCGGTGAAGGCGGCAGCGGCGCCCAGTACGCAGACCGCGGCCAGCACCCCCACGAGGACGCGGAGCCACCAGGGATGGTCGTAGCCGACCAGCCCGACGACGAAGCCCGCGGTGAAGAAGACGGCGACGAGCGACATCAGCCCGCGGAACACCGGGGTGGCCTGGATGGCGGTCGCCTCGGTGGTCCCCCGCACCGGCCGACCGGCAGGTGCCGTCAAATGTCGTCCTCGCTGACGGCGCACCCGTCGCAGACCTGGCTCATGCGCGGGAAAGGTACCTGCGCCGGGCGACGGGGTAGATTCGATCCCCATGCCCGACCCCGTGACCATCACCGTCCTCGAAGGGGACGAGACCGGCCAAGAGCTGCTCGACCAGGCGCTGCGCGTCCTCGACAGCGACGTGGTCGGGCTGCCCCTGAACCTCGAGCGCTTCGACCTCTCCCTCGAGAACCGCCGCTCCACGAACAACGGCGTCGTCGAGGAGGCCGCCCAGGCGATGAAGACGTCCGGCCTCGGCCTCAAGGCCGCGACCGTGACGCCGGAGGGCAAGGACGACGTCGGCTCCCCGAACCGCCTGCTGCGCGAGGGCATCGACGGCAAGGTCATCATCCGCACCGGCCGCCGCATCCCCGGCGTCGTCCCGCCGCTCGGCGGCGTCGGCTACCCGATCAGCGTCGTGCGCATGGCCGTCGGCGACGCCTACGGCGCCAAGCAGTGGCGCGAGGTCGACGAGTCCACCGGCGACGAGATCGCGCTGCGCACCGAGCGCATCTCCCGCTCGGTCTGCCACGCGACCGCCGAGTACGCGTTCCGCACCGCCGCGCAGATGAAGGCCAAGGTCTACGGCGGCCCGAAGTGGACGGTCTCCCCCGTCTACGAGGGCATGCTCAAGGAGGAGCTCGACGCCGCCGCCGAGCGCCACCCCGAGGTGACCTACCAGCCGACGCTGATCGACGCCACCTACGCGGGCCTCATCACCGGCGTCGCCGACATGCCGCTCGTCATCCCCGCGCTCAACCGCGACGGCGACTGCCTCTCGGACCTCGTGATGCCGATGTTCGGCTCCATCGCCGGCGCCGAGTCCGTCCTCCTCGCGTTCGACGAGGACTACGACGTCGACGTCGCCATGGCCGAGGCCCCGCACGGCACCGCCCCGGCCCTGATGGGCAAGGACGTCGCGAACCCGATGGCGATGATCCTCGCCTGCGGCGCCGTTCTGCAGTACGCGGCGGTCCGCGGCACCGAGGGCGCCGACCAGGCGTCCCGCGCGATCTACGAGAGCGTCCTCGAGGCCACCGCCGACGGCGTCCGCACGCCCGACCTCGGCGGCCACGCGGGCACGACCGAGTTCACCGACGACGTGATCCGCCGCGTGCGCACCAAGCGCGAGGTCTGGTCCTCGCTTGGCTCCGGCCGCTAGCTCCACCCGCACCGCTAGGCCACCTCCTCCGCCGCTTGCCCGGCGCGTCGCTCCTTCAGATGGGCGATGCGCCGCGAGCGGTAGATCATCCGCTGCACCCACAGCGTCAGCGTCCCGGCCACGAGGATGCCGGTGACGTTGATGACCAGCTGCAGCATCGAGCCGCGCCAGTCCTCCCACTCCCCGTAGGTGAACGCGATCGCGACGTTCGCCGCCGCGGGGATGGTCGTCACGCTGATGACGACGCCCACCAGCGCGCCGGACTTCGCGGTGCTCAGGCTGAGCATCCCGGCGATCCCGGCGCAGAACGCGACGAAGAACGAGAAGACGTCCGGGCTCGAGATCGTTCGCGCGAGCCCGTGGTCCTCCGCGGAGAACGTGTCCGGCGTCATCCCCGTCGCGCGGAAGACGAGGCTGGCGAGCCACACCGCCGTGATCGCAAGCGGGAAGCCGACCGCGAGCGCGGCGAACGAGTGCAAGGCGAGCTTGGCGCGCAGCTCGACGGCAGCGACGCAGAACGCGGCGATCGGCCCGAACTCGGGGCCGACGACCATCCCGCCCACGATCAGGATCGACTGATCGAGGTAGATGCCGGCGGCCACGATCAGCGCCGCGAGCACCATGAACACGAGGAAGACGCCGGACAACCGGGTCTGCTCGCTCGTCCGCGCCTCGACCTCCTCCCACACCACCGCGTCCGCCGGCACGCCCGGCGCCGCCTTCTCCGCCCGCTCGGCATGCTCGGAGAGCTGCACCTCGATCGGCTCGACGGAGATCGCCCCGCTCTCGGGGATCCCGAGGTGCTTCAGGTCGCCCACGATGACGCTCGCCTCCTCGCGGGGGACGTCGACGAGGATCATGTCCCCGCGCGGCGCCTGCGCGACCCCTTCGAGATGCACGAGGTGGCACGCGGCCGGGCTCTTGCGGAGGAGCTCGAGGGCGGCGCGGGCCTGCTCGGGTGGGGCGATGACGCGGAGATGGACCATGGGAGCCGGGGAGCCTACGCGGCGAATTGCAACAGCACGCCACCGAAATGTGCCGTCATTGCGGCATCTCCGTGCCGTCTTTGCAACATCGCGTGCAGAACATACGTTCCGTCCGACGAGTACGGCATTCTCACGAACACATGTTCTCCCCCTACCCCACATCCAGCCCGGCGCCTTCGCGGATGGGAGGCGGCCCGCGCAGCATCGAGCGTTCCGTTGCCGCGATGCCGGTGCCGGATGCCGGGAAGCCGACCGGTCGCCCGCGTCCTGCTCGTTCGTGGCGCGACAAGGTCCGGCACGCCGTCGACCTGACCGTCGCCTTCATGACGCTCGAGGACGCCGTTCCCCCGGCGCCCGAGAGCGACTCGGAGCGTGTCGACGAGGTGGCTCTGCCCAGTCGCCCCGCCGCCCGTCCCGCGCGCGTGTCCGTCGACGTCGTGCATGCCCACCGGCAGCCGCTGCGACCGTTGCCCCGGTCGCGGCGGCCCGGTGCGGCCATGTCCCGCCCGCAGATCTGCATCGCGCCCGTGCGCGACACGCCGGCGCCGCCGAAGCGCCGCGCGCGCA
>Ga0196960_10000261_pt1 | contig 20936 bp, 18 predicted proteins | sample S3v_5metaG_FD_183187 | JGI IMG/M metagenome (GOLD analysis project Ga0196960, IMG submission 183187) | Soil microbial communities from Anza Borrego desert, Southern California, United States - S3+v_5 | ecosystem: Environmental > Terrestrial > Soil > Desert | place: USA: California | collected...
GACGGTGGCCGGGGGTGCCGGCCGTGTCGCGGAGAGGGCAGGATTCGAACCTGCGTGGGTTTTGACGCCCGACCTCAAGATGTTCTCTCGGTCCCCGATAAGCCGCTCCGGGCACCTCTCCTCGTTCCCGGCTTCCGGTTTCCCGTGCCGTTCACGAGAACAACATTGGCAGGGGGGTCTGATAAGACGCTGACATCCTCCTGACGTGGCCGTCGAGTTCCTTTCCGGTCTTCCCCTCGGTATGGCGTCGGTGCTCTACTCGCACCAAAAGAAACACCTTCCGAAAGGGGTACGGGCATGCCCGCAACCACTGCGGACACCTCGGTTTTCGAGGCGATCCGGACGCACACCCAGAGCGAGAACGCCAGCGCGTTCCTGGCGCTCAACAGCGGCAACAGCACCTTCACCGCTCCCGGCACCGACGGCGTCGTCGTCTACCGCCGCACCGGCGGTTACGCGGTCCAGTTCGGCGGCCCCTTCGCCGCACCCGACGCCTGCGACACCCTCCTCGACGGCTTCCGCCAGTACGTGAAGGACGAGGGGCTGGAGCTCGTCGGCGTGCAGCTCCAGCGTGCCGACGCCGAGCGTTATGCCCGGCACGGCTTCACCGTCAACCAGGTGGGTGCCTCCTGGGCCGTGAGGCTTCCGGAGTTCTCGCTGCGCGGTACCCGCTTCATGCAGCTGCGCAACAAGATCTCCCGAGCGCACCGCAACGGCCTCGTGATCAAGGAGGTCACCGCCGACGACTGGCAGGGTGCGATAGCGACGATCGACGAGGCCTGGCTCGGCTCCAAGGGCGGCGCGCACCAACTCGAGTTCCTGGTGGGCCAGATCGGCGGCGAACCGCAGGCGCAGCGCAGGCTGTTCGCCGGCACCATCGACGGCGCCCCGGTGGCGTACATCTCGTACTCACCCGTCTACGGCGGCCGGGCCGGCTGGATGCACGACCTGAGCCGTCGTGTGCCCGAGGGTTCTCCGGGACTGATGGAAGCCATCAACGCGCACGCCATCGAGGTGTTCCGCGCCGAGGGCGTGGAATGGCTGCACTTCGGGTTCACGCCGTTCACCGGACTCGACGCGAGCCATGAACTCGATGGCCACAGCCCGGCGTTCCAGTGGCTGATGCACGCGCTGTGGGCCGAGGGGGCAGCTCTCTACCCGGCGCAGACCCAGCTTTCGTACAAGCAGAAATGGGCCCCTGACGAGCTCATCCCTGAGTACGTCGCCTTCGACCGGCCGAACGCCTCGCTGGCCGGCTTCGCGCACGTCTTCCGTGCCTGCAAAGCCTTCTGACGCACCATCAGCACACCGCCGCCCACACACGAAGAGGAGAACCGGAACAGTGAGTGACAGCAACGGGACCACAGCCCCCGACGGCACCGGGGCCATGACCACCGAAGCCCTTCAGCAGGCCATGGTCGGGCAGCTCATGGCCATCATCGGAGCTCCCGACGACAAGGACGTGGCGCGTGCCGCGGACGACATCGTCCAGGCGCTCGACGTCCGGCTCCGCGAGGGCCGGACCGCTGCGGCCTGAGCGGAGGAAGCACGGCCCGGCCCTCGGGGGATCAGCTCTCCTGTGGCCGGATCCGATCAGCCCGGTATCAGTGTCACATCAGCGCGGCACGGAACGCTGGACACACGTTCGCCCGGCGGCCCGGTCCGGAGTACCGCACCGCGCTCCAGCGGGCCTGGCCGGCCGGGCGGCCGGCGCCCGCCTTCCGGCACCGCCCACGGAAGCACTGTCGACCCCCGGCGCAGCCACGTCCCGCAGGGCAGCGGCGCCGCCGCCCGCTTCGGGCACTTCTCCCAAGGAGAGCAACGCATGCAGCGTCCGCACGTCCAAGAAGCCCAGGTCATCGCCGCTCCCAAGCAGCGCGGCGGCGCTTCGGCCACGTTCGCCGAACTCCTCAAACGCGTCAAGGCGGAGGGGCTCCTCGACCTCGACCCGCGCTACTACATAGGCCGCCTGGCGCTGAACACCACGCTCATACTGCTCGGATTCGCCGCGTTCTTCGCGCTCGGCGACTCGTGGTGGCAGCTCGCGGTGGCCCTGTGGATGGGCCTGTGCGGCGGCCAGTCCGCCTTCATGTGGCACGACGCGGGCCACAAGGCCATGTTCCGCAGCAAGAAGGCCGCCTCGGCCATCGGGTACTTCCATGCCAACCTGGTCAACGGGGTCAGCTTCGGCTGGTGGGTCAACCACCACAACCGGCACCACAGCAACCCCAACCACCTGGACATGGACCCGGACATCGGCCGGCGCACCGCCATCTTCGACATCAAGCAGTACCCCACCCGGCGCGGCACGCAGAAGTTCGTGGTGCGCTACCAGAGCGTGTTGTTCTTCGTGCTTCTGGTCCTGGAGTCCTTCAAGATGCTGAAGACGGCCATCCTGTCCATCGCCCAGGGCAAGACCAAGCGCCCCGTGCTGGAGACGTTCCTGCTCGTCGCGCGGGCGGCCATCTATCTGACGCTGGTGTTCACCGTCCTCTCGCCCGTCCTCGCGGTCGCCTTCATCCTGGTCCAGCAGGCGGTCCTGGGCGTCTACTTCGGGATGATCTTCGCTCCCAACCACAAGGGCATGGCGATCCGCGACGGTGACGAGGAGACCCTGGACTGGCTGGAGCGCCAGGTCCTCACCTCCCGGAACATCCGCCCGTCCCTGCTGATCGACTTCCTCTACGGCGGACTCAACTACCAGGTCGAGCACCACCTGTTCCCGGCCATGCCGCAGAAGAACCTGGCACGCGCACGTGAACTCACCCGGGAGTACTGCGCCGAGCGCGGGGTGCCCTACCACGAGGTGGGGTTCTGGGCGTCCTACCGCGAGGTCGCCTCGTTCCTGCACGAGGTCAGCGCACCGGTGCGGCGCGGCGACGTCGAGGAGCAGATCCGGCGGAACGCGGGCCGGGCCGCCTGACCGGCGCCCGCCTGCCCTCCACCGGCTCACGGCCTCCACCAGCCCCTCGCCGCCCGGGCCCGCTCCGGTGCCCCCTCGCACGCACCACCGCCGTCCGGCGACGGCCCCCGGGCCCACGTGTGTCCAGGACGGGGGCCGCCCGGGGCCCCGGGCGGCCCCCGTCCCAGCATCTTCCGCCCCGGACCGTGCCGGGCCCGCGCGGTGGGGCGCCCGGCCTCGCCGGGGCGCCGTCATCCGCCATGACCCGCCCCTTCGCACCGCGTTCCGGGACACCGGGCCGCGGCTCCCCGACCCGGCCCGAATCACCTGATGCCCCCCTAGGAGCCACGAGCATGTCCCAGACCACCACGGCGGTGAGCAAGGTCGTCTCCCCCGCCTCGATCGGGGCCCGCCTGGACCGTATGCCGATCACCCCCATGCACCGCAGCCTGACCGCGGTCATCGGGATAGGCCTGCTCTTCGACACCTTCGAGAACAGTCTGTCGGGCACCATCGCCAAGGTGCTCCAGGACGACTTCGCCTTCGGAGCGACCTCGCTCAAACTGGTCCTGGCCTCCGTGTTCATCGGCCAGTTCATCGGCTCGCTGGTGCTCGGCCGGGTCGCGGACCGGCTCGGCCGGCGCCGGGCCTTCCTGATCAACCTCGCGATCTACTCCGGCTTCTCCCTGCTCGGCGCCTTCTCGCCCAACGCGGAGTGGCTGATCGCGACCCGCTTCCTGGCCGGCATCGGCATCGGTGCCGAACAGGCCCTGTCCGACTGCTACCTGGCGGACGTCCTGCCCGCGGCCAAGCGCGGCCGGTTCATCGCCTGGGCCTACACGATCGCCTTCTGCGGGGTGCCTGCGGTCGGGTTCGCGGCCCTGTGGCTGGTACCGCTGACCCCGCTGGGGGTGGACGGCTGGCGCTGGCTGTTCGTGATCGGCGCGCTCGGCTCGGCCGTGGTGTGGGTGCTGCGCCGGCGGCTGATCGAATCCCCGCGCTGGCTGGCGGCGAACGGCCGTACCGAGGAGGCCGACCTGCTGGTGTCCCGGATGGAGGCCCAGATCCCGGCCGGCCGGGCGGCCGAGGTGCTCCCGGCCGAGCACGGGACGCCCGTCGCCGGACAGACCGGGCAGACCGGACTGCGGGACATCTTCACCCGCGGTCTGAGGCGACGCACCGTGATGCTGTGGATCTTCTGCTCGCTCTCCGTGGTCGGTTACTACGGCTTCGGCACCCTGGCCCCGCAGATCCTCGCCGCGAAGGGCTACGACATCGTGGCCGGCCTGGGCTTCACCGCCCTGTCCTTCCTCGGTTACCCCGTCGGCTCGGCGCTGTCGCTGCCGATCATCGACCGCATCGAGCGCAAGACTCTCGTCGCGCTGTCCGCCGCCGCGATGGTCGTCGCCGGGATGGGCTTCGCCTTCACCGGCTCGGCCTTCCTCATCGTCGCGTTCGGCTTCGGATACACGCTGTGCAGCAACGTCTTCTCCAGCGTGTCGCACGTGTACCTGTCCGAGCAGTACCCGACGGCGATCCGGGCCACCGCGTCCGGCATGGCGTACTCGCTGTCCAAACTCAGCGCCGCCGCGCTGCCGTTCGTCCTGCTGCCCGTTCTCGACTCGTACGGGCCGGGTGCGCTGTTCGGGGTCATCGCCGCCTCGATGGCCGCACTGGCCGTCACCGTGCTCACGCTGGGCGAACGCACCACCGGAGTCTCCGTGGACCAGGTCCCCGGCTCGCTGAACGACCCTACTGTGAAGAGGAGTTGACGATGACCTATGTCATCGCCCTGCCCTGTGTCGATGTGAAGGACCGTTCCTGCATCGACGAGTGCCCCGTGGACTGCATCTACGAGGGCCGACGCGCTCTCTACATCCAGCCCGACGAATGCGTCGACTGCGGGGCCTGCGAACCGGTGTGCCCCGTGGAGGCCATCTACTTCCAGGACGACGTGCCCGCCGAATGGGGTGATCACCGGGGCTCCAACGCCGCCTTCTTCGAGACCGTCGGCTCGCCCGGAGGCGCGGGCGGTCTCGGTGTCCTGGACCACGACTCCCCGCTGGTGGGGTCCCTGGCACGGAAGGCGGTGCGGTCATGAGCGGGCTCCTCGCCGGCAAGCGCATCCTGGTGACGGGCGTCGTCACGGAGGCGTCCATCGCCTTCCACGTCGCCCGGCTCGCCCAGGAGGAGGGCGCCGAGGTGGTGCTGACCGGCTTCGGCCGGCTCTCCCTCATCGAGCGGATCGCCGCCCGGCTGCCCAAGCCGGTCCCGGTGGTCGAACTGGACGTCACCGACCGGACGCACCTGGACACGCTCGCGGAACGGATCAGCGCGTCGGCCGACGGGTTCGAGCGCCTCGACGGCGTCGTGCACTCCATCGCGTACGGGCCCCAGGGCGCCTTCTCCTTCCTCGACGGCGACTGGGCGGACGTCTCGACGGCCGTGCAGGTGTCGGCGTACTCCCTGAAGTCCCTGACCACCGCGTGCCTGCCCCTGATGGAGGGACGTGGCGGCTCGGTGGTCGGGCTCACCTTCGACGCGACGGTCGCCTGGCCGCGCTACGACTGGATGGGCGTCGCCAAGGCCGCCCTGGAGTCGACCAGCCGCTACCTCGCCCGGGACCTGGGGGACAGGGGCATCCGCTGCAACCTGGTCGCGGCCGGTCCGCTGCGCTCCATGGCCGCCAAGTCGATACCCGGCTTCGGGGAGCTCGCGCAGGTCTGGCAGCACCGGGCCCCGATCGGCTGGGACCTCACCGACCCGGACCCCGCGGCGCGCGGTGTGCTCGCCCTGCTGTCGGACTTCTTCCCGCGCACGACCGGCGAGATCGTCCACGTCGACGGCGGGGTGCACATGACGGGCGCGTGACACACGCACGCCGGGAGGGCGGGTGATCCGGGCAGGTCCCGGATCACCCGCCCTCCCGGCGTGCGTGTGCTACGCGGTCCTCCCGCCCGGCAGGATCCGGCGGAAACCGGTGTACGGGGCGAGGACCTCGGGGAGCAGGACGGAGCCGTCCTCCTGCACGCCCTGCTCCAGCAGGGCGGCGACGGTGCGGCCGACGGGCAGCGCCGAACCGTTGAGGGTGGCGGCCGGCCCCTTGCGGCCGTCGGCCCCCCTGTGGCGGATGTTCGCGCGGCGGCCCTGGAAGGTGCCGCAGTCGGAGACCGAGGAGATCTCGCGGTAGGCGCCGCTGCCCGGCAGCCACACCTCGATGTCGTACGTCATCCGGGCGGAGAAGCCGAGGTCGCCGGCGGGCAGCAGGACCACGCGGTGGGAGAGCCCGAGACGGCGCAGGCACTCCTCGGCGTGCCCCACCATGAGCTCCAGTTGCGCCGGCGCGTCCTCGGGGGCGCAGACGCGGACCAGCTCCACCTTCTCGAACTGGTGCAGGCGCAGGATCCCCCGGGTGTCACGCCCGTACGCTCCCGCCTCGGCGCGGAAACAGGGAGTGCGCGCGGTGAAGGCGTACGGCAGGTCACGGGTGTCCAGGAGCTGCTGGGCCACCAGGTTGGTGAGCGGCACCTCGGCGGTGGGGATCAGGAAGAGTTCCCGGTCACCCACCTGGGTACGGAACAGGTCGTCCTCGAACTTGGGGAGCTGACCGGTGCCGGTCATGGTGTCCCGGTTCACGAGGAACGGCACGGAGTACTCCGTGTAACCGTGCTCGTGGGTGTGGAGGTCGAGGAAGAAGTCGGTCAGCGCCCGCTCCAGACGGGCACCGGGGCCGCGGCTGACGCTGAAGCGGGCGCCCGAGAGCCCGGCGGCCGCCGGACCGTCCAGTATGCCGAGCGACTCGCCGATGTCGGCGTGGTGCGGGGCGTCGCTGCCGTGCCGCGCCGGTCCCCAGCGGCGGACCTCCACCGCCTCCTTCTCCGTGCCGCCGTCCGGCACCTGGTCGAGGGGCACGTTGGGGATGCCGAGCAGCAGCTCGGAGAGGTCGTGCCCCGCGCTCCGGGCCGCGGCCTCCGCCTGCTGCGCGTCCGCGCGCAGGGCGCGCGCGGCCTCCTTCTCCTCCTCGGAGGGCGGCCCCGGGCGTCCGCGCGTACGCGAGACGCGGTTCAGCTCCGTACGCGAGCGGGTCATCTCGGCCTGGGCCTCGGACCGCCGGCGCATCGCCTTCTCCAGGGCGGCCAGGTCGAGGTCGTAGCGGCGACGGGCCAGCCGCCTCACGGCGGCCTGCCCGTCTTCGAGCAGTTCACTGGGATCGTGCATGACGGACTCCTCGGTAGGGAGAGCGGCGGCCGGGGCTTGCCGGACGCGGTGGGGCGGGTGGCGCCGGGCGGGCGGTGAAGGGCCCACCGGGCGGTGACGGGCCGGATGGTGACGAGCCGGGCGGTGAGCGGACCGCGCCCGGACTCCGCGGGCGGGAGGGGGTACGGGGAGCGGGCGCCCCGGACAGCCTGCGGGGGCGGACGGCTCCGAGCCGTCCGCCCCCGCACACGCTGCCGGTGCCGGCCCTCAGGCCGGAGCGATCGCCAGCGCCGTGTTCTGACCGCCGAACCCGCACGAGTTGCTGAGCGCGAGGTCGATCGGCATCGACGTGGCCGACTGGGCGAGCTTGATGTCGATCCGCCCGTCGGGGATGACAAGCCCCGCGGTGGGCGGAATGATCTCGTGTTCGACGCTCAGCAGGGCGAACGCGGCCTCGACCGCGCCTGCCGCGCCGAGCAGGTGCCCGGTGACTCCCTTCGTGGAGGTGACCAGTGGGTCGCCCTGCAGCGTCCGCTGGATCATGCGTGCCTCGGCCAGGTCGTTGAGCGGTGTCGACGTGCCGTGGGCGTTCACGTGCTGCACGTCGTCCGGATCCGCGCCGGCGTCGGCGAGGGCCGCGCGGACCGCCGCCTCGATGCCGGTGCCGTCCGGGTGCGGCGACGTCATGTGATGGGCGTCCGCGGTGGCTCCGAAGCCGATGATCCGGCCGTGGACGTGCGCCCCGCGGGCCCGGGCGTCCACGACGCGTTCCATGACGAGGATCCCGGCCCCCTCCCCGGCGACGAAGCCGTCCCGGTCGGCGTCGAAGGGACGCGAGGCCGACGAGGGGTCGTCCTCGCGCCGCGACAGCGCGCCCATCTGCGCGAAGCCGGCCATGACCAGCGGGGTGATCATCGCCTCGCTGCCGCCCGCCAGGACCACGTCGCAGCGGCCGAGGACGAGCAGGTCCCGGGCCACCCCGATGGCGGTCGCACCCGAGGCGCAGGCCGTGGCCACCACCAGGTTGGGCCCGGTGGCCCCGAACTCGATGGCCGTCTGACCGGCCAGCATGTTCGGCAGCTGCATGGGCAGCAGCAGCGGGGACACCCGGTCGGCGCCCCGCTCCCGCAGCACATCGTGCTGCTCCTCGACCGTGCCGGGGCCGCCGTCCGCGCAGCCCAGCACCACACCGACCCGCGCCCCGTCCCAGGTGGTCGGGTCGAGACGGGCGTCGGCCACGGCCTCATGGGCGGCGACGAGGGCGAACTGCACGAACCTGTCCAGGCGGTGTGCCCGCCGCGCGCTGAGCAGAGATTCCGGATCGAAGCCGGGAACCCGGCAGGAGATACGTACGGGGTTGTTCGCCAGTACCGGATCGAGGGCGGCGGCCGGCCTGCCGTCGCAGACCGCCGCCCAGCTGGGCCCGACCCCGATACCACCAGGGGTGACCAGGCCGAGTCCGGTGACGGCGATGTCCATGCCGGCCATCAGACCTTCGCGCTCCGCTCCTCCATGAGCCGGACCATGTCGGCCACGGTCTCGGCTTCCAGGAGGTCGTCGTCGCTGACGTCCAGGTCCAGTTCGGACTTGAGCAGCAGCGACAGCTCCACCACGGCCAGCGAGTCCAGCTCGATGTCCTCCCGGGTGGCTTCCGGGGTGATGGCCTCGGGCGACACCTTGAGCTTGTTGGACAGGATTTCCTTGAGCTGCTCCAGCATGTCGGATCCTTTCGAAGGCGTACGCGAAACCGGCGTACGTGAGGGGGTGTACGCATACGCGTACGGAAGGGCGTACTGCACAGGGAATCCGGTCGGCCGGGGGACCGTCAGACCGGTTGGACCTCGGGCCAGACCAGGGTCGTCGCGCCCCAGGAGAGGCCTCCGCCGAACGCGGTCAGCAGCACCCGGTGACCGGCGGTGAGCCGGCCGTCCGCCGCGGCCTGCGAGAGCAGCAGCGGGATCGAGGCGGCGCCGGTGTTGCCGACCTGGGCGATGTTGGTCAACTGCCGTCCGGCCGGCACCCCGAGGCGTTCCGAGACCGAATCGAGGATCCGGGCGTTGGCCTGGTGGGCCGCGAACCGGTCGACGTCCTCGATGTCCCAGCCGGCCAGCCGGGCCGCCTGCTGGGAAGCTCCGGTCATCCGCTCCACCGCGTGCCGGTAGGTCTCCCGGCCGAGCATCCGGAAGTACTGGTCCTCCGGGTCGGTCACAGGACCGGACGAACGCTGGCGCGAGCCGCCCGCCGGCACCTCGATGAGGTGGCTGAGCTCACCGTCGCTGCCGAGGACCAGCGGGCCGACGGCCCCTGGTTCTGCGGCGGCGCCCGCGCGCAGCACCACCGCGCCCGCACCGTCCGCGAAGATGACGGCCGTGGTGCGGTCCTCAGGGTTGACGATCGTGGTGAACGCGTCGGCGGCGATCAGCAGCACACTGTCGGCGACGCCCGCCGCGAGGAGCCCGGACGCGGTGGCGAGACCGTACAGGAAACCGGAGCAGACAGCGGCCACGTCGAACGCCGGCACCTGTCCGAGTCCCAGCCGGGCGGCCACCTGCGGGGCGGTCGCCGGGCACGGCTGGTCGGGTGTGGTGGTGGCCAGGACGACCGCTCCCACGTGCTCGTCGCCCGCGGACTTGAGGGCTCGCAGCCCGGCCTCGACGGCCAGATCGGAGGTCGCGGTGCCGGGCGCGACCACATACCGCTCGGCGATCCCGGTGCGTGAGCGGATCCACGCGTCGGAGGTGTCGAGCCGCTGTGCCAGGTCGTCGTTGGTGACCAGGCCGGGAGGTGTGTACGACCCGATCCCGGCCACCACCGCCGCGCGCCCCCCGCTCATGCGCCGGCCTGCGGACTGCTGAGCGCCTCCAGCGGCAGCCCCATGTACGCCATCCGGGACTCGGCCATCTCGTCGGTCCAGCGCTCGGCCATGTCGTAGCGCTGCTCCGGCGTGGTGTCGAGCATCCGGACGCCCGGCCAGATCTCGTAGTCGCCGATCCTGTCCGCGTGCTGGGCCATGCCCTCCTGGAAGAGTTCCTCGCGGTGGATGACGAACTCACGGTCGGGGATCTCGTCCCAGAGCTGGACACCGGCCCGCAGGATCTCCAGCAGGCGCGGGCGGTACTCGGGGTGTGCGGCCACGTGGTCACGCAGGATCGTGCTGGCCACCGTCAGGTGCCTGATCTCGTCGATGGCGGTGCCGCGTGAGATCTCACCGGTGGCCGGCGACAGCGGGGTCCACTTGCGCTCGCTCAGCTCCGCCGCCGGGGCGAGCACCCCCTCGATGACGATGGCGAACACGGCGACGCCGCCGGCGAAGTCCGCCTGGTCGCGGACGATGTCGAGGGTGAAGTCCACGACCGGGTCCAGGACCCGCTTGCGGTAGTCCGCGGCCATCTCGTCGATGTCCTTCAGGAGCGTCTTCTGCGGGACCCCCAGCTCCACCAGGTGGTTGCGGAAGACCCGGGCGTGACGCGCCTCGTCGATCAACTGGGTCGTGTAGAACTCCAGTTCGGGGATGCCGGGGGCGATGGCGACGTAGTGGCCGAGCAGCCGCGTCGCGATCTCCTCCGACAGGCCGCGGAACCCGAACTCCAGCACCAGGGCGTCGCGCAGGGGCCCCGGCTCCTTCAGGAAGCCGGGCACGACGGCGTCCACGTGGTGCCCGGTCTCGCCGCGGTCGCGCAGGGTGCCCTGCGCCACCGAGGTGAACCAGTAGGCGAGGTCGCACTCCTCGGGTCCGAGGGTGAGCTCCTTCGCGCCGTCGAGCAGACCGGGAGCCTTGTCCCAGTCGGCCTCGGGTGCCACAGAACCGCTCATGACGCGGCCGCCTCCTTCGCGGGGTGCAGGGAGCCGGCGAACAGCTCTCCGGCGTAACTGAACAGGGGATGGTCGTCACCGGTGCTGGCCCGGACGACATGACCGAGCAGCAGCTCGCTGTCGCCCGCCGGGTGTGCGGAGTGGAACCGGCAGGTGTAGTGGGCGAGCGCCCCGGCCAGGAGCGGTGCCTTCGCGTACGAGTCCGCCGTCCAGGCGAGGCCCGCGAACTGCGCGCTGCCGTCGGGACGGTCGCTGTTCGCGAAGTGGCTCGCCACGTCGGCCTGGCCGCCGCTGAGCACGTTGATCGCGAACCGGCCCTCGGCCGCCGCGAACCGCGCGAAGGACGAGCCCGCCCGCAGCACGACCCCCACGAGCAGGGGCTCTCGCGACACCAGCGTCACGGTGCTCGCCGTGGTGCCGTGCAGCCGCTCCTGGGGGCCGACCGTCAGCACCGACACCGGGGAGGCCAGGTGGTACAGCGCCCGCCGCCGCTCGGCCGGGTCCTGGCGTACGGGACGCCGCAGGGTACGCAGGTCGGTGGCGGCGGTCATCGCACGGCCTCCTGCGGCTGCCGGCGGACCGGCCGCGCCGGGACGTGGCCGACCGGGAGGGGTTCCGCGGTGTGGCCGGCCGGCTTGGGGTGGGCCAGCCCCAGGTCGTCCAGGAGCCGCAGGTAGCCGGGCTGGCGTACCGGCTCGAAGGGCAGCGCGAACGACTTCATGAAGTTGCCGAACAGACCGCGGTCCCCGAAGAGGTGGAACGGCAGTACCAGCAGCGCCCACTCCGGCTCCACCAGCCAGCACCACAGCGCCGCGACCGCGGCCTGGGTGATCAGGCTGTGCATGACGTTGTAGAGCACGTAGTAGGCCTTGGGGATCGGCCGCCCGCCGCTGCGTCTGAAGGCGATGGCACCCGGGATGTAGCCGATCAGGTCGATGTACAGAAACAGGACGATCGCGACCCACCAGCGGATCTCGCCGAAGTGGGCGATGATCAGGCCGGTGGTGACGGCGAGGCCCACCAGGTACTCGGCGCGGTGCAACGAGTACGTTCTCGGTGTCTCGAAGGGATTTGCCTGGTCCATGGTCAGCTCCTGCGGGCGGTGCTAGGCGCCGATGGCGGCGGGCTCGGTGAGGTCGACGCCTTCCGAGAGGCGGACGGCGGGGAACAGGCCGGTCAGGGCCCAGGCGACGGTCTCCTTGATGACCCGCTCGGCGATCGGGTCGAGGATCCCCTCCAGACTGGGGATGCCGAAGTCGAAGTCGGCGTCGAAGCGGACCGCCACGTCGTCGCCCTGCTGCGTCATGGCCCAGGTGCCGGTGAAGGAGTCGAAGTCGCCGTCGGACTGCTGGAAGCGGATCTCACCCAGCTCCGGCAGGAAGGTGTCGTCCTCGGTCCAGCGCAGCAGACCGCTGCGAAAGTGCAGCTCCCAGCTGGAACTGGCGTCCTCGGCGGGGTAGGTCGCGTGGACGGTGGTCGCCTTCACGTGGGGCGCCAGGTCGGGGTACCGCTCCCAGCGTCGTACGGAGTCGAAGACCGTCGTGGCCTGCTCCGCGGGGATCAGTGCTTCGAGCTCAACGTGACGCATGATCAGTTGCCGCCTTCCGGCATCTTGGCCGCGCCCCGGACGAGGTCGCGTGTGGCCAGGTCGAAGGAGTTCAGGAGGAACTCCACATCGGTGTCGCTCATCACGGCGGGCGGGGTGAACCGCACCACCGAGCTGCCGTTCATCGAGTGGTTGGCGACCACGCCGTGGTTGAACAGCTCGATCAGCAGCTCGCCGGCCAGTCCGGCCTCGACGAGCTCGACACCGATGAGCAGCCCACGGCCGCGTACGTCCACGACGAGTTCGGGGATGTTGCGGTACGCGATCTCCGCGATCCTCGGAAGCAGCTGCGCCCCCAGGTCCACGGCCCGGGTGACCAGGCGCTCCTCCTTCATGGCCCGGATCGCACCCTGCACCGCGGCCATCAGGACCGGCTGGCCGGAGAAGGTGGCGGTGTGGACGTAGGGGTCCTTGTCGAAGGGGCGGAACGCCTTGCGGGTCGCCACGGCCGCGGAGACCGGCAGCACGCCGCCGCCGAGCGCCTTGCCGGTGAGGAGCACGTCGGGCACCACGCCCTCGGCGTCGGCGCCCCACCACTCGCCGAGCCGGCCGAAGCCGGACTGCACCTCGTCGAGGATCAGGAAGCCGTCGTGCGCGCGGACCAGTTCCTCGACCCGCTTGAGGTAGCCCGTGGGCGGAATGATCACACCGCCCTCGCCCTGGACGGGTTCGAGGATGACGCAGACCTCACCCGGGTGGGTCGTGAGTTCCGCCTCCAGCGCGTCGGTCTCACCGAAGGGGAGGTGCAGGAAGTCCGGGATCAGCGGCCGGAAGGGGGCCTGGTAGACGTCCTTCGCGGTCGCGGACAGCGCGCCCAGCGTCTTGCCGTGGTAGCCGCCGCGCATCGAGACGGTCCGCCTGCGGCCGCCGGCCCGTGCGAGCTTGAGGCCCGTCTCCACCGCCTCGGCCCCCGACAGGGCGAAGTGCACGCGGTCGAGGCCCTCCGGCATCACGGAGACGAGCGCCTCGGCGGCACGGGCCACGGTGGGCTCCAGCAGGATGCGCGTCGCGGTGGGATGTGTCCGGAGCTGGCGCTCCACCTCCTCCATCACGACCGGGTGGCGTGCGCCCATGATGAAGACGCCGTACCCGCCCGCGTTGAGGAAGCGCTCACCGTCGCTGGTGGTGAGCCAGGCGCCCTCGGACGCCGTTTCCATGTGGCTGCCGAACAGCTCGGCGAGAGTGGCCCGGCCCTTGCTGAGATGGGCCCGGTACAGGCCGAGGATCTCCGCCTCGGTCTCGGCGGGTGCTTCCTGGATGACGGTCACGGATCTCTCACTCCAAGTGTGGTGGGGGTCGCTGCCCGAGGTGCGGTGGCTCAGCTCAGGACCAGCGGGCCGCCGTCGAAGTAGCGCAGCAGCGGCTCGGCGGCGGCGCCGCGGCCCGGCGGGTGGAAGGCGAGGGCGTGCACGGCTGCGGCGGCCCGGCTGTGGGTGGAGCCGAGGACGAAGTCCAGTCCGCCGAGCAGCTCCAGCGCCTGCCCGGCGATCCTCGGCAGTGCCTTCTGGACGGTGTAGCGGGCGACGAGGACCCGGGCGACCGACTCCTCGTCCGTCTCGGGGCCGATCGTCCGCGCGACACCTTCCAGGAGGGACAGGGCGGCGTCCATCTCGACGGCGAGGGCGGCCCGTTCCTGGACGCTGCCGCGTTCACGCTCCAGCACCTGCTCGACGAGCGCGGCGGCCCCGCCCGCGTATCCGGCGGAGATCAGCATCTCGAACCAGACGAAGCCGGCCGTCTGCAGGTCGTCGAGCCGGTGCGGATCGTCCGCCCCGGCACGTACGACCATGTCCGCCGGCACGAACACGTCCGTCAGCCGCACCTCGTCGCTCTCCGCGCCGGCGAGCAGCTCGTTGCCCCAGAACGGGTGGACGGACAGCCCGGGAGCGTCGGCCGGGACCAGGGCGAGTGCCAGCTCGGCGGTGCCGTCCTCGTGATGGATGGCGATGCTCGCGGTGAGCAGGCTCATCGAACCGGACAGGCTGCACGGCTTCTTCGCGCCGGAGAGCAGGTATCCGCCGTCGACGGGCCGGGCCGTGACGGCGGGAGTGAGAATGTTCTGCTCGGTGCGGCCCTCGGCCCAGCCGGAGGCCAGCACCTGCTGGTCGGGCACGATCCGCCGCAGCAGTTCGGTCTGCGCGGAGGTGAGCCGGTCCGCCTTGACGGCGAGCGAGTAGAGCATCGCCACGGTGAAGTGGTGCATGGAGGCGGCGGCGACCAGCGAGGGGGACACGGCGCCCAGCGCCAGCTGGACGCGCAGCGCGTCCAGCGGGGCGGCTCCGTGGCCGCCGTACTCCTCGGGTATCAGCAGGCCGACCCCGCCGTGGATGCGGAACAGGTCGATGACGGGGCCGCCGGGCTGCTCCCGGTCGGCATAGGGGAACTGCTCCATTTCCTTGAGCAGACCTGGGTGGAATTGCTCGCAGACGGCCCGAGCAGCATCGAGGGAACGCACGGGGATACCTCCGGAAGGCGGACGGGTCGGGCGCTCAGGCGCCGAAGACCGCGTCGTAGGGGCTGATGTCGCGGGCGATGCTGACCCCTTGGACGTGCGAGGTCTTGAGCATCGGGTAGTTGGCCTCACCGAAGGCTCCGCCGGTGCGGCCGGTGCCGCCGTGGCTGGGCAGGTAGGGCAGGAAGCCGATGTGGGAGTCGTTGACCTTCAGCAGACCGCCGTTGACGACGCGTCGGACGAAGGTCTCGATGACGTGGTCGGAACGCGACCACAGGGAGTTGCGCAGCCCGTAGGAGTTGGAGTTGACGAAGCGGAGGAAGGACTCCAGGAGCGCGTCGTCGTTGTCGCGTTCGGCCACCACGATCGGGATGAGCGGGAAGAAGGTCTCCTCGCGCACCACGTCGAAGGTGCGGGCCCGGTCCAGGCCGTCGACCCGGAGCACGGTGGGCTGCAGGAAGACGCCCGTCTCCGACGGTGTGCCGTCGACCTCGGTGCGGCTGCCTCCGGTGACCAGGGAGGCGCCGTTGTCCAGGGCCTGCCGCAGCAGCCGGAAGAACCGCTCGCTGCGGCGCACCGGTGACAGCAGGACGTCCTCCTCCTCCGGGAGGCCCGGCCGGATGCCCTTGACCTGCTCGCGCACCTCGGCGATCAGCGCCTCGGCGATGTCGGGGTGCGCCAGCACGTAGTTGGGCACCATGCAGATCTGCCCCGAGCCGAAGAACGACTCGGTGATGGCTTCGGCGGCCCACTTGATGTCGGCGTCCTTCCACACCACGATGCCGTCGTTGCCGGCCAGTTCGAGGATCGGCTTCTTCCCGTGGGCCACGCACCGCTGCTCGAAGCGCAGGCCCTCCTGGCTGCCGCCGATGTAGAAGATGTCGTTGATCAGAGGGTCGGCGATCCAGCGGTCCATCGTCTGCTTGGGGTTGCTGCACACCGCGTTGAGGACGCCGGGGGGCGCGTCGAGCTCCTCGAGCAGCGGGGCCACGATGTCGCGCAGCAGCCACATGGTGCTCAGCGCGATGCTGCGCGGCGCCCTGACCACCACGCTGTTGCCGGCCATCAGGGCCAGTACGCACAGGGCGGCGCTGGGCAGCGGGGCGTTCTGCGGGGGGTTGAAGGCGACCACGCCGTCCGGCTGGCGCTGCAGGATCAGCTTGCGGCCCGCGTACTCCTTCTCGACCCGCATCTGCTTCAGGTACCAGCGCAGGCTGCCGGGGGCGTAGATCTGCAGGAGGCAGCTCAGCTCCCACCGGGCCAGCTTCACCGGGTGCGACTCGGCGACGAGCATGTCGAGGAACTCGTCCTGGTGCTTGATCAGTTCCTCGCGGAAGCGGGTGCCGAGCTGCATCCGGCGCTCCAGCGGGACGGCCGCCCAATCCGGGGCGGCGGCCGCGGCGGCCTGCGTGGCGAGGTCGATGGCGTCGTCGTCGGCGATGGCGCAGCGGCCCACGACGTAGGGGTGCTGGGCGGCCTCGGACTCCGGGTCCTGCTCCAGGGAGCGCTTGAGGCTCACACTGGTGAACACGTCTTCCAGCAGGGATCGCCCGCTGACGGTGTAGACCCATCCGTCCCCGGCGACGTCCTTGCCGGCGATGTAGAGGTCGTAGCTCTTCAATCCGGAAGGTGCCGGAGCACTCTCCTCCTGCGCAGCTTCGCGAAGCATCATCAGCCTTTCCGAATATCGGAATATGTCTGGTGTCGGTCTTCCGGTGCGGGTCGTTCCGTGAATGTGCGGGTGATTCGGGAATTGATGTTCGAAGCAAAACGATCGTGGCAGCCGAATCTGACTCGGCGCTGACACCGGACTGATCCAGCCACCGGCCCGCGGGTTGTCAGTGGGGTGTCAGCCGCCGCTGCTTGCATGGCCGCCATGCCACCTGCCGAGATCACCGTGCCCCAGCGGCTGCGCGAACTGCCGCGGACCGAACTCGCCGACGAGATAGAGACACTCGTCGTACGGAAGTTCAAGGCCGTTCTCCTCATGGACGAGTCGGAGGACCTCCCCGTCGACATCAGCTATTTCGACCTCGGTCTCACGTCGCTGCGGCTGACCGAGATACGACAGAGCCTGGAGCAGCTCCTGGATCTGTCCATCAACGTGAACGTGCTGTTCAACGAGCCGACGGTCAACCACCTCGTGGACCACCTGGCCGACGCCCTGTCCGCCCCGCCCGCCCACTGACCGATCAGGCCCAGGACCCAAGGAGTCGTTCCATGCCGCGTACGGAATCCGACACGGAAGAGACGAACCGGGCGCCGGCGCAGGCGCCCGAGCCGATCGCGATCGTCGGAATCGGTCTGCGATTCCCCGGCGGCAGCAACTCGCCCGACGAGTTCGACGCCTTCCTGCGTGAAGGGCGCAGCGGAATAGGACCCATACCGGGCGACCGGTGGGACGTGGCCGCGTTCACGCCCGAGTCGCCGGAGGACAAGGGGAAGATCCACACCTCGGCGGGCGGCTTCCTCGACCGCATCGACCAGTTCGACGCCTCCTTCTTCAACATCTCGCCCAAGGAGGCCCAGTACATGGACCCCCAGCAGCGGATGCTGCTGGAGACGGCCTGGCAGGCCCTGGAGCACGCCAACATCGACCCCACGCCGCTGCGCCGCGGCAACGGCGGCGTCTACATAGGCGCCAGCTCCATCGACTACTCGATGGAGCTGGACTCACTGCCGTACGAGGAGCTGGAGGGCAACCTCGCCTCCGGCATCACCATGTTCCCGCTGTCGGGCCGGCTGTCGTACTTCCTGGGCTGGCGCGGCCCGAGCATGAGCATCGACACCGCGTGCTCCTCCTCGCTGGTCGCCCTCCACCTCGCCGTGCAGGGGCTGCGCGCGGGCGAGTCCGACATCGCGCTGTGCGGCGGTGTCAACGCCCTGCACCACCCGCGCACCTCGGTGATGTTCTCGAACGCGCAGATGCTCTCCCCCGACGGGCAGTGCAAGACCTTCGACGAGGCCGCCGACGGCTACGCCCGCGCCGAGGGCTGCGGTGTGGTCGTACTCAAGCGCCTCAGCGACGCGACCCGGGACGGTGACACCGTCCTCGCACTGGTGCGGGGCACCGCCGTCGGCCAGGACGGCGACAGCGCGGGCCTGACCGTGCCCAACGGCCCCGCCCAGGAGAAGGTCATCCGCACCGCCCTCGCCGCCGGGCACCTCGCCCCCGGGGACATCCAGTACGTCGAGGCGCACGGCACCGGCACCCCGCTCGGCGACCCCATCGAGTTCGGCGCCATCGGCGACGCCTTCGCCGACTCGCACACCAGGAGCGATCCGCTGCTCGTCGGCTCGGTGAAGACCAACCTGGGCCACATGGAGCCGGCGGCCGGCATCGTCGGCGTCATCAAGACGGTGCTCCAGATGCGGTCCGGGACCATCTACCCGCACCTCAACTTCGACACGCCGTCCGGGCGCATCCCGTGGGACCTCTACCCGGTGCGCGTGCCCACCGCGTGCGAACCCTGGGAGGCCGGGGTCCGGCGCGCGGTCGTCAACAGCTTCGGCTTCGCGGGCACGATCGGGGCGGCGGTCCTGGAACAGGCGCCGGCTCCGGCCGGGCAGGCGCCCGTGGACCCGGCTCCGCCCGGGGATCCCGTGTTCACCCTCTCCGCCAAGAGCGCCGCCGCCCTGAGTGCCCAGATCCGCGCCTACCGGCAGCTGCTGGACGAGCGTCCCGACATGGGGCTGGACGAGCTCTGCTACACCGCCAACGTCTCGCGCACCCACCACCCCTACCGCGTCGCGGGCCCGGTCGCCGACCGCACGGCGCTCGTGGACCTGCTGGACAAGGCCGCCGAGGAGAAGCACGAGGGGCCCTCCGGCATCCGCAGGACGGCGTTCATGTTCAGCGGCCAGGGATCGCAGTACGCGGGCATGGGAGCCGCGCTCTACGCACGTTTCCCGGTCTTCCGCGAGCAGGTCGACCTGTGCGACGAACTGTTCACCCCGCATCTGGGCCGCTCCGTGGCCGAACTGGTGCTCGGTACCGCCGCCGACCCGGAGGCGATCGACCGCACCGAGTACACCCAGCCCGCCCTGTTCACCCTGGAGTACGCCCTCGCCCAGCTGTGGATGTCCTGGGGTGTGCGCCCCAACGTGCTCATCGGGCACAGCATCGGGGAGGTCGTGGCCGCCGCCGTGGCCGGCCTGTTCGGCCTGCCGGACGCCGTGACCCTGGTCGCCGCCCGCGCGCGGCTGATGCAGGCGGTGAGCGCGCCGGGCGGCATGGCCGCCGTGTCCGCGCCCGCCGAGGACGTCGAACCCCTCCTCGCCGGCCACCCGGACCTGGCCCTCGCGGCGGTGAACGCCCCGGACCAGTGCGTGGTCTCCGGCGGCACCGCCGCCCTCGACGAGATCATCGCCCTCCTCCAGGAGCGGGGGACCCGCGTCGACCGGCTGGCCGTCTCGCACGCCTTCCACTCACCCCTGATGGCCGAGGTCTACGACGACTTCCGGGCCGCCCTCGACGGCATCACGTTCCACGAGCCCGCCATCAGCCTGATCTCCAACGTCACCGGCCGGCCCGCCCGCCTCCGCGAGATCGGCACCGCCGACTACTGGGTGCGGCACATCGGCGAACCCGTACGCTTCATGGCCGGTATCCGGGCGGTGGCCCAGCGCGGCCGCCACGCCCTGGTCGAGATCGGACCGCAGGCCGCCCTGACCGCCCTCGCCCGGCGCTGCCTGACCGCCGAGGACCACGTGTGGCTGGCCAGCCTGCGCCGCCGCGACGGCTCCGCCGGCACCACCCTGGCCGCACTCGCCGGATACTACGCCGCGGGTCTGACGGTCTCCTGGGCCGGCTACCACGCGGACCGCCCCGCCGCCGCGAAGACCTCCCTGCCCACCTACGCCTTCCAGCGCAAGCGGTACTGGCTGCCCTCCGTCGGCGCGCGTCGCACGGGCACGGCCGGCGGCAGGGCCCGCCACCTGCTGCTCGGTACGGAGGAACGGTTCGCCTGCGGGGTGAGGGAGTTCACCGCGGAGTTCACCGCCGAGGACCTCGGCGCGCTGACCGACCTCGGTGACGGAGAACGCACGACCCTTCCGGCCGGCGCGTACGTCGACCTGTTCCTCGCGCTCCAGGACGCGGTCGGGGGGCACACCCGCGCCGCCGTCCGCGAGCTGAAGCTGCTCGCGCCCCTGCACACGACCGCCGAGACCGCCACGGTCCTGACCTCCCGCTGGCGCCCGCGCGCCGACGGCGGCGCCGACGTGCAGGTCTTCACTCTCGTCGGCGGCGAGGAGCACATCCACGCCACCGCCACGATCGCCGCCGGACGCGAACCGGTCGTGCCGGTCTCCGAGCTGGCGGAGCTGGACGCCGAACTGGCGCCCGCCGGACAGCACATCGACGACGAGGACATCTACACCGACCTCGCCTCCGTCGGCCGGCCGCACGGACCGCGCATGCGCCTGCTGCTGCGCGCCTCCCGGCACCGGGACGGACTGGTCACCGGCGAGCTCACCGGCCGTGACGCCACCGCGGTCGAGCACGTGCCCGCCGAACTCCTGGAGGCCGCGGTGCAGGCCGCCGTCGTCCTGGACCCCGAGGGCCCGGTGTTCGTGCCGCGTGAGATCGCCTCCGTACGCCACTTCAGGAAGCCCCGCGGGGAGCGGCTCAGGGTCGTCGCCCGCGTCCACGGCGAGCAGGACCGCCGGGTGGCCGACATCCTCCTCCTGGAGAACGGCGATCCGGTCACCGAACTCCTCGGAGTCCGCCTGGCCCGCCCCGAGGGCCGCACGGGCCGCCGCCAGTTCCTGCACCGGCCCGAGTGGGTGCGCAGGGCCCTCCCGGCGCGGACCGCCCCCGCCGGCGACCGCCACCTGCTGCTGCTCGACGGGGCCGCCGGCCGTGCCGCCGCGCCGGCCGGACGGTCCGGCCTCCAGGTGACCTCGCTGCCTGACACCACCGACCTCAAGGCGGCCCTCGACGACCCCACCGTCACCGACGTCTG